>Ga0315280_10001964_pt1 | contig 34155 bp, 49 predicted proteins | sample YL17G06_40_MG_FD_203697 | JGI IMG/M metagenome (GOLD analysis project Ga0315280, IMG submission 203697) | Sediment microbial communities from Yellowstone Lake, YNP, Wyoming, USA - YL17G06_40 | ecosystem: Environmental > Aquatic > Freshwater > Lake > Sediment | place: USA: Wyoming | collected...
ATAAGTGTTCGTATCTAATCCAAATGTTCCTGCCGCTGTCATCTTAACAAACGAAGTGGAAACAAAAGATAAATCAGCTAAACTATCAAGATTGACGAAAGAATTTATTGTATTCGCACCGATAATAAAAGATGTCCCCGTTATCGCCCCTGCTCTGAGAGTGCCTGTGGTGGTAATCGCCCCTGTCCCCATATCCAAAGAGTCGCCTGGGGTATGGGGGGAGAGGACTGTGAGGATACGGTCAAAGAGGTTTTCGGTTGATATACTTGCCAATAAATCTGCTATTGTAGATGAATTTGTCCCATCAGAAAGAATTCCTGATAAATATACATTTTTAAATCGTAAATCAGACGCACCCAAATTAAGAGTATTGTCTTGGTCGGGAACCATATCAAAATAATTTGTGATTACATTAGCCATATTGTTGAACCAAAGCTCCGTTAACTATTATCTTAAGTTTGCCGCCTTCATAAACCATATAATTAGCGGTCATTTGATTATAATTTACAACTATTGCATCTGAAATTGTTGCTATATCGTCAGTTGAACGAACAAAAGTTGTTGTTGGGGTTGCCACATCAACTGGAGTAATGGAATCATTAAGAGATTTAGCTGACGGCAAGGTTATTTGGTCGGTAGGACTGACAGAATCATTTTTTGGCGAGGTTATTGTTTTTACTGCACTATCACTCATTGTTCCCGTATCTGATTTTACCACTACAACTGATTTTACAGAACTATCTGATGGAGTAGCAGTATCGCTTTTAGATAATATCTCTGATTTCTCTTGATTATCTGTTGAAGAAACGCTATCTGTCAGATTCAAAGTCCAATGACCCGTAAAAATAGTATTACACACATCAAAAGGAGTAATCGTATCTGTTTTTGTCGAAATTGGTCTTTTAGAAATTGCGTCTGATGGGGTAGCGGTATCAGATAAATCTTTATTCCAAGCTGTGCCTCCCCCCGCAGGCGTATAGGTGGCGTAGATGGAGTATTTTCTGGTATTGGCAGTTTCACCAGTCATCGGGTCAGGGAATGTTCCATCATAAGCACGCCCCAAATAAAATCCAGCTCCAGTATCATAATAAACAGTTATAGTTCCACCTGCAGTTGATGACCAAGTTACTAAAAAATAAGTAGTAGCAGATATAGTATAAGTAGAAGACAAAGTTAATTCCTCCCAACTTGTGTTACTCTCTATGCTGTAGATTCTTTCATTAGTTGTCCTATATAAAGCACCAACATTATTTGCGGCAACATATTGATATATTGCATTTTTAGTTTTTCCAGCATAACTTGCTAAAGTTCTATAATAAGTAATAGAAGACATTGTTCCTGCAGAGGAAGCGGCATAATAAGAACCTACAATCCAAGCTTCATTATTAACAGAAGTTACACCAGCACTTTCATACCCAAAAGTATCATTGCTCTTAATTGGATAAACTGCTCTGATTAAAAATATTTGGGGTATTTCAATTGAATAAATCCCTTTTTCAACATCTATTTCCAATTTCCCCCAAACCCAAGACCCAACACTATCAATTATTTTGGGTCGGAAAATGTGAAATGCCTTGCCTGCTTTGTATTCCTTGCCATTAATATCGTTTAGACCCCCTTTGGTTTGGTAATAAACAGCATAAGAACCAACTACATTTTCAGGTCGTTCTATTAAAACATTTCCCTCTAAATCCTTAACTTGGGTTTCGGTAACTACTATCTCTTTTTGAAACTCCTCTGAATAGCCGTTTTTATATTCTTGAGTTAACGGGGGCTGGTAAAAGAAATCTAACCCTTTTGTCTGAATAGAAAATTCAACTTTATTGGTAATTGGTTTGGATTTAAGATACCAAACCATTTTATATCCACCTTCATTTTCAGGATAATCATAATATTCAATATCTATTTTCCCCTTTGACCAGATGATTTTCTCTTTTTCAAAACTAATCTTGGAAGTTCCTGTTTCTTCTTCTTTTAGACGAACTGAAAAATTAACTTCATTATCCCATCTTTTCATTTTAACTTGAGGATAGAAATCTTCTTGTTTCACATCGCCTATTTCTGTCTCTATTCTATCTTTCGGGTCAATCTTTACAGGTAAAACAAAAGTATTATTCTCAATAGAATATTTCTCTTTAATTTCTTTTGTGATTTTTCTTTTATCTAAAATTGGCATTTTATATCTGGGGATAGAGACAATTCTCTATCCCCAAATTAATTACGCTATTGTAAGTGTCCAAGAAATTGAAAGTGTATCACCTGCCGCCTTGTTTATTACCGAAAAAGAAGCTGAACACCACATATTAACAGTATTGGCAGTAACCACATCAAATAATCCTGCTTCCGTAATAGCTCCTGTGCCATCTCCAGCCGCCCAATCGCCAACCATTGTTACTATGGCATTTGAACGGGTTTTAGAAGTGAGAGCATTTCTATCTATTTCTGCTCCCAATAAAGTTGCAGCAGGTGTTCCAGTCCCAATAGCCATCCATCCCACTTTTGCCAGAGTTGGTGAAGCAAGTATCTGGTCGGCTATTCCATATTTTCCTGCTGTTGTAACAGTATTCTCTATCTCTCTCTCCTCTTTTACCTTTCCATTTTCATCTTTTAAAGTTATATGCAATTTCCCTTTGATTTTTATAGTTTCGTTATTCATATATTTTTAAATTAATTAATAATCTTTTCGACCTTTAGGGACTATCAAAAATAAGTTTTTTCCCCATTGTTAATTTTATATTAGAATGAGATTCTATATTCCCATATATTGCCACATTATCTCCTGAATTATGAGTAGTTAAAGTGTTAATTGTTCTGTCCCAAAGATTCTCTCCCAATATTTGGGAGTTAACATACTCTATCGTAGCATAGAGAGATAAATCTCTTACGAGGTCAAAGCCGGATTTGGATAGTGGATTAAATTTATATTTATCTGCTGGCATTTTTTCTCTTATTTATTGATAAAATAATTCTCTCACAAAACGTTCCTACAATAAAAAGCCCAAACACTACATAAAAACCTATCGCTGGTTTATTTAAGAAAGCAAGGATAATCGCAAAAACCAAGAATACTGCAAGGATTATTTCTAATTGTATCCAAGAAATTAAAAGCGATAAAGTATTGGCAGTTGCCTGCCTGATTTTGGTTATTAGGGAAGATTGTGGTTTGTTTTCTGAACTATTCAAAGGCATATTTTTATTAAACTTCCATTAATTGTAATGTTACTAAAAATTCTTCTATCTTTGCTTCCGCTCCAACAGGAGTTTGTTCCTCATAATTTATTATAATTACTTTATGACTATTTGAACAAACAGCATTATCAGAATGAGTTGTTCTAACAGTTCCTTCATATCCTCTTCCTGTAATATCTGTAAGAATAAAAGCATTTGCAGTTTTACTGGTATATTTAATCTTTTCGTTATCTATTTTGATTATTCCTTGTTCTGAAAAATTATCAGTTGAATCAACCGTAATTGTAGTAGCGGTAGCAGTTAAATCACCATTAAGCAATGTTTCCGCAAAATCAACATCTTGAAACTCAACTATTTGTTTGTTCTTCCAATAAAATTTTAAAATGTTTCTTAATTCCTCCGCTCTTTTTGCTTCTTTTGTTTTTCCATCAAGAAGAACTAAATTATTGAAGCAACGGACTCTTAATGCCCATTGCTGTTTATATTCTGGAACAGGATAATAAACAATTGAACTATCTTGAAACGTAGGAGTATTAGAACCACCACTTTCTAACTTTGCTCTAATCCAAAGTTTTTTGTAGATAAAATTGTCAGGGAAATAAAAAGTTTTAGTAGTAATACTTCCGCCATCAACAGAATAACTAACATTACCTAATTCAGTCCAATTTGCCATATCATCAACCGAATACTCAATTGCTATTTTTTGTCCAGAAACTAATTTCTTAAAAATAATAGTGCAGGTATAAAATAGTTTATCTATAGTTGATACTTTATCTATTTGATTAAATACTAAAAAGTTTTTGCCAGCAGTTCCTTTGTAGGTTGTATTTGATACAACATACAACTTTGAGGGGTCATTAGTATCTAATCCATATATTTGGTCATTTCTATCTACAAAAAGAGGATAATAAAATTTAGTAATATCATTATCAATATTTTTTAAATAATTAAAAAAGAAAGAACCATCATAAACTAAATTTCCCCAATATATTTTATTATTAGATATTATTCCTCCTTTATATAAATAAACATCTGATTCTTTTCCTAAAGTTGCTTTAAATGAATCTTGCTTGAAAATTCTTGTCATTTCAGAACCATTCCAAGACCATATCTCATTTTCTGGCATTGTGATTATTAATTTGTCTCCAAAAGGAATTAACAATTTTCCTGCAGCTCTCTCATAATCTGGATTAAAGTTAATTCCTTTAAATATAAATACAGAAGCATCAGAAGAAGTTGCAGGGTCCCAAACTCTTAAATCAGCGGAACTTGAGTAAGAAATTAAATAATATATTTTTCCATCATAAACAGCCATATCAACAATTCCTCCATATGTATTTGAAAAAGATAATACTTTTGACCAATCAGAATTTAGAGTCGGCAAGTCAATAGAAGTTTTGACAATAGCTATGTAATTATTACTATGGTTCTTGCCAGCAATGTATAAATCTCCACCATAAACACAACCACAATTTGCTGATTGAAGTCCATAACTTAATGTTGAATTTATATAAGCAGTTTGGTCAGAACTATTATTGGGAGGACCCCAAGTTAAAACTGTTCCTGTGGTGACAGATGAAGTTCCTTGATTTAAAATCCATAAAGTGATATTTCTTCCAATTAGTTGATTTACATAATTCTGATATATAGTCATTCCGTCAAGAGTGCATTCATTCCACACTTGAGTAGGTTCGTATAATGCCAAAACTGCTGGTTTAGCATCACTTTTATCAGCAGTTCCTACAAAAGTATATGTTGTTCCAGAAGATATAGGATTTGTTAGAGATACACCACAAATTATTGTTGGAGACAAATAACTAAAATCTTCTTTTAATTCAATGTTTTTTAATAATTTTATCGCCCCATATTCAGAAAAAGCATCTATGTTTGTAGAATAATAATACTTTCCATCATCTTTCCACGAAACCTCATCTTTAAAACCACTAGCCCATTCAGTTTGAGCCCAATACCACCAAAAACTAAAATCAGTATAATCTTGGTCACCAGAAGCAAAACGATTACCAAAGACACGAGCTTGTTGCATAACACGAGCAGGTTTCAATGGAGTATTGTCTAAAATATAGCCAGTTGTTCCAATCGCCACATTATAATTTTCACGCTTGTAATTTGCCATTTTGTCTATATTTTTTATAGAATTAAAATATGAATAGAAAACAACAGATAACAGAATTAAAAATTAAAGGATTTTCTTATGGAAAAATTGGAAAGATTTTTAATGTTTCTCGTCAAAGAATACATCAGATTTATAGTGGTTATCAGTCAAAAGGAATGCGTAAAATAAATGGAAAAATGTATTCAAGAAGAAATACAAATATAAATATAATTTTTGACCAAGTTTTCAAAAGAGATAATTGGATTTGCCAGAAATGTGGAAAAAAAGGAATTCTTATACATCATATTGATAAAAATTGGCAAAATAATAATTTTAATAATTTAATTTGTCTTTGTAATAATTGTCATCTTGATTTACATCGTCCTATTATTAAAGGAAGAAAAAACTGGAATTGGAAGGGTGGAATAACAAAAGACTGGAATAAATATTGCCGAAATTATTACCATAATTATAAAAACTAAACTATCCCTCTATCAAGTTTTTAATTGTCATCGGAGGGAGTTTATAAGCCAATCTGTTTGCAACATTATCCGCTAAATTATAATATTTCTGGGAAATATCAAATACAACTTGAGCAGGCGAATAAGAAGGAAATGTGGTTACTGCTGCAGTTTCACTAATTCTTTCAGGAATAATACGCTCATAAAACCGAGCCATTATGTAGTATTTATAGGGGAGAAGAATTTCATCAGGAATATCAACCGTAGCACCAGTAGTTGTTCCTTTTGTAAAAGATTTCAAATATCTAATTTTTACAGGCAGGGAAGAAGTATCAAAAGGTGGGTCAGTGTATAGTTTTGCTTGTCTTGCCAACCATTTCCAGTTTGTATAACTTTGAATTTCGTTCCAAGCAGTGGCAGAAGAAGATGATTTATACCAGACATTAAGAATATACAGAATACCAGTAAGGGTTGATAAATCATATTCATATTGGTCTTTAACTGTTGTAATAGTTGAAGAGTCATCTGTCTCTTTCCAGAACTTCCACCTGAAATGGTCTATCCCGTCATTTATTAGTTGAATATAGTCAGCGTCTCGTATTTTTATTGACTGGTAAGAAACAGAAATATTATCAGAACCAGAAGCAGGCGCGGAAACAAATGTTAAAACTCCCGTATCTTTGTCAATCGTATAATCAGTGGTTTCTGTTTTGGTAATTCCCTCAACCTTAACAACATAAGAATCGTCTTTTATAGGAGTTTCTTTTAGAATAAAATTAAGAGTGGAAGCATCTCCATCAAATGTTTCTTGGTGTATCCTGCCAAAATCTTTTAATTCACTACGGAGAATTTGTATTAGAGAACTATAAAGCATAGTATTTTATTATTTTTAATATTGTTTTTTCCCTTGAGGAAAATTAGTTTTTTTTCCTTGCGGGTATTTTTTTTGTTTTCCTACTGGATAATTAGTTCCTTTTCCTAAAGGATATTTTTTTTGTTTAGAACTTGGATAAGAAGTTTCCTTTCCCTTTTTTAATCCTGAAGAGGCGTCAACCATAATTCTTTAATTTTTAATTTATCTGACGACCTTTAAGAATAATAAATATACAATGCTACCGCAGTGCCAGTTAAAACAACAGAAAGATAACTAACAGTTATCCCATCACCACCCCAACTAAAATCATTTTCAACATTTGCGGAAGCAGTATGTAATTTACAGAAATCTTTGGTTGAACCAGAAGCGGCAGAATCATCATAAGCGATAACCGAAGCGGCATCGCTTCCGCCTGCTAATAAGATACGATGGATTCTTACTGGTCTGCCATCAAAAATATCGTCATCGCTTGCGCTTAATTTTTTGTAAACCATAGAAGTATTTTTTAATTTAATTATTTATTCCTGACCTTTTTTAATTTCCTCAATTATTTCTTTTGTTGCATTTAATTCTCCTGTTAATCCTATTATCATAACTTGAATCTCGCTTATTCGTCTGGAAGTTTTTCTTTTTTCTTCTTCTAACTCTTTTATTTTAATTTCCAGTTGAGTTTTTCGGTCTTCAAGTTTTTTAATAATAGGTTCGTTCATATTCCTTTTTAAGCAGCAGCAACAAAGTATAGAACTGTAACTTCTATTATCCCAGCGGTCAAAGTTGCTGTAGCAACAGTAAGAGTAATTGAACCAGCAGCAGTCATTTTAACTGGAGCAGCAAAAGTTGCCGCAGAATTTAACTTTGCATCAGCGCTAAACGAAGCAACTGCTGTAGCAGCTAACAAAGATGTAGTAGAAGAACCTGCTGAAGTCCCAACTGCTATTGTTGCCGAACCCCCTGATGTAGCAGCGGTTGTAGAGTTAATAGTTCCACCTACAATTATTGCATTGTCAGGAATTGTAGCATTTGTAGCGGGTGTAATTGTGCTTATTGCTCCACCATCTACGGCAAAACTATATTTAGCTCTTGCAATCCTCAAAACTCCAAGTCCAAAACCAGAAGAGGCAACAATATCTTCTTCTTCAATTTTTCCTGCTTGTCTGGCTGGGTCTAAAAAAGGAATATATTTTGAAGCATTACTTGCCATATTTAATTAAAGAATTAGTTAATTATACTATTTTTACTCCACGACCTTTAACTTTTAGAGTAAGGAAGAACCTCTTAAAAGCTCCTTCCTCGCCCTAAAAGAACGAGGGATAATCACAAGTTATCTATTAACTGGTCAAAGCTGTGTGAATCGCAAACGCTTCTAAAGCATTCCTAAATTCTGCAGAATATGAACCAGATACCATCGCCTCAATTGCCCTTCCTGTCTTTGCTAAATCTTCCAAAGCCACTGCGTCTGTCTGAAGCGGACCAACCTTAATTCTATTAAGGTCTCCGACAACTACAGTATCATCCAAACACCACGGGTCTACCAAAATTTCCACCTCAAATCCCAAATCAGAAAGGAATCTCTCTACCACATAACCAGCGGTTTTAGAATCATAATCTAACCTTCTGTATGCTTGGTCAAAGGCGGAAATCTTCCTCTTTTGAACTCCACCCACTAAACAGAACAACCTTCCGCCAGCAACCATTCCGCCCTTATCCCAAATCTGTTTAATCATTGCGTTTATAACAGACGGAGTAAGTGCTTCAGAAGTAGTTGTAACGTTTCCAGTTGAAGCTGTTGCGGCACAACCATATCTTACCGCATCATACAAACCCATCATTGAAGAATAATCTGCCGCACCACCTTCTGTTGCTGACCGAACAGAGTTAATGATTGAACTATCAAGTTGTCTCATAAACTCTTTCAATCTGTAAGCGGCTTGGTGAGCGAATTCACTTGGAATCCCAGCATAAGAAACTGCCTGACGAGTTCTGGAAATGTTAATCCCATATCCCATTGTAGAGATATAGTTATACAGACCAGTCCTCTCCTGAGACCAATCTTCTTGTGTTGGCTTCCAATCTTCCTGCTTGGTATGACCGATAATTATGATACTGAAAGCAGCAGCGTGTGTTTCTCCAGTTCCAGGAGTAAAGCCAGCACCCTTACCTCTTTCAATAGTAAGAGTATATGGTGAAGTTGTGCCAATATCTGTTACCCTCATAACTTCAGATTTCCCAGCAGCAGCGTCTTTAAACAAAGTTCCAACTCTAAATCGTTTGTCGTGTCTTTCAGCAAGATTAACAGTCAGTGTGGTTTCGGTAGTATCCAAAGTTCCAGCAGCATCATTAGTGGCAGTTGCTGTGTTTGGATTTAAAGCATCTTCAGTCCATCTATGAGTGAGTTGAGTCGCAACCATTCCTCCAACACCAATTCTGCTTAAAAAAGCAGTATTGTCTGTTCTGATAATCTCAGCTAACTCTTCTGACAAATCAAGTTTCTTTGTGCCTGTCGCAATTGAATAACCAGCTAAACCTGTTGCAGCACTGAGTGCCATATTAGTAAATTTTAAGTTTAATTATTTCTAAAAAAGGAAGCGACCTATGAAAACTGAATTTTACTTGCAATTGATTCTTCAATCTTATCACCACTTTTAACTTCCTCTTTTTTAGGAGAAGGAGTTGAAGGTGGTTGAATCGGACCTGCCTCAAACTCTACCGGTTTTCCTTCCTTTTTGCCTTCTTTTTTAAGTTGTTGAGATTTCAAAGAAGAAAGTCTTTGTTCCAGTTTTTCCTTTAATTGGTCAACTACATCTTGAGCGTCAAAGTATTCTCCAATTAGAGCAAAAGGATTATTTTTAAGAACTTCTCGTAGTGTTATATCTTGCGAAAGAAGTTCTTGGTATTCAGGATTCTCAAGAATCATATTCTGAATGCCTATTCTTGCTTCTAATCGGGCTTCACGCTCTGTTACCGTTTCGCCATCTGGAACTTCAGACGGAATATATGTTTCACCAGACCTTATCTTCTCAAGCATTTTCTCCAATTTCTGTCTTTCTATCTTTTCTATTCTGGTTTTTTTATCCGCCTGTCTCTGCAAGTCAGTTGATTGTTTGACCTGCTTTGTAAGGGCTTCAACCTGCTCTTCCAACTCTGCTACTTTTTTATCAGGAGAAGGAGCTGGGGCTTCTTTTGGTTGTCCTGATGTAATTGACCCTTTATCGCTAACAGGAGTAGCATCCTGCACTGAAGCGACTGGGTTAGTGGCATCCACCATTATTTTGCGTAATTCTTTTATGAATTTAAGAACACGCTGTTAATTATTTACTTTTTGTCCAATTGTAAATCTTCCTTCTTATTTTTCCTTCAAAGGATTTTTCATAATCCTCAAGAAAGTTTTGACCTTCAGGAGTTTTTGCAATTATATTTCTTTGTATCTCTCCATATTCTCCACCAGCAAATTGCCAACCAACAACACCAACTATTTTCTTTAATCCTTGTTGAAATGATTTTAATATATTTTTTGCCATAAGTTTAGTTTATTATCTTAATAATATAAATATTTGTCAAGTTCATTTAAAATTTATTCCTAAACTATATCCTTTTTTAATATCCTCTTTAATAAAATTAAGACCACCAACTACATCTTTGTTCAAAGATGGAGCATTAACTTTATCCGATAATTCAGACAACTCCTTTATTATTTTGTCAATATCATCTCCCTCTGTAACGAGAACAAAAACTGTTTCCATTCCCCTTACTCCATAATAATTATCACTAACCTTACAAGCCATTCTGATTTTAATTTTATCTCTTAATTTTTCATCAAAATCCAGTTTTACCCAACGCTTTTCCGCTTTTGAAGAATTTAAAGGCAAGCAAGCAATATATTTTGACTGAATATCTAAATTAACCAATTTCCCCAATGCTATATTCGTGATTACTTCAGTATAGTTTTTAATTGCTAAAGTATAAACAGCAGATAAAGGATAAGGAAACCGACAACAGAAATCTATTAAATATGGCTCTCTTGTTTTTGGTATTTTAAACTCCAAAGAAATCGCTCCTTGATAATTCATTTCTCTTAAAACAGGAGTAAGTTTTTCAAGAACTCTTTGTAAAGAAGTTGGAAGTTCATTTGTAACAAAGCCCACATAACAAGCCTTATCGTGCTCGTAACCTAAGATATAAGGTTTTAAAAACTCTTGTCCGTTAAAAAACAAATCCAAACCTGGCTCTAAGCCTTCTATCGCTTCTTCTATAACAAAATTGTATTCATTTTTGAAAGGACCAAAACTACTTTCAATTTCATCTAAAATTAGTTCTACCGAATCGTAATCCTTGCCGTAAAAAGAATCAACATCACCCCTAAAAACATCCAACTTTACAAATACATTTCCTTTCTGCTGTAAAAATTCTTTAATTCCCTTTTGTCCTTCAATATATTCAAAATCTTCTTTCTGAAGATTACCTAAAAAATAATTCCTTATTCCTTCTACTCCTTTAACTAAAATTGTCTTTTGGGTTGGAAGTCCTAATTTAAACTGGAGTTTTCTTGTTTCAAACCTGTGGTTTTCCAAGTCTTCTCCCCTTTTTCCAGCACCATAAACTATTCTTCCCTGTTTTTTAAAGTAATCGCACAAATCTCCTGCTCCAATATCTGGAAACATAAGAATGTCAGCAGTATCAACTTCATCAAAAAATGTCTTCACTTTATCTATCCCCTCTATCCCAAGACCAAAAGCATAATCTTCAAACTGGGGAAACGCTTTGATATATGGAGTGAAGTATTTAACATTATTTCCATCTTTGGCTATTCTAACTGCGTGTTCCACAGATAACCCAAAATCATAAATCAAGAAGTTTAATCCTTTTTTATTTAAATCTTGCCATCCAGTATCGGTATATTCTTCAACCCTTTCTTTTATAGATACCTTCAAATTATCCATCTTTTTTAAAAAATTATTGTTTCTTTTAATACCCTAATCTTATCTTCCCCGTAAATAAATTTAACTGATTTTATTTTTTTAAGAACCGCCTCAATAAAATTCTTTTCCTTAAATGTTTTTTTAACCTCGGCGTTGAAAGACAAAAGATTATTTTTTAATTCCATATCAATAATGAATTCCAGATTCTCTATTTTAAATATCTCCTTTATTGTTCTAATATCCTTCAGAATAATTCTTAAAAACTTAACAATGCTTTTTGTGTCTTTTAAATCCTTGCCAATCGGTATCAAAATCCTACCCCCAATTCTACCAGTAGAAGTCGGATTCCAAATTTCTTCTAATTCATCATAAATTCCTAAAATACTCATAATTAAGCATAAGTATAATCACCCTTACTATTCCAAACCTTTGTAAAAGTTTTCACGCCATCCGCCCAATCAACCGAAGTTGGATTTCCATCAATATCCCAAGTAATCTTTTTAATCCTCCATTTTGCGTCTGTTACAAGAGTTCCGGGAATTGCCTCCCCGATATAAATTGGATTACCGCCAGACCACTCAATCTTAGTTGTATATTCTGTTCCAACCGGCATTGGGTTTTCTTGCCCTACTCCTTTCGGAACTGTTTGGTCATCAATTACTACACCTATAGCCATTTTAGTATAAATATAATGGGTTAATTATTAAATAAATTATTAAATAAAACCAGAACACTACAAAAGAATAATATACTACACCAAAGAACACATATAGAAATCCGTCAAATCTTTCTTTAATTTTATTTAGCCAAGTCATCATAAAATTCCCACCAATTACCATAACCTTTTCTTTTAGTTTTTGGCGGAATAGCATAACCGCTTATTATTCTTCCAAAACCTGTTTGGTTTAAAACAAATCTTAATTCAGGAGTAATTGATTCTTGCTGAATTGACTTTGCAAAGTTCTCCAAAAAACCAGTTGCCGTTCCAACAGAAGGACCAAGAGCAAGTTCCGATAATCTTCCAAATGACGCTGAACTCCATAAATCAAAAGCTAAACCAAATGTTCCAGCATTAGCCAAACTATTAAAATACCTTGCTAAAAATGTCTTTGGTCTTTTCGCCCCTGTAAGTGTTGCTCTAATATCAGAAGCAACCTCCCCATAAACAGGAAACACAAGTCCTAAAACTGCTAAGTCCCTTACTAATCTTCCATAATTCTTTTGTGACCATTGTGTTCCCAACTCTTTCATAACAAATCTTGTCTGGTTATAAGCATAGTTTTTAAATTGGAATAATACCTGACCCCAAGGAGAAGACATAAATTGCGGCAAAGAAGCAGCATCGTTCAAAAACTGAGTTTTGGCAGAAAAGATATTCATTGCTCTTAATCTTTCCTCTTCTAAAAGTTTTCCACTCCTTGCTATAATTGCTTCTACATCTCCTCCAAGTTCCTCTATCCTTGCCCGTAAAATTGGATTATTAGGAAACTTTGCCAATAATTTTGCTTGTTCCTCAAAATAATGACCACCGGCATTAGAGGCAACTATTCTGTTAAACATTTCAGACCAACTAAATCCACTATATTTTAATATCGCATCTGCAAAACGAGTTCCTCCGCCAGAATATCCTAAAACCTTATGCATTACAGATTGAAGAACAGCACCGCTTTTCATCGCTTCTTGGAAACCTTTATCCGTAAAAGCAACCTTTAAACCATATCCTAAACTTCTCATATCAGAACTTAATAAACTATTAAGATTCTGACCCAAATTAGTAATCGCAGAAAAGGATAGTTTTGGTGTTTGAATACCTTTTAGAAAAGCAGAAACAGCTTTTTCTTCTCCGTAAAGGGCACTCTTTTTAGTGGTGTTAAGGATATTTCTTACATAAAGTTCTGCCTTACCCATTTGTTGAGCACCTTGGGTTGTTTCAATATCTTTTAACAATGTTGCCATTCCACCTTTTCCAAAATGTTTTAAGTATGCCAACCTTCCCGAAACATCAATAATGTATGCCGGTAGAGCAACCCTTGGGTCTGGATTAAAAAATGGAAAATCTATATCCCTGTGTCTTTCCAAAAATCCTGAAACTGGTTCTAAGGCAGGTTTAACCAAATCAGAAAATGCTCCTTTCGTTAAAACTTGTGCCTCTTGTAGGGTTGACACTTTTTCAGAGTTCATCAACCAAGAAATAAACTTCTCTGACCTCTTACTATATCTTCCTCCATCTAAAACCCATTGACCCCAAGATTCCAAAACTTCGTTTGCATCTGAAACGCTTGCAAATCTTTTTAATTTTTGAACCGCATTTAATAAATATGGTCTTTTATATTTATCAGACAATAATATCGCTTCTCTTTCTGCTACATTTTTTGCTGTTGCTAATCTATCCAAAGTTGCCTGAGAAGATATTACTCTTGACGGAGTTGGAATAATGTGGTTCATATAATTTTCCCTTTTGCCAACCAAAACTCCTTCTTCTTCTCCTAAACCACCATAAGTATCATAAATATCTCTTGCTACGATAGCCGCTTTTTGGACTCTTTCAGATACAACACTTGGAATTTCTGGCGGAACTTCTTTTATTCCTTTAGTAGGTTGAGGTATTTTTCTATATTCTATTATCGCAAAATCTTCTTTAGGAACTGCTCTAAATTCAAAAGTCGGATTAGCTTTTTGTAATCTTGCCACTATTTCATTTACCTTTCTTTTTCCATATATTACCTGATATACCTGATTGCTTGGTTGGTATCTTCTCCACGGTTCAAGTTCTTTGGGGATTATGGCTTTTTCTACTGAAATCGCCTCTGGTATCTCCTTCATACTTGTCCTTCCACTCAAAACATCATACAAACTATTTTCTCCAAGCCACGCCTCTTCTTCCGTAAGAGGAACATACTTTTTAATTTTTACCGGAGTAATGCCAACTTCCAATGCTCTTAAAGTTGGCTCTCCAGCAATCACAGAAGAATCTGCTCTGGTTAGTTTCCATAAGTTAGAAATCTTCTTTCCTGCTTCTCCGAAATCAGATTGTAAAATATCAAGTATCGGATAAATCCTTTGCCTGATTGCTTGTCTTGTTTCTGTTGGAACTACTTTTCCATATAAAGCAGGTATTGCCCTAAAAACCCCTCTATCTAAAATTAAATGTCCGCCTATTCCAATCCCAGCACCCATTATTCCAAACATAGTCGCATTTGTTAAAATATCTTCAAGTTGCTGTTTCTGTCTTATTCCGGAAGTTACCCCATAAGCAGTCCCAATAAGACCACCAGTTGCTAATGCCTGCAAACCTGGCAAGGCTTTTAATGATTTAAAAGCAGGGGGAGTAGCAACATACATCGCTGTTTCCGCTAAATTAGCAATTACCTGTGCCGCTGTTGGTTTTTCGGGTAAAGTTCTTTCAAGTTCATCAGCATAAGCAAGATTACTTTCTTTAATTTTTTTAAGATTTTCCGATTCACCCCCAATTATTTTTGAACTCTCTCTTAATTTTTCAATAGAATTTCTTGCTTCTTTAACTTCTGGCAATAAATAAGATATATTCTCACTCAAACCGACTGCTGCTGGAAACCAAGTTTTTCCAAATCTAACAATACCGGGGCTTGTATCCTCTGGCGGTGCAAATTCTGTCCCTACTCTCATTCCAGTAGGTCTGTTTATAACTTCATCTACTTTTGAAAAATCTAATGCCATAAATTATTCTTTGAATAAAGGCGGAAGTCCTCCTCTAAAAATTTCTTTCCCTTTTTTAATTATTTCTTCTGGTGTGTATATTTCTCCAGTCCATTCAGGAGTTTCTGGTTTCATAGCTGGAGTTCTTGTTGGGGTCTTTTTAAGCCAAGGAGCAGTCGAAGGATAACCTATTCCTACTGAACTAATTGAAGTTGGTTTTTGTCCACTTGGTGTTATTGTTGTTTTCTTTGTTTCTAAAACTGGTTTCTTACCAGTATCGTCTGGTGTCCAAAATTGGTCAATAAATTCTGGAAGAGCAAGATAAAAATGGTTATCAACATCTTGCGGATTTTTCCCAATTGAAGAAAGAAAACCCTTAAGTTCATCTGCACTATTTGATTTGTTAAGTTTCCCCTGATTATCAAACCAATAATAATTATCCAATCCATCTTTTACCACAGTTTCTTTCGGAATAGCCAAACTATTGTAAGGAACATTACCCAATGGAAATTCTTTTTGTTTTTCTCCTTTTCCTTTCCAAGTTTCTCCGCCAGGAATAATTCCAGCAAATAATCTTGAAGTAAAACCACCAATATTTTCTAAAAATCCTCTTGATTTTAGAATTCCGTCATCTCCTTCATCAAAGACAACTCCGCCAAGATTTCCTTGTTTTTTTCCAGCTTGACCATAAGAATATAAATAAATTGGAACAGTCCCATAAGTTGAATCTGTTTTTCTGAAATCTGCCTCTTTGATGTCAGTCGCTTCTTTGAATTCCATATTCACGATAGAACCATCATTAGGATTTGTTTTCATAAACCAACCATAAGCATCAGGATTATAAGGAGCACCAAAAGTCCGTGCGTTGACAACTTCGGTTAATAAAGTAGTTTGATTATTAAGACTATCGTATTCATTTTGTATTGTTTGAGTAAGTGTCTTATTCCCCACAGCCTCGTCATAAATCTGTTCTTTGAAAGTTGATAATAAAGCCATATTTGTTTCAGCGAGCTTAGCAACAACATCAAAAGAATCAGAATACTTCTGCTTTAAAACTTGGTCAATTCTTTTTTGATATTCCATTTTGAAAAGATTAACATTTTTTTCTCTGTCTTCCAATTTTGCAGTCAAAGCTTTCTGTTGATTTTTAAGAGTCAGGATTTTACTTTGAACCCTCAAATCATCAGCATAGGGAGATAGAAAACTTTGTATCGCACTATCATAAACCGTTGGGTCAACAACCTTCCCAGTTTCATCAGTATTGGTTTTAATATAATTATCCGCCATTTTAATAGCGTTTGATGTCGCACTACCCGATGGAATATATTTTTTAATACCAAATTCAATAGCCATAATTATTTTTGAGGAGTTATTTTTAATTTAAACCCAATGGGCAATGCTTTTGCCGTGCCTGTATATCCCCAACCCTTAGCCCAATCCATAACCTGCTGTTCGCTTGTTGGTTTATATCCATATAATTTTGCGATATTCCACAAATTTTCTCCAGTCTTAACTTCGTGAACTATTTGTTGACCAGCAGTAGGAGTTGTTGGAGTTGTCGGAATAGTAGGCGTAGTTGGTGTAGTTGTTTTTGGAATACTTGCAATTGGTTGCCATTTTCCACCAGTATATCTATATCTTATTCCAAGTTGAGTATCGTCTTTCATTTCTCCCTCTTTTGGAGTAGTGGGAATGGTCGGTGTGGTCGGTATAGTTGGTTTAGTCGGAGTAGTCGGAGTAGTCGGAGTAGTTGGTTTAGTTGGAACAGTCGGAGTAGTTGGTGTAACTGGTTTTTCTGGCGTTGGAATTGGTATTGGTTCTCCTGGTAAAGATGGTGTTAATCTCTTCATTGCTTCTTCTGGAGTAATTCCTTCTCGTGCAGCCATTTCTTCTGCTGCTTTGGAAAGTTCACTTGGTTGCGAAGCCCAAGCCTGAGTTATTTTATCCCTTAAATCAGCAAGATGAACCGTTAAATCAATTCCGCTCTTTTGCTGAAGTTCAGTAAGAGCACTCATTCCTTTTGTCAAATCTAAAGTGTAAAGAGATTCATTTTTAATAGCAGTTGTAGTATCATTAACTATTTTTGCAACTGCTGTTAATCTTTCATTTTCCAACCTATCTCTAATAGCGATAGTATCTGCTCTTGAAATTAAATCTTTGTATTTAGTATTAACCTCGTCTATTTTTGAAATCGGAACATATCCCCACTGAGACATTGAAGAAACTTTATCAATGCTATTATTTATTTCTGTTTTTAAATCATTAACGAAATCAACAAAAACCCCTTTCCCATTTCCACCAATATAATCATTCTTAATACCTGTCCAGAAATCTTTTTCAGAATTGTAGGTTACTCCATTGATAGTCACTGGAGTATTTGTTTCAGCATAACCTATTGTTTTGTCAAGCATAGATAATTTATCAGAAGCAGTCCCACCTTCACGATAAAACTTAAACTCCAAATCGTTCCAATCATCTTCAATTTTAATTCCATTTCTCGCACTTTTTAACGCTTGAAGGTTTATATCATAAGCAGTTGCTTCATCTGTCCTTCCACCCAAAATTGCCTGATTCTTTTTATTTTCCACTTCAGTAATTGTCCGGTCTATAAGGTCAATGCTTTTATCCTTCTCCGCCAAAGTAATTTTGTTTTTTAAAGTATTATTCTCAACTGTAAATAATTCTTGCTCTGCAGACCTAAGTTCTTTTGATAATTCATCTACTAAAGTCGGGTCAGTTTGGGTAGTTAATTGGTCTTTTAAAAATGAAATATGGTCGCCAATTGATTTCTTTCCCGACTTGTAATCAGACCAAGAATCAGAATAATTGTCCCTTAGTTTTTGGTATCTTACCAATTGTTTTACAGTTGATACATCACTTTTTATAGAATCAATAAAATTTTGGTTAGGATATGTTTTTCCCTGTTCTTCTTCTAATTGGGATTGTCTATAATCCAACTGGGCATCATACGACATACCTCCCAAAACTAAACGCTGGAAGTCGGCTTCTTGTTTTGCTTGAATTGACTTTCTTATATTGACAAAACTATCAAGTCGTGTCTTGACTAAATCCCCTAAATCCAGAGAAAATTGTGCTAATCTTTCTACAGCCACGTTAATTTAATTTATTTTATTAAAAATTATGTTCCTCTAAACGCTTTTTGCCTTACAGAACCTTCCGCACTTACGGGGGCTTGTTGCGGTGTCCCTGCTACACTCATTGGTAGCGATTCTTCTTCTGTTGTTCCTGCTCCGCCTTCCCCTTCGGTTAATTGCGGTCCCTGTGTCGGTCCTTGCTGACCACTGGCGGCAATCTGTTGTTGCAACATTTGCTGTATTTGTAATCTTAACTGCGGATTCCTTGAAATCTCAATCATCAAACTCGTATCCTCCCACTCTCTTCTCATAATCTTAGTTTCTTCTTTCGGAGAAGGAATGCCAAGATTCTTCATTGTTGTATATTGCGACTGCAATTTCATATTAAACTTGTTAATTTCTTCGGTAACATTCCTGATAAGAATTGAAGGAAAGAAGACATCGGTTTTATAATAACCCTGAATCAGTTTTTTCCCATCTGGAACATACAATTCAATCAATCGCAAAATGTTTGCATTTAACTTCTGAATAGAAACTTTTAAGTATTGCTGTTTCAAACGAATCTTGTTATTTATTCCCTGCATTAGAACTGACAATGCTCTTCCAGTTGCTTTGGCAGTCATTGCTCCCCCATAGAAAATTTCGGAAATCATTGAGAGTTGGTGAATATCATTTTTTCTGGCTATTAAATAATTCTCAAAAGGAGCAGTAGATTGACCCATTGGGTCTGGAAAAATCCTGTCCTCTTCCCCAATTCTAATCATCTGTGCCTGACCTGCTTGATATTCCACGGGTTCTCCTCTACCCGAATAGAAAATATGAGGAACAGCAACCTGATTTATTTTACCCCTTGTTGCTGATACTGTTTCGTTGTATTCAACCTGAGAATCTAAAATATCCTCCAAATCAGAAATACCCCAAGGTCTTGTGTCGTAAGGAATGTTTTTAATAAATATACCTGGAACAAATCCCCAGTCGTGCTTAACAAAATCAAGAACTCTGTCATTAACCATTGCCAGCATATAAGTATCATCCCAGTAAATCTTTATAGTGCTCATCTGCAATCCAGTTTCTCTTGCATATCTTGTTGGCTCAACCACATCAAGGCTTTTTATTCCCCTTAATTTCATCTGCTCTTGATAAATCTTTTCTGCTTTGTCAGTTGCAATCCTGTAATGCAGAATAAATCCGTGATAATCGTTAAAATCCTCATCCGACCAAATTATCCTGACATTCTCAACTCGTTTGATATTTTTAAATCTTATCCTCGGAATCTTTCTTTCCCCAACAAGCACCCACTCAATATACGGACCAAATAAAAAACCATCTCCTAGAAGGGACTGGTTTTGACAGAGTTCCGCAAATTGAACGCCAAACTGATTATCGTCTTTTATCTCACTGATAATTTTCTCAACTTCTTCAGCTCTGGCAATTTCAATTTCATCAGTATTATCTCTCGGAGGAACATCATCTTCCGGAGGTTCATTAGCCAAAAAAGAAACATAATTAAGAACTGTTGTTCGGCAGTAATTATAAACTCGGATAGGAGTTCCATCTGATTTTAGATAAGACCAATGGTCTCCGTTAAAAAACTTTCTTAGATTATCATAACCGGCAATCTTTTTTCCAGAACCGACAGAATTGTCAATTCCAGAAACACGGTCTGAATAATCTGTTTCCAGTTCCGTGTCTTTTAAAATAACATAATTTCTTAATTGGTCTTCAGTTAAATTTTTAGAAATTAAAGGATTTATATTTGGCACATATTTTGGAGGAATTAAACTTTAAATAATTATACTTTATAAAAATACTTAATGTCAAATGTTTTCAGTTTTTTCGTTTCAATTTTCTGTAAAAACCAAGCAAGCATTGCCGCCACCATCACCCAATCCTGTTTTATTCTTTTGTCCTCAATTTTATAAATGGACAATTGCTCTTCAAGTTTCGGAAGATAATAACTCTTTAAACCATTATCCCCTGATTTTTCAGAGTTTGTCAAGTCCTTTCTCAAATTATTGCGTAATCGCACCTGTAAAGAAATCAAAGCATCAGCTTTTGCTTCCTTTGGAAATGCTATCGGATTAAACCTTGTCATCATTTTTTTAAACATTGTTCCGCCCATTGAACCAGCGTCCATAAGCATTTCCGCATCGTTGTAATCATTTTTTAAATAACCAGCCATTGCTATCAATTCAATCGGGTCTCCGCCCTTTCTTGCCCACGCTAAAACAATTTCCGCTTTTGTTAGTTCTGTAATATCACAAATATAAATCACAGTCTCATCACCAGAATCAGCAACACCCCAATCAATAATTTCAAGATACTGATGATTTGGAATTGGAGTTGTTAATTCTCTTTTTCCATTCCACATTCCTTCAACAACTTCTGGCGAAAACATCCTGTCTTGAGAAGCAACAAACTGACCAAGAACAACCTGCTTGTATCTCTCTGGACTCAATTCTTTCAAACGGGATTTATAATCTTCCCTGATTTTTTCGGGAATGAAGATATTATCGTCATAAAGACCTTTAACCAAATTCCAAGAACCTTTTCCCTGTTCAGCTTCGGTGTAGAGATGATACCAGTATTGCTGGGACTTTGCCAAATCATCTGGCGTAGCCACTAAAAGAACCGGACCGGAATACTTGGCAGTTCTGGAAAATATCCTTGCAGGCAACTCTTGTTCCAAATGCAAACTTTGGACACACTCATCGTAAGAAGTAAAAGCAAATTGTTTTCCCGCCAGACCTGAACCTTGGTCTTCTGAAGTTGATAAACAAAAAACAGAAGCGTTGTTGAAAAAATCTATGCGACCAGCCATCTCATTCCGACCTTCCAAGAACCAAGGGATTAAACATTTATTTATTACTCGCTTGCCGTCTTCTTCCCAAGTCCAGTTGCCTTCCAAAATTTCTATGATATATCGCCACGCCTCTTTTGACTGACGCAAAACTGGAGAAATATTTAAAGTTTCAAAACGTGTTCGCTCAATCATTTCCGCTTCTCCTTCTATGCCACGTTTATAGAAATTCGTCCAGATGTGGAGAATCGCAAGAGAAACAGTTTTACCGACTTGGTTGGCAGTAACAAACAAATTCTGCTTGTGCTTTGAAAAAGCGAGAAGAGCTCTTTTCTGGAAATTATTTAACTTAACTCCAAGAAAATAATTGGCAAAAAAGATTGGGTCTTTAGCTCCCAGCCCCAGAACCAATTTGTCCCACTCCATCCTCTCCTCCAATTCTTTGGAAAGATTCATCTAAATTTTCTTTTAATTTTTTTAATTCTTCTGGAGAATATTTTTGGTATGGCAAGAAGAAAGTTTTTGCCACATCAAGTTTCAATTTTGATTTAGCCAGTTCAGTTTTTTCCATTGCATCCTCTGCTGATTGAATAATTTTGTAGAGAGTGGAAATCTCCCTGACAGTTATTTTTTTGTAGAAGTTTCTATTCTTTTCATACTTGTCCAACAAACGTTTTAACAACACAATTGTCCTTCTCCGGTTATCTTGTTGCATATCAATCGCCTCGTCCTCTGTTATTCCCTGCTCTTCTTTTTTTGTTTCTTCCGCCTTTCTTGCTTCAATTTCCACTTTTGTCCATTTCCTGACCAGATTAACAAAAAACATCCAGTCGCTGGATGGTATTTTCGGTTCAAAATAATTTAACAGATGAGTTCTAAAAATATCAGAATCTTTCACTCCTTCCAGATGTTTTGCAGCAAATATTTTTTTCACCTCTTCTAATTTTTCTTCAATATTTGGAATCATATTTTTATTATTGCACTATTTGAATTCTTGTCAAGTATATGCTATAATTAAATCAGACAACCCAGTATGGTTTGCAAGGTTTCATTCTTTTAGATTCTGTCTAAAAGTCATTTCCTTGCAGTAGGACTGGGTTGTTTTATTTTGTTAGAGGATTAAGAGAAGTATATTTTTAGTCCGGTATATTAGGGGGTTACTCATTTGATTTCATTTCCTCTAAGGAAACTATCCGTAAGGGAAAACTGATAAATGCTATAATACTATGTAGTGATATAGTGTAGTAGTGATATATTGTAGTAGTGTAGTAATGTAGTAATAGTATTATAAGTAGTGATAGTATTATAAGGTATGTGTATTATATGCCCCCTATATTATACTATAATAGTTATACTTGTCAAGGTGTTAGGGTAATAGAGGTATAACTCCTCTATCTTATGTTATATTATACTCTTATTGTTTTAATTATTATATTTTTAATGATAGTTATGGTCTGGTATGTTTATGAGTTGAGGATTTTATGAGTTAGTGTTATGCATCAATGTTTATCTTTAATTATATCTCTTTACCCCGCAGGTTGACATTTATATTATATTATTATGTATTATGGGATGTGCATAACTCCTCTTGTATTATGCTTATAGGTGTAATATAATCATAGGTGTAGGTGTGAATAACTTTAATCAAAGAGTGTCGGGCTCTTTAACAAAACATAAAATGACAAAAAAAGTAAAAAAGTTTTTAGTTCAAAAAATGTTTGATGATATGAAAAAAGCAGGATTTAGTAAAGAAAAAATAGACGCTGAAATTGATAAATGGGATTATAGCAACAGACACCAAAAAAAACATAATCCTGTTAGTCCCGAATGAGATTTTTGACATTGAGGATAGCGATGAAATAGCCGAAGCATACGCAGATATGTTTGGCTATCAATAATCAGTTGATAAAACAAGCAGGAGTTCCCGACAATTCTTGCTTGCCTATCAGTTGAGTATTAAATTAAGTGTTCGTCCAGCACTTTGAAAAATATAAAATGAAAATAGATAAAGTTAAAATAATCAACTTGTTGGCGGAGATTTCAGAAATACCCATAACAGACAGACCCTTAAACCTTAATGGAAGTTTAGATTTGAATAGATTTAATGAATTGCCGAAAGTTTTAGAAGTTAAAAACAAATTGAAAGAAATGAATGTAAATCATAAATGGTTAGATAAACAAGGTTTTATGGTTGCTTCAATGTTATTGAATATCTAAATAGTCCACCGCTTGCCCGCCTCTCTGTCTGGACGCAGAGGGGCTGGCTCTGGGGTGTATTATTAACAAAAAAGAGTGCTGGCTCTTTTACAAAAAAATATGTTATTAAATGAAAAAAAGATAAAAGAAATAAAAGATTATGCGAAAACTGAAAAGAATAATGGGACAGGTTGCTGATTTTCTAAAAATAAAAGGAATTGAGGCGAGAGTTTATACTTATATTGATTAGAGCAATATAACACGCTACCCGTTGTCGTCCAGCAAGGCAAGGGATAGCGATTATAGGGCTTTATCTGGCAAGTGTGAAGTTCCTTGAAAAAATATGTATATGATTATCTACTGGATAAATGACGATAAAGTTTATCCTGTCTTAAATGGCGACAAAACATTAAAATTGTTTGATAAAATAACAGAAGCAGATGAATGGGCTGAAAGTTTAGGAGAAAGCAAAAGTGATGCCAGAGTGATTAGTATTGAAGGCGTAAATGAATAATATGAACCACACATTAAAACAATTTTTGCAGGATTTATCTTTTCAAGAATTAAAAGACATAAAACGGCACGCCAAAGGTTTATTATTAGCCATTGAGAAAAGCAACAGAAAAGAGTTTTTGGATTATCAGGTTATTGGCGATAAAAGAAATGTTGAAAAGTTTTGTGAAGAATTGATTAAAGTTTTAGATTTACGATTTGATTTTGAGAAAGAATACTATCACACCGCTTGGGGTAAAAAAACAAAAGAAGGAGTAAAAGAAACAATAAAAACCTTAATAACAGAAAATCCGTTTTAGTTTCGCAGTAAAATAAACTGCCTCATTGAAACCGCACATTATTTAATATCTTGCTATAATTTGCGGTTTTTTTGTTTGACCGAATAAAAAACCGAAAACAACAAAAACCACAAAAAGAAATCAGCAAAATAATATCAGCGAAAAGTCCGAACAGGGCGGAAAAAATCAGAAAACAGAGATAAGTAAAAATAATAATAAAAAAAAGATATTCACACCCTACCTATCTTTACCTATTGACACGGGTATATGCTTGGGTGTATAATTAGAGTATAGAGAGGTATAATACGATAGTTCTTTAACTCTCTAAAAATCTTAACTATTATTGCTGGCTTTTTCGGACAGAAAAGCAAGTAATCATAAAATAATAACAATAAATATACCTGTTATGCTTATGCTCACAGGTCTTAAATATCTTATTGTTTATCCTACGCTTGCCCTTCTTATCCATTAAGTGTAAAGCATAATAGATAGATTTAATTATGGAGTAATCCCCTTGCCTTGCCGGTTCGTGAGGTTAAAGTGAACCGGTCGGGGTATTATTAAATAATATAATAAAACTATAATATAATAATAAAATGAAAGAAACAAAACAAACAACAAAAGAAAGAGAACAATTATTAAAAGATAAAAAATGTCCGAGTTGTAATGAGCCGTTAGATAACGGCAATGATAATATAGCAATGGCTCAAAAGGGCGAAATGCTTTATAGAATAAGTAAAATGGGACAGGAGTTAGAATACGAACAAGATGAGTTTAATAGCAATGATACAAGTATTTTTTTCTGTCGTAATTGTGGCAAAGAATTGCCTAATCTCTCTGAAAAAGATGTATTAAATATAATTAAATAAATTATGATTACTAAAAAACAAGTTGAAAAAGTAATAAAAGAGAAGTTTGATGGCGAGTGTAATTTACAGAATATACAAGATTTAGATACTCTATTTGGCGATTTAGAAAGTGAAGAAGTTTTTAATAGCAATGTTTCAATAGTCGGCGTGGGAAATATGTCCGGTGATGATTGGTGGTTAGAATGTCATTTATATTCCAAGAAGTTGGGTTAAACTATTATTGCTAATTACGAGTTTCCGCATAGTTTTGGCAGCATAGATGAGTTAGTTGAAAGTTTGAACGCACAAGAAAAAAAGTGTTTAGAAATAGAAAATAAAATTAAAATATAATAAAATTATGACCCAAAATGAATTATTATTTCAAAAAAGAGAAAAAGCAATAAAGTTATTAAGACAACTTCAACTTTACGAAACAGACAATTATTTGCCTATCGTTATTGAAGCCCTTGAAAATTACATTGCTAATATAGACATAGAATTAAAAGAATAAAAATATGTTTAACAAATTCAATTTTTTAATATCTAATTTTTGTGCGAAAAATAATGTCAGACCAGAATTAAACGGAGTTTTTGTCAATGGGTATAAAGAAACTTGTGCAACTGATAGTTATATTTTAACGCTTGTCCGAAACTCCGGTGTTGACATAAAAGAGTTTCCAATTATGCCTAATAAGAAAATCCTGACTAACTTTGAGGCATTTATTCTACCGCAAGAAAAAGCCAAAGAAGTTGTGAAAATGTGCAAGCCGAATAAGAATATGCCTATTCTTGAAAATGCTGTAATAACTCATAGAGATAAAGAAAACGCTGAAATATCTACCACTGATTTAGAAAGCATCAATTCTGTAATGAGCCATATAATTCAAGGTGAGTTTCCAGCATATAACGACTTACTGGTTGAGAGGGGCAAGTTCTTAGAAGTCAACTTAAATCCCAAATATCTTAAAAAGATAGCCGAGTTCTTTTCCGAGTTCTGCGAAGCTACTGACGGAGTTTTGGTTAAAATCCCTTATGAGAAAGATAACGCTATCCGGTTTGAGGCACATAGAAAAATGGGAGAAGGTATTTCAGAAGCAATTTCAATTCTTATGCCGATTAAAAGCAATGAAACATAGCAAACTACCTCTTTGGTCTGGGAATAAGGGGAATACAGGGCAAAACTACCCTATAAATGCATTTTAATTAGGGTTTGACGGGTGAGTTAAAAGGCAACAGCCCGATGGACTACTACCGGTTCAAGGCGTGGATAGTAAATTTCTACACCCCACGCACTCACCCGTCAGACGCTAATTTCAGAAGCAGATTTTGTGAAAAAGCGATACTGACAGAAATAATTTTTTAACAAAATTAGAAAAGAGCCGGCAGAACCTTTTATTCAAAAACCCTCTGCCAAAAGTTCTTTTTGAAAATGTTAAAAAAGTTCTATTTGATGTTGCTACTAATAAAACCAACGCTGTCTGAAAAAAGCCCCGATGACTGCTAACAAAAAGTTAGTCCTTAACATAGTAATTTAATCAGAATAACAGCAATGGACGGAGTTTTGAGGGTTTTTCTCCGTTATTGTTGTTTGTAATTATTGTTTTTAGTTATGAACCAATTTGAACTTCTAAAAAAATATATTGAGGCACTTACTTCTAACCTATCTACCTCGTTAATAGTCCAAAGCATTGCCGGATATGGAAAAACAGAAACTACCTTGCGAACTCTCAAAGAAATGGGATATAACGAAAACCAGCATTTCAAATATGCCTCAAATTATATTAGTCCGCTTGAACTCTACAAACTTTTAGAGGAAGTAAATAAATTACAAGACCCAAAAATCTTGGTTCTTGATGATATTGAGGAAGTTTTGAAATCAAGCAAAGCAGTTGGTTTATTGCGTTCCAGCTTATGGGAAGCAGACGGAAAGAGAGTTGTAAATTGGTTAAGCGGAACATACAAAATACAAAATAATCATTTTCAATTTTTCGGAAAGATTATTTTTCTCTTAAATGATTTGAATAAAAAAAGTCCGATAGTTAATGCTCTTAAAGACCGAGCATTATATTTTGAAATGAAATTAAGCCGAGAGGAATTATTTGAACTAATGCGGGAAAGAGCCAAACAACCATTCCAAAATATTCCATACCACCAACGCTTAAAAGTCGTGGAGTATTTAGAACAAGTTGGCAAAAATAGTAATAACATTTCACTCCGACTTCTGCCAAAGGCATTACAATTATATTGTCTTGCCCCAAATTCGTGGCAGGTCTTGGTAAAATCAATTCTATGACAGACAAATTAGAAAACTTCAAATTCGTCACCATTAAAAATGTTTCAATAAAAGTTGAGGAATTAGAAAACAAAGTGGAAGTCAGGATAGAGCCAATAGACACCTCAAAAGAAATTGAAATCTACTACAAACCAAAAGATAATTATAGAGTGGGTGATTTTATTTTAAGAGATAATCACCATAGGGTAGAAATTGATAGAGGTTATCAAGTTGGAACTTATGATGGAGATGTTGATTGGGAAATGGAGAGAGTATTTCCGTGTGATAGATGTTGTGGCAATGCAAAATATATTGAGGAATTACAGGATAAAATCAAGAAATTAAAAGAACAGATTAACAAACTTATAGATTAAAATAAAATGGATTTAACATTTCTTTATTTTGTGGTTTGTATAATTTGCATAATAGTTGTTTTCAACCAAATAAATAACCAATAATACTCATTTTCCCAGCACCCTATTGACATCTGTCTATATTATAGTAAAATTATAAAATTATAATATGAATAGACAAATTAAATTTTTTGAGTTAAAACAAAAAGGACTTTCTTATAGTTCAATAGGAAAAATTTTTGGTATATCTCGTCAAAGAGTTCATCAAATTATTTCTGGTTATGTATCCCATTCCAAAAGAATAAATATAAAAAAAAATGGATACAAATACGATAAAATTGAATATATTTTTAATATTATTTTTTCAAGAGATAATTATAAATGTCAAAAGTGCGGAAAAAAAGCCATACTCATACATCATATAGATGGAAATTGGAAAAATAATGTTTATAATAATTTAATTTCTCTTTGTAATAAATGTCATCTTAATTTACATAGACCCGTTATATCTGGAAAAAAAAATTATTTTTGGAAAGATGGAAGAACTAAAAACCCAAATTATAAGAAGAATTGTTGGAAAATATATTATGAAAAAAATAAAGAAAAATTAAAGGAACGAAGGAACGAAAGAAAAAAGCTCTGTGTTATTGACAAGATTTCTTAACCGAGTATAATGAAAGTAATGATTAGCCAAACTACAAATTCACAAAAGTATATTTCAAGAGAAATAAATTTCTGTGAGTTTGACTATTCAGCAAAAAGCCGTTCTTAATTGAGCGGTTTTTTGTTTTACTGGAGGGAAATTGTAGGCGAACCTGTTAGCAACCCTCTGGAAAGCCATTAAATAACAGGATATACGGGAAGAAACTTCATTGGCTCCGTGACCCAATACCCGTATCGTCTAAATCGTTAAGTTTCAAGTTCCATTTGCGATTTAGAGATTACCGCTTGGGGGCTAAAAGAAACCAAGTGAGAGTTATGGGAAAGTATTACCGACATTAACAGCGGATACTAATACTTAAACAAAAATGAGCTTTCACTGGCTTTGGGAATTTCTTATTTCACCACCCCCAATGTCTTCCAGAGTTAGGGCTTTAACAATGCTATAACTATGTCAAAAAAAAAGAGAAAGAATTATTATAAACAAGTTTATGCAAAATGTCCATATTGCAAGAAATTAAGTGAACGAGTTGGCATTTTTGAACATAAACAACTTATTGGCTATATGGGATTAGATTGTAAAAATTGTGGGAAACAGGAATTGGCGGATATAAATAAAATAGATTATTTATTCAAACCGCTTTTAAGTTCAAAGATAAAGGTTATTAAAAACTTATGAATTGGAATGAATTTATTGAAATTAAAAATAAGGAAAAACTTATAAAAAGTGGAAGAAAGTGTATAATATGCGGAGATTACGGGGAAAAAGTTAAGTGTAAAAGATGTGAGGGCAAGTATGCTTCTCACAATTTATGTATGAAATGTTTTTCTAAAATGACAGCAGAAATTCACGACCGGGTTCTTACTAATGTTGGGGTTATTAAAAAGGAAAACAAAAACATTAACTTGCTTGTAGAAAAAGTAAAACCTTTTAAACAAAAAGAAAAAGAAATAAGGTTAGGGTAGTGGTAGAGGTTTTGGATTTGGGTTAGAAAAGTTATCCACTTGACATAGGTTCTTGCTTGGGTGTAAAATAGAAGTATAAAGTTAAAATATAAAGGTATAATTTATGATTACAGAAGAAGAGAATAGAAAAAATATGGAAAGATGCCCTCGTTGGGAAAGTTGTGATATTCCTCGTTGCCCATTGGACTTTTTTATGAAAGAACGAGTTGAATTGCCGGACAATGAGAAATGTATTTTAATCGCTCCGAGAGGAAAAAGAGTATCTGGAAATGTTAGAGGTAATTTAAAAAGAATTATAGGGAAATATGTGTGGAAAAAAAATCGGAGCGGGAATATTACGCTTCTACCCCCTATCGTCTGAGATGTGAGGGAGTTTGAGGTAAAAATAGCTAAAAATAGATAAATAATTTAAGGTTATGGCTAAAAAAGGAAAACAAAGAAGAAAAGCAGATTATTATTTAATAAAAGCCATTTGTGTTTTAAGGAAAAACGATTTTAGTTTTTATATGATTAAAAAGTTGTTGGGATTTAAAGACAAAAGAAATTTGCTTTATTATTACAAAAAGCATAAAGATGAGTTTTTATTACCCGAGGAAGAACAATTAAAGGTCGGTAATAATAATAATATTAAAAAAGAAAAATAAAAACTATGGCAATAGAATTATTAACAGTATTAGGTTTCGTATTAGTAGATACATTATTATTAGTTTTAATCTTAATCAAAAAATAAAATGTCATTTAATCCAAAAGTCAAAAAGTTTATGGAGGAAAACCCAGAGCAAACAATGTTGGGATTTAGTTGGTCATTATATTGGAGATTGTATGTGATGATTTTAGCAATATGCTTTGGTATTGTAATAATTAGTGCAATATTAGGAAATTAACAAAAGGTCGGCAAGTTAAATAATAAATAAAATATGTTAGAAAAAATGTTATTCAAAAGCAAAAAAACATTAGACGAAGAAAGACCCACATTTGCCTTACTTCCAAATGACGATTACGAACTTATAATTACTGACTGCAAACCAAATGAGCGACCAAAGTATATGAAACCAGACCAGATAGAACAGATAGTTGATTTTACTTTAGAGGTTATTGGCACAAGAGATGGAACAACTGCAAGAGATATAGAAGAAAAAGATGCTTCAGGAAGAAAGGTTTTCTTTACTGCCAGACCTGAAAACATTGGATTTCAAAGAGACGGAACACCAAGTAAGACCCGAACTTTAGTGGCTTATGCCTTTGGAAAAGATGTTAATGACGAGTTTGAAATAGAAGCGTGGGAACAATTATTAGGTAAAACAATTTTTGCGGAAATTGTGCAATATACAAACGCAAAAGGAAATAAAAGAAATAAAATATCTCGTCTTTTATTACCTCCAAAAAACAGGCAAAATGTAAGGATAAAAAATGAAGAAATTCCTGTTATAGAGGAATAATATGGTTATTAAATTCATTGCTAAAGAACCTTTAAAAGTGTGGAAATTTGCCAGTAGGACAGAAAAAGGAGTGATTTACAATACTGGTTTATGGTCAGATGGAAGAATAACTTGCGATTGTCCAGCTTCCTCGTTTAGAAAGAGATTATGTTGGCATAAAGAAAATGTAATGCACATAATAGAATTAGAATTTGGCAGTAATTTTAACGCAATAGAATTTTACAAAGATGAACGAAGAAAAAAAAGAGAAAAAAATATCCATTGACAAAGATTTCCTTGACCTTATTGTCAAGGCAAATACTGATTTAAAAGCACAGGTTGAATTAGCCCTGAAAAGGATTAGCGATTTAGAAACCAAAGGGAAAGAAGCAATAGTTTCTGTTCCGTTAATTCAAGACCCTAAATCACAAAGCGTTTTCTGGTCGGCAGAGATATTTATAAGTAATCCCAAATCATTAACAGAGATAGCGGATTTACAAGCTTCAACAACTCAATTTAGAGAACAACTGGAAGTTCTAATGAGGAAATACAAAGTTGGGTCAGTTTCCGCTTCTCTACTCGCAAAACAATAATTATTAAATATAATCTATAAACTTATGAAAAAAATCTTACTTACGACCACAATTAATACTCTACGGGGAAAACCGATAACTATCCGAGACGAAAAAGACAAGGAAACTCCGACAACAATAAGAAATTATTTATTAACACTACTTTCTTTAAGGTTTTCTCCCCAGAACACTAAAGAGGTATTTTGGACAACTGAAATAGGGATACTGGTGGCAGACGAGAAAACAAAAGAAATTGAGTTGTCGGACGATAAGATAAAGTTCTTAATCCGGTTGGTAAAAGCGAATAAAATTAAACAGCAACTACCAATGGGTGGAGAAAAAGAGATTGAGATATTTAGTCCAGTGGAACAGGCACAACTTCTTAAAGCATTAATGTCGGAGGAAGAAATTAAAGAGGAATTAAGTAAATAATTATGACTAATCAATATACTCCAAAAGATATAGAAACATTTAACCGTAAAGACCAAAGAATTTCTTGGTTAAGTATATTTAGTTCTATTGTTGAAAGATACAAAGATGTTTTAATTGAAGATGCGGTAGAAAAAGCATTTGAAATAAACGACAAACTTTATACGAAATATCCTTTTGTAGAAAATAATGAGGAAGAAAAACCCCTATAATTATGACAGATATAGACCTTACCCAAAAATTACTGAAATTTGTAAATGATGATGACCATATCAGGAAAATAGGGAGATATTCAATATCTAATATCTGGGCAATGCTGAATAATTATCTTAAACCAGAAGATTACTTAAAGCCAGAGATAAAAGATTTTCCATCTGCTTTTAATATCTGGCAGGGTAAAAACAAGCACCTTCAAGTTCAGCAACTCTTAAAAGATGATTATTTATTAGAAGTAAAAGAAGAGTTTAAAGTTCACGATTTCGTAGTGGTGGGTCAAGTTGACGCAATAAATAAAGATGAGATTTTGGAGATTAAGACAAGTCAAGAAATTCATCAGAAATCTAAAAGTTGGCACGACTATCAAGCACTTCTTTATTGCACTTTCTTTAAAAGACCAGAATGCAGAATCGTTCAACCCGTCTTTACTCCAACTAAATTACTATTAAAAGTAATTGGAATTATTAAAAGAGATGACGCAAAAGTAGAAAAAGAGATGGAGAAACTTCTTAAATATCATCAAAAAGTTATTAAATTTGGTTTTTATTAACCTAACCAACCAACCCCTATGGAGAAAGAACTTACGGAACGAATAATTTATTATCTTAAAATGCTCCGAAAAATGCTAACTCTTAAAAGAAACATCACAAATGATGATGACATTGACCGAATGCAAAAAGAAATTACAGAACTTATAAAAAAAATTAAATAATATGACAAACTCAATATCAAAAGAAGAAATATGAACAGCGATAAAATAATTTTAGATTTATGCGGCGGAACTGGCAGTTGGGCAAAACCATATAAAGACGCTGGATATGATGTTAAAACAATTACTTTACCAAATTATAATATACTTGAATGGTGGTTTGGAGATGGAATCATAAAAACAATAAATTTCCTTCGCCACGACGGACATCCAGAAATGAGTATTGATAGGAATAATGTTTATGGCATACTTGCCGCGCCACCTTGCACTATGTTTAGTTTCGCCAGAACTAATGCTAAAAAACCAAGAGATTTAAAAGAGGGTATGGAGTGTGTTCGGGCTTGTCTTGATATTATTTGGAAGTGTATGGAAATAAAACAAGCAACTGAAAAGAAAATTATTCCTTTACAATTCTGGGCATTAGAAAATCCATATCACGGATTTTTGAAGAAGTTTCTCGGAAAGCCAGCATTCACTTTTGACCCCTGGGAGTTTGGGGACGGTTATCAAAAACGGACAGCATTGTGGGGACACTTCAATGAACCGATTAAAAGCCCAGTGCCTATGACAAAAGAAGCAAAGGTAAAGGCAAAGACCAACAGCACAATACACACATTAGGAGTCAAATTTGATTATCTTAAAAGTAAGGATATTCACCCAGAAGCATTTGGAAAGTTTGATAGGCAGACGAGAAGAAGCATTACGCCACAAGGTTTTGCAAAAGCATTTTTCGTAGCAAATCAATAACCTTCTTCCCCCCCGAGAAGGAAAAAGAAATTAAATAAAATAAATATGACAAAACCACAATCACAAGAAGAAGCAGACGCACAATATCAAGAAGAACAAGCCGAAGAAGCCCAAAGAGAGTTTGAGCAAGGTAATGCTGACCAAGCCGAAGCAGAAGCAAATAATCCTTAACCATAGGTAGGGAGAGCGGGTTGAGTGAAGGGCTGGGATAATGAAGTCAAAAATAAAGGTTCTTCATAGTTTATAAGCTCCCTCGGGAACTGCCCTTCACCCAGCCCACTCTCTCTGAGGGATATTATTAAAGAGAAAAAAGATGATAATTGAAGCATTATTAGGATATATCGCAACACTATTAACCTTTTGGTATTCTTATTGGTATTGGGATATTCGTCATAAATAATTAACCCCCTAAAAGATGAAAAATAAAACTATGAAAGAAGAAAAGAAAATTAACTGGGAAAACAGAATAAGACAACTCTTGGTTAATGTTCGGAAAGAAGATAAAGATAGAAAGGTAATAAATTTTGTTCGCCAACTCCGCCAAGATGATATTAAGAGTTTGATTGAGTGGGTAGATAGTAAATTAGAAAATTGGGCTTCTGATGAACACGATAGGTGGGCAAGGTGGCAGGCATATGTATTTAGTAAATCAGAATGGACAGGAAACGGATATTTGATACCAAAAGATTTATGCGAAAGGTGGCAAAGACAAATTGATACATTTTATCAAAAATTATCAGAGCAAGAAAAAGAAAGTGATAGAAAAGAAGTTAGAAAGTATTTAGATGATATTATCTCTTACCTCCAATCTCAATTAAAAGATGAAAAATAAAACTATGAAAGAAGAAATAATAA
>Ga0315280_10001966_pt1 | contig 34129 bp, 30 predicted proteins | sample YL17G06_40_MG_FD_203697 | JGI IMG/M metagenome (GOLD analysis project Ga0315280, IMG submission 203697) | Sediment microbial communities from Yellowstone Lake, YNP, Wyoming, USA - YL17G06_40 | ecosystem: Environmental > Aquatic > Freshwater > Lake > Sediment | place: USA: Wyoming | collected...
TAGTAACGCCTGCTCAGCTGATTTTTCGATCTCAGCGATAGTATCGCTAAATAGCTGACTCATAATCTTAGGCTAAAATTTAGCATGGGCAGAATTATATATTCTTAACCGATGACCAATGGATCCTCCCCTCGATATCTCTCTCCATAGATAAGCTTGGCAAAAATTCATACCAAACCAAGGAAGACTGGTGGACCATGATCGAGATTGATTCAGGAAAATCAGTGGAAGTTATGGATATCACGTCTTCTGTGCAAGAAGCTCTCAGAGAAAGCAAAGTTATAAACGGGATCTGCCTGGTTTACACCCTTCACACCACCACGGGATTGACTGTCAATGAAGCTGATCCGGCTCTGATAAAAGATATCTTGAATCTCCTGGAACGTGTGGCACCGCAGGGCGCTGGCTACCTCCATGATCGCTCTGACGGCAATGCCCACGCCCATCTGCGAGCCGCGCTTCTCGGAAGCAGCGTCGTAATTCCTGTGGAGCAGAAGAGGCTGGTCCTGGGAACCTGGCAAAGAATTCTCTTCTTCGAATTGGATGGCCCAAGGAGACGCAAGATTTACATTAAAGCCGTACCGGACTGAGATTTCCAATAAAAAGAAAAAAGAGAGGAAATGCTTTGCTCCCTCCCAGGAAGCATGTCTCCTAGTAGATCGGCGTGCCTGTGGTCTGGGTCAGCTCTTTGAAGGTCGCCATGAGATCTCTGGTGACAGGTCCGGGCTCGCCATCCCCGATTATTCTCCCATCGATCTTGGTGACAGGCGCCACCTCGGCGGCCGTGCCCGTGACGAAGACCTCATCTCCCGTGTAAAGGTCGAAAAGCCCAAGGTCCCTCTCCAGAACCTCGTAGCCTCTGACCCTGGCCAGCTCCATGACCGCCTCACGAGTAATGCCTTTCAGGTTGTTCATGGTGTATGGCGTGTAGATCTTCCTATCTTTGATGACGAAGATGTTGTCGCCGCTTCCTTCCGATATCCTTCCCTGGGAATCGAGGATTATCGCCTCGTTGCCTCCCTTGATGTTGGCCTCGATCTTGGCCATGATGTTATTCAGGTAGTTGAGACTCTTGACATTGGGCGGCAGGGCATCGGGAGAATTACGACGGACGGCAACGCTCACTGCCGTCAGGCCAACCTCGTAAAGGTTTCCATACATCGCACCCCACTCTGTGGCTATGATGATGACCGTTGACAGGCTGCATTTTCTTGGATCCAGGCCCAGGTCGCCGACGCCTCTGGTGACTATAGGACGGATATAAGCATCTTTCAGGTTATTCTGGCGCAGCGTCTCCAGGATGGCTTGCCCCATCTCTTCCTGAGTCAGAGGAACGCGGAGCATGATGGCCTGGGCGGAGTCGAAGAGCCTCTTGACGTGCTCCTTCAGCCAGAAGACGCGCCCACTGTAGGCACGAATACCCTCGAAGACGCCATCCCCGTATAGAAATCCATGATCGAAGACCGAGACCGCGGCCTCCTCAGCCGGGACAAACTTACCGTTGATATAAATAAGATTCATGATGCATCTTTTTCCCGGACAATTGCCAAGGATAAATGCATTTTGATCCGTCGATGGGTTTATTACTGAAGGAGGGTAGGTTGATGCCTACTCTTCACGGGGTTTGAAGCTTATGGCAAGACTTGGTTTCGTCGTCTCGGAGTTCAATAGGGATATAACTTATCAGATGGAGCTGCTGGGCAAAGAGCACGCCCAGTTCCTGGGAGCAGAGGTTGCGAAGGTCGTTTATGTTCCGGGGGTATACGACATGCCCATTGCTGTCAAGAAGCTGCTTCGTCGCGATGATATCGATGCGGTGGTGACCATTGGCTGCGTGATTCAGGGAGAGACAGCCCACGATGAGGTCGTGGCACAGCAAGCGGCTCGCAAGCTGATGGACCTCTCCTTGGAGTTCGACAAGCCCGTCACCTTGGGAATCACCGGCCCCAAGATGTCCCGGCCGGACGCGCATCAGCGCGTGGATTATGCCAAGAGGGCCGTTGAGGCGGCAGTCAAGCTCCTGCAGAGGCTGGGAGGCGATTAATTAATGGTATCTTCGAGGATGGCCTCCATCCACGAGTCGACCACCCTGAAGATCTCCGCCATGGCTAAGAAATTGACCGCCTCTGGGGTAGATATCATCGACATGGGGGTAGGTGAACCGGATTTCGATACGCCGAAGAATATAGTGGAGGCGGGCTGCAACTCCATCCGGATGGGAGAGACCCACTATGCTCCGACCGCGGGCATACCGGAGCTTCGGCAGGCCATAGCTGAGAAGCTAAGCCAAGAGAACATGCTAAAGGTAACAGCCGACGATGTCATCGTAACTCCTGGGGCCAAGATGGCCATCTTCGCTGCCATGCAGGCGCTTCTCCAGGAGGGTGACGAATGCGTTCTGATCGGACCTTCCTGGGTAAGCTACGAGCCCTGCGTGGCCTTCGCAGGCGGGCATGTGGTCTGGGGAGACGTGGATGAAAGCTTCCTGCCCGTCGAACTCGCCAGGACCATAACTCCTAAGACCAGGCTGATCCTCGTTAACTCGCCAAGCAATCCCACCGGGGCTGTATTCAACCAGAAGGTGCAAGAGGAGATTCGAGACTTGGCCTGCGACCACAACCTTTTCGTGATCTCTGACGAAATCTACGAAAAGATAATTTACGGCCACGATCACATCAGTATCGGCTCTCTTCCCGGCATGGAGAATAGGACCATCACCATCAATGGCTTCTCCAAGGCCTATGCCATGACCGGCTGGCGTCTGGGATACCTCACCGGTCCCAAGGAGACCCTGACGTGGATCACCAGGCTGCTGTCTCATTCCGTCTCCCAGGCCACGACCTTCGTTCAGCGTGCCGGTGTAGCCGCCCTGCGCGGGCCGCAAGATGAGGTTGCCGCCATGGTGGCGGAGCTCAGGGTACGCCGGAATCTGCTGGTTTCAGGCCTGAGAGATTTGGGGATATCCTGTAATACTCCAGGCGGCGCCTTCTACGTCTTCCCGGATGTCTCACAATTCGATAGCGGTGATGCCTTTACGGATAGGCTCCTCAAAGATGCCCTCATCGCGGCCACGCCAGGGTCAGCCTTCGGGCCGGGCGGAGTGAACTATGTCCGTCTCTCCTACGCCACATCGCAGGCCAGAATAAAAACGGCCCTGGAAAGGATCGAGAAGATGCTGGAGTGAGTATCTCATTGAGCCTGGGCCGGGGCTTTCGCCCTCAGGTCCATCTTGTCCTTCTCGGAGAGCAGGCAGCCGCAGGTCATCTCTTGGGCCAGGGCGCAGTTGCAGGGCTCAATATGGATGGTTACCGTCGTCCCGGGATAGTGCTGTTTGATGGCGTCTGTGATCATATCTGCAATGCGGTGCGATTCGTCCACAGACATGGCAGCATCGACCCGCACATGAAATTCCACGAAGCGGCTTGCTCCCGCCTTGCGGGTCCGCAACCTATGAAATCCTCGCACCGTTGGTGCAAAGACCATGATGTGCTTGCGGATGTCCTCTTCTTCATCCGCAGGCAGGCTCACATCCAGAAGGTCCTTGGCCGACTCCACGGTGAGCTTGTAAGCAGTCTTGAAGATCAGCATCGCCACGCCGATAGCCACCAGAGGATCGATCCAGTGCAGATCTGCGGCGGGAAACAGCATCTCTCCCAGCCAGATCGTGGTCAGGCCCGCCATGACCCCTCCAGAAGTGTAAACGTCAGTGCGCAGGTGCCAGGCGTCAGCCTGCAAGGCGACGGAACTGGTCTCCTTTCCCACCTGGAATAGCTTTTGCGATACAAGTAAGTTAGCAACGGATGAGACGAGCATCACCGCCACGCCAAAGCTTGCTCCCTCCATGGGCTCAGGGTTCATGAGCTTCTTTGCGGCCTCAAAGACGATCCAGCCTGCTGCCAGGAAGATGAGCAGCGCTTCCACCGTTCCGGAGATGTTCTCCACTTTGTTGTGCCCGAAGGGGTGATCGTCATCTGCCGGCCTATCCGCCGTCTTGACAGCGAAAAGGGCAATCAAAGCCGCCAGCAGATCCATGCCGGAGTGGATGGCCTCGGAGATCACGGAGACGGATCCTATCATCACGCCTACGACAAGCTTGAGGATCACCAGGCATGTGTTAGAAATGACTGATAGCTTTGCCACCGAAGCCTTTCGTTTGTCTCTCTCATCCATGCGTGAACCTTTTCAAATTTCGACTGACAGTCAGTCATCTCTGCTCCTATTAATAATCTTCCCCGCCAATGGGAATCAAACCAAAAAAATCGGGCTTAAGATTCATCCCCATAAGCCCCCCCTTCACGTCCTTTTGTAGCCTCTAGATCCTTCTTTGCAGCACATAGATCGCCGCCAGGAGTCCAATCAGAGCCAGGGTGAACTCAAATCCCGGCGCTTGCATCTTCTGCGCGACCTGCTTCTTCATCTCCTGCTCCGCCCTTTGCGAAAGCTGCTCCGGAGTGAGATTCAGACTCTGGTTGAGTTTTTGATCGAGCTCTTTGTTGAGCTTCTCCTTTGCCTGCTCTGTCAGATTCTCCTTTGTGGCATTGAGATCCTGAGCAATGTGCTCCGTGGTGAGATTTCCCTCCAGGATATGCTGAACCGCCTTCTGCTGAAGCTCTTGTCCTGCAGTATTCACCTGCTCCTGAAGGGGGGCTGCAATCGCGTCAATCGGACTTGCTGCCATAGCCATTGGAATCAATGCTGAAAAAGCCGCCATGATGATCATGCACCAAATCTTCATATCTCTTATCACCTTGTGTCCAGGAATTCTGGATCAATCCGAGTAACCATTGTTAACCTATAAGATTTACGATGCCAGGCATAGAGATTTTAATTCCCGCCCCCTTAGGTTCTCAAGATGTCTGTTGCGTCTTATGGGATAAAGGTCCAGAGAAGCCGCGGTGAAGAGTTCCGCAAGGTCCTGGTGGAGATGGCAGCCTTCGACCGCAGCCGAAAGATCATCTCCGACGAATCCAACGTCTATTTGCCTGTCCTGGAGATTGACGAGCTTGCAGCCTCCCGGCTCCGGCAGATTGGGGATTTCGAACGGATTGAGATGGATTTCCCAGTTGAAGAGCACTCCCTCAGCCCAAAGGATCTCTTAGGCTTTCAGCCCGGCTTTGAAGTGGTGGGAGACATAGCCATCGTGGAGGATATCGATGCCGAGCGTGTGGCTTCTGCCCTTATGTCCGCCAGCAAGAACATAAGAGCCGTCATCGCCCCCCTATCGGATGTGGAAGGAGAGTTCAGGACTCGTAGGTTCAGGCACGTGGCGGGAGAGGCGCGGACAGTTACCACTCACAAAGAGCACGGCCTGCGCTACCGTGTGGACCTGGAAGGCGCCTACTTCACTCCCCGCCTGGGCACAGAGAGGCTCAGGGTCGCCGGCCTGGTGAGACCCGGCGATGTGGTGCTGGATATGTTCGCAGGAGTGGGGCCCTTCGCCCTGCTGATGGCTAAGAAGGGGGCCAGGGTTATCGCCATGGACAAGAACTCCGTCGCCGTGCAGTATCTGAAGGAGAATGCACGCCTGAATAAAGTCGAAAGCATCGAGATCCTGGAAGGTGACGCTGGCGGTCTTGCGTTGGGCTGCGAGAGTCAGGCCGATCACGTGATCATGAACCTCCCCCACAGCGCTTCTCAGTTTCTCATCCCGGCCATGAGGGCGGCGAAGCCCGGAGGGATAGTTCACTACTATGCAATAGCGCCTGAGAAGGATCTTTACAGGGATCTGGCTCTGATAGAAAAAGCGGCAGATCAGATGAGCGCATCGGTTGAGGTCATCTATGAGGGCGTGGTGAGAAGCTATGCTCCTCACAGATACAATGTGGTCATAGACTTCCGGGTGCGCAAGTCCCCCTGAAGGGCTTTCCACTATCTTTGGCATCATCGTAAAATTGATATTCCAGGTAGATAGTAGTAGTATTAGCAAAAGTCGGCCACACTTTGATAGTCTACCCCCATACATCCTGGCGGCTTTTGCCTCATCTTTTTATCGCGCGGATCAGAGAGATCTTTTAGTATCCATCTCCTGCTACAAGAGTCAACGGCTAAACCTTCACCGCCCGGCAAATCAAAGTCGCAATTTGGACGCAAGATTAATACCCGAAATCAACCTACAGATATATAGAACGATTTAGAAAACAAATTGCAGTTACTCATAGGGGATGTATCGCCTGGCAGAAGACTTCGATATAACTACGGCTAAGGGCCTCTCCGAGGCCGAAGCTGCAGGGCTGCTCAGGCGGGAAGGGTATAACGAGCTGCCTTCGACTAAGCCTCGCAGCATCTTTGCCATCTCCCTGGAAGTGGTTAAAGAGCCCATGTTTCTACTCCTGGTTGCCGGAGGCTTGATTTATCTTCTGCTGGGTGCCATCCAAGAAGCTCTGATGCTTTTGGGCTTCGTCTTCGTTGTTCTCGGCATCACCCTTTACCAGGAGCGAAAGACGGAGCGCGCGCTGGAGGCCCTGCGCGACCTCTCCAGCCCCAGAGCCCTGGTGATCAGGGACGGCGTGCATAAACGCATCGCTGGGCGAGAGGTTGTTCCCGGAGACCTGATAGTTCTATCCGAGGGGGATCGTGTGCCTGCCGATGCAGAGCTGCGATACTGCGTCAACCTCTCGGCGGACGAGTCTCTTCTCACAGGAGAATCCGTCTGTGTGCGTAAAGTCTGCTCCGACGGAAAGTCCGTCATATCCCGGCCGGGTGGCGATGACCTGCCTTTTGTTTATTCCGGAAGCCTCGTGGTGCAGGGCCAGGGAGCAGCCCAGGTGAAGGCCACAGGAACCAACACGGAGATCGGCAAGATCGGACGGGCATTGCAGGAGGTCAAGACTGAGAAGACGGCACTGCAAAAAGAGACCTTTGAGCTGGTGCAGAGGCTGGCCCTGCTGGGACTGGGCCTCTGCGCTGTGGTGGTGGTAGTCTACGGATTGACCAGAGATGACTGGCTGCAAGGATTTTTGGCAGGCATCACTATGGCCATGGCCGTCCTGCCGGAGGAGTTTCCCGTGGTCTTAACCATCTTCCTGGCCTTGGGTGCCTGGAGGATCTCCCAGAGCAATGTTCTCACCCGCCGGATTCCTGCGGTCGAGATGCTGGGCGCGGCCACTGTTCTTTGCACGGACAAGACCGGCACCCTCACACAAAACCGCATGACTGTGACAAAGATCTTTGCCGGCGAAAAACTTTACGATCTCGACGTAAAGCAGGGCCCTTTGCCCGAGGGCATTCATGAGACAGTAGAGTATGGCATCCTGGCCTCGCAGAGCGATCCTTTCGATCCCATGGAGAAGGCCTTCAGGCAGCTGGGCGACGACTACCTGAAGAAGACTGAGCACATGCATAAGGATTGGATTCTGGTTTTGGAGTATCCTCTGTCCAAGGAGCTCCTGGCCATGTCTCGCGTTTGGAGGTCTCCGGAAGGCACGGATTTCATCATCGCATGCAAGGGTGCGCCGGAGGCCATTGCAGACCTCTGCCATCTGGATGCGCTTTCTCGCCAACAGCTTTCAGAAAATACAAAGATCATGGCCAAAGAAGGCCTGCGCGTCCTGGGCGTGGCCAGAGCAAGGTTCAAAGAGACGGACCTGCCGGTCGGCCAGCACGACTTCCAGTTTCAGTTCCAAGGTCTCATCGGCTTGGCCGATCCCGTGCGCCCTGGCGTGGCCGATGCCATCAGGGAATGCTACGATGCCGGGATAAGAGTAATAATGATAACCGGAGACTATCCGGACACGGCTCAGGCCATTGCCCGCCAGGCTGGGATCAGATCTGCGGATAGAGTTCTGAGCGGACCGGAGCTGGAAATGATCTCCGATGCAAATCTGCAAGAGCACATCAAAGGCGTTAACATATTTTCTCGGGTGGTGCCGGAGCAGAAGCTGAGGCTGGTTTTGGCCTTGAAGGCCCAAGGAGAGGTGGTGGCCATGACCGGCGACGGCGTCAATGATGCGCCTGCCTTGAAGGCGGCGGACATCGGCATTGCTATGGGTGGCCGGGGCACGGACGTGGCCCGTGAGGCAGCTTCGCTGGTGCTTTTGGATGATGCCTTCCCTTCCATTGTGCGGGCGGTTCGGCAGGGGCGCAGAATATTCGACAACATCAAGAAGGCCATGGCCTACATCCTCGCCATTCACGTGCCCATTGCGGGCATGTCTCTTATTCCCGTGCTACTGCAGTGGCCCCTCGTCCTCCTGCCTGTGCACGTTGTCTTCCTGGAGCTGATCATCGATCCGGCCTGCTCCGTTGTCTTTGAGGCTGAGCCGGAGGAGGTGGATGTGATGCGGCGACGACCGCGCGATCCACAAAAGCCTTTGTTCAGCAGACGCACCGTGACCCTGAGCCTGCTGCAGGGCCTAAGTGTTTTGATCATCACCCTGGCGGTCTTCGCGGTCTCTCTTTACCGTGGTCAGGGGGAGATGGAGGCTAGGGCCCTGAGCTACACCACCTTGATCGCGGCCAACCTGGGTTTGATATTGACAAACAGATCCTGGTCACGCACCATGCCCGAGACTCTGAGCACGCCCAATGCCGCCCTCTGGTGGGTGATAGGAGGAGCCTTGATCTTTCTGGGATTGGTGCTCTATGTTCCTTTCCTCAGAGATCTCTTTCAATTTGCTTCCCTGCGCGTCATCGAAATAGCCATCTGCCTCCTGGCAGGGATGGCCAGCATACTCTGGTTTGAGGCACTAAAGATCTGGGATGGCAGGAATATGTGATATTACAGACGGAATTATTCATCCCAGTTCTTCGTCTCCGAAGGCCGAAGGATCTTTTGGGCGTCTCCGCGCAGGAGCATGTTGGTGAGCGCGGAAAGCGAGCATAGAGTACCCCTTCCTTGGATCTCTTCGCCATCCGGACCGGGTATGCGGGCCACGATGCCGCCCTCGGCGGTGACCTCGATCTCGGTGCCGATCTCGCTCAAGCGGTGCAGAATGATGTTGCCCGTCGCGCCCATGGACTTCTCCATCCAGCAGTGCTTGAAGGGACAGAGGTTGCAGTAGTTCTTGAAGAGCTCGGCGCTGGCCTCCGGAACGAGCCCGGCCACGATCTCCGCCTTGGCGGTGCCGTAGGCTATGCAGCATCCCCGTACGCTGCGCGCCAGCAGCTCATCACCTTTGGCCAGAGTTACCTTCACATGACCGCCCTTGACCTCGTAGCGGTTCTCGATCCCCTGCTCGAACTTTTTCAGTCCCGTGTTCGGGGAATCCTTCAAGGCCTCTTTGATCCTCTCCGCCAGCAGGGGCGTGCGCGCCGCGCCTATGGCCACGGCGCAGGTGGGGCAGTAGGAGGGCGGCGACGTGGTGATCACGCCGCCCTCCCTGTCCAGGAAGGTGGCCACGACGCCTAAGCCTTTTCGCCGGATCAGCGTTCGGCCGCCCAGCTCCTTGACGGCCACCAGTGCCAGCGCAGCTGCAGTGAGCACCCGCCCGTAGCCCTGCAAATATGCTACCTTTTCGATATCCTCCGGGGTGTTGATGCCTTCTTTCTTCAAGCCCTCGGCCACGTCCTCCTGAATCAGCCCAGCATCGATCTCGGCCGCGAGCACGGCGGGCGACCAGACCACACCGAAGCCCTCGCCGATGACATTTCCCTGATCATCGAAGATGCGGGCCAGGATGCCGCCCGGCCGCTCGTAGGCCACGATGCGACCTTTGGCGCGGCAGATCTCCTCGGCCACGCCGTGGCAGATGCCGCAGGCACCCTCGCGGGGGTGGACGGCGGACTGGACATTTTTAATAAGCTCTTCTTTGAATGTCATAATTGATATCTCTATAGATTCTTCATGATCTATATACTTTTCCAGAGATTGAGATTGCAGCTCAATTTCATTTCGATATCTTATGCTATTGACAGAGGCAGTTCAAAATCTTAACGTCAGCAGGACTCAGCTCGGCTATACTCTCGAAGGGATTTAAAGGATATCACCAACAATCTGCAAAGGCCCTGTAAACAGATCTAGGCCCTGGGGAGACGCAGGTTTTATGCTGGCCCTTGAGATTTCTGAATCCATCGCCATCCTGGATGATGACTTGCACGCCGCATCGCTGAAGTGAGAGGTGTTCCTGTAATTGACACCCTTAGCATGCTCTTAAACGCTAAGCGTGCTTGTATCTTCCTTAAATTCACTCATAACGCAAGAGATACCGTCTTGCTCGGGGCGTGCCTTGGGAGCCCCGCCGCGTCGGCAGCGGCTCCTTCGGCTTCCTGAATGCTGATTGTTGCCTTACCTGAGGCGCTGCATCAAGCTAAAGGGTTCCTCCTGATCAATCTCGCTTCATCAAAGACCTTCAGGATCAAGGGCTTTCTTCCCTTTGATTTAGAAGAATCCGCCATGGTGAGATGACCAAGACCAGCTGCTGTAGTAGGTCGCTCCACCCGGCCCGTAGACATTGGCCGCCCACCAGGGGTCGTAGTTGTACACCGCTGGATCATAGTAATAGGTGCTGTAGGCTACAGGCGTCGTATAATAGTATTGGGTCGGATAATATGAATAGGTGTATGTGGGATACCAGGTATAATCGTAGTAGTATGGAGTCCACCAGGTGTATGAATGTGAACCTCCTGGATTCAGCCAGTCGTATCCGCGATCATGACCGTTGAAACCATGATGATCGCCACCAAAGTTATGCTCATGGTCATATGCTCCATCATCTGCAGCGCTTGCACATACTGCCATCAGCACAGCCAGCGTCATTACAGACAACATCAGTTTGATTGTATTGATATTAATTCCTCCAGATGCCATATTCTTCGGCTTAATATTAAAGCCTGATTTTTATGTAGGTTTCATCTAATATCTACATGAGTCCTCCATGAATTGCAGGCGTTATGATTTTTCCAAAAAGAACTCGTGCTCACTGGAGCCAATCCAGCTCTCACGACTGATTTTTGGGCACGATCACACTCTCCTCTTTTGGCAGCTCTACTTGCAGAGTGTAAAGCAGGTCCCTGATGATCTCCCAAGGGTAAGTGGATATGACACGGCAGTTGGTCCTTCCGCGATACTCGCCGTTATCCACGACAGCCCCGTCCGGCGAGTAGCTGGCAGCCACGACGATATCCCCCTGCTGGTAAGTCTCTGGACCCGTGTACTGGTTTTCGAACCTGAAGCTGCCCAGCACGCCCGGCTGCCCGTCTATCAGAGGCTGATAGAGCTTGGGCTGATCTGCCCCCGCGCCCTGCAGGGCCGCCACTACAATATCTTTATTGACATTGATGCTGGCCAGCATGGGCTTTTCATATTCAGTCAGGACCAGCCAAGCAAAGTAATCGGCGCTTTGCAAGGAGAGATTGTATCTGGCGAATTTCACTCCCTCAGATGTGACACTGCTGGAAGGTTTTTCAACGATGACACTATACAGCATCGTGGTGTTCATATCGAAGGATATATTGTAGGGCCCCACCTTTCCAGCCTCATGGGCGGCCCAGGCTGGGGCAGCCAGAAACAGCATCAGAAGCAGGATTAATTCCATGCGCATTGCTCTTGCCACCAAAGTCATTGCTTTGCTTTTGTCTCATAATCATTTCATCTTTTTGGTGATACCAGCCTCGCGAATCATAGAGACCGGAGATGAGGAAGAGACGAAAACATAATGCCGTGACCGCCGCTCCGGAACCGGATGAGCCATGCATGCGGGATCCGGTCATGACTCCCGTTCCCTGAGAGGTGAGACCGAGGTCTAAGGCACCATCTCATTGGCATACCTCAGAGCATCCCGATAGAAACCAAGAGCGTACTCCTTGACCATCCTGCGAGAGCTGAACCTGGGAGTCGCGTTCTTTATAGATTCCTTCATGATCTTGACCCAGCCCTGTGATACTCCGGATTCATCTTTATCGTAATAAACAGGCACTATTTGTTTCTCAAGGATAGTATAAAGTTCTTCAGAGTCCGTCGCTTCAGAGCCATCTCCAGAGCCATTGAAGGCCCAGCCGTTTGCTCCGTTGTATCCCTCGATCCACCAGCCATCCAGGACGCTCAAATGAGGCACTCCGTTTATCCCGGCCTTCATGCCGCTGGTTCCCGAGGCCTCGAAGGGCGGTTGGGGATTGTTGAGCCAAACGTCTACTCCATGGACCAGATACTGCGCCAGCACCTCATCGTAATCCTCAATGAAGGCGATCCTGCCCTCGAAGGCCGGATCTTTGGCCGCATTGAAGACCTGCTGGATGAGCTGCTTGCCTGAGTTATCGGCAGGATGCGCTTTTCCAGCGAATACGATCTGCACCGGATGCCTGGGATGGTTGAGAATTCCTTTCAGCCTCTCCAGATCGTGCAGAATAAGGTTGGCCCTCTTGTAAGACGCAAACCTGCGTGCGAAGCCGATGGTCAGGGTGTTGGGATCGAACATGATCCCCGAGGCCATGATGATATTGGGATCAGCACCCTCTTTCCACCTCTCGCGGGCCCTCTCCTGCATCACTGTTATCATTATCATCTTCAGCAGCCGGTGAGTTCTCCACAGCTCCTCATCGGGAATGTCGTCCACCAGCTGCCAGATGGAAGGATTATCGTGATCGGCCAGCCAGTTCGGGCCCAGATATCTATTGAAGAGCAAAGCCATGCGTGAGTCTATCCAGGTGGGAACATGTATGCCGTTGGTGATGTAGCTTATGGGCGCTTCGCCCTCGGATAGCTTCGGCCAGAGGTGATGCCACATCTGCTTTGTCACCTCTCCATGCTTCTTGCTCACGGCATTGCAGTGGGTTGCCATCCTCAAGGCGAAGGCGGTCATGTTGAACCCGGCAGCCGGATTATGGGGATCTACGCCCAGCCGGTAGAACTCGTCTCGGTCCATCTCCAGCAGAGGGATGTAAGAGCCGAAATACTTGTCCATGAGGGCAAACGCAAAGACATCGTGACCCGCGGGAACGGATGTATGAGTGGTGAAGATGGTGGTAGCCCGGACCTGATCGGCCGCATCCCTGTAGCCGAAACCCCTCTCCACCTTCTCCCTGATCCTCTCCAGGACGGCGAAGGCAGAATGGCCTTCGTTCAGATGAAGGATGGATTGGCGAACGCCTAAGGCATTCAGAAGCTGCGTTCCGCCTATCCCCAAGACGATCTCTTGAACCAGGCGCTGCTCTGGATCGCCTATGTAAAGGCGCGACGACATGCCCCTGTTCCAGGGATCATTGGCCTCGATATTCGTATCGATGAGGTAGAGGGGAATCCGGCCTATCTGAGCCTTCCAGACCTCGAAGTAGATGGGAAGCTCGCTGATGGGCACCTTGATCGCCAAGGGTTGCCCGTCCATATCTCTGACGCGGCTGATGGGGGCCCGGGTCCTGTCTAATGTCTCACTCTCATTCATCTGCCAGCCGTCAGGCGAGACTTTCTGGTGCAGGTAGCCTTCGGGATACATGAATCCAAGTCCAATCATGGGAACCCCCAGATCGCTTGCTTCCTTGAGGAGATCTCCCGCCAAGAAGCCGAGTCCTCCCGCGTAGAAAGGCAAGGAATGGTGCAGGCCGTACTCTGCTGAGAAGTAGGCGATGGGGTACATTCCAGGATTGGGAACTTTGGAGTTGAACCAGCTTTGGTAGGCGTTCACCTCTGCATCGAACCTGGCCATGACCGCATCGTAACGCCTTAAGAATCGTGAGTCCTTGGCTACGGCATCCAGCATGGACCGGTCCAACTCGGAGAGCAGTTTCACGGGATTCTGGGTCTTGAACTCAGCTCCATTTCCGGCGAGCTTGTAGAAAAGAGCTCTGGACTCAGGGTGCCAGCTCCACCAGAGGTTACATGCCAGCTCCCCGAGACGAAATATCCTTTCCGGAATGTAAGGAAACTTGTCGCCGAAAGATTCCATTCTGCACCTTCTCAGGCTCCTCAAGGGGATAGGTCTTATTTAAAGCAGAAGGCTCAGGGGAGGCAGATAAACGCTACAGCCGGCTGCAGAGCTCAAATGACGGAAAACGGACTACGGGGATGCTTTGCTTTCGGTCAGCGGGGAAAAAGTCAGTTCAAGGTTTTGGCCTGCCCTCACGCCCTGGGATAAGATCCTAGCACCTTGACCATAGCCGCCTTCTCTCCGATTCCTGCCAATGCCGCTCTGACCTCCTCATCGCTCACATGCCCCTCCAGGTCGATGTAGAAGTAGTAATCCCCCAAGCCCCTCCGGCTGGGCCGCGACTCGATCCTGGTCAAGTTTATCCCGCGTGAGGCGAACTCCTGCAGGATGGAGGAAAGAGCCCCTGGCCGGTCCCGCTGCAGGTAAATGACCAGAGAGGTCTTGTCCCTGCCCGTGGCCTCCGGCATCTTTCTTCCCGCCACGACGAAGCGGGTGATGTTGTCTTGCGCATCCTGGATGTCCCTGGCGAGAACGCAAAGGCCGTACTTCTCTGCCGTGCCCGCTTCGGCTATGGCCGCCATCTCCGGGAACTCCTGTGCCAGTTTTGCGGCATGGCTGGTGGAGCCGGTGGTTCTGACCTCTGCTTTGGGATAATGCTCCCGCAGGTACTGCCGACATTGCGCCAGGGCCTGGGGATGGGAGAGAACAACCTTGATCTCGCCATTGCCGCGACCGACGAGACAATGCCTGATGGGCAGATTCACCTCGCCAGTGATCACGACCTCTAGCCTGCGCAGAAGATCCATGACCTGGGGAACGGCTCCTTCCAGGCTGTTCTCCACGGGAACGACTCCTGCGTCCAGCTTCTCCGCCTCCACAGCCATCAGAACCTCTTCGAAGTCGGGGAAGTAAACCAGTGTCGCATCCGGTGTGCCTTTCGACCAGCAGAGAGCAGCCTTCTCCGAGTAGGTCCCCTCCGGACCCAGCACTCCTATCTTCAATTCGTCTCCTGCCCTTTCTCTTCCAGCTCTTTCATCAGCTCTACCGCCCTATCCACGCTGATCCTGCGCTCGGCAGCCATTCTGGCAGCGATGATCTCGATCAGATCGCACTTCGCCCCGGCCTGCGCAGCCACGTTCTTGGCATGCAAGGACATGTGTCCCCTCTGGATGCCCTCCGAGGCCAGGGCGCGAAGCGCGGCGAAGTTCTGGCAGAGCCCCACGGCAGCGATGATGCGGGAGAGATCGTCTGCGCTCTTTACGCCCAGGATCTTCACCGCCGATTTGGCCACGGGATGGACGCGGGTCGCCCCCCCCACCAGGCCCACGGCCACAGGCAGCTCGATGGTGCCTACCAGATCGCCGTCCTTGTTCTTCTCATACCTGGTCAGCGATCTGTAGCGCCCTTGAATCGAAGCATAGGCATGGGCACCGGACTCCACAGCCCTGGTGTCGTTTCCCGTCGCCAGCACCACCGCAGTAATGCCGTTCATAATGCCCTTGTTGTGGGTCGCGGCCCGGTAAGGATCGACTTCCGCGAGCGCTGCAGCCTGGATGATGCCGTCCACGACCTCATGGCCGCCGATGTCCTCGGCCTTGAAGACCGCCTTCGCCCTGGCCAGTCGCCGATCTGCCAAGTTGGAGATGATCCTCAGGTAGACTCTTCCCCCCGTGATCTCTTCCATGCGGGGCGCCAGCGCTTCGGCCATGGTGTTCACGGCATTGGCACCCATGGCATCCCGGCAGTCCACGATGAGATGCACCACTACCATAGGCCCTATTCTGGAGTCGATGACCTGGATCTCGATGTCTTTGACCCCGCCTCCGTACTTGACCAGCAGGGGATCTCTGTCGTTGGCCATCCGGGTCAGCTCGTCTTTATGAAGGAGGATGGTTTGCCTGGCGCCGAAGGGATCACTGATGCCCGTAACCTGGATCTGGCCCCGCATCACCGGCCCGCTGCTGGAGGTCAAGAAGCCGCCGGACTCTCTCGCCATTCTTGCGCCATTGCTGGCTGCGGCAATCACAGACGGCTCCTCGGTGGCCATGGGCACGAGCACCTCCCGGCCGTCGATGACGAAGTTTGTGGCAATTCCCAGTGGCACCTGGAACACGCCTATCACATTCTCCACCATCTTGTCCGCCTGATCGAGCTCAAGACCCTTCTTTACCTGAGATACCTCTTCCTGGCCAAGGCCGGCCTGCTCTGCCACAGCCTTCAGCCTCTCGCCCGGAGGAAGCTTGTAGAACCCTGAAATTCTGGAAGTCACCTTCTCACACCTCAGCAATGCGTACAGAACGTCCTCGAAGGGGAAAAACTTTATTCCAGTCAGCCGATCTAATTTCAATGGACCAACCTTCCGCTTCCTCTCTGGCCAAGGCAATCTCGGATCTGGAAAACATCGTGGGCAGGCTCAGTCCTGTGCAAAAGATGCTGCTTGGGACAGACGGGTCCGTAACCAACCTGCTGGAGGTGGTAGTCGGCAGTCCCGTGGAGATCGAGACTCTGGTGCAAAGGATCGTTCCAGCGGATGAAGCCGTGGCCCAAGAGCTCGCTCTAAAGCCTGGCGACGAGGTCAACTACCGGGTGGTGAAGCTGAAGAAAGCGAACACGGGAGAGACGCTCATCCACGCCGTCTCCCATACGCCCTTGAAGAGGCTGGAGGCAAGCTTCAGAGACGACCTGACCAAGGCAGACATTCCCATTGGAGTCATCCTGAAGAAGCATCAGATCGAATCCCGCCGAGATATAACAGCCACAGGATTTTCCCAGGCAGGCGGAGAGATGAGCCGCGTCTTCAATATCTTTCCCAGCGAGCTGATGCTCTCCCGCAACTACAAGATCTTCCGGCAGGGAGAGCCTCTGATCGCCATCCGGGAGACTTTTCCCTACAATAGCTTCAGGGATGAGCACCGGATAGTGGTAGAGACCCCCTCCCGCATCCATCTGACCCTGACGGATCTGACAGGAAACTGCGGTCGGGTGGATGGGGGCGTGGGAATTGCTCTGGATGAGCCAAACATATTGCTAGAAGCGGAGAGATCGAGAGATCTGGTAGTTGTTGGCGAGAACGCTGAGCGGGCCGGGGCTGCAGCCCGCGCCATTGCCGATCACTTCGGCCTGGGCGGAGCCCGGATGTCTATAAGAAGCGGCTACCGGATGCACGTGGGTTTGGGCGGCGGAACTCAGCTGGGCATAGCTGCGGCCAAGGCTCTTTGCGATCTCTACCATCAGCCCGTGACTGTGCGCGAGATCGCGAAGATCATCAGCCGGGGCGGAACGAGCGGCATCGGGACTGCCGCCTTCGAGACGGGTGGGTTCATAGTGGACGGCGGACACACCTTTGGGCCGGGAAAAGACAAGCTGGACTTCCGGCCGTCTTCGGCTTCGCCTGGCGTTCCGCCGCCGCCGGTGATAGCGCGCCATGCTTTCCCCCGGGACTGGAAGATCCTGCTGGCCATACCCAACATCCCGAAGGGGGCCCACGGCAAGAAAGAGGTGGATATCTTCAGGGAGTACTGCCCTGTGCCCCTGGCCGACGTCCACGAGCTCTGCTACCAGATCCTGGTGAGAATGGTCCCTTCTGTGGTGGAGGGGGACCTGGATGAGTTCGGAGCAGCCGTCAACCGAGTCCAGGAGCTGGGATTCAAGAAGATAGAAGTGATGTTGCAGCATCCCCTGGTGCATAGGCTGATGGCCGAGATGAGGGAAGCAGGCGCAGCCTGCTCAGGCCTCAGCTCCTTTGGGCCGACCGTGTTTGCGATTGCTGATACCCAATGCCGGGATATCGAGGCTGCTGCCTTCGAGGCCATGGAGGAGGTGGGTGGAGATGTCCTCATCACCCGCTGCAGAAATGAGGGCGCCAGGGTCAGAACAGCCTGATATTTATAGCTATATATCTATTACTCAATCAATGAGCGACGTCAAATCATTGTTGGAGAAGTTGAGCAATGCCCACGGCATCTCAGGATGGGAAGGATCAGTCCAGCAGATAGTGAAGGATGAGATCGCATCTTATGTGGATGAGGTCAGAGCGGATTCCTTAGGCAACCTCATAGCTACCAGGAAGGGCAAGAAGCCCTCCATCATGATCGAGGCCCACGCCGACGAGATAGGGCTATTGGTGAAGCATGTGGATGAGAAGGGCTTTATCAGTTTCATTCGCATCGGTGCCTGGTTCGATCAGACGCTGCTCAACCAGAGGGTTGTGATCCATACCCGGTCAGGGCCTGTCATCGGGGTTATAGGCTCCAAGCCGCCGCATGTCATGAAAGAGGAGGACCGAAAGAAGGTGGTCGAGGCCAAAGACATGTTCATCGACATCGGCTGCAGCAGCCAAAAGGAGGTTGAAGACCTGGGAATTCGGGCCGGGACGCCCATCTCCATCGACAGGACTTTTGCCTCTTTGCAGGGTGATAGGGTCACAGGCAAGGCCTTCGACAATCGCGCCGGCCTGATTGTGATGATCGAGGCCCTGAAGAGGACAAAAGCTAAGTCCACCATCTACGCTGTGGCCACGGTGCAAGAGGAGGTGGGCCTGAAGGGCGCGAAGGTCTCCGCCTTCGACCTGAATCCCGACATCGCCATCGCAGCAGATGTGACCATACCTGGGGATCATCCCGGCATCGAGAAGAAGGACGCGCCCATCGAGATGGGCAAAGGCCCGGTGGTGGTGGTGGCGGATGCCTCGGGAAGAGGAATCATCGCCACTCCTTTGGTCATCGAGTGGCTGGTGGGCACCGCCAAGGAGTTTGATATTCCGATACAGCTGGAGGCCTCCGACGGCGGAACCACGGATGCAACGGCCATCTGCCTGACCCGGTCGGGCATTCCCACGGGAGTCATCAGCGTGGCCACCAGGTACATCCACTCGCCAGTCGAGGTTCTGAGCACAAGCGACATCGACAAGGCTGCGGATCTGATGGCCAGAGCCCTGGAGACAGCACCGAGATACTTCAAGGGATGACTGGGTTTTAAAAAAATATTTATTTTTATATTTTTAATCGTCATCGGATGCACTTAAGAGATTACTTTTAATAATCTTTTTTATAATTAGTATTTTAACTTAATTTTAAACATCGTATTATGATTATATAATTTAAAATCGACATGGAATGTAACTTTACTGCAAAAATGTAAATGGAGAGAACCTCTCTCCACTCCTTTGAAGCTGATTTAGCTTGCACCGATGAGGCTAATAACGAAAAACCCAAGGGCTACGCTTACTACGAACACAACAGCAAAAGAAGCGTAGATCAGGGAATCAGCTAAAATGAAAGCTTCCATATGATCACCTCACTACCAGCACCGGGATGGTCGCCCAGTAGAGCACCTTCTGCACGACGCTTCCGATCAGCAGCTTGGAGGCCCCAGATTCGCCATGACTGCCCATGACTATCAGGTCTGCCTTTTCAGCCCCAGATACATCAATAACCGTGTTTGCAGGAGCTCCAATCCTGACGATGGAGTCTACAGAAACGCCCATCTTTGCTCCCATGGCTTTGATCTCGTCAACGGCCTTCTGGCCAGCGCTCTTCAGCTTTTCCTCGACCTCTTTCCGATCGGCTCCCAGCTGCCTGACAGCGCTTGCAATAACGACCTCGTTCACAACGTTGAGCGCGATGACCTGTGCGCCGATAGCCTTGGCCAGCTCTATGCCCTCCTCAGCGGCTTTCTTAGATTTGTCTGAGCCATCAGTGGCGATCAAAATCCGCTTGTACATCCTATCCCACCTTTTAAAGCGCTTATCTCACGGACATTGTATAAATAGCTATCTTCCAGATTCGAGAATTCTAAGGGCTAGCAATGCCGCATTTTCGCCATTATCGATACCCACGCAGGCCACAGGAACGCCGGGCGGCATCTGAACAATTGACAAAAGTGCATCCAGGCCGCCTAGTTTGGCGCTCACCGGCACGCCGATGACCGGGCGCGATGTCTGAGAGGCGATGACACCGGGCAAGGCTGCGGAAAGGCCAGCAATGCCGATGAAAACGCGAGCGTCTGTCTCGGAGATATACTGCTCCAGCTCTCTAGGATTTCTGTGGGCTGAGAGCACCTTATGCTCGAAGCTTGCCCCTCTCTCCCCAAGCCTTTGCAGTATCTTATCCACGATTGCCTGGTCGGATTTGGACCCAGATATTACCGCGATATCCACCATAGAATCCCCCGATTTCCTGATTATCCGTCCCCGATTCTCTCTCCTTGATTATCTTTTTCGGGCTCGCTATCCCTGATTTCTGCCCTGCAGCTCGTGCTGTTTTTGGATGCTCATCCTTATCAGAATCTCAAATATATCTCTGACTGCTCCTGAGTCCAGGTTGCGTTCCGTGGCCAGGTCCATGGCCCTTTTCAAGACCTGTCTCTCCCGCTCAGGATCGCTGATCGGCTTTCTCTCCGATCTCTTGGCCTCGAAGATCTTCTTGGAAACATCAATGCGCTGATCGATGAGCGTTATGATCTTCTCATCGATCTCCTCGATCTTTCTGCGATATTCTGCCAGCGCCATCAAATCCCTCGGCCCTTGGATGCGCACCTGTTGTTTGCCTTCGTTCTTATCACTCTTCCGCCTAAAGGGCTCCATGCCGCCTCAAGCGCATTCAGCTCTTTATCGCCTACGAGGGCGGCATAAGCCGGTCCCGTGCCGGAGAGGCTCACACCTCTGGCTCCCGCCTCCAGAGCTTTGAGCAAAGGCTCTGTGGACAGGCCCAGAGCCCCACAGTAGGCAAATCCATTCAGGATCATGGCTCTTTCATAATCGCCGCGCATGGCCAGGTCAAAGGCGACCTCCGCCAGGGGAGCGATCAGCCGGGAACGCCTGACGTCGGTATCCCCAGAAAGCAGTTTTCGATCCGGAACTAGGAGCAGAACATCCGAGGACAGATATTCCCTCTTCAGCAGCTTCATCTCGCGGTTGTCGGTTACTACTACTCCGCCGAGCATGGAGGCCAGAGCGTCGTCCAGAGCGCCGGTTATGGTTACGCCCACGTCGCGTGCCGCGGTCACGCCGATCTTCGCCGCCTCGATGAGGTCCATATCCCGATCCAGGGCGTCCAGCGTGGCCAGAATCGCGGCGTTGGCAGCAGTGCTGCTGCTCTTGAGACCGCTGGCCACAGGTATCTCGCTCCAGGTGCGAACGGTGGCGCCATAGGTGCAGCCGAGCCGCCGCAACACCAACTCCACGCAGCGCTCGATGAGGCGGGTATCGACTCCCGGCACATCGCCCTTCACACAACCGGAATTGTCCAGCTCCACTTCGGCAGTGGTCTTGAGGCCTATGCCGAAGGCCGATCCCTTCCAGGTGGCAACCGCATTGAGGATGGTGGCTGCACCGTTTGCTGATGCGTATCCTTTCAAGAACTCGCCTCAGATCAGCTCCATCTCGAAGATCTTCTTGAGCTTTTCCAGCTCCTCGACCACATCATCCTTGCCCTCGCGGGTGTATTTTGCGATCATCTTGTTGAGGTACTCCATCTCCGTGATCGATGAGACGAAGATGGGCTGGTAGCTCCCCAGTTCAAAGAGCGGCATAACCTGGACCCCGCCCTTGTTCGTTCCCTCCTCCAGACCCTTCACCACCACTATAAAGGTGAAGTTCTTGTAGCCTAAGCCCCGCGCAATGTTCTTGGCGAAGCTGTTCATCTGCTGCACCCGGCGAGAGGAGAGGTCTTTGTAGGCCGCCACTGAATCCTTGTACTCAACAAACATAACGGAATCGTCGGACCAGAGCAGGGCGTCGTACTCCACCACCGCTATGGAGTTCTTCAGGGCCACCACATTGAAGAGGACGCCGCGACACCAGCTTATGTTGAGGTGAAGCCTGAAATCCGCCTCCGTGAGTGGAGTATTCCTGGGCTTCAGCACATAGGGGTCGCTCGACAGTTCAATCATAGGGAGCCATCTTCCCCTTCAGCTAAAAGGACTTTTCCAGGGCAAAATTCTTCAGACCGGATTTTGGGCTAACCCTTTGCGAGACTCCAGACCAGGTCGAAGACAGTCCTTGGCCGGGCCAGTGCCACTTTTGCCCCAGAGTACATCGCTTTTTTCAGGAAAAATCCGTTAGAGATGATGGTCTTTCCGTTGAGGCCCCGCACAAGGCTCTCAATCTCATCATCCTTCATTTCGCGTAGAGTTTGCAGAGAGGCTCTGCCCATGCGGTATTCCCAATAAAACTCCGCGTTCCAGAGCTGTTCGTATCTGGACAGTGCCTTTCGGGATACATCGCCTGCGGCCACGGCCATCCCCGCCACTGTGCCGCAAATTGCGCCGGCTCGCATGCCGTACGCTAAACCGCTCTGGCCGGCCGCGCCACCTGTGACCATGAGGGAATCCGCAGCCATCTCGCCGGGAAGCGCGGCAATGGGATCTCCCCCTCGCTTTACGGATAATATCTTCATGTCTTCGATATCTCTGTATTGTGCGGCCTTGTAAGCTTTGAATCGCTTCAAGAATCCCCGGAAGAATGACCCGACATTCTGTCCGTGACCGCGCACGAAGACGCCCAGAGTTGCCTTATCTTTGCCCGCTGGCGAAAACGTGGCCTTCCATCCTGGTGCCATGCTGCCAATCCAGTACTGGAAGAACAACTCTTCCCCCAGGCCGGGATGCTCGACCGCAGCTTCCAATGCCCAGGCAATATCCTCGGGATGGCGCATCGGTTTAAGGCCCGCCTGCCGCGCCAGTGTGGACTCCACTCCCGAGGCGTCCACCACAACTCTCGCATCGATCTCGTCCTCTCCCAAGGCTACGATCCTTCGATTTCCGTCCAGCTTGGCGGCTCGTGCCACGTCGCACAAGAGAACAACCCCGGAGCCTTCCGCGAGGCGGAGGTAGTGATCGTCGAACCTCTGCCGGTCGATAAAATAGCCTTTCGCGGGTACGGTCACGGCGGCACCGCCCGGGCCGAGGATGCGCATGCCTTCCAGTCTCTTCTGCAGGTAGCAGTCCTCGATCTTGATGCCGGAGCGCGCTGCCATGCCCTCGAAGAGCGTATTCGCGGCGTGATGGAGGTTCCCTAGATCCCTATCCAACAGCATTACGCTTGATCCAGCCTTTGCGGCTGAGATCGCGGCCATGAGGCCAGCAGGCGAAGCACCCGCCACAAGCACGTCACACTTCACGGAGTAGAGAAATGCGGCGGATGAGATGAACCTTTCCCGGAGCGAGGATGCAGCAAAATAGAAAGGGGAGCCAGATCAAATTCTGGCTCAGAGATTCAAAGACTCAAGCGGTGATCTTGGTCTTGGCGATGTACTTGATGAGACCCGGGCCGAGCCTGGCCTTCTTCTGAATCTGATTGGACAGATCGTCCATGGTGGTGCCGCTGGCAGCCAGGGTGCGGATCTCCTCCATGGTAGCATCGTCCACGGTGAAGTACTCGTCCAGGTCCTTTCTGTGGCCCCAAACATCGCCTTCGAGCAGCTCAATGCCCTGCATGTCCAGGAATACCTGGATGGCATTGGACATGGTCTTGCGGTAGGAGGGAGGTACCTGAATCATTCTCAGTCTGGGGCATCTCTGCATCAGATTGAGGAAGTCTACATTGCTGGCTCGGAAGGCCAGATGAACCATCTTCTCATTGGGGTTGAGATTGGGTATCTCATTTCTTGCGCTGACTACTCTAAGTCTCATATCATGACTCCATGCATAAAACGCATTTGTATTATTAATAGACACTTCCGCTGTACACTTCTGTATAAATCGATTTCGATAGATCTAAAATCTCCTAAATTAATTTAGCTGTTTCAGGTAGACAAAGAAGAATCAGCATCCATTCCCTGCGGGCTGCAGCCAATAGATCTTCTCTGATTTACTGAAATTATAGATATGAGGAAGCATGGGGAGATCAGAGGTCCTGGACGCTCTTAACGCAAAAGGATATCTTAGGAAGATGGCGGGGATAACCACGGCTTTGGGAGATGCCAGCGAGAGTCATTGTCGCGAAGGGAGAAATTTGACTGAAATAGCCAGCGGGAACGGGTGGAGCAATCCGTCTGCGTTGATATAACACATCTGTGGTTGTGCTGGAGAACTAAGATGGCATGTCAGACATTTAACCAAATGGATCACGCGAATCATTCTGGCCTGAGGGGCGAAGGAGTTTTAAGGAAGAGGGACGGTATAGGAGAAGATCTTCATGGGCAGGATAAAGCTTACTGACACGGTTTTTAGGGATGCTCACCAGTCTCTCCTGGCCACCAGGATGAGGACCAGGGACATGCTTCCCATAGCGGAGAAGATGGATCAGGTTGGTTTCTTCTCCATCGAGATGTGGGGCGGCGCGACGTTTGATACCTGCATTAGGTACCTTAACGAAGATCCCTGGGAGAGGCTGCGAGCACTGAAGAAGGCCATGCCTGACACACCGATGCAGATGCTTCTTCGAGGGCAGAACCTGGTCGGGTATAGGCACTATGCTGACGATGTGGCGGACAGGTTTGTGGAGAAGGCAGCCGTAAACGGTGTTGACATCTTCAGGATCTTCGATGCTGTGAACGATATACGCAATATGGAGCGATCTATCAAGGCCGCCAAGAAGATGGAGAAGCACGTCCAGGGCGGAATCAGCTATACTATCAGCCCTGTGCATACCAATGAGCAGTTCGCGGAGTTTGCCGTCAAGCTCGCGCAGCTGGGCTGCGACTCCATCTGCATCAAGGACATGGCCGGACTGATCACCCCCCAGAATGCCCACGATTTGATCAGAGCGATCAAAAGGGAAGTCAGCTTGCCGGTGAACCTTCACACTCATTGCACCAGCGGCATGGCCCAGATGAGCTACTTTTACGCCTGCCAGGCGGGAGTGGACATCCTGGATACGGCAATGTCGCCCCTCTCGGGCGGCAGCTCTCAGCCCTCCACAGAGAGCCTGGTAGCATCACTGCAGGGTACTCCCTACGACACCGGCCTTGACCTGGAACTCTTGACGAAGATCAAGAGGTACTTCGAGAAGATCATGGAGATCTATGCTCCTGTCTTCAACCCCATCTCAGCACGCGTGGACACCAACGTTCTCGTCTACCAGGTTCCCGGGGGCATGCTCTCCAATCTTGTCTCGCAGCTCATCGAGCAAAAAGCCCTGGACAAGTACGAGGAAGTCTTGGCCGAGATCCCTCGAGTGAGAAAGGATTTGGGGTATCCGCCCCTGGTGACTCCCACCAGCCAGATCGTGGGCACACAGGCGGTTCTCAATGTCATCACCGGCGATCGGTACAAGATGGTTCCCAAAGAGGTCAAGGACTATGTCAAGGGCCTCTACGGCAAGTCTCCTGCCATGATAGATCCCAAGGTGAGGCTCAAGGTCCTCTGTGACGAGGAGCCGATCACCGTGCGGCCTGCAGACCTTCTGCCCCCCGAATACGGGAAGGCCAAGAAGGAGGTCGACTCCTTAGGATTGGCCAAGAAGGAGGAGGATTACCTCACCTACGTCCTCTATCCCCAGGTGGCCCTCAAGTTCCTGCAGGGCACGGCTGTGGAGGAGCCGCTGCAAAAGAAGCTGCCTGCTGCGCCGGCGTCCGTTTCCCTGAAGGCTGAGCCCATCGCCCTGAACGTCGAGATCGACGGAGAGTCCTACCTGGTCAAGGTGGCCCCGGCGGGCATGACCATCCAGGAGGCTCAGCCCAAGGCGCCCACCGACGGAGTCACAGTGCCCATGCAGGGCGTGGTCATCCGATATAAAGTTAAAAAAGGAGACAAAGTGGCCAAAGGAGATGCTATTGCCGTTCTGGAGGCCATGAAGATGGAGCAGGACATCCTGGCCAATAAGGAAGGGACGGTCAGGGAGATCTACGTCAAAGAGGGCACCACTGTCGCTCCGGGCGATGCGCTGATGTCCATAGAATAATTACCAATATGGTGAAAAAAGTCACCGGAAGACTTCCCAGGCTTGCGGCAAAGATAAGATTCTCCAGGCAAGAGACATATCCTCTGAGCCACCGCCTCAGCTTTGCGCTGCAGGAGAGAATTCAGAGGGCAAGATGCCGTCTTCATGCCAGGCTGGGGGATCCCAGCTTCGATCCAGGAAAATTCCAGATCGTATCCATTCCCTTGGCTATCCAGGGGCTTGATGAGGCCTTTAGCGGATATCGATTGGTGCACATCTCCGATATCCATCTGGGTCAGTGGATCACGGCAGAGCGCCTGCAAGGGGTTGTGGATCTGGTGAACCGGCAGGAGCCGGATCTTGTGGCCATAACCGGAGATTTCATCTCCTACGTCTTCGAGGATTTTGCAGATGAACTGGCCAGGTCTCTGGGAAGATTGTGCCCCAGGGATGCCACAGTGGCGATTCTCGGCAATCACGATCACTGGGTGGGTGCAGATAATATCCGCCGCATTATCAGGAATGGGAACGTCATGGAGCTCTGCAATGACGTTTTCACGGTCTCCCGGGGCAGCGCTATGCTGCACATCGCCGGCCTGGATGATATCATAGCAAATAAGCATCATTTCGATCTGGTGCTCAGCAGGCTTCCTTCCTCCGGACCGGCGATCCTGCTGGTACACGAGCCTGATTTTGCCGAGGTGAGTGCCCGAACGGGCAGGTTCTGTCTGCAGCTCTCCGGCCATTCTCATGGAGGTCAGATAGTGATTCCCGGACTGGGAACGCCCATACGCAGCAATTTCTTCAGAAAGTATCCTCTGGGCAGGTATCAGGTCGGCGATATGGTGCAGTACACCAATCGAGGCCTGGGAACGAATTTGATCTGGTCGAGGATCAACTGTCCACCGGAGATAACAGTCTTTTCTCTTCATGCCGGCGATAACTGGAGATGGTCAAATAAATGAGAGGGATTAAGAAAGATCATCTGATCGGGCTGGCGCGAACTCTGGTCATATGGTTCAGTTCGGCCCTCGGATTGGTGCTGATGGGGCGGTTAATCCCAGATGTGACAGTGGAAAACCTGTACGCCGCCCTGTTCGTTGTGATTGTAATCTCCCTCATCAATGCCGTTCTCTGGCCTATCCTCTCCTACATTACCCTTCCCTTCCTGGTATTCACCTTGGGCCTGGGCACTCTGTTGTTGAACGGCCTGATGATCTGGCTGGCCTTAATCTTCGTGCCGGGAATCAGCATTCCTGGATTCTGGCCGAAGATCCTAACCCTCATCGGTGTGACCGCTATCAACATGGCAGTATCCGGCATCCTGACCATCGATGATGACGCCTCTTATCTCCGGGCCGTGGTTCACAAAAGGACGGGAAGGAGAGCAGAGATGAAGCCAAGCAGCAAACCCGGCTTCGTCTTCCTGGAGATAGACGGGCTTTCCGAGAATGTTTTACGCAAAGCTCTCCGCACTGGCCATATGCCCACTCTGTCCAGATGGCTGGAAGAAGGCAGCCATAAAATCAAGGGTTGGGAGACAGATCTATCCTGTCAGACCGGAGCCTGTCAGGCAGGCATCCTGCACGGAAAAAACCAAGATATGCCGGCCTTTCGCTGGTTAGAGAAGGAGAACGGTAACAAAATTATGGTATCCACTGGTCTGTCAGACGCTCCCGTGTTGGAGAAGCGCATCTCTGACGGACATGGGCTACTGGCCACGAATGGAGCCAGCTGCTCCAATCTCTTCTCCGGGGATGCGGCGAGCGTGATGTTCACCTACAGCCAGCTGACCGACATGGGAAGATTTTACAATTCGGCCTGGTACTTCTTCTACTCGGAACCTTATAACCTCATCCGCACTCTTGTGCTTACGTTCTGGGATGTTGTCCTGGAGCTTCACGCCCGATGGCGGCAGTGGAGAAATGATGTACGCCCTCGCTTGACTCACATTGGATTTTATCCCATTGCTCGCGCCTTCATAAACGTCTTCTTGCGGGAGATGACGACGTTCACCATCGTCGGAAATATTGCCATTGGAAAGGTCGATGTCATATATGCTACGTATGTGGGATATGACGAGATAGCCCATCACTTGGGCGTCGAGGATGAAGATGCATTTTTCGCCCTGCGGAAACTGGATAGACAGTTTTCCTGGCTGGAGAAGACGGCAAGAAGCTCCTCCCGGCCTTATCATTTCGTAGTCCTCTCGGATCATGGCCAGAGCGGGGGGGCTACTTTCAAGCAGCGCTACGGAATTACCTTGGAAGACCTGGTGAAGAGCCACCTTCCCAAGGACCTGCCCCTTTACAGCCAGCTTGATACCAATCAAGATCACTTCGGCCAGGCGTTGAGCTATCCGGTGGAGAGAGGCAAGGCTTTGACCAGAACCGCAGTCTGCCACGCTACCAGGGAAAGATGTGGCCGGGAGACGGAGAAGATCTCCGAAAAAGATGCGCGGGTTGTGGTGCTGGCCTCCGGCAATCTGGGCCTGATATACTTGACAGATTGGAAAGGGACAGCCAGCTACGAACAGATTATGGGAGATTTCCCGAACCTTATTCCTGAACTGCGAAAGCACGAAGGCATCGGTTTCTTGATGGTCCGATCCGAAGAGCACGGCCCGCAGGTTATGGGTGCTGGAGGCATTTATTACCTGGATGAGGATCGAATCGAGGGCATAAATCCCCTCTCCAACTTCGGACCGCGAGCTGCAAATCACTTGCGAAGAACAGCTAGCTTTAAGCATGTCCCAGATATCCTGGTCAACAGCTTCTATGATCCAAAAAAGGATGAAGTAGCGGCCTTTGAGGAACTGATCGGCAATCATGGAGGGCTGGGTGGCAGCCAGTCTCGTGCGTTCTTGATCTACTTGTCCGAATGGGATTTAGAAAAAGAGGAGATTGTAGGGGCAGAACAAGTTTACGCCATCCTGAAGAGCAAGGTGGAGCAGGCCCAATGCGGCGAAGAACGTCGAAAAGGAAAATAAAGAAATACTGAGACTATAAAATAATCAACCTGCAGGAGAGGAATTGTAAGAGGGAATCTTGCTGGAGAGAGCAATATGAGAGATTTCATAATATTTGGCTTGATCTTCTTGGGCTTAGCTTTGAGCTGCCTGGCGACTGAGCCGTTTCATATCGGCAAAGATAACGGCATGGCAATACTGAATAGCCTGGCTGACAATGCATCGAACGCATCCAATGCAACCAATATCAGTTCGGGCCAAACCAACAATACAGATCTCTGGAGCTGGGGAGAGATCCCCTTAGGTTATAAACGAAATGATTCCGGGACGCTTGAGAGGCAGCCTTCGCAAGAGGAATGGGTCCCAAGTATCTGAGAGAAAAGGCAAGGGTGACCGGAAAATGGAGAACCGCTGGACAGCGGTACGATGGCTGGCAGCTGGCTTTATCATCGCCGCCTTTATTGGCATGCTGCTGTTTTCGAATATCGGATCGGTCTCAAAGGGCAAGGATTGGGGGGTTACCGAGGATGGATTATTGGAGTATTCGCTGTCTGCGCCTGAATACAGCTTGAGGCCATCTGAGAACACGAGCAACTCCACGCTATACGAAGTCGGATTCACGAGCAGGGGTGAGCAGATAGCAGGGCTCCTGAGAACGCCCCAGCTAAAAAAGGAGGGAGGAGAACAAAACAAGAGCATCCCCGGCATTGTGCTTTTACCCGGCGCCACTGTAACCAAAGAGCGGGAACAAGGGCTGGCAAAGTACCTCTGCGGCCTTGGCTACGCCATCATCACCCTGGACCAGCGAAATTTGGGTGCTACCAACCCTCAAGCCGACTTACAGATGTTCCTGCAGGGCATGGAGCCGACAGAGCACAAGATGGTGTACGATGCCCTCGCCTGTGCAGAGATTCTGCGTAGCCTCCCAGGAATAGATCAGAGCCTCATAATTTATGCCGGAGAAAGCAATGGAGGTCGCATTGCCATCATCGCCTGTGCGCTGGACGCGAAGGCGCGAGGCGTGGTGGCCATCAGCACCAGCGGTTATGGAACGGGCGCAGCGATCGCCGCAGGAGAGCTTTCTGATCCCAAAATGATTCGATTTTACAGATCCATTGACCCTGATACGTATCTTGGCAAGATCACTCCCAGGAAGCTGGTCATGATCCATTCATTGAACGATACCGTTATTCCTTATGAGTATGCAGAGCAGACCTACGCCAAGGCATTCCAGCCGAAGATTCTGCATACCGTGGACTGCGCCAAGCACGGCTACTGCACAAAGATGAATGCCTTTCTTGAAAAAGAGCTAAGGGGCATGAGTTCATGATTTATAAATAATAATTTACTTAAAATAAAACATAGGGCGGATGCAAATTAACGGATGACTGCCCTTCAAATGGCAAACTACTTAAAAAATAGACCCCCTATATCTCATCCGAGAGCAGGTGCGTAAGAGACATGACCGATGGTGAATCCGTCAGGCTCAAGGTGGCCGAGGCAAATCAAGGAGATGTAGGAAAGGGCATTGTAAGGATAGGCGAGGGTTACCTGGAGAAGACAGGTGCTCGTCCTCTGGATGTAGTGGAGGTGGGGGGCTCGCGGCCCACGGCCGCTTTAGCGGTCAGTGCATATTCTGCAGACCAGGGGATCGATATGATCAGGATGGACGGCCTGATCAGATCCAACGCAGGAACGAGCATCGGCCAGTATGTGGAGATCAAAAAGGCGGTCTGGAACGAAGCCAAGCACGTCACCATGGCCCCTGTGACCCAAGGCATGCAGATCTTTGCCCCTGGAGACGTCCTCACCAAGGTCTTCAACGGCAGGCCAATCATCAGAGGGGATGTCATCTCCACCACCAGCGTTCGAAAGCCTCCCACCGACTCTCTGGGCCGGGAGACCATGTTTGAGGAGATCTTCCGGGGATTTTTGGGCGCCCAAGCTTTCGGCCTGGGCGAGATCAAGCTGCGGGTCATCTCCACCAGCCCGGGGGGAATCGTCAAGATCACAGAAGGAACGGAGATAGAACTACTGCCTCAGGCCGTGGAGACGCCGGAGAGGTCGGTGCCTTCCGTGGTCTATGAGGACATCGGCGGCCTGAAGCCTGTCATAACCAAGGTCCGGGAGGTGATTGAGCTTCCCCTGAAACATCCCGAGCTCTTTGACCGCCTGGGGATCGATCCGCCCAAGGGCGTTTTGCTGCATGGGCCTCCGGGCACGGGCAAGACCATGCTCGCCAAGGCCGTGGCCAATGAGAGCGATGCCTACTTCATAAGCATCAACGGCCCGGAGATCATGTCCAAGTACTACGGAGAGAGTGAGAAAGCGCTCCGTGATCTGTTCGAGGAGGCGGAGAAGAATACTCCCGCCATCATCTTCCTGGACGAGCTGGACTCCATTGCGCCCAAGAGGGGTGAAGTGACGGGTGAGGTGGAGAGGCGAGTCGTTGCCCAGCTCTTATCCCTCATGGACGGCTTGAAAGAGCGCAAGAACGTAATAGTAATTGGATCTACCAACCGACCCGAGGCCCTGGACACGGCCCTGCGCCGACCGGGCCGCTTCGACCGGGAGATTGAGCTGGGCGTTCCGGACATGGATGGAAGAAGAGAGATCTTCCAGATTCACACCAGAGGCATGCCCCTGCAAGAAGAGGTGGATCTGGATGAGTTCGCAAAGAGGACCTACGGTTTCGTGGGCGCAGATATTGCCGCTGTGACCAGAGAGGCGGCCATGAATGCTCTGCGGCGCATCCTGCCGGAGATCGATCTGGACGAGCCGACCATCCCCAAAGAGATCCTGGATAGGCTCATTGTCCAGAAGGACGACTTCGAGGCTGCCCTGCGGGAGGTTCAGCCTTCAGCCATGCGGGAGATACTGGTCGAGGTTCCCAATGTGAAGTGGGAGGACATCGGCGGCCTGGAGAGCGTGAAGCAGCTCCTCGTAGAGGCCGTGGAGTGGCCTTTGAGGAATGCAGAGAGCTTCCGCCGCCTGGGCATCGAAGCTCCCAAGGGCATCCTGCTCTACGGGCCCCCGGGAACGGGCAAGACCATGCTCGCCAAGGCCGTGGCCAACGAGGGTGAGGCCAACTTCATCACCGTCAAAGGCAGCGCGCTTCTGTCCAAGTGGTACGGTGAGAGCGAAAAGCGAGTCGAAGAGATCTTTCGCAAGGCCAGACAGGTTGCGCCGTCCATCATCTTCCTGGATGAGCTGGATGCTCTGGTGCCTGTACGCGGCACCGCAGCGGGTGAGACCCATGCTACAGAGCGCATAGTCAACCAGCTTCTCAGCGAGATGGACGGCCTGGAGGAGCTGCGGGGAGTGGTAGTGATAGGAGCCACCAACCGGCCAGACATCATCGACCCGGCCCTGCTGCGACCGGGCCGCTTCGACGAGCTGATCCTGGTTCCTGTTCCAGATTTCGAGTCTCGCAAGAAGATCTTTCAGGTTCACCTGAAGAAGATGCCCCTGGCTGATGATGTCAACATCATTGAATTGGTCGCTCAGACTGACCAGTACACAGGCGCTGATATCGCTGCCATGGTTCGCAAGGCTGGGCGCATGGCTCTGCGAGAGGATATGGCCTCCCAGAAGGTGAGCCAGAAGCATTTCCTGGCAGCTCTTCAAGAGCTTGGACCCTCGGTCACGCCTGACACCATGAAGTACTATGCGAAAATGGGGACGGAGCTGCGCAAGAAGGCCTCTCGCGAGCTGGAGCGCGGGGAGATGTACGCCTGATCGGATAATAGTATTTAGAATCCAAATTATCGCAACAATAACCTAGTTAGAGATGCCTCCTGGCATCTCATCCATTTTATATTTCCATGTGAGAATTGTTGGTTTTTTATTTAAATAATCGAAATACTCATCTATCCTACTTTTGAGTTCATCTTTCGAAGCTACGCGGATTCCACGCAGCATGCTTCTGGCCATTTTGCTGAAAAGGCTTTCAATAATATTCAGCCATGATGCATGTTTTGGCGTAAAAACAAAGTGAAATCTATTGGGAACAGAAGCTAAATAATTTGTCGTTTCTTTTGAAGTATGGACCCTGAGATTATCAAGAATAATAGTAATCTTGATCTGGGACGGATATACATCATCTAAATATTTTAAAAATTCAACGAATTCTTTGCTTCGATGGTTATCAAAGACCTTATGCTGTATATTGCCTGTTAGGAGATCAATCCCGGCAAGCAGAGAAATTGTTCCATGGCGAACATATTCACAATCACGAGCAATAGCTGGGTATTCACCTGGCTTGGGCGGTAGGTCTGGAGCAGTTGTTCCAAGTGCCATAATACCAGGCTTTTCATCATAAGATATTATCGCGGAAAAGACTTCTTCACCCGGTTCGGCTTTGTCCTTAATTATTTCTACCTGTTTATAGGTATGCAAGACCACTGCGCTCTTGGAATCAAAATCGGGATCTCTCTGCTCAATGTACGATATAATTTTATGGGGTTTAATTTTGCTCGCATTTAGGATTTTAGAGATCGTTCCTTGTGAGATGTTTGACAGCTCTTCTAATCCTTTCTCTCGGCAGTGTATTCTAATGTACTCAACCAATAGTCTTTGGGTCCATAGCTCATGAGGATACCCGAGATCCTTTGGTTTCGTGCATGCAATAGAAATGACCCAAGCGCGCGCTTCAGATGGGATCTCTTTAGGACGGCCCGATCTCGGTAGGTCTTTTAGGGCGTCTTCCAAACCATAAGCAAGCGCCTTTTTTATAATCCTAATTACTTTATAACGATTGGTGTGCAACTCTCTTGCGATCCGGGAATCATTCATCCCTTCGACACTGGAAAGCAATATTCTAGCACGTTCTACTTCTCTCAAGGGATGAGTTCTAGATCGATATGGCGATTTCCTCAGGAGTGAAGCGCAACTTTTCTCGCATACTCTCAAATGGCATAACGAGTATTTGAGCCCTGAGAGTATAAACCTTGTTGCTTTAATTAGGAATCGTTAAACTAGTAGTATCCGATGGTCATAAAGGCATACAGAGTGCGATTCAGGCGGCGTTCCTTGGTGCTGCGTGGCAGATATCACTGACTTCGATCAGTGAGAGTTTCGACGAAGTCGAAACATGTGCCAAGTCCACTTCAGTCGAGCGGTATTGAAAAATATTCCCATCAAGGAAAAAGAAGTGGTTGCAGAGAAGCTAAAAGAAGCGCTTCTGGACGAAAACAAGATGCAGGAACTCGCAGCCGAACTCAACCAAAAAAGACATTCGAAATCGGCTAACACCATGGAATAGGTTCAGCCAAGACCTATGGAATTACAAGGCTTTTCCAAGAGAGCATTGGAGAAAGATAAGAACCACTAACGGGCTCGAAAGAATCAACAAGGAGCTTAAAAAGAGAAGTAGAGTGGTAGGAGCGTTTCCAAACGATAGATCACTCCTGAGGCTGGCGGTCGCCATACTCATGGATGTCAATGAAGAATGGCTAACGGGTAAAAGGTACTTATCTATGGAAGAGGAATAAATTGAGACGAGGATACCGGGCTCAGAAATTACAGAAATTATGAGACACTACC
>Ga0315280_10001967_pt1 | contig 34106 bp, 29 predicted proteins | sample YL17G06_40_MG_FD_203697 | JGI IMG/M metagenome (GOLD analysis project Ga0315280, IMG submission 203697) | Sediment microbial communities from Yellowstone Lake, YNP, Wyoming, USA - YL17G06_40 | ecosystem: Environmental > Aquatic > Freshwater > Lake > Sediment | place: USA: Wyoming | collected...
CTCTCCCTAGGGAGAGGGGTGCCGTAGCGGCGCCGCTTGCTGCGCCGGCGAAGGCGGGGTGAGGGCGGCCGGCGGCCTCTGCCTGTGCCAGTCAGTCTCGCGCTGGAAGGCAATGCCGAGGGACAGGATCGTCTGTTCGTCGTACGGCGAGCCGATGAACTCAATGCCGAGCGGCAGGCCCTCGCTGTCGGGGCCCATCGGCACGGTCAGGCTGGGCCAGCCGAGGAGGTTCCCCGGGCCGCCGTTGCCACCCATCCCGGTCCACCCCTCGCTAAGCGGACGGTCGGCCGGCGGTGCCCCCTTCAGGAGCGTTGGCGCGACGAGCGCGTCGAAGCGCTCGAACACGAGGACGGCCTTCTCGGCCGCGAGGGTGCGGATCCGCATGGCGCGGAGGTAGTCTGCCGCCGGCACCCGCAGGCCGGCGACAAGGCCCGCCTTCTGCGTCTCGTCGGCGAGCAGCTCCAGGTCCGGGCCGCGGATCAGGTTCTCGAAGGACGACGCCCCCTCCGCGGTGATGATCGTCTCCGCCGCGAGGCCGTAGGGGAGGTCGGGAAGCTCGGCCTCGGCGGTCCGATGACCAAGCTTGCGCAGAACCTTCAGCGCGTCGCCGAAGCGTTTCTCGGCATCGGGCGCCTTCGCTTCGACGAAGTCCGTCGGCAGGAGCCCCAGCCGCAGGCTGCGGCCGGGCGGCTCCCCGTCGAACGCGAACTCGGCCTTCGCCGACGAAGGATCGCGCGGGTCGTGGCCGGCGATCGCGCTCAGAACGAGGCCGCAGTCCTCCGCGGCGCGCGCCATCGTGCCGACCTTGTCCATCGTCCACGACAGCGCCATGGCGCCGAATCGGGACACGCGCCCGTACGTGGGCCTAAGCCCCGAGACGTTGCAGAACGCGGCCGGTACCGTAATGGAACCCCACGTCTCAGTCCCGATAGCGAAGCCGACGAGACCGCCCCCGACGGCGGCGCCGGAGCCGCTCGAGGACCCGCCGGCCCAGCGAGCGGGGTTGTACGGGTTGCGGCATGGACCGTATAGCGACGCGCCGGGGCTATCGTATCCCCCACCGCCCGCGAGCTCGATCATGGCGAGCTTAGCCACCAGAACGGCGCCAGCGGCGCGCAGACGTTCGATGACGGTAGCGTCGTAGCCGAACACCTGGTCCTTATGCGCGGGTGAGCCCCAGCGGGTAGGGATGTCACGCGTAGCGAAGAGGTCTTTCGCGCCGTAAGGGATGCCGTGGAGAGAGCCTCGGTCATGCCCGCTTGCCAGCTCTCGGTCGGCCTGAGCGGCCTCGCGCAGTGCCAGGTCCCGCGTAAGCTCCGCCACAGCGTCCAGCTCCCGACCGCGCGTGTCGAGGGCCGCGAGCGACCGCTCGGCCAGATCGACCGATGAGACCTTGCCAGCGCGCAGCAGGCGGCCGAGCTCGACGACGGACGAGAACAGGAGCGGGCGATCAGCCATCTACCTCACTCCTCTTCCCGGCGAGGGGCCGCGGGCGGAAGACGAAGCTCGGCTCAGTGCAGTCGGGTACTACGAAGCGCGGCTCCTTGGACCACGCGTCGGCGAGCCACTTCACACTCTGCTCGACGCGAGCCGTGCGCGCATCGGGCTTCTCCTCGGCGGTCGGCTCCTCGGCCTCAGCCGAGCACATGGCTACCGTCGCACCGGCCGCTGCGACGGCGAGAACGCGTCCGAGCTCGCGTCTCGACATGCGCGTCGTGCCTGGCTCGCGTCTGGACGGCATCGCTCGCCTCCGTGTCCCCTCGCGTGTCGCTCGGCACCACGCGACTGGTTCCCTAGCGGCGTGGCTCAGGCCTGCCCGGGCGCCTGACCGCGGCGCGAGCCCGGCGCCTTCCAGCTTCCGGATAGGATGAGCACCGGCCGGGAGAGGGGACCCCTTCCGCGTAGGGAAGGTAGCTCGCGTCGGGAGGGGCTGGGCACTGGAGTCTAGCCCATGCGAGAGTGCGCTGTCGGCGTGGACGTCGGCACTCAGGGCGTGCGAGTCGTGGTGGTGGGCACCGACGGCTCTGTGGTCGCTGAGGCGTCCCGTGCGTTCGGCCCGGACTGCGAGGTGCATCTTCCTCCGCCGATGAGCGAGCAGCGGCCCGAGGCCTGGTGGACGGCCACCGCCGAATGCCTGCGCCAAGCCCTCTCAGCCACACCGGCGGCCGCGGTTGCCGCAGTGTCGGTCGACTCCACCTCCGGCACGTTCCTCCCCATCGATCGCGCTGGCACTCCCCTCAGACCGGCGATCATGTACAACGACGGCCGCGCGGACGAGGACCTCACAGCGGAGGTACAGGACGCGGGGGCCGAGTTGCAGCGGAAGCTGGGCTATCGGTTCCCGCCCACGTTCTCCCTGCCCAAGATGGTCTGGCTGGTGCGCAACGAGCCCGAGGTGGTGGCTCGCGCGTGGAAGCTCGTGCACGCGGCCGACTGGATCGTCGGCAAGCTGTGCGGGCGGTTCGATGTCACGGACATCTCGAACTGCCTCAAGAGCGGCATCGACCTCGTCGATGTCCGCTGGCCCAGCTTCATCGAGGACAGGCTGGGCGTGCCCCTCGGCAAGCTGCCCGATGTCGTGATGCCTGGTGAGCCGCTAGGCCGCGTGACCGCTACGGCTTCGCGAGAGACCGGCCTGGCCGAAGGCACCGGAATCGTGGCTGGGGCCTCGGACGGCACGGCCTCGTTCATCGCCTCGGGAGCCTGCGCCCCGGGCGACTGGAACTCGACCCTCGGGACGACGCTCGCGATGAGGGGGGTCTCCGAGGGCCTGCTCACCGACCCGCTCGGGCGGTACTACTCGCACCGCCACCCGGACGGCCACTGGCTCCCCGGCGGCGCCAGCAACGTTGGTGGCGAGTGCCTCGCGCTGCTCTTCGCGGGCCGCGACCTGCCCGAGCTCGACCGCGCGGCCGAGGCACTCCTGCCGACTCGGCTTGTCGTGTACCCGCTGGTGCGCCGGGGGGAGAGAGCGCCCTTTGTGTCGTCGTCGGCCGAGGGCTTCGTCCTGGGGCAGCCGTCGTCCGAGGAGGAACTCTACGCCGCCTACCTGGAAGGTGTCGCACTCGTCGAGAGGTGGTGCTACGACTCGCTCCGCGACCTGGGCGCGCGTGTCGTCGGGCCCGTGCGGGCCACGGGCGGCGGGTCCGCGAGCGACGTCTGGCTGCGCATCAGGGCGAGTGCCCTCGAGACTCCTCTCATCGTGCCCCGCGTGTCAGGCGCCGCGATGGGCGCCGCTATCCTTGCCGCTTCGCGGACGCTCTTCGGAGGGCTCGCGGAGGCGGGTGCGTCGATGGTGCGGGTGGCGCGGTCGGTCGAGCCGGACCGGCGCCTTGCCCCCAGCCTGGCCGACAGGACGGCCAAGCTCAAGGCCGAGTGCGCCGCCCGAGGGTACCGGGCCTAGCCCACCAACACAGGACAGGATGCGTGTCACGGCGTATCAAGTCGTGGGGTCTGCGGCGCATAGGAGCGAAGGCGGCTCGTGAACCTGTTCCTAGACTGCGACATCAGGGGCATCTATGGGCAGAACGTGGATGAGACGCTCGCCCGCAAGATAGGCTTAGCCGTCGGGAGCCTCGCCCGTCGTCGGCAGGTTCTGATCGCCGGGGACTATCGGGTACATACGCCGCAGCTCATGGATGCGCTGGTGGAGGGGGTGATCGACGCCGGATGCAGGGCGCTGGTAGCCGGCCTGGTGCCGACTCCGGTCTACTACTTCGGGCGCAAGCACCTGCGCGTCGACACGGGCGTCATGGTCACCGCCTCGCATAATCCGCCGGAGTACGCCGGGTTCAAGCCCATCCTCGGCCCGCTGCCGATCACCCCCGCCGAGATCCGGTCCATCCGCTCCCTAGTGGAGAAGCCGCCCGCCGCACCCGGCGGCGGGTCTGAGACGCGAGTTGACCTGGTTTCCCCTTACCGCTGGTGGGTCCGCGACATTACGCGACGGCCGCTCGAGCTCGCACTCAGGGTGGTGGCCGAGGGCGCCTACCGCGATACGGAGACGGGGCTCCGCATCGTGGTCGACTGCGGCAACGGATGCTTCGGGCCGATCGCCCCCGGCCTGATCGAGGAGATGGGCTACCGCTGCATCCCGCTCTTCACCGAGCCGGACGGGCGGTTCCCGAACCGCCCCTCGAATGTCGCTCTGGAGGTCGGGCGCACGGCGGCGATTGCGGCAGTCATCGAGAATGGCGCTGATTTCGGCGTCGCTTACGACGGCGACGGCGATCGAGTCGCATTCGTCGACAATCGGGGCAGGTCGATCCCGAACGACGTTGTGATAGCGCTGCTGGCTGAGGACGCCCTCGTCGGGCGGCGCGGCGCGAAGATCGTCTATGACATCAAGTGCTCTCAGATAGTGCCCGAGGCCGTGCGGAGGGCCGGCGGCGTGCCGGTCGGACGGAAGTCCGGCCACACCTTCATGAAGACCACCATGATCCGCGAGCACGCGGCCTTCGGAGGCGAGCTGAGCGGGCACTTGTTCTTCCCCGAGCTGGGCGGCGGCGACGACGCGCTCTACGCGACGGTCAGGATGGCGACGCTGATCCTGCGAAGAGGCACCGACCTGGCGACGCTCGTCGACAGGGTTCCGAGGTACGTAACGACCCCGGACCTGCGCATACCGTGGGCGGCGAGCCGACGCGAGCTGATCCAGGCCGTGAGGCGGAGCCTCGAGGCTCAGGAAGGCGTCGCCATCAGCGACGTCGACGGCGTCCGCGCGGACTTCGGCGACGGCTGGGGCCTGATCCGCGTGTCGGTGACCGAGCCGATCGTCACGCTGCGCTTCGAGGCGCGCAGCGCAGAGCACTTGAGCACGATCATGGAGCGCTTCCTGTCGGGCGCGCCGGAGCTCCGCGAGAAGGTGTTGGCCGCCGCGGAGGACGTGCTGGGCGGCCCAACGGGCTAGACGCATGGCCGGCCTGCAGCCATGAGCCCCTCCGTGCGATCGCAAAGCGAATGCTGCTATAATCCCCTGAGCATATACTCGGAGGAGACAAATGAAACAGCCGCCCCGTCTCACATCCCGCGGACTTGAACTCGTGGCCGGCAAGTTCAAGGCCCTCTCCGATCCGACGCGACTGGCCGTCCTGCAGTCCATGATGGCGGCCGAGCGCACTGTCACCGAGATCGTCGAGGCCACCGGCGCAAGTCAGCCCAACGTCTCGCGGCACCTTGCCGTGCTTCACAGAGCCGGGATCGTCCGCAGGCGCAAGGCATGGCCCCACTGCCTCTACTCCATAGCCGACCCGTCGGTGTACGAGGTGTGCAAGGCGATGTGCGCGTCGGCGGCGCGATCGGACGAGCCGATCTTCGAGCAGTAGCTCCACCTCAGTGGCGGACCCGGTATGACATCCTCTGCCCAGCATGTGATCGACCTCGTCCGGCGGGTCCTCGCCGAGCGCCGAGTGGCGGGCTGGTTCGTAGGCGGGATGGTGCGCGACGCGCTCATCGGCCGTGACACCATGGACGTAGATGTGATCGTCGACTGCGACCCGCACGCTGTGGCGGAGTGGATCCTAGCGGCGGGCCGCGCGGGATCGGGCGAGCCGCATACCGGCTTCGCGTGCCTTGACGAGGGCTGGGGCATCTACCGCGTCGTCATCGGTGACGCCACGATAGACGTGGTGCCACTGGAGGGGTCGCTCGAAGAGGAACTGCTGCGCAGGGACCTAACGGTGAACGCGCTCGCGTTGCCCGTGGGCGCCCGCCCCTCCGATGTGATCGACGTCGTGGGGGGAATGGCGGACCTGGAAAGCCGGGTGGCGCGAGCCGTGCGCAAGGACAACCTGACCCACGACCCCGTTCGGCTCCTCAGGGTGGTCCGGTTCGCGGTCGACCTCGATCTCACGGTCGAAGCGCGGACGGCCGAGTGGGTTCGCGAGCTGGCGTGTCTGCTGGACTTGGCGCCGGGCGAGCGCGTGGCGCGGGAGCTGCTGGCAGCGCTCGAGTCTCCGCGGGCATCGCGATTCCCCGCCCTGCTCGAGGAACTGGGGCTGTTGGGCGTGCTGCTGCCCGAGCTGGCGCCACTCCGCGGGATCGGGCGGTTCGGGTTCCATCACGTCGACGCGTACGACCACTCGCTCAAGGCCTACGCGTTCGTGGCGCAGGCGCTCCGAGGCAAGGCCCTGTCGCCCGGCGTCGACTCGGAGCTATGGTCGAGCATGCTCGAGGCCGTATCCGTAGAGCCGTTGGCCGGGGTGCGAGCGCGGCGGGCGATGGTCCTACTGGCAGCGCTCCTGCACGACGTAGGCAAGCCTTCGTGCATGACGCAGGACGGAGACGGGCGAGTGAGGTTCGTGGGGCACGAGCGCGCTGGTGCGGAGATCGCCCGGCAGGTGGCCGGGCGGCTCAGGCTGTCCAGACTGGAGACGGTCCACTTGGCGGCGCTTGTTGAGCATCACATGCGTCCCTGCATGTTGGGCGCCACCGATGAGCCGCCCACGGCACGCGCTTGCGCCAGGGTGTTCCGAGCGCTGCTCGACCGCACACCTGACGTGTGTCTGCTGGGCCTGGCCGACCGAGCCGCCTCGCGCGGGCCGGCCTCCACACCCGACGTAGCGCTCAGGCAAGAGGAGGCCACGGCGCGCGTCTTGGACCTCTGGCACGCGGCGCGCAGGCGGGAGCCGGAGCGTGGCCCTCTCCTGACCGGCCGGGACCTGATGACACATCTCGGCATTCCGCAGGGACCACTCATAGGGCGGATCCTCAAGGAACTCAGGGTGGCTGAGGCCGCCGGCGACGTGTGCGACCGGGAGGCTGCCCTTGCCCTCGCGCACGACCTGCTGGAAGACGACGGAACGGATCGCCAGGATGGGAGCGCCGTGTGAGCGAGTACGACCTTCACTGCCACTCGACGTGCTCCGACGGGGCCGACACGCCCGAGGCGCTCGTGCGACTGGCCGCCGCCGGCGGACTGGCGGGAATCGCGCTCACAGACCATGACACAACCCTCGGAGTCGAGCCGGCCATGGCTGAGGGCCGCAGACTCGGGGTGGAGGTGATCCCCGGGGTCGAGATCACCTGCGAGGAGCGGGCCTTCGAATGCCACCTCTTGGGCTACTGGGTGGACCTCGACCCCGAGTGCGAGCTTCAGCAGCTCCTCGCCAACATGCGTCGGAGCCGCACCCAGCGAGCGAGAGAGATCCTCCGGCGTCTGCGCGCGTTGGGGGTCGACATAACCGAGGCGGAAGTTGTACAACTCCACGGCCCCCATGCCGTAGGCCGGCCTCACATCGCGGCGGCGCTGGTCGAAAAGGGCTACGCACCGACGGTGCGACTCGCGATGCGACGGTACCTCGGCAAGACGTCGCCCGCGTACGTGCCCAGGCTTCGCGTGACACCGGAAGAGGGCGTGGCGGCCATTCGGGCTTCCGGCGGCGTGGCGGTCTACGCGCACCCGGGGATCGTGGGGCTCGACCCCATCATCGAGCGCCTTGTCCCGGTCGGCCTCGCAGGTCTGGAGGCGCACTACCCTGAACACACCGAGGCTGACACCGCGAGGTACGCTGGCATGGCCCACAGGCTTGGTCTTGTTGTCACCGGCGGCTCGGATTACCACGGACTGCGCGGCTCGCGTCACGTCCCGCTAGGCGCCGTGTCGGTTGATCGCAACGTCGTGGAGGCGCTGGCAGCCCTGCGGCTGCAAGGGATGTCGAGGATTCCCTCCCCATTGGGAGAAGACGCAATCGCGGTGCCGGAATCGGCGGTCCTAGGGGGCCGTCCGGCACCTGGAGGTTGTAGACTTGGCTAAGGGCTCGGCGGCCATTAGGTGGGAGCGTTGCAAGGTCTGCGGGATCTGTGTCGCAGTGTGCCCGGCGGACAACCTGGAAGTCGTGGAGGGGCGGCTCGTGGCGGGTGATCTCTGTACGGGCTGCAAGCTCTGCGAGCTTCACTGCCCCGATTTCGCGATAGCGGCCGAACGCGTGGCCACCGCGTCCCAGGAGCAGACACCTACCGACGAGGGCGATCGGGAAGGGGACGCCTGATGCCTGGCAAACGGCTCATGCACGGTAACGAGGCCGTCGCGAACGGGGCGATCGACGCCGGCATGACGTTCTTCGCCGGTTACCCCATCACCCCCGCCTCCGAGGTGCTCCAACACCTGGTTACCAGGCCCGAGGTCAAGGCTATCCAGTTCGAGGATGAGATCGGCTCCATCAACGCGGTTGTCGGGGCCTCGCTGGCGGGCGCTAAGGCGATGACCGCGACCTCCGGCCCGGGCTTCTCATTGATGCAGGAGGCTATCGGCCTGGGGCACATGATGGAGGTGCCGTTCGTCGTCGTCGACGTGCAGCGCGTCGGACCATCGACGGGCATGCCCACCCTGCCGTCACAGGGCGACGTTCTGCAGGCGGGCTATGGCAGCCACGGCGACTACTTCCCCATCGTCTTCTATCCCAACTCAGTCCAGGAGCTATACGAGTACACGATCCACGCTTTCAACGCCGCCGAGGACTCGCTCTCGCCCGTGGTGCTGCTCTCGGACGGCTACCTCGGGCACCTGTACGAGACGATCCAGACGCAGCGGCGCCCGAGGGCCCACAAGCGGCGTCGGCCGCCGCTCGGCGTGGGTGGGCGGCACTTCACGGGCCTGACGTCGCTCGATGAGACGCCCACGCCCCAGGACCCGGCAACACATCGCAAGGTTATCGCCAGGTTCGCCGCCAAGCAGCGGGAGGTGGGCCGGAAGTACGCCAACTACGAGTACGTGCCGAACCCGAAGGCGGAGACGCTGGTCATCTGCTTCGGCAGCCTTTCCCGCGCCGTGCTCCCGTTGGCCGACAGGTACGCAATCTACCGTCCCATTATGCTCTACCCCCCCATCGAGGACGTTGCCGACATCGCCCAAAGGTACGAGAAGCTGGTGTGTGTCGAGATGAACTCGGGGCAGTACGTTCGGGTGGTGCAGCGGATCGCCGGCCGCCGGGTGCTGTCGCTGCCGGTGATCGGCGGCGACCTGGATGTGCTTCAACTTGAGGAGCGTCTGAGGTGGATTACGACCGATACCTAAGGACCGACCGACTGCCGACAAGCTGGTGCGCCGGCTGCGGCAACGGCACGGTGATGCGCGCGGTAATCGAGGTGTGCGACAAACTCGGCTGGAATGAGCGGAACACGGTGGCCGTGTCCGGCATCGGCTGCTCCGGGCGGACGGCCGGCTACTTTGCTTTCGACTCCGTACACGGCCCGCACGGGCGCGCTCTCCCGATCGCCGAGGGCATCCGCATGAACCGGCCCGACCTGAACGTCATCGTGGTCAGCGGCGACGGCGACCTGTGCGGCATCGGGGGCAACCACCTTGTCCACGCATCGAGACGGGACACTGTTGTCAAGGTCATCCTGGTCGACAACGAGATCTATGGGATGACCGGCGGGCAGACCGCGCCGACTACCCCACAGGGCGTCAAGACGATCACGGCGCCCAACGGTGTATGGGAGAGGCCGTTTAACGTCCAGGGAATCGTCAAAGCGCACGGCTCCTTCTATGCGCGGTCCACGACCTGGCACGTGCGGCATCTCGTGAAGTGCGTCGAGGCCGCGTTCACCCACGATGGCTTCGCGTTCGTGGACGCGAAGAGCCAGTGTACTTCCAACTACGGGCGCAGGCTGGGCTTCCGCACCGGGTACGACATGCTCATGAACTTCAAAGAGAAGTACAAGATCAAGGACGGTGCCGAGTGGCTGGCCGAGCACGAGATCGGGGTAACGGCTCTGTAGAGCACGGGCCGGGCTGGTCTGTCGACAAGCTGAGGAGCGCTGACGCGGTCGAGGCATCGGCGCTGCTCTCCGACCTCATCGATGAGCTGTACCCGGCGGAGCAGACTCGCCAGGCCAGAGAGCGCGTCAAGGAGAACTGGTACCCGGACAGGCTGGCCGCGTGGGCCAAGCAGCCGGACCGCTACCTTTACATCGCACGGGCCGACGAGGGGCGCGTAGGTTTCCTGTTCACGCACGTTTCGTTCGGCGTGGGGCACGTGCAATGGCTCGCGGTGAGTCGTGGCTATCGGCGCCACGGCATCGGCTCGGCGCTGGTGCGCAGGTGCCTGCGCGACTTCGCACGCGCCGGGTGCTACCAGGCCGACGTCTTCACGGTGCCCAGTCGCCGCAACGAGACGGAGTTCTTCGAGAGGCTGGGCTTCGCGCGCCGCGCCGTTCTCGACAAGACGATGCTCGGGACCCGCTCGCAGTACATGACCGCGAAGCTGAGAGACGCCACCGACGAAGAGATGACACGGCGCATCATCATCGTCGGCGATGCGGGCCAGGGGATCCTGCTGCTGGGACACGTCCTCGCGAGCGTCCTGGCGCATCTCGGCAAGGAGGTCTCGCTAAACATCACAAAGCCCTCGTCTGTTCGCGGCGGCACCATCGCCGCCGAGCTCTGCTTCTCCGATGTGCCGATCCGCACGCCCTTCTTCACCGACGCCGACATTCTCGTCCAGCTTTCCCCCGGCGCCCCGCCTCATACGGTGCGGGCGAAGCACATCATCATCGACGAGGCGTTGCTTCAGACCGGGCTGTCGAAGCGCGTGCAGCGCCGCGGCCGGCGGAAGCACGGCGACGAAGAGGTGCACGAGTTCATCCGGCAGGCGCGCGAGGACCTGGGCAACCCGGTGTTCACGAACATGATCGTGCTGGGGACCCTGCTCGGTCACATCGGGCTCAGTATCGAGAAGCTCAGTCTCCCAGAGGAGCTCCCGGCGCGGTTCCTCGATGAGAACATCCGCGCCATCCAGCTCGGCTTCCTCGAGGATCGCCCGGGCATCTACTGACCGCCCGCGGCGACTATCGCACGGCCACCTCCGAGATCATCGTCCATCCGCCGGAGGGCGCCGTTGTCAGCCGAACGTACCTCGCATCGGTCGCGAGGCCTGTGACCCGAAGCTGCATCGCATGGATGGAGTTGTCCGCCGGGTCGGTGAGGGTCGCCGAGCCGAACAGCGCCCACTGCCGCCCATCTGCGGAGCACTCGACCCTCGCCGACGGCGGGGCGACGATGCCGTAGAGTCCGCCGCCAAGGACAAAGGCGGCGACCTCACGGACAGGCTCGTCCACTCCGAGATCGACGGTTACTACAGCCTCGCGGTTGGCCCATCCGACGACCGCGCTCGCGTCGAACCAGCCGGGCGCGCGACCGTCGGTGAGCTTGACCCCGTCATCTACGTACTTCGCGCCCGCAACGGCGTCGGGGTGAGGTCGAGCCACGTACGAGGCGCCGTGGGCCGCGTTACGCCCATCGGACATCACTTCGATCTCGCTGACCATCAGCCAGCCGCGTCCCGCGAATCTCAGCGTCACGTAGCGACCCTCCAGCCCGGGGGACTGCGAGACGAGGTCGATCCCGCCCATGGCGTGAGCAGAACCGTCCATCTCCCTCTCGGAGCTTAAAGCGACGTCGGCCGACGTGGTGAAAGCCACCGGCACGGGCACCTCCGGGGCGGCGCCGGTGCCCGAGGTGGCCTGGGGGCCGAGAGGCGGCCGGTCGGAGAGTTCGGCTGTGACGGAGTCAGGGAAGTTGACAGCGGCGTATCCCCCGCCTTCGAGGTAGACGCGCACGGCCTCGACCGGCAGGCGGCGGCCGAGATCGATCGTGATCTCCACCTCCCCCGCGGTCCATCCGACGCTCTTCCCCTGCCAGAAACCCTCAGTAGCCACCTCGCCGTCGGTGAGCTGCCCGCCGCGGTCCGGGTACTGCGCGTCGGCCGTGGGCTCGGCCGTGTAGGCGCATCCCAGGCACCCGCTGTCGACAGGCGTCTCAGCCGGGGACGACTCGGTGACGAGCGAAAGCTCGTCAAGGCGAAGCTTCGGGCCGCCGGCCGGTCCGCGGAACCGCACCCTGAGCGCCGTCCACGGTCCGCCCGCGACGGGCACTGACACAATGCCCTTCGGCACGGCCGCGTTAGCCCTCGCGCCGACCGAGGCCAGCCTCCAGCCTGCGGGGGTCCAGTCGTCCGACCCCGGCCGGCGGCCTTCAACCGTCACAAGCCCGGTCCAGTGACTCTCGGGGTCCGTGACCAGGCTGACCTCGACCTCCGTCGGGGAGCGATCGGCGTCTAGCTCAACGTCCACAGACTCGGTCGTCGGGTCGATGTCGGTGACCGGTACCTCAGGGTGCTCCGCTGTGACGAACAGGCCGTCGGTCAGGCCCGGCGCCTCGCTGGCGCCTGCCGCCGTTCGAACCGCGGCGCGGCTCCCCGCGAGGCTGCCGGGCCGCGGAACCTCCCTGCCCGCGATGAAGTCCGCGATGGCGTCGTAGGCGCGGCGCGCGCTTGGATCCTCCGACCTCCGGAGGTCGAGGAACAACCGGTCGCCCTGGTAGTACGCGCGCGCGGCACCCTGGTAGCCGCATAGCCGCTCGGCGCCGAACGCGAGGTAGTCGGTGAACATCTCGCGTGCCCGCGGATCGGACACGATCGACCCGGCCTCCATCTCGACTCCCAGCCCGAACCGCTCGGCCAGCGCGGCAGTCTCGATCAGTCGATCGTTTCGGATGCGGCCGTGGTGCTGCTCCAGGAAAGCGTAGTTCGGCTGGAGGATGGCCACGTCAAACCCGAGCTCTCTCCATCGGTCGTAGCCCGATGCCCGAAAGTAGGGGATCCACAGCAGCTTCAGGCCGCGCTGGTGGATGGCCTGTGCGGCGAGGCGCACCGCGTCGTCGTCTCCGGGGTCGATCTGTTCGTTCATCCAGTAGAAGCCCCAGAACTCCAGGTCGGGGTGCACGGCCGCGTCGAACCGTCTGATCGCCTCGTCGACGTACCAGCGGACGACCTTGCCTCTCTGTTCTGGTGCGGCCAAGTCCTCGGACGTGCCATCGGCGTCCACATCGCCGAACGAGTGCTGTCCGGGGTGAGGGTAGTGCAGGCTGAGGACAACCTTGAGCGGCGCAGGCGGGGGCCCGAGCACGCCCTTGACGTGATCCACCGCGGCCTGCAGCGCATCGATGTCGCGGCCCTTCTCGAACCACACGTCGAGCGCGTGAAGCCAGTCATCCTTGGTGGTGGGGCCGTTGTAGTACTGCGCGCCCGACGGCGCCGAGCCGAAGCGCATGAAGAGGAACGAGTCGAAGAGCCACGCGTCGGACCGGGCGGCGTCGTTCACGTGCGCGACGTATGGCACGAGCGACTCCAGGTCGCGATCGCCTGCCTCGTAGATCAACATGCAGTCGTGGAATCCCGCCTGCTGAGGCGTCATGTACGCGCCCACAGCGCCGGTGAGTGCCAAGAGGAGCGTGACAGGGGCCATAGCAGCATTCCTTCAGCCGTCGGCGTGGCCCGGCGCCGAGTATAATGCCATGGAGGTGAGCGCGCTATGACCTACACGGTGGTGCTTAGGGAAGAGCCCGAGGGGGGCTACACCATCTTGGTGCCCGCCCTACCGGACGTCGTCTCCTACGGGGAAGACATGGCCGATGCCAGGGCCAGCGCGGCCGAGGCCATTGAGTGCTCCGTTCGGAGCAAGCTCGGTCGCGGCCTCGCCGTTCCGGAGGAGGACCCGGCGCACCCACCGCGTCTGCCTGTCGAGGAGCTCACCGGGCCCATAACCATCATCCGCGTAACCGTGCCCATCGAGGAGACGGTGTGTGCCTAAGCTCCCACGGGTCAGGGGTCAGCCGGCCCCCGCCTCTCCATGCACCAGCTATCGCCAGGCGACCTGAAGTCGCACTCTCCTGTCAGCCGGAAGCCCAGCGACTCGTAAAGCGCCTTCGCGCGAACGTTCTCCTTCATCACCGTCAGGGTCACGAGCGGGAGGCCGAGCCGGTCAGCCTCCTCGAGGATCGCCACGGTCAGCTTCCGCCCCCAGCCTCGACCGTGGACGCTCTGATGAAGACCGATGCCGAATGTGGGGTCCTCGGACGCCACGCTCAGGATGAAAGCGTGGCCCACGATGGTCCCGCTATCTTCAACGATGCCGAGGATGATGTGACGCCCCTCGTCGCCGCCCACCAGGTGCTCGCGCAACACTTCCTCGGTCGGGTCGGCGAACGGCCGGTAGAACCAGTTCACCTCGTCCGAGAGCGATGCGTAGAAGGCGGTCAGGCGTGCGGAGTCGTCCGCTGTCAGCCTCCGGAACTCCATTCGACACGAACCTCCGGCGACCTGAGTATTGGCGAGTCGCCCGGCCGGACCCTTCTCGGGGTGCCGCGGACAGCGGGGGGTGAGGCAGGGTCATTTCATTGTCGCGACGTGACGCCCCGACGACCTCACCCCCGGTCGCCTGGCTGCGCTAGGGACCACCCCCTCTCCGCTAGCGGAGAGGGGGAACGGCCCTGAGCCCTGAGCATGGCGAAGGGACGAAGGGCCGGGGGGTGAGGTCGGGTCGGCACGAGCCACCGCCCGGAGAATGAAATGACTCTGGGGGTGAGGGCGTCGCCGTTGCCTTCGCGGTCACCCCGTCATAGTATTGCCGCGCTCCTACGGAGGCACCCCTCACCGATGATCGCGTCCGCACATGAGAGATGGGGCGGCAAGCTGCTGACCGTTCTCACGGTCATCGCGGCCTACGCGGTCCTCACGCATCTGCCGGAGCTGGAGCGAGTGCTCCACACCATGGCCGGAGGGCGGCCCGGGTGGCTCTGCCTGGCCGCCGGCCTCCAGGTCGCCTACTACCTCGCCTTCACCTGGCTCTACCAGCGAGCGTTCAGGACTGTCGACATCGAGGTGCCGGTCCTCAAGCTCACGCCGGTGGTGCTCGCGTCCGTGTTCGTCAACTTCGTCGCCCCACACACGGGGACGGCGGTGTTCATCGAGGACGCCGCTCGGCGAGGCCACCCGACCGCGCGCGCGGCTGCCGCCGCTGTCCTGGCGGCGGTGGCCGACTTCGGCACATTCGCCCTCGTGCTCATCGCGGGTCTCGTGTACCTCTTCACTGTCCACTCGCTGGAACCGTACGAAGTAGTGGGGGCCGTCGGGATGGGCGCGACGGTGACGGGCTGGGGCGCCGTCCTCGTGCTCGGCCTCGTGAGGCCGAGCGCCCTCCGTCGGGTGCTGGAGTGGGTTCGCGCCGGCGTGGGCTGGCTCACCCGACGCGTCAAGCTGCGCGCCGCGCTCCCCGACGACTGGGCCGAGCGCACATCGGCCGAGTTCGCTGAGTCGGCAGCCTTAATCGCGCGAAGCCGCGCACGTGTCGCCGTGACCTTCGCTGCCGCGTTCACGGCGCACGTCATCGACCTGGTGAGCTTGTACGCGGTCGCGGTCGCGTTCGGAGCATGGCTGACGCCGGGTGCGGTGGTAGCGGCTTTCTCGGTCGGCGTGCTTTTCTGGATCGTGTCCGTCACTCCCCAGGGCGTCGGGCTGGTCGAAGGGAGCATGACCCTCGTTCTGGTCTCGCTGGGCTGCAAGCCGCAGGTCGCGGCCGCGATCGCGCTCGCCTTTCGCGGGCTGACCTTCTGGCTGCCTCTCGCGCTCGGCTACGTCGCGGTGCGGCAGATGCCTTGGGTGAGACCGGTCGCCGAGGCCCGCGCACAGCCCGCCGGCATCAGAGCGATAGCCACCCTCACGGCCGTGATGGGGATCGTGAACGTGGTCTCGGCCGTGACGCCCTCGCTCGGCGCGAGGCTGAAGACTCTCTCAGACGTTCTTCCCCTGCAAGTGGGCTATGTCGGGCACCTTGCCGCCGCGCTGGCCGGCTTCGCGCTCATCGTGCTGTCAGGCGGCCTCAGGCGGCGGAAGCGCGCGGCGTGGGTTCTCAGCCTCATCGTGTTGACAGCGTCCATCGTGAGCCACCTCATCAAGGGCTTGGACTACGAGGAGGCATCGCTCTCGCTCCTACTGGTGATCGGCCTGATCCTCATGAGGGACCGATACCATGCGCGCTCCGATCCGACCACAGTCCGCAGGGCGCTCACGATCGTGGCCGGCTCGGCTGCCTTCACGCTGCTCTATGGCGCGACGGGGTTCTACCTCCTCGACCGGCACTTCAGCGTGCGGTTCGGCCTGCAAGCGGCGCTCGAGCAAACGCTTGTCATGTTCACGTCGTTCCACGATCCCGGCCTGGAGCCGCTCAGCAGGTTCGGACGCCACTTCGCGGACTCGATCTACGTGGTGGCGGCCTGTACGTTCGGCTACTCGCTGCTCGCGCTGCTCCGGCCCGTCGTGATGCGCGCACCCGCCACGCCTGAGGAGCGTGAGCGCGCCCGGGCGATCGTCGAGGCGCACGGCCGCTCCGGGCTGGCGCGGTTCGCCCTCCTGCCGGACAAGTCGTACCACTTCACATCAGGGGGTTCCGTCACGGCGTATGTGGTCAAGGGGCGCGTCGCACTGGCTCTCGGGGACCCGATAGGCCCGCCAGACGACGTACCCGCCGCGATCCGTGAGTTCCGCGAACACTGTGCGGCTCGCGACTGGGCGCCCGCCCACTACGAGACGCTCCCCGATTTCCTTGACCACTACCTGGCACAGGGCCTGCAGTCGCTCTGCATCGGTCACGAGGCCGTCGTGACGGCGGCGGAGTTCACGCTCGAGGGCAAGGCCGGCCGGTCGCTAAGGACACCCGTCAACGCGCTCACCAGGAAGGGTTACAGCGTCGAGCTCCACGAGCCGCCCCACAGCGAGGAGCTGATGGCTGAGATGGAGGAGGTCAGCGACGACTGGCTCGCCCTCAAGAAGGGCGCCGAGAAGCGGTTCGCGTTGGGCTGGTTCGATGAGGCGTACATCCAGTCGTGTCCCGTCATGGCGGTTCACGCGCCTGACGGCCGCGTGTGCGCGTTCGCCAACATCGTGTCCGAGTACCAGCTAGACGAGGTGACGATCGACCTCATGCGGCACGACCGGGCCGCGGAGAGTGGGACGATGGACGTGCTCTTCGTTCGGCTGATCGAGTGGGCGCGCGAGCGGGGGTACGGAGGCTTCAACCTAGGGCTGGCGCCTCTGGCGGGTGTCGGCACAGAGGCGGATGACCCGCTCATGGAGCGTGCGCTGGGCTTCATCTTCGAGCACGTGAACCAGTTCTACAGCTTCCGCGGCCTCCACGCCTACAAGGAGAAGTTCCACCCGGAGTGGTCGCCGCGCTACCTCATCTACCCGGACCCGTCGCTCTTGCCCGCGATCCTCTCGGCCATCGTGCGCGCCGACTCGGGCGACAGGCCGCCGTGGTCTCTGCGCCGCCTCCGCTTGCCGGCACCTCCGACGGCCACGCACTCCTGATCCCGCAGCGTGCAAGATGAGAGCACAAGGCGTGAGCCGTGTGCCGTCCACCCGCCAGCCGTGTGGCCCCCTCACCGGTACTCTATGAGCTGCCCCTCGACAAGGTGAGATGCGCGGCCTTTGCCGGCATTCTCGTTGGTGTACGGCGTCGGCTTGTAGGTCACATGCAGCAGGCCGCCCGGACGGGCCGTCCCCGTGATGTCGATGTCCCACGGCCGGACGGGCGCTCCGGGGCCCCATCCCGCACGGTCGTACTTCCACGTTCCGCCCTGCGGCCTGCACGGGTTCAGGTAGTTGTCGGTCGTCCATAGCAGATTCTCGAAGCACCGACCGTTGGCGGTCGCGGTCCGACCGGCGGGCATGAACTCCGCTGCGTTATCCGTATTCGGCGACATCCCGTGGCCGGTGACCATCAGCCGCAGCTTCGCGGAGGTCGTCCGACGGTCGAGGGTTACCAGACGCGGCTCGAACCTCGCATCGAGCGGGCCCGCCGGGTTGCCGTACTCCCAATCGCCTGACCAGAGGTTCGTGACGCGGATCGCCTCACGCTCGGGTATGCCCCAGTAGTAGTCGAGGTAGACGTCGACCTGCCAGCCCTTGACCCATGTCCCGATGCTGACGCCCATCTTGCGGCTTCCGCGCAGGATGGACTGATAGTCGGTGACGTCCAACTTCCAGGTGTAGGGTCGGCCGAAAGGGGTGATAAAGCGGAAGACCTCGATCCTGTTCCCCTCGTCATCCCAGGCATAGACCGACCCTGCCCGATCCCAGGGGTCGATGCCGCCGGGCGGAGCGCCGAGCGCGAGGGTTGCGACGATACGTGCCGCGCGCCGGCCGGAGAGCGGGAGCTCGGCGCGCTGCTCCTCGAACTGGTGGTCCGGGGTCAGTATCGCTGCCCCGATCGCGTGCCGCCGGTCCGGCTCCGGCTGGGCGGGCGGCTCCCCCTCACGGACAACCCTCAGCAGGCGGTACCGGCAGGAGCCCTGCCCGACGCCGGTGTGCGTGCCGAACGCGGGCCGCCATGGGTAGGGCACAAGCCCGGCGATGAAGAGGTCGGAGTAGACCGGCGCGCCGTCCACCGCTACGCTAACGTAGGCTCCTCCGACCTCGAAGCGCACTGCCACACGGAGATCGTGCCAGCGGCCGTTCTCGAACGCCACAGGCGAGAGGGCGTTCGCGACCTCCAGGTTGTCCCAATGGAGCGAGACCTCGTGCTCGGGCCTGCCGTGGATGTTCCCGTTAGCGTCGAAGGGGTTCCGCGTCGGCGGGTCGTCGGCGTCAAGGCCTATGGCGAAGGTGCCGGGCAGGTTCGGCTCCTCCCAGGCGGGCACGGGCGGCTCTTTGCCCGCGATGCCGAACTCCCGCGTCGAGAGCAGCGCCAGGCCCACACCTTCGACGTGGCCGGCAAACCGAACGCGGAAGTCGAGCTGCACGCGTCCGCTAGGTCCCGCCACCCCCGACGCGCGGCCGGCACACGCGAGGAGAGTCAGGACAGCGGCGGAGACAGCAACGCGCTTAGCGCTCACCAGGTCACCTTCGTTCGGGGGGTAACGGATGTGTGTGCGTTCGCCGGGATGAGGACGCCAGCCTTGTCGGCTTTTCGCACGCCCCCGTTCTCTCGTCCTGCTACAATGCCCCCATGCAGGCGGACGTGGGCATGCTCGGAGGGGTGTTCGACCCGATCCACTACGGGCATCTGTGGGCGGCCGAGGCCGTTGCCGAGAAGCTCGACCTCGAGACGGTGCTGTTCGTTCCGGTTGGGACACCCCCGCACAAGCCGGCCTTCGGTGTCACGAGTGCTGCGCATCGGGTCGAGATGATCCGGATCGCCATCGCGGGCAACCCTCGCTTCCGGCTCCACATGGCCGAGATCGAGCGCCCAGGCGCGTCGTACACCGTGGACACGGTGCAGGAACTCCTGTCCGTGGGGCGTAGACCCCTGCTGATTCTGGGCGTCGACGCGTTCTTGCTCATCCGAACGTGGCACCGCTGGAGTGACCTGCTGGGTCTGGCGCCGGTAGCGCTCGTGGGCCGGCCGGGATATGATGTGCGCGACGCCTTGGCCCTGGCCGGGGAGCTTGGGGCGACAGTGGCGTGTGCCGAGGAGACGGCGGGGGTCGCCGTTTCCGGCACGGATCTCCGGGAGCGACTAGTGGCCGGCAGGAGTGTCAAGTACCTCGTGCCCGACCGAGTGGCTGAGTACATTCGTTCGAACCGTCTCTACGTGCCGTGAGGCGAACGAATCCGGCCCCCGGGGCGTTCTCCGATTCACGGACGCCCCGAGCGAACAAGGAGCAGGTCGAGATGGAGCAGACCCCGCGCGGGCGGAGAGACAGGAGCTGGCCCGTGCAGCAGGCGCCCGACCAGGAGGCCTTCCCGCGGCGGCGCCGACGGCGCAGGGCCCTACCGATAGAGGTCGCCATCTGGATCGTGTGCGTCGGCCTCATGGCGATCATCGGCCTCTCGGTCCGCGACGCGATGGTCAACCCGTCGCAGCGCATCCTCCCGCCGGTGATCCACAAGATCGAGGACCTGCTCCCGATGAACGACTCCTTCGGTGGCAAGCGGCAGTTGGTCCTCCTGCTCGTGGGCACCGACAAGGCCGCGAACCTAACCGACACCATCATGCTCGCGTTCGTCGACCTGAAGCAGAAGCGCGTCGGTTTGCTGTCGTTCCCCAGGGACACTCTGATCACGCTGCCGACCGGTGATCGGGTGAAGATCAACTCCATCGTGCCGCTCAAGATGAACTCAGGTAAGGACATTAGGGTAGGCATCTCGGCTTTGGAGCAGGCGCTCGCGAGGAACTACGGCGTGCGCATCAACGGGTATGCCTGCATTGACATCGACGCGTTCTGCAAAGTCGTGAACGCGATCGACGGGGTGGACCTGGAAGTGCCGAAGGGACCCCATGGGAACGGTCTGCAGTACGACGACCGGGACCAGAACCTGCACATTCACCTAAGCCCCGGGCAACAGCACATGGACGGCAACCAAGCGATGGGGTTTGTGCGCTGGCGCCAGGACAATTGCAGGCCGCCGCACGGCGACGGGGACGAGGGGCGCGTGGCGCGCCAGCAGCAGTTCATGCAGGCTGTCGCGTCCAAAGTGGCGGCCAAGCTCAAGCAGCACAACGTCGAGTCCCTCACCGTGGCCCGAGACCTGGGCGCCATCGCGTACAAACACCTCACAACTGATCTCAAGGCTCTGCAGCTCGCGACACTGGCCGGCATCGCGCGGGAGGTCGACATGTCCGGCATCGACGCCCACCGAGCGCCTGAGAAGGGCCAAGGCAAGTTCGGCGAGCAGTTCGTGTTCTACCCCGACGTGCCAGGGACAAGGGCCGTCATCCGCGATATGGTCGCCGACATGGCGCGTCCGAAGCCGCTCTCAGCCGTCGCCAGGATCGAGATACTGAACGCCTGCGGCGTCTACGGGATGGCGAACCGCTGCAAGAAGGATCTCACCGACAAGGAGTTCCGCGTGGTCCGCGTCGGGAACGCGACGAACGACTCGGGCGGGTACGTAAGCGACGTGGCCGACACGGTCATACGGACTGTGCCGGGCTTCGAGAAGGCCGCGAAGGCTGTCGCGGAGTGCCTGAAGGTACGGGGGTCAACTGTCATCAGCGATCTGCCGAAGTCGTCGGATATCGACATTCAGGTCCTGCTGGGCAAGGACTACGCCGCCGGCGGCTAGGAGCCGGGCTAGGGGGCGCGATTGGGGAAGCTCACCTACGAGAGGGCCCGCTGGATCTGTGAGGCGGCCGACAAGCGCAAGGCCCTCGACACTATGGCCCTGGATGTGGGCCGACTGACCATCCTCTGCGACTACTTCATCATCTGCCACGGCCGCTCGCTCACTCACGTCGAGGCTATCGCCGAAGGCATCCAAGAGTACCTCGAGGAGCGAGGCGTTCTGCCGCAGAAGAGGGCATTCCCACGGGACGCGAAGTGGGTGGTGCTCGACTATGGCGATGTCGTCGCTCACGTCTTCACCGCTGAGGCAAGGGCCTACTACAACCTCGAAGGGCTGTGGTCCCAGGCCGAGCGTCTCGATCTCAGCGACATCCTGGCCGACGCGCAGCCGGTCGAGGAACAGGTGGGCTAGGGTCCCATGACAGAGCCGCAGTCCGAGGGTAATGAGCGGCTGGAAGCGCTCCTCGTAGAGGCCAGCGTCGCGCGCGGGCGCGGGGACCACCGGAAGGCCCTGGCCCTCCTCGAGGCGGCCGAGGTGCTCGATCAGACGGACGCCCGCACGTGGGATCTCAGGGGCGATGTGCACGCCGACCGCAGCCACTTCGACCTGGCGATGGGGTGCTACCAGAAGGCCCTCGAGCTCGATCCGGACATGCCTGAGACGCACGATAAACTGGGGCTCGCTGCGCTGGGACGCCTCGAGGCCGCTAAGCTGTCCGACCGGGCCCAAAGAGGATCGGAGGCCGCCTCACTCAGGCGGCGGTCCCAGATCGCGATGATCTCGAGCATCGTCTTCCCCGGCCTGGGCCATCTCTGGCTGGAGCAGTACCTGCTCGCCGCGCTCTACGCCGTGCCGGCCGCGGCGTGTCTTCTCTGCGCTTCCTTCCTGCTGGAGCACAAGGCCCTGCACCCGGGAAGCATGTTCTCACTGTGGCTGGGGTACGGGTGCATCGGGCTGCTGGTAGTCCTGTGGATCGTGGCCTTCATCCACGCCTCCCATCTTGCCGCGCAGCGCGATGACGAGAAGCTGTACTGACGGACTGCCAAGGGGGCCGCATCGTGTCTCAGATCACCTGTCCGTCGTGCGGTTATCCGCTGGTCTCCTCGCCTGAGGCCCAAGGGGCGATGTACTGTTACCAGTGTCAGCGGTGGTACGCCAACGTGGCGCCGCAGGCCGTGCCTCCGGGCGCGCCGCCTCCGCCCCCCGGCCAATGGTACCCACAGCCCCAGCCGGCACCGGGCGCGATGGATCGCCTGATTCCCACCCGCAATCCCAATGCGCTGGTGGCCTACTACCTCGGCGTCTTCTCGCTACTGCCGTGCATCGGGTTCTTCCTGGCCGTTCCAGCACTCATCTTGGGGATCAAGGGCCTAGCCTATGTGAGGAGGTACCCCGAGGTGCCAGGTGTTGTACACGCCTGGGTCGGCATTGTGCTTGGCGCCATCTTCACGCTTGTGTGGGGCGCCGCGATCGTCCTGGGGGCTGTGCCGTTCTTCATGGGGCCGTGAGGCAACGGGCGCTCCGGCCTCCTCCTCCCCGAGGTGGGCAAGAGGGGCGAAGCTGCAAGGCCGGGGAGGGTGAGCAACAGGCCTCGTGCGTTCCCCGGCGAAGTGTCGGCCCGCGCCGCACATCAAGCGGAAGGAGCCGGCAGGCGTGGGGAACCTAGGCGCGGTCGACCTCCTGGCCTTCGGCCTCTACTTCGTCGCCCTGCTCGGAGTCGGTTTCTGGGTCGGGCGGCGCAAGTCCCGCACATCGGACGACTACTTCCTGGCAAGCCGCGAGCTCCCCTGGTACGTGGTCGGCACTTCGTTCATTGCCTCCAACATCTCCACGGAGCACTTCATCGGGATGGTCGGCGCCGCTTACACATTCGGCATATGCGTGGCGATGTGGGAGTGGGGCAATGTCATCTCGTTCTCGATCCTCATCTGGCTCTTCATACCCTTCCTCCTCGCGAGCCGCGTGTTCACGGCGCCGGAGTTCCTCGAGCGCCGCTTCAACCCCACTTGCCGCCTCCTGTTCGCCGTGATGACGGTTGTCGCGAACGTCACCGCGTTCCTCGCCGCGGTGCTCTACGCGGGCGCCATAGGTCTGAACGCGCTCCTAGGATGGGACGTGTGGCTCGGCGTCGTACTGCTCGGCGTAACGGCCGGGAGCTACGCGATCGTGGGCGGAATGCGATCGATCGCCTGGACAGAGGTGCTCCAGACCGTCGTGATGATCGTCGGGGGACTGCTCGTGACGGTCCTCGGGCTGCTGTCGCTTGGGAACGGGAGCCTCGTTTCAGGCTGGGGCGTGATGATCGAGCGGAACCTCGGCCACCAGCCCGAGTGGGCCGCCGCGATCCACCGGCTCGCGCCCGCGGTTCTGGGGGAGGGCGCCACCTCATACGAGCGCATGAACCTGTTCCAGCCCGCTTCGCACAAGCTCGTGCCCTGGTGGACGCTGCTCGTGTCCTGGGTGAGCATCAGCATCTGGTACAACTGCATCAACCAGTTCATGGTCCAGCGCGTCCTCGCGGCGAAGGACCAGTGGCACGCGCGGATGGGGATCGTGCTGGCCGGCTTTCTGAAGGTCATCCTGCCCGCGCTGATCGTGCTTCCGGGCCTCATCTACTTCGCGGTCGATCCGTCGCTCGACCAGGCGGGCGCCGACCGCGGGTACCCGAACCTTGTGATGCGGCTGATCGGCCTCGGCCTCCGAGGGGTATTCCTCGCCGCGCTGTTCGGCGCGATCCAGTCGACGGTCAACTCGGTGCTGAACTCGACCTCCACCATCATCACCCTCGACATCTGGAAGCGGCACTTCAGACCTCACATGCCGGAGCAGGAGTCCGTCACGATCGGACGCTGGGTAACCGCGGCCGCGCTCGTGCTGTCGATGGCGCTGGCGCCGTTCATCGGGCTCCTTGGCAAGGGCGTGTTCATCTACATCCAGGAGCTCTACGCCCACTTCGCGCCGCCGTTCTCGGCCATCTTCGTGCTCGGTATCCTCTGGCGCCGGGCCACCGGCAAAGCGGCGGCCTGGACGATCCCTGTCGGGATGGCCGCGAGCATCTCGCTCGCGGTGTTCGTCCCCGGCCTGGCCTTTGTGCCGAGGGCGGTGCTCACGTGGGCGTTCTGCGTGGTCTTCATGATCGCGGTGAGCCTGCGCGACGCTCCACCGCGACCGGAGAACGTCACCGACGAGCTCGCGATCAACTGGCGGAAGCTGAACGTGCTCTCCGGGCTCGGCAGGCCTTGGTACCGCAACATCGCGTTCTGGTGGGGGCTGTTCGTGCTCGCCATCGTGGCCTGTCTGGTTCTGTTCTCGGGCGTCGTGATGCGATAGGGCAGGCAGCCTTCACGTTCTCGCCGAACGTGGGCCGCCACAGTGGAAAGTCAGCGGAAGGTCTAAGCCATCAAGCCTTGCCACACGCTGGCCGGTGTGGGACAACCTCACCCCGGCCCCCTCTCCACCAGCGGAGAGGGGGTGGTCGCTGGCACAGCCAGGGACCGGGGGTGAGGTTGTCCAGATGCCACGCGGCGACATTGGAGTGCCCCTGCCCTATCGGCTGACAACAGCCAGCCGCTCCGCCACCGCCGGGAAGATGCGGGCGGCGTTGCGGTACAGGATGTTCTCGCGGTCATCGTCGCTGATGCGAGCGTACAGGATGCACCCGATCTCGTGCAGCGGGTCGTACCACGGCAGGTCGGTGCCGAACACCACTCGGTGGGAGCCGACCTTGTGGACGTACTTCTCGACCACTCCGGCGACCGCGTAGGCAGCGGTCAGCTCGAGGTACGTGTTCGGGTACGCCCGAGCCACCCGAACGGCCTCGTCCCAGTCGCCGTAGAGCCCGTGGCCCAGCAGCAGCGGGATGCTCGGGTACCGCTCGGCGACCTCCGAGACCACCGCCGGGCCGTCGGTCGCCGAGCCGCCCCATGTGTGAGACAGGATGGGCACGCGGTGGTGCTCCGCGTACTCGAGCATCGGCCGGTAGCCCTCATGCGTCAGAGGCACGCCGTGCCAGCTCGGGTGGGCCTTGAAGCCCACAAAGCCCGGGTGGGGCGGGAATGACTCGAGGTCGCGGGCCTGCTCATCGGCGTAGTACGGGTTCCAGGCGTAGTAGCCGAGGAACCGATCGGGGTGGGGCTCCAGCGCATCCTCGCGGAGCCGTCTGTTGCCGTCGTGGGGATCGCCGCCGATAGCCGTGTGGTGCGAGCAGACAATCACCCGCACCCCGCACCGGTCCATCGTCCGCAGCATTCCGTCCGCGTCGTCGGATGGGAACCAGATCTTGGTGTAGGGCCCGAAGTGCCCGTGCAGATCGACCACCGGCCAGCGGCGGTCCCAACGTCGGGTCTCCCTATCAGACGGCTCCCTCTTGCCTCGGGAGAGCCTGTCCTGAGTAGGCCGACAGGCCGTATCGATGGGGGTTGGGGTGAGGGCGTTGCCCATAGGCCCCGCCCACGACAGCAATCGCTCCAGGTTGCCGTGCGCGATGGCGTCCTTGGCCGCGTCCGAGATGGGCGCTCCGCGAAGCATCTCCACCGGTCCGCCCATGATCCACGACGGGTAACCGGTGGAGAACACGAAGCGCTCCGGCCCATAGCGCCGCACTCCGAGCTCGAGGCCCTGGTCCACGACATAGAGCGATGTGTCGATGTGGAAGCCCTCGTACGTCTCCATGAGCGGCCGGAACAGCCGGTCGTCGCCCCAGGAGCCATGTCCCGTGACTATCGCCGTGAGTTTTGAGAAGTCGGCCATGACACGGTGAACGCCCTGCCAGCCGAGCTCCCCCAACGGGAGGAGCACCGGAACGCGGGCTGCGACGAGAGCGTCGACCAGCGGTCCGAGGCTGACGCGGTCGGGAACGTACCGGTGGGCCTCCGGCAGCATCCACACCGCACGGACGCCTGACCCGCGCATCCGCTGGACGAAGGCGGCAGGTGAGGGTAGCTCGCCGGTCTGGGGCGGGAGGATGGCCCAGGTCGGCACGAGGCGCGGGTGATCGCGGCACGCCGCCAGGGCGACCTCATTGCCCACGACCGGGCTGTCTGTGCGCAGGGCCTCATGGCGGACGAGGGCGCGCTCGATCCCGTGGCGGTCCATCTCCGCAAGCAGCTCCTCCGCCGTGCGACACCGCACAAGCCCTGGGCGCTCAGGGGTGCCGAACCCCGCGTGGCAATCGAAGAAGCGCATCCGATCGACTCCCTCTCCGTCTGAGCTCTACGATCCCGCCGCCGCGGTGTACTCGCCCAGCAGACGCAGGTACACGCGATACTGCTCGAGCGAGACGCCGGGCGGCGTCTGATGGTCGACGCTGGGGATGTACCCACCTGTGCGCATCAGCGGCAGCAGGCGTTCGAACTCGGCGCGCATCGCGTCTTCTCCCCGGGGCATTACCATCTTGTCGAAGTGTCCCACCATCCGCAGCTTGGGGAACTGCTCCCTCATGCGCAGCCCATCGACGCCGGCCTGCCGCTCGAGCGGAAGCACGCCCGCCACCCCGACCGATTGCATCCACGGAACCATGAGGGTCACGTCGCCGTCCGTGTCGACGATGGTCAGGATTCCGAGCTCGGCAGCCCTGTCGATCAGCGGGCGATAGTACGGAGTGAGGAACTCCTCGCAGATCGCGCGTGAGATCATCGGCCCGTGGTTGTAGGACATGTCCTCGGCGATCGTCATAAACGTAGGCGGACAGACCGCGGCCACCTGGTCGAGCAGCCTGAGGTTGAAGGCCAGCAGGTCCTCGTTCATCCGGTGGATGAGCTCCGGCTGATCGTAGTAGGCGAGCATCAGCCGCTCGAATCCCATCAGGGTGCGAGGGAACCAGAAGAAGCCCTCGAGGGTGATCCAGATGACGACCTCGCTCTCGCGCTGGCGGCCCGCCCACGGCGCCATCGCCTCGATCGACGACGAGTGGTCGGGATACAGCCCGGGGAGGATCCGCAGGTAGTCGTCGATGCCGGCGACGCCACCCTGGACGTGGTGCTGCACCGCCTCGACCGTGGGGTCAGTGGTGCTGAACCAGAACTGCTTGTATGGGTCCAGGCCGAAGTAGGCTGAGATCTCGAACACGTCGGTCAACGACGTGGGGAGCCCCTCGCCGTGCCAGCGCGCGATCGTCTTGTCCCACCACATCGCCCACTCCCAGCGAGGAAGGCGGTCGACCTCCTCGAAGCCCATCACCGCTCGGAAGCGCTCGACGTGGCTCAACGCGGAACCCCTTCCCACCGACCGGCGCCGTCGCTTATCGAAGTGCACGCACCTGGATGTCGGTGAAGCGAATGGTGCCCGACTCACAGAACAAGACCAGGCGGTCGCCCGCGCTGCCGTCCCGCCGCGCGATGATCGTCCGGTGCCCGCCGATGCACGCGTCAACGATGTTCCCGTAGAGCATGAGGTCGACCGGGAATGGGCCGTCAAGGCCGTCAACTGAGTCGATGGCGGCCACCGCCTGCCCTCCGGCCGGGCCGATCTCCACCCGCCTGCCGAGCGGCAGGACCCGCAGCTCGGATGCGACACCGGCGCCCCCCCTGCTGAACGATCTGAGCCCGAACCGCGTTGCTCGGACGGATCTGACCTCGAACGAGATCCTGCAATTGCCGGGGAGACAGGCGATCTCAGCTTCCGCCGCGGCGCCGTCAGCGCCGAGTGCGACGCTATCCGGGCCGGAGAGGGCACGCCCGGCAAGCGACCGTGCCGTTGCCGGGACCGGCTCACCTGCCTGCGGCATGACCTCCTCCAAGAACTGAGTGCCCAGGCGCCCGTCCTCGAGCTGCACGATCTCTCGGAACACCAGGCTGCCGCCCCACTGTCCGGGATCCGGCAGCCACGAGGCATAGATGCGCCGGTCGGCCCTGAACTCGGCTGTCTTCGGCACGTAGAGCACATCGAGCCTGTTGGGCGCCGGCTCCAGCCACGGCCCCTCAGGGCTCACGGCCATCCAGTACACATGCTCCGCGAGCAGATACCACCAACCGTTCCACTCGAAGATGTCCGGGCAGTCGGTGACGCGACCGGGCACGAGAAGCGGCTCTACGGGGCGCCAACTGCGAAGATCGCGCGACACGAGCTGGGCGAGGCACCCCTCTCGCCCATCTGTCAGCCGGGATGTGACGATCATGTGGAACAGGCCGTCGGCAGGGCTGAGGAAGACCTTCGGATCGCGGCAGTTGCCCGGGTCGTACGGCTCCGGGAGCCACGCGATCGGGACAGGCTGCTGCTTGTCGAAATGGACCCCATCGAAGCTTGTCGCCAGACTGATCTGCTCGGTCCGGTCCGCGCGCCTGGTAGCGTAGAACGCATAGTAGAGGCGGCCGTGGCGGAACACCGAGCCCGTGCAGATGGAACACTCGGACTCGTCGGTGATGGGGATCGCCATCGGGTGCTCTTCCCAGTGCACCAGATCGCGGGTGGACAGGTGCGCCCACTGATGCGCCCCGCCACCCCATTTGCTGCCGTGGTGGCGCCGGTCGAAGAGGTAGTAGAGGTGGAACACGCCGTCGTGGTAGAAGGGCATGCAGTCGCCCACGCTGGTGTTGTGCCCGCGCGGACGCCAGTACTGCCGGACCGGCCGCGCTGGGCCGAGGATCTCGCGCTCTCGCCGGGCCGCACGCTCCGGTCCCCCGCTGAGCGCGGCTACCTCGTCGTCCGTGAGGGCCCGGTCCCACAGCGCCGCGTGGTCCATGAGACCGTTGAACCCGGCCTTGACCTTTCCGTCGTGAGACTCCGCGCCTAGGAGGCACGGCTCGGGGCAGCCCGTGCGGAGAGACCCCGCGGGCCACTCCTCATCGACCAGCACTCCGTCCACGAACAGCTCCAGCTTCGCCCCCGAGTAGCGGACGATCACGTCGTGCCATTCTGTCGGGCCAAGAAGGCGGACAGGGACGCTCACTTGCAGGGGACGCTCGTTCCAGTCCGTGCCAAGCTCGAAGCCCAGCGCGACGCCGGCCCCGAGGTCTGTCGAGAACAGGTTGTAGACAAGCCGCGGGTGGCCGCCATGCTTCGAGAACAGAGGCGCGTTCCACCGACCCGAGGGATCGCGGGCGCGAAGGCAGAGCGTGAGCGCCTTGCCCGTGAGGTTGAGGGCACCGTCGGTTCCCTGCCCGGCAGACAGGTAGCCCCCGCCCAGCCGTGCGACGTAGCCGTCGCCGCCGCGCGAGAGCGATTCCTGGCGCTCAGTCCCTTCCAGCGGGACCCCCAACTCAACTCCGCCCACGGGGGTGAGAGGACTGCCGGAGCGGCCCGCGTCGCTGCCGTCCCTCATGTGCCAGGCCGCGATGGCGTCGTCGAAGGGCGAGGCGCTGACGGCCGAGACGAGCGTCGAGGCCAAGACGAAGTCGGCGGCAACAGTCATCTACGGGACTCCCCGCAAGCGCGTGTTGTAGCTGCGAGGCGACGGCTTCCCTTGCGAGGCGCGCGTGACCTGCCAACCTGTGTGCGACGCACCCGCCGGCAAGCGGCTCGGAGCCCCGATCAGCGCGCCCGTTACCCCACTCCTCAGAGCGCTTGACGTTCGCGCGGGGGGGAGTAACATCACGGCGATAGGGTCGGTCAGCAGCGCGCACGCGGGTGTAGTGCGGTTGCCGGGAATGTGACCGGGTGGTCACAATGACGACAGGGGCTCTTCGATCAAGTAGCAGCGGGCCAGGGGGCCAAGCGCCACTGACGGGTCCCGACGCGCGGCGTCTTGCCGCCGCGATCTCGGCCAAGCTGCCCAGGACCCGTCGCTACCCCATCACGCACCTCGACTTCCTGGTCACGTCAGACTGCAACCACGAGTGCGACTACTGCTTCTACGGGCGTCAGGTTGCCCACACCATGACAGCGGACGTCATCGAGCGGAGCGTGGCCTTCCTCGCGCGAGAGTCGGGCCCTCAGACCGAGCTCGGGCTTCTCCTGTTCGGGGGAGAGCCGCTGTGCGCTTGGGCCGAGCTCTGCCACACCGTGGACTGCTGCGCCGCCTGGGCGAAGCGAACCGGCAAGCGCATCTCGCTGGACATGACAACGAACGGGTCGCTCCTGACCGAGGAGCGCGCCCGGTGGCTCGCCCGCAACGGCGTGAAGTACCTGCTGAGCCTCGACGGCCTCCGTCCGACGCACGATGCCCACCGGAAACGCCGGGACGGCGCCAGCTCCTTCGATAGCGTTGCGCCACTGATCCCCATGCTTAGGCGCTACCAGCCTTGGCAAGGCACGCGGATAACCGTCCACCCGGACCAGGCCGAGTTCCTGGCGGACAACGTGCGCGGCCTGCACGAGCTCGGCATCAACCAGTTCTTGATAGGGGCGGCTACGGGTGTTCACTGGGAAGGGAACGAACTAGACGCGTACGCCGGGCAGCTTCGCGGAGTCGCCGCGTTCGTGAAGGACCGTCGGGAACAAGGCGGCCACATTCGGTGGACGATGCTAGAGGACGATCCGACCCGGCCGCTCGGGTACGCGAAGGGGCAATGAGGGTGCGGCGCGGGGAGGTCGAGAGCATGCATCTCGCCCGAGGGCGAGATCCACGCATGCGCCCGCCTCCTTGCGGTGCCTGCGGCTCGGTCGCGCTACATCCTAGGCGACGTGTGGCGTGGCATAACCAATGCGCGCAGCAGGGCGGAGCTCGCGGACGATGACACCGCGCACAGGCCGCAGTGTGCTATCTGCGAGTTGGCGGACGACTGCATGGGCGGATGTCCCGCCACCAACATGGAGAGCACCGGCAGCATCTTCCTGCCTGACCCACTGGGGTGCTGGTCCGCGCGCAACTCTGCCTCATTGAGGCGAGAGCTAGGCGTTGGGTGATTGTGGAGGTGATCACAATGATGCTCCGGACTGGAGCGGTTGTGGCGTGCGCGGGGATGCTTGGGGTGGCCTGCGCGCTCCCACTGGCGCTGGTTCCACCCGGATCGGCGCAGCCGCCAGCGGCGGCGGGGCCGCGGGCCGAACCGGCCAAGGGCCTGGAGATCAAGTACCTACCAGCGATTGTTGAGGGGCGCACCATCGAGCTAAGCCACACGGAGAGGCTTCGAAGCGGGAAAGTGGAGGAGTGGCGGCAGTGGGCCTGGATCGAGGGTGGGGTGCGCATGTGGGTGCGGACGTCTAGGGTGGCTACGCAAAACGGTGCCCCCGGCCCGCTGCTGAACGTCCAGATCGACGACGGAGTCACTTGGACGGCCGTAGCTGGGCTCGGAACCAATGGCGCCAAGGTCATACTGGCCCCCTCTGCCCTGTCAACAGCGGCCTGGATGCGGGACCTTCCGGTCTGGGCGTGCGACCCGGCGTGGCTCCGCCACTGGTATGGGCTTTACCCGTGGGCGTGGGCGAGAGACGTCCCCAACACCACGCGGAACGGTGTGCGCGTGGACACCCTGGAAGTGGGGACGGCCCCGCGTGAAGGCGCCCCGCTGTGGGCCTCGTCGCAGCAGTGGCTTCAGTACGAGCCGGGCACGGAGAACCTGGTCGGGGTCGATGTGCCCGGCTGGCCCGCGCCGACCACATGGCGCGCCGCGGTTGTGGCCAACCACCCGCCCACCAACCCCGAGGAGATCGTAGGCAGCCGCGAGTGGCGTTGGCTGCCGATCGTTGACAACCGAGGGTATAGCCCGGCGTACCTCACCTGGTTCGATCCGGAGGGGATGTCAGAGGACCCCGGCGCGCTCGAGTGGCTGACGACATACCGCGACAAGGCCAGGGACGTCCTTCGGGAGGACCCGAAGCGGCTGGAGGAGTTCGTGCCCGGGCTCATCGATCGCCCGGCTGGCTCCCAGCCCGATGAGCTGCAGACGCTTGAGTGGCAGGAGCTGAACACCCGGCTATTCCTCACGGTCTTGGAGGAGCAACTCAAGGAGCTGGCAACCACACGCGGGGTAATACTCGGCGAGGCAAGGACGCTCACAGACGAGCAGCGGGATCTGCTTGCCAAGATATGGGGCTTACGAGAGTTCACGGCCGACCCCGGCTGCGAGCGGGTGTGGTGGTGTGGAACAGCGTTCGCCTACAACGGGGAAGACCAGTTGGCTGTCATACGGCGAGCCCCGGGCCTCATCAAGACCGGGTGGCTCGCGAACCAGGGCTTCAAAGACGCACCGTCGGCCAGAGGCGGCTAGTCGGCGCGGCAGCGTCTCGGTGGCGCGCGCCGGCGGCCAGCAGCAGCAGAGGGACAAGGTGGGAGTAGTGCTTCCGCAAGAGGACATCGAGAGGATCGCTGAGGGAGTCATTCACAGGATCAAGGAGCTTCGCCGGGTGGACGACATAGCCCGGGCCGTGCTGGCACGGTCGGGGGAGTCGGTGCGGGTACCCACGTACTGCCGGATTCCCATTGGCGGCGATACCTACACCTGCGATGAGGGTTACGTGTGCGACCAGGAGTTCAGATGCCAGCGGCAAGGTCAAACGAACTACTTCAAGTGCATAGGAGAGGGCCAAGAGGAGTTCCACTGCCAGGTGATCTTCCAGTGCACCGCCCAGGGCGACGAGAGCGCGAAGTTCGATTGCACCAACTTCACATGTGCGGGTGCCAGCGGAGATCAGTATTACGTCTGCCCAGATGTCTTCAGCTGTGGGGAGAATGACGTCAACTTCCGGTGCGGGCTGCAGGAAGACGACGTATTCCTGTGCGCCCCCCAAGACGGGACGTTTGAGTGCAGGGTGCCAGGCGAGGCGGGCGACTTCGTGTGCAGTTACTACTTCGCGTGCGGGCTGGCGGACCCGACCGGGAGTCCGACGTTCAGGTGTGATCGTCCAGACCCATTCGCGTGCGCGCAGTACGAGTGCCCCGAGCACACGACGTTCAGCGAGGGCTGAGAGAGCACCGAGGCGACCCGCACTGCGGGTGCTGGGAGGAGTGGCTGCGTTCAGCCGGAGGTGATGCGTAGTGGCCGTGCCGAGTCGAGTCGCGGCGGTGTACGGAAGCGCCTTGGGCGTCGCGACCCTGTTGCTTCTGGCGTTCGGCCCCGCACAGGAGCCGGATGCGCCGGCAGCTAGCGCACCGACAGGAGAGCCCGGAGTCGAGTACCTTGCGCCCATCGTTGAGGGCGAGGCCGTCCAACTTACCCATGAGGTGATTCGGAATCATGTGACTACGGAAGTGTGGACGCAGTGGGTCTGGTTGGAGGACGGGGTGCCGAAGTGGGTCAGCGTCTCTCGGGTAGCCATCCCTGAGGGCGCGCACCATCCCGTGCTGCAGGTTCAGATCGACAATGGAGTCACGCGAACCACGGTGATCCGCCCGGGCACGCGCTACGCGAAGATGCTCCTGATGCCATCGGCCGGCTCGACCCGCGCCTTCAAGTGGCACCTGCCTATCTGGGCCTGCGAGCCCGGGTGGCTCCGCCATTGGTATCGGATGTACCCGTGGGCCTGGGCCGGGGACATCCGCGGCAACACATGGCTCGGCGTTCGAGTGGACACCCTGGGCCTCGGGCCCGCGCCGCTCGAGGGAGACGACCCGTGGCAGAAGGCCGGGCGTCTCCTCCATTACGAACCCGGCACCGCGAACCTAGTGGGCGTGGACGAGCCCGGGTGGAAGGAAACAACCACCTGGCGGGCCGCGGTCGTGGACACCCGTCCGTCGATCCGACCGGAGGACTATGTCGAGAGGACTGAATGGGACGCACTCCCACGGATCGACAACCGCGATGTGTGCCCAGCGTACTTCGACAGGTTTGGTCCCCAGCCCATGGAACCCGATCTGGGCGCGCTCGAGTGGCTCAGAACGTTCCGAGACAAGGCGAGGGGCGTGCTACGCCAGGACCCGACGGGGCTCGGGGCGTTCGTGCCCGGGCTGATCGACCGTCCGTCGGGTGCCCCCTCGGATGAGCTGCAGACGCTCCAGTGGCAGGAGCTCAACACGGGGCTCTTCGTGACGCTGTCCGACGAGCAACTCGCGGAGCTGGCCAGCTCCCGAGGGGTCATACTCGGTGAGGCCGCCTCTCTGTCGGACGAGCAGCGCGACCTCCTGGCGAGGATATGGGACATCCCAGAGTTCGTCACGGACCCCGGGTGCGAGCGTGTCCAGTGGTGCTGTACGGCGTTCGCGTACGGGGGGGCCGACAACCTAGTGGTCATACGGCGTGCACCGGCGCTCATCCGAACCGGCTGGCTCGCGTACCGTGGGTTTCAGCACGAGCCGCCGCCGTAGGGGCCTGCCCGGACCATCGTGACATGCTCCCCGATTTGAGGACCAGTTGGAATGGTAGGATCTCCTGAGAGTGGGAGGTCCGCAGATGCGTAGGAAGCGTTTCAGCGAGGAGCAGATCGTCCGGATCGTGCGTGAGGCCGAGCGGC
>Ga0315280_10001968_pt1 | contig 34081 bp, 42 predicted proteins | sample YL17G06_40_MG_FD_203697 | JGI IMG/M metagenome (GOLD analysis project Ga0315280, IMG submission 203697) | Sediment microbial communities from Yellowstone Lake, YNP, Wyoming, USA - YL17G06_40 | ecosystem: Environmental > Aquatic > Freshwater > Lake > Sediment | place: USA: Wyoming | collected...
TCTTGAGGGCGTATGCTGGCAGTGAGTATTCCTTGCACACTTCGATGGGAACGGTGATTCTGTCTCTTGTCCAGTCTTTTAGGAGTTCGCCGCCTATGGCGGAGCCGCCCATGCCTGCAACGACAATCGAGTTAGGTTTAGGGTAGTCAACTGCGAGTGTTTTAGCAAGTTTCGCGGCTTGCGTGTAGTGTCTAGGGGCTTCAACACAGAAGGAAAGCATGTTGCCCTTGTCGATCCTACTTATCTCGTCTAGATTATCAAGAATTTTCAGTCTTGCCATCTATTTCGTCCTCCATTCTTGTTCTGAAAACAATGTGTTGCCTTGGCTTTTTAAGCAGATTGTCCGATAATAGTTTCAGTGAAAAGCAGGACGGAAAACTGAGTTGGTGAGGAAGAGACTCTGTATAGCATTACCTGCCTCTGTCGTGTCTGACACGCCGCACTTACGTGAAAAGACCTCCAAGATAGGTTTGATGGGCAGAGCAGCCGCTATTTTTAGAGTTGATGAAATCGTAATCTTCCCAGACACCTCCGATAGCAATCAGAAGACTGAGATGGATCTTGTTTCAAAGTTGTTATCCTACCTGGAAACACCCCAGTATCTTCGGAAAAAGATGTTCAAGTTGAGCCCGGATTTGCAGTATGCGGGCATACTTCCGCCTCTGCGTACACCGCACCATCCTCTGAATCGTCGGATGAAGGAATTGAGAGTTGGCGAATTTCGAGAGGCCGTCGCATTGTCCAATAGAGAAAAGCAAACCTTGGTGGACATTGGGGTCGAACAACCCGTACTTCTTCGAGGCAAGGAATTGGCAGTTGGCAAACGGGTCACCGTGAAAGTTGCCAAAATTGGAAAGGTCGTCGAGGTAGGGCTAGCGAGCAGGGACGAAACACCCTCGTACTGGGGGTACACCGTCACAGCAGAAGAGCTTCCGTTCGGGAGTTTCCTGAAGAAGAGGGATTTCGATCTGACAGTGGCCACTTCTAAGTACGGTTCACCCTTTGCTGATGTGGCTGGAGAAATAGTTGGCAAATGGAAAGAAGCAAACAGTGTCCTAGTGGCTTTTGGCGCACCGAGCCAGGGACTGAGCGATATAGTCCGGCGTGAGGGTTCCCGGTTGAGTGAAATTGTTGATTTTGTTGTCAACACAGTGTCAATGCAGGGAACAGAGACTGTAAGAACTGAAGAGGCGCTTATCGCTTCTTTAGCCGTCTTTAACGTTTTTCTCACGTTAAAGAGATAAGCCTTGGTTTTGATGGTGCATACTAGTGATTGAAAGCCCAAAAAAAATGTTCTTGCAGATAAAGAGATAAATCTGCGTTGTACGTATGTGCCCGTATGCGTTCAACCTCTGATGTCGAATTTGAAACAGCAAGCCTTCGCACGTTGGATGGGTGCCAAACCAATGGTGAAGGATAAGAAATTCGCAGTTTTTGCTATAACACTACTGTTGGCCGTCATGTTCTTAGTGTTGTCCTCGTATAAACCAACCTTAGTAGCGGCTGGTGCAGATTCCGGAACGAACGAGATAGCTTTGGTCGTGAGGCCTTTGACTATCATTAACTATTCAGCAGTTTCCGGCGAAAAGTTCACCGTTAACATCACTCTCACTGCCTTGGAAACAATCAGCCTTCATGGGTTCACGATGAAGTTGAGCTACGATCCGGCTCTGGTTAACTGTATCCCGTACGTAGGTGGATTGGGTGATATCTTCAACGGCTTTGGCATCACTGCTGCCCCTTCCATCATAGACAATGATTTAGGCAACGTCTATGTTTCAATAAATCTCACTTCTCAGAACGCGGCAGTCAATAATAATGGGACTTTGTTCACCTTTGGGTTTCAGGTGAAGGGCACAGGCGAGACGAGCCTTCACATTTACGATGCCGTTTTGTATGGTCTCGGGGGTACCCAAATTCAGTTTGCGGCGTATGACGGATATTTCAACAACAAGTTCAATTTTGACTTAACCATGCCGCTGACTCTTCTTGCCGTCACGTTTGTGTCTTTGTTCCTAAACCTGAAGACTGAGAACAAGCTGAAGGGCGTGCTTGAGGATAGGGAGTTTCGGGTTCGGGATGCGGTTTTGTTTGTGGGTCTGATGGCGGTCATGATTACACTCGTAGTTGTTGTTCGGCAACTCAGCTTGATTTTGATGGTGCTCTTTCTGTTTTCCTATTCTTTGCTTCTGTTCACGTTTGGCTATCTTGTTTCAAAGAATCGTTGGTACATAGGTATTATTCCGCCGGCAGTTTTCATTCTGCTTTACGTGTTTCTGAGGGACACGTATGTGTGGACCTATTACTTGTCCAATATCTATGGTCTTGTTTTCGCTATTTTGATAACTCTTTACTTGGCGAGTTTGTTTAACTGGAAAACTACGGCAGTTTTTGGCGTCCTGTTAACGGGCATGGACATAGTTCTGGTCTTGGTAACGAAAACGATGGTGCAAGCTGCGAATGCTGCGGTGAGCCTGAGTCTACCAGTTTTGGTTTCTCTCCCACTTGTTCCGTTGATTAGGACTGGAACTGGCTTGTTGATACTGAGCTTAGGTCTGGGAGACTTTTTCTTTGCAGGTTTACTCGCTATTCAAACGTACAAGAAATACGGAAAACGCTTGGCGGTCGCATCGGTTGTGGGAATGACTTTGTCGTTCTCGATTTTCGAGGCCTACCTTCTAACCTTCAGGATAGGGGCTTTTCCGGGCACTTTGATGATTATCTGCGGGTGGGTACCGTTCGTAGTGTTCCAGACTCTGAGAAATAGGAGTAAGACCGACGGTGCGAACCTAGAAAAGGTGGTTTCTGGTTAAGAATGCCTTTCCACCGACCGTGCTCGTCAACACGTTCTTGAATCCCATATTATGCAATCGTTCGACTATTTTCGCTGTGTTTCTCTTGTGCGTGTTGATGAAGACTGATGGTCCAGTGTCCATCGAGTACCACACCTGCGTTCCCTCATCCCTCATTCGGATAATCTCTTTTATGATGCGAACCGTATCTGGTTCCCACAATATCATATGCGACTTGCCTGTCATGGTAATCGCGTGAAGATTTAATGTGTCTTCTTCTGCAAGTCTACCTATCGTTGCTGTGTCTCCCTTCCAGATGGCTTTTTGCATTCTTCCAAGCAAGTTATCGATGTTTTTCAACCTTGCATTGAACAGGCAGGAGCTGAGCACTTCAGCATGGGCTTCATCGGTTCTCACGTTAGAGTCGATGGGCGCTATCACCATCGAGAAATCCATGCTCTTCGGCGAATTCAGCTGTTCAGCGTATGATCTGCCGGCCTTATTCGCATACCAGATTGAAAACCCTCCCGCAAGGCTTCTTGTTGAAGAACCTGCCCCTAGCCTCACAATTTCTGAAAGGGAAACGTCGGGCAGGTCTAAGCCGAGTGCCTTCGACGTTGCCAGGCCCAAGGCTGCGAAGGCGGAAGCGGAAAAACCTAATCCTTTGCCTGTTCTGAGGCTGTTTTCGGAAACCACTATTAACCCGCCCGAAAAGCCCGCCAGTTTCTTCAGTTTTTCAGTGACCGTTTCGACCCGTTTTCTTTCGCTAATGGCAGGTTTCTTTCCGTTTATTGTTATCTCGTTTTTCTTTGACTCGCTTAACGTCTCCACTGTGGTTGTGGTGGATAGGGCTTGAACGCATGCGGATATGCTGTCGTGATATGGAATCCTCTGCTCAGAGTCTTTGAGTCCGTGATATTTCACGAGTCCTTGTATTGGATGTGCCACTGCTGTGGCCTTCAACTTTCATCCCCTTGAAATGTTCGGAGTAACAGCTCAGCCGTTCCTAATGTTGGGTGTGGAAAAATAGCGGGTGCCGAAGGGTTCTAGCCGAACAGTGCGCCTAGACCTTCGAGTGCTGCTTCCTCTTTCTGTTTTTCGTCTTCCTTCTTTTCTTCTTTCGGTTTAGCTTCTGCTGCCGGTGCGGCTGCTGGGGCTGCTGGTGCGGCCATCATCGTTGGGGCTGACTTGATTGCCTCGTCAATCTTAACTTCAGCTAGGGATGCTACGAGCGCTTTGACGCGTACTGTTTCGGCGTTTATGCCTGCTGCCGTCAGAACCTGTGTCAGGTTTGCTTCGTTTATTTCTTTTCCTGCTTTGTGAAGGAGCATTGCAGCATAGATGTATTCCATATTTTTTCACCTCTCACCTCAACTGTTTTGACTTTTTTCGGTTGGCGCAACCTTTTGCTCTAAGGTGGGCACTCTACTACTTAAACTTAACATTTCAGCATGGGCTTTTCTGATTAAATCCTCTATCGTCTCCTTAGTGGGTATTGCAGCGTTCACTGAAAGCGCGTACGCTTCTCTGTGGGCTATTTGCAGTAGAATCGTCATGTTCTCTCCAGTTGGATAGGCCATGCTCAGAGAAAGTGCGAGAGAATCAGCGTAGGCTCTTTCGATGTCATGTTTTACTCCATCCAAGTCGATTTTGAGTTGCTTTTGGGTTATGATTAGGCCCTCTTCGAAAACGTAGGTCATTGCAAGGCCAGACTCAACGGGTTTGATTCCGAGTTTTGCCAACATGCTGGCAAGTCTTTCATTGATTGCTTCACCCTTCTTGACGACCAACGTGTCTTTGTTTATCCAGACGCTTCCGGATTCGATCCTCGTGGGCAAACCCACAGCATTCAGCTGGCTGATTATTGGTCCAGGAGGTTGACCAGTGTTTCCTGCAGGGACTACGACGTCGAAGGCTGCGATGTCCCCTGACTTGGCCGTTGTCTTCACCTTTCCTCTTTCCAGAATTAGGGCCAGTTTGAACGGATCCTCGTCTGTGAATATGTAAACGTTCGATCCTTCAAGGTGTTCTTCGAGTCTCTTCAGGTCTGGTTTATCCTTGCAGTTTTCTATGGCGAGTTTCATCAGCCTATTCTTCATGACTCTCATGTACACCTTGTCCGCCAAGTTCTTCTTGAACTCCTGCATTTGAGCTGCTCTGACCTTCTGCAGGCTGGCAATGCCTACGACCTTGTACTTCTTTATCAGGTCGGCTATTTCTTCGACTTCTTTGATTTTTTCTTTAAGAACTTGTTCGGATGGCATCCTGTATTCCTCTTTCTACGGTTTGATCTTCACGGGCGCGCCCATGGCTGTTTTTATGTAGGCAAACTTGATGTTTTTCATTCCTCTCTTGAGCTTTCCTTCCAAAACCCTCAGGACCGCCAGGATGTTCTCAGTTATCTCTTCGTCTTTCATATTCTCCATTCCGATGCGAGACTGCAGAGTCGGTTGATTGCGCAATCTTATGGTAACCGTTTTCCGATGTTTCGTTATCAAGCTGGCTATGTCCGCTGAAGGCGGTACTGGTACAGGCATTTTTCCTCTTGGACCTAGGACAGAACCTAGGGTTTTTCCGACTAAAGGCATCAACGGGGCTTCAGCGATAAAGAAATCGTACCCGTTAGCTATCTTGCGCATTTCCTGCTTCTTGCCGGCTAGGCCTTCTAGCTCAGACCTTTCGACAACATGATCTGCGTTTGCTTTCCTCGCTTTCATTGCGAGTTCTCCTGAGGCGATGACGCATATCTTGTTAGTTTTTTCAAGAGCGTGTGGTAGCTCGACAACTTCTTGTATTCTGGCCTCAGGCGATTTCATGTCGATGTCTTGCAGCTTCAGGATCAGCTCTACAGATTGGTTAAATTTTCTCTTTTCAGATTTCTGCTTTGCTTCTTTCACTGCGTTCAGTATGGTCTTCTGGTCTAAGGGCATTTTGGAGTCCTCGTGCCAATGAGGGAATGGAACGGGGTTATAAAAATATTCGCTTGATTCTAACTCTTGCTAAGCATCTCGTCGTACTTACCTTCGTCAATTTCCCGTTGCACTTCACGAGGATCTTTGCCTTCAGCGGTCACACCCATACTGACGCAGACCCCGAGAATCTCCTTCGCTGCCGTCTTGAGGCTTCTTGCTAGGAGTTCAGGACGTTTCATTTTTGCAATCCGGACCACTTGGTCGATGGTGAGGTTGCCGACTTTCTGGGTGTGCGGAGTGCCCGAGCCCTTCTCAATCTTGAGTTCACTTACAATCAATGCTGATGCTGTGGGTGTTCCAATAGTCACGTCGAACTGTTTGGTGTCGGGATCCACGAGTACCTTGACTGGAACCTTCATTCCAGCATAGTCTTTTGTCAATTCATTTATCTTGTTCACGATCGCCATGACGTTTACGCCTAAGGGACCGAGTGCTGGACCCAGAGGTGGACCGGCGTTTGCTTGTCCTCCACTAACGAGGAGTTCTATGTTTTTCTTGTCAGCCATGCTACGTTTCACCGCCACTTGGGGTTTTGGACTTCTCCACCAGTTTTACGTAATCGGAATTTACGGTTATTGGCAGTGTGAAGGTTGCTTCGAGCAGTTCGAGAGTGACCTCTGCCTTGGTTTTGTCGATTCGAGTTATCTTTGCTCGCATGCCCTTGAAGGGTCCACCCGTCACTTCGACTATGTCATTTTCATTTAGTTCTTCAATAATCGGTTTCTTAACTATGTATCTTTCAATTTCTGCGAAGCTCACGATGCCCGGTATCCTTGATCGCACGTGTTTTACGCCTGTTATCGCTTCTTCCACCAGATGCGGGCCTTGGGCCTCCAGAAAAACGTATCCTCTCAATGCTTCGGGCACGAGAATCGCCTTCACCGGTATCTTGTTCATTTCGATTTTTGCGGCAACGAGTCTGGCGACGTTCCTCTCCTGGCCGGTTGTTGTTTTCACGACAAAAATCTTTGTGGGGATTTCCTCGTGCTTCTCCATGAGAGTTTCTTCCTTCTAGGCTCCCGTGGGGGGTGCGCCAGGGTTCAAAACGGCTGATAATACTTTGATGACAAATCCTATCAATCCGACTGCTGCGATGCCTAGAAGGCATATTTTTATTGAGAGCCAAAGCTCGCTTCTTCCAGGTTTAACAGCAAGTCTCAGTGTTCTTCCGCACTGAGCCAGGAAATCTCTTAAGCCCATGGTTCATCGCTCTCTCAACATTCCAATCTGATATAAACGTTACTGTAGGCCGTGCTAGATAAACCCGCGCGTTTCTATTACTTTTCGCTCGCAAGAAGCAGGCGGAAAAAAGGTAGCCTTTGTTGAAGCAGGCTGGGTATCGCGTTTTCTGCGCAGTTTTTTCACGATGTTTTTTCTTGAAGATAGCACGCCTAGTACAACGACTATTATGATGATGATCCAGAGCAGCAGCCAGATTTCCGTGCCCCACATGCTTGTCCCTGTTATCAAGACGGCCCTCGATGCGTTACCGAGAGACTCCGTCCCCTCTGTCAAGACCCCGGTCTGTTTGTCCCAGCAAAAGATGCAATTGCTCGCTTGCTGCGAAAAGTTCGCATATATGACTCTTCTGTCTACACCAGCATAATTTCTTGTTGTTTCGCCATCGATGGTTCTTGTGCCAAACACTTCGCCTAAGTAAACGGAATCATTTATGCTTAGTCCTCCAGGAATGAAATAGACACGTGCGCTGAATAGAGGCATCAAGAAATCGTCCTGAGATGTCAAATCAATGGTCTTTGTTATGTTCATTGGTGAGCTCCCCATGTAAAATGTCGCTTGGGCCGTCACTGCCGTTCCTGCAACGTTCAGAAAATCCATTCTCTCCGACTGTTCGACGGCTGAGCCTGGTGTTTCTTGCGATGAGTACTCTATCCAGTCTCCACTTTTTCCGCCGAAGCCGACGTTTGTCAAGGCCGAAACGCTGACGATTGAAAGCGCAAGTAACAATCCCAGAATCATTATGCTTGCTTCTATGGTTTTCATCCAATTCTTCTCAGATGGAAATTGTTCAAGGGCAAGGTTAAACTTTTTGGATGTAAAGTCCTGTCTCGTTGAGCATTTCGACAACTCTGGGTTTGTCGTCTCCCCTTATTCCTTTCCAGTCCAGAACTGCATGATCCACTTTTTCCAGCGTTCTGTTGATACACTGCTGAAGCATTCCAGAGTCCTGAGCCACAGAATACTTTGGTATCATGTGTCCGAATGCAACTTCCTTTTCCAATGCTATTCTGGTGAACTTGCTGTTGTAGTGGGGCCCGCCTAAGCCTAACACTGTTTCGACTGGGGCGCTGCTTAATCTTGTGATCGCCTCCATCGCTGCGTGAGCAACGGCTTCGGCGGCTGTTGCATCGTTCCATTGTGTAGGCGAGCTTCCGAGTTCTGCAAACATGGTGGGCACGTTCAACGATGGTCCGTGATGAGTGCATTCATATGAAACTTGGTACTTGAGCTGCATTTCGTCTCTAAGCTTCGCCATGACCTTCAAAGCATTTCGCATGGCATTGGCTGGAGAGATTGAAACTTCCCTTGGATTGCCTCCTAACTCTGCTTGTCCCAAATTGCCTGGTGTGTGAACCGAGAGAGTCGGTGTGCCACTCATGCTGCTATGTCTTGAAATAAACACTATAAGCTCTGGTTCTGCACGAAATGTCGTCAAATTCTGCGCGTGTACAGACTCTTGGTTCAATGTTATGAGTTGGGCATCTTTGCCGTTCACTTGACTGGTATAGATCGTGCTTCCTTGGAATCTAGCTGTTGTTTCGTTGAAACTGTAATGATTCAGAATCTGTTTCTTGATGTTTAGACTTGCTGGATCCTTGTTTGACGCCACGACCAGAATCATCGGTTACTCTTCCACATGTAAGGTGTGATATTCTGGAAAAAAGGTTTCCATAAAGCTTATAATTGTTGAAGTTGGTTGAAGCGTTGAAAGTTCAGCTAAGGGTGGAAGAAATGCATCTGATTAACTTCAAGGAATTGAGTGGACAGCAACTTGCAGAACTGATTGATAAAGGCGTTGAAATCAAGCACGACCCTGGAAAGTATCGAAAGGCATTGGACTGCAAATCTCTGGCTTTGATTTTTCAGAAGACTTCAACTAGAACACGGGTTTCTTTTGAGGTAGCCATGACTCAACTGGGCGGGCACGGACTCTTCATCGATTGGAGGGCCACAAACTTTGCTCTTGCAGAAATAGGCGACGAGACTCAGTATGTCTCTCGCAATGTTGACTGCATAATGGCTAGACTGCTGAAGAACGCTGATCTGCAAGCTATGGCCAAAAACTCCTGCGTTCCTGTTATCAACGGCTGCGACGAAAAGTATCATCCCAGCCAAGCAATCGCAGATTTGATCACAGTCAAAGAGAAGAAGGGAAAATTGAAGGATGCCAAACTCGTGTACATAGGTATCCATAACAACGTTTGCAACTCGCTCGTGGAAGGATGCACCAAGACGGGCGTCAAGATAACCACCGTTACGCCTATATTCAATGAGCCGACACGCGACGATGAACTCCTAGAAGGCGCTCGGAGAACTGGGCTTTGGAAAAATACGCTTGACGTAGAAGCAGCTGTCAAGGACGCGGATTTCGTTTACACTGACACCTGGGTGGATATGGAATTCTTCACGGATCCAAAGTTTGTTGCGCAGAAGGAGGAACGCGTCAAGCTAATGATGCCCTATCAGCTGAACAAGGAATTGTTGAAGCACAGCAACGCATTCGTGATGCACGATATGCCGATTCACAGAGGATACGAAATAACCGCAGAAGTAATCGGAAGTCCAAAATCGGTGATATACGAACAGAGCGAGAACAGGTTGTATTCTGCAAAAACAATTCTGCTGAAACTGTTAGGAAAGTACTAGACTGTATCTCAGCGTCAGCGTGCAGGCCTCATTTGAGGATCATTTGCACGAATCTTTCAGGATTGAACTCTTCTAAGTCGTCGTATCTTTGCCCTGTTCCAATGAATAAGATTGGTTTCTGAGTGACGTGTGTTACACTTAGGGCTGAGCCGCCCTTGACGTCAGCGTCAACTTTGGTCAATATTGTGGCGTCAATGCCTACGCATTTGTTGAATTCTTCTGCCTGCATGACCGCGTCGTTTCCAATAAGGGAATCCACGGTTAATATCGTCAGGTCTGGGTTAACGACTCGTTTGATTTTTGCCAACTCGTTCATCAAGTTCTGGTTTGTCTGCATTCGTCCCGCGGTGTCTATCAGAACGACGTTTATTCCATGCGCTTTGGCGTGGCTTATCGTGTCGTACGCCACTGCGGCAGGGTCGGCCCCGTAAGCGTGCTTAATCATCTTCGTTCCCAGCCTTTTCGCATGTTCCTCCAGTTGTTCAATAGAGCCAGCTCGGTAGGTGTCGCTGCAGGCAATGACCGCGGAGTATCCCTTCTTGTTCAAGAAGCGGCAGACTTTGGCGATGGTTGTGGTTTTTCCTGTTCCGTTTATTCCAACGAAGACTATGACGTATGGTTCACCCTTCTTTCGTTTCTCTTGAATGGCTTTCAGAAAATCTATCTTGTTGTTCGTCTGCATGGTTTCTAAAAGTACTTCTCGGAGATTTTTTTCAACAATTTTTTTGCGATCCTCGAGTCGTTTGACTTGGACTTTGTCCAAACGTTTTTCCATTTCGCTGCAGACCAGTTCCGCGACTGGGAAGGCAACGTCGTTCTCGACGAGGTTCATCTTAAAATCGGAGAGCACTGGGCGCAGGTTTTCGGGTTTGAGTTCGGTTGTGGTGACTTTGTTTACGAGCCCCTTTAACCCGGATTTCAGCTTCTCAAACATTTTATGAAGCTTTCTCTCCTCTTACCGTGGCGACTAGCGCCTCGAATCTTTCTCGGTCTTCATTGATTCTTTCTGCGATTTGGGCGAATTGTTGCTGAGTTGATGTTCTTGCTTTCTGCAAGTCTTCTAGACGCTTGTTGATAACGTCCTTTGCTTCTTGGCGCGTTTTTTCAACGGAGACTCCTGCTCCTATTCCGACGATTATTTGGTTTGGATTGTCCAGTTTGGTCCTGATGTAGGATGTGCCGCCGATGGGGACGAGAAGCTCAGAGTTTTCCTTTTCTTTTTCTAGACTCTCCAACGTCATGTTCGCGTAGGTAAGGTCTTGAGTAACAGCGTTTAACATGCTGAGTCTTGATTGTAACGTCTCTGCTGTCTGCTCGAGGAGTCGCAGTTCAACGCTTATTTTTCGAATCTCTTCTTCGTTCTTGCTGGCCAACCTGTTCCTCACCGGTGACTAATTTCTTCAACAACGGGTTCTCTATCTGGTCAGGAGAAACCTCTTCGACACTTGTTATCTTTATGTGGTGACGTTTGACACGGTGTTTGCTTCCTAGCTCAGCGTAAACTTTTTCCACTGCGTGCTCGGGTTTCTCTGCTACTATCTCCTTTCCAAAAGGAGTTTTCAGATTTGGTTTCAGGATTTCACCTGTTACTTTGAAAACTTTCAATCTCTTCATCCTCTTTTACAACATCCAAGGCATTCCCGATTATAAACATCTCGGGTCCTGTCGTTAGCAATCCGGCAACAGCGGCGTGGCTGTTTGCGATTAGACCGGTTCCGACGTAGGGTATTCCGCAGTTTATGCTGCCAACGTCGACTGGAACTTTCAACACGTCTTCTAATGTTTTCCTTTCCGAGTCCTTCAGTAACGGGTGTGCTAAGACGCCTTTGTTTGTGGCTACTGACAGGGAGCCGACGTAGGGTAGTCCTGCAATTTCGCTTGGGACGGTTTCAACGCACAGAGTTTCAGATATTACTTGGACATCTGGACTCTTCAATCGTGGATCTACAATGGCCCCGTGATCGTTCGCCAGGACCAAGTTTCCGTAGGCGGTTTTCTTGGTTTCCATTATCGTTATGTTTCCATTGAAACTGTGCCTTATGCTTTCAAGTTCCTCTTCTCGGACAAAGCTGGGAAGGAGAATTCCCCTTGAATTCGCACAAGCAAGTGCACCTGGAAGAACTGTCCCCCCGATTGTTGTGTGCACTAACTTTACTTTTAACCATTGGCTGAGTCTCTCAGCCTTTTTCGTCGGTACGGATTTTGGAACTACAAGCATCTTGTCTGTTGCCAGTGAGTAGACACCTATACTTGGGCTTCCCATAAGACTTGACAGGTATATGGCCAAGGATTAATCTCCTTCAGCCAGATAAACCGTGATGTTGCCTTCTTTGTCTTTTGCAGCTCTTACGCGAATCTTTCTCGGCGGCTTCTCTACGCCTCTTTCCCACATTTTCTCATTCACTTCGTTACTAATGACGAGGGTTCTGGGTTCTTCTTCCTCTTCTCCCTCTTTCTTGGCTTCCAGCTTCATGTGCTTTGTTATGAAAGCTCTAAGCATCCGCATCGCTCTAGGGGTTCTTTTTCTCGGCGGCATAATCCACGCCTTGCCCAGCGGAACTGTATAAACTCTCTCTTCAACTATCTCTTCTTCCTCAGCCTTCTTTTCCCGCGACGGCGGCTTCTCTTCTTCCTCTTCCTTGACTGTTGCCTCCATCTCTTCCTCTTCGGGTTCGACTTTAGCTTCTTCCGGAGTCTGCTCTTCTTTCTCGGTTTCTTCTTCAGGTTCCTCCTCAGCAGTTTCAGTCGTTTCTTCTTGCTTTTCTTCAGCTTCCTGTTCTTCTTCCATGTTTTCCTCTTCCGTCAAGTCTTTCCCATTTAAGCTCTTATCTTCTTCGTTCGCCATTGCCTTCTCTTGGGGTGTGTTCTGAATTTACCCGCCGTTTTTGCCATAACCCATGTCGGGACTGGTTTCTTCTGTTTTCCTGCTTTTGCAAGCCTGCGTTTCTTGGCAGTTGGCTTGTTTCGGGTCATCCTTATCTCCTTCTTATCGTTGTTTCTCGTTTACGAGATTGAAGCTGGACCAGTATTTTCTTGAGTTGTTCATCTGCCAGTGGGGTTGGTATTTTTCCCTGCTGCGCCAACTGGATAAGCTGCAATTCTAGTTGATCTGTGAATTCAGGTTTGATCATTTTCAGGTTTGTCAATCTCTGTCTAGCTTCCGGCGTTAGTATGTTCCTCAATAGTGCCTGTTTCTGCTGTTCTAGTTGTTGTTCCATTTGGGCGCTTCTCTGCTCGTCAGATACTTGCCTTTGAAGCGCTGAGCGTTTTCTTCTGCGGAGTTCTTCCAGTTCTTCATCTGACATTTCACTCACCCTTTTGGTACTTCTCCAGTTCCGGAAGCTCCTTCACCAATTCTCTGCTCAACTCTTCAGCCAATTCCTGCAGAAGCTTTCTTCCCTCTCGGGTCAGTCTCCTTCCGCGAGGTTTGAACGTTTCAATGTAACCTGCAGTTTCCAATTGCTGAAGTGCTTTTCTCACGATTGAGCCGCCTGCTTTGGCTGCGTGCTCGGGTTTAACTCCGTAGTTCTTTCTTCCGCCGTAATCAGCTCTCAGTTTTTCGATGCCTATAGGACCATGGATGTAGATTTTTCTTAGCAAGGAAGCCGACCGCACGTACCACCAGTCTGGGTCTTGCGGCTGCTTTTCAACATGTGTGCCGGTTTTTGCCATGCTCGCCCATGCGGGCGGGCTCACAGCATCCACGTTTTCCTTCAGGTATTTGGCTAGTTTCTTGATGAGCTTGGATGCTGGAACATCGTTAGGAGTTGTCAAGACTCTTTGTCCTCTTGGCGTTTCTTCCAGTAAAATCATGAAGCCTCATATAAATCTTCTTTGGACGCGAACTTATACTATCTGGCTGGCGTAATCTCCTCTCTTTTTTCTTGTTAGAATATTGTTGGTTCCGGTGGTCCTTGTTTTCTAACCAATTGGAATATAGCATCGTAAAGCTTTCTCACAGCAACCTTGGCAGCAGGGTCTTGATTCGAGTCAGTGGCGCGCGTGCACGCGATCTTTTCTTTATGGAACGCATGAAATAGTCCATGGAACAAGTTGGTTTTGGAGCTAACCGAGAATTAGACTTGGAGCGTACGGTAAAGTATTATCCCTAAACCCAAACCCTGAGCAAAATGCTTGGAAAGGAAGAAATAGGGCTGTCTTTTTTTATGCATATGTGGAATTTGCACGCAAGCGTGTAATGACTATTGGAGATGTATGAGATTATGAGTGTCGGAATAGTTGACGTTGTTTTGCGATTTGGATTGTTTTTGGCAACGGGGCTCTTGTTTGGAATTGTGTTTCTCAGTTACTGGCGCACAAGAACCCGTAAAATGTTATTGATCTCTATCGGGTTTGCAGTTTTCTTCGTCCATGCGTTAATCACTATCCCAGAGTTGTTCAGCGATGCTTACCAGATTGCCATGAGCGAGAACGTGCACCTTTTCATCCACCTGATAGCACTGGTCTTCATAGTTCTGGGCATACTGAAGGACTAGCACATCATGTTCAAAGATGAAATCCTGGAGAACGAAAGAAGAAGAAAAATCTACGCCCTGATAGAGGCAAGCCCAGGCGTTCATCTGAGGGAACTTCAAAGGATTTTGGACATACCCCTGACCACCCTAGAATATCACCTGAACTACATGGCGAGGAAAAAGATCCTGTTCGCGGAAACAGAAGGCCATCACAAAAGGTACTACACGAAGCCTCTTGACCCTGAAGACAAGAAAGTGCTGGCAGCAATGAGACAGAGAAGAATGAGAGAAATCGTGCTTGTCGTTTTGGAGAATGGAAAGGCCAAGCATCAATTGTTGGCAGAACGTCTTAAACTGTCACACTCAACGCTGTCGTCTTATCTCAAATATCTGGTAAACAAAAACATTCTCATCAAGGAAAAGATTGGCTACGAGAACCTCTACACCGTTCGGGACGAAGACAAAGTGGCAAAAGTGTTGATAGCATACAAGCCCAGCTTCCTAGACAAACTAATAGACAGGTCTCTGGATACGTGGATGGAAACACACCTCCTTAAGAAAGAGCAGAAGCCAATATGATACACATTCGGGTTTTGTACTAGTCTATTTCATGGTGTTGTCCGACGGGTCTTATAAGCAAAGAAATCAAACCCTTATACTGGAGCTGAGAAGAAGTCTGCGAAACCTATCCTTCAAAAGGGCTCGTCAAGGTCTAGAACATGTTGAAGATTGTCCCTCCTTCTCCTTTCTCCTTCGGTTCAGCCTTCAGATGCTCTAGACCCTTACGAGAATCCTGGAAGGAGAGGTTTACGCAAAGAAGGGAAGGAGTGGGACACAATGAACGCACAATTGCTACTTGAAGAAAAACACGTTTTGCTGAAGAACGAGCTTGGCGAAAAATTGCAGAAAAAACATGCTCTGGAACTGGAAATTACAAGACAGTTTGAGGAACTGAAAAGACTGGAGATCTCCCTAGAGAAGCACCCTCGTCCGACTATGCTAGAGCAATAATAGCGCACATGCCTGTTCCGAAATTGGTTAAAAATGGTCTTAATTCCTTTCTACACAGCTTTGCATTTCCGGGATGGCTCTGTTACTGTAAGCAAATTAAGAATAAATTCGCAGCGCGCGCGCTACTTTGTTGACTTGTTAATTTTTATTGGGCTTTTGAAGTCTGATTTTTTCCTCTGTGGGTATAATGTGTGGCATGAGAAACAGCAAAGTTCTTATTCTCCTGTTTTGGAAACACTCCTGCTGAGGAATAAAGTTAGATGAAAAGCTTCCATGTGGCTGCCCATGCCCTTGTCATTCTTTTGGTCTGCGTTGCGTTTTTTCCCATGATACAAAAACGCGCATTCTCATCCTTTCCCGTCTATCTAAGCGTCCAACCCAAAGCTCTGCCGCCACTCACCGATCTGAACTCAACTGTTTATGGCTTGGAAATCCCGGTAACACCATCAGCGGTTGGAGGCAACTTCACAGTTGAGCTTCACCTTTCAAACGCCACAGTAGCGAATGTTCCGCGTGGAGTCAACGGCGTCGAGGTGAACTTCTATTTTGGCAACATCCTAACCTACGCTGTTCCAACGGGGTTCGCCGACTTCCTGGGCATGACCGGGGGCGTATTGTTCAAGCCACTAGTATATGGTATTAGCCCTGACTTCTACGCTGCAGACGGAGTAACTGAAGTTCCTAACCCGCCCTTCACCGGTGCTGTGATGTATAAATCCGCAGCAGCCTCTACGCGCCTAACCTGGAACGGCCAGGACGGGGTAGTGGCCAACATAACATTTCAAATAATAAGACAACCCCCGGCAAACGAGACTTCTGTGAGCCTTCCCCTCGATTACACTTTCTCAGACATTCAGACTACTGTCGTAGATCCTAACACGGGGGAAGTCTCAACTGCTTCAGCTGACCACGATCGCATCTCAGGAAGCTTGGCACTGGATAGTAACTACAGGCCTCCTTCGAACTACACCTTGACAGTTCAGCAGAGCCCAGCGGGTTCGGGAACAGTTAACGTCAAAGTCAACGGTGTTATTCAGGTACCCCCCTACGTTTTCTCCGCTGGAACGGTGGTTCAAGTTGCGGCGACACCGAACGTTGGCTACAATTTCTCAAACTGGACTCTTGACGGCACAAACGCTGGCTCTGCAAACCCATACAGCATAACCATGAACGGCAACCACACACTAACAGCCAACTACCAGACTCAATACTATTTGACTGTCGCTTCTCAGTACGGCTCTCCAACTCCGCTCAGCGGTTGGTTTGACCCCGGGGCAACAATAATCGAATCCGTGACTTCTCCTGTGCTCGGTTCCTCTGGGACTCGATACGCCTGCACAGGCTGGACTGGAACTGGCAGTGTTCCGGCTTCAGGTAACGGCTCAACCGTGACCTTCACGATTAATGTCAACTCCAGCATAACTTGGAACTGGAAGACCCAGTATCAGGTGACGCTCGGCCAGACTGGTGTTGGTAGCGACTTCATGGATACAATCGTGACCATAGACGGAACGGGATATAACTATAGCGCGCTGCCTGTTTCGCTGTGGTGGGACAACAGCTCCTCTCACGCGTTCTCGTTCTCCTCGCCACTGGTCACGAACACCGGCAAGCAGTACGTGTGGGCTTCAACCTCAGGCCTGTCGGCGCTGCAAAGCGGCTCTATGGCAGTCACAACCTCGGGAAACATGACGGGAAACTTCAAGACCCAGTACTACTTGACGGTTAGAACTGATCCAAACGGTATCACCACAATCTCGGGACAAGGCTGGTACGACGCGTCACAAAACGTCACACTAGCCGCTCCACTCGTTGCAAACTATCAATTCAACCGCTGGGACATCGACGGCACAGCTCAAAGCAACGCATCCAACCCAATCACAATCAATATGACCGCGGTACACACAGCAACAGCCCACTATACGTCAACCTTACCACTGGGTCACGATATAGCGATAACCAACGTAACTCCACTCAAAACCGTTGTAGGACAAGGCTATTCAATGGGCATAAACGCGACTATCGTAGACCAAGGTGACTACGGGGAAACCTTTAACGTCACGATCTATGCAAATCAAACCATCATCGCTACACTTGAGTACATCAATCTCACCAGCACAAACTCGGTAACCATCACTTCTGTCTGGAACACCACGGGCTTTGCCTACGGCAACTACACCATAAGCGCCTACGCCCTGCCAGTTTCGGGCGAAACAAACACGGCGGACAACAACTGCACGGGCGGCTGGACAACCGTGACTATTCCAGGCGACGTTGACGGTGACTCCAGGGTCAGACTCCAGGACTTAGTAGATCTAGCAAAAGCCTACGGATCCAAGCCAAGTGATTCAAACTGGAACCCCAACGCAGACATAGACAGCAACGGAATCGTCGGCCTCTCCGACCTCGTTGCACTTGCCCAGCACTATGGAACACACTACCCGTAGCAACACCACAATTCATTCGAGTTTCCTATCCACCCAGTGCTAATTAGTTTTATTAGCAAATTCCCACAGAAGGAGAATCAGAGTTTAGCGCGCACTAGAATAAGGCGCTTATCCTGCTTTGAAGGAACGTTTTGATGTCCGTTGCGCAAAGGCACGCTTAACGTGCTTTTTCTTTCCAACAGTAATTTTGCTCGTTGCCTTAGCTTTCCATCCTTTTTGATAAGGGCATCCGCGTCTGTTTTCCACAATTGAGGCAGGTAGTTACGATGTGTGGTTCTCTCAACTGCTTTATTCGCACGCGACAGTTGACACCAGGCAAGATGAACCTCTTGCAGTGCCTGCAGATTTGGCGTCTGTATTGTCTTGGTAATCGGATTTTTGCTGCCATGGCTATTCTTCTGGCAATGTCTACGTATTGTTGCGCCAACACTGGGTCTGCATCGAGATTTTCTTCTGCCAAATTGAAGAGCGTTTGAACGCGTTGCCTCGCTATGCTTCTGATGTTGTCTTGCACTTGGATGCCCTTCCCCATCGAGTAGTTACTCTTCACCTTTAACGTACCTGCTCTTCCAATGTAAATCTTTCTTGAAATGGCCTTTCTTCTGACCCTGCGTTTCCGCTTCATGACAAGAGCTGCCTCTTCAGGCAAGCATTTGACAAGGACAGTATGAATCTTTATGAAAACGTTATAGCTAACCTTGCTTTGAAAAACTTTTAGTATGCTGGACTTCAAATAGAGATATGGCGATGTGACGCAACTGGGTGGGGCAGAAAAAACAGACAGAGCTTTCCATGATTTGAGAGTTGGCTACATCCTCTCCATCATTTCGATTGTCTGTTTCACGACAAGTATTCTGACTTCCTTCGCAGGTTGGATACTCACGGCAGTCTTCTACTTCTTGGCTGTATGGAAACGTGCAAGTGGATGGAGCCTGTTAGACTTTGAAATGACAAGATACGCAATGTTGGGATGTGCCGCGTTCAACGTGGCATATCCCATTCTATTGCTTCTATCATCTCTTCTGGGATTTTGGTCGTTGGCATTATACCTTGCTACGTATGCGCTCTTCTTTGTTCCTGTGGCACTCTGGGTATTCTATACGTGCGTTGAAAACAACAACCTGAGAATCATCGAAAAAGAGCTGGGAATAAACCTCAGGCTTGGAAGAATTTGTGCTTTGGTTGGAATCGTCATTGTGGGCGTGGGATACTTCGGATTTGTTTATCCCATCTATCCCATCACTTTACTTTTGCTTCCTTACTTCTCTGCCTTTTTCGCGTCTCCTTTTTTGATTGCGTCCTGCATACTCATTATCAGAAAACTGAAAGTCAACGTTAAGCTTAACAGGAAGAAGACTTAGTTTTAGGAAATCTCGGTTTTGATGCTGAAAGCCATCATTAATACGGTTAGCTCGCGCTGGGACATGATAAGAACGAAGCTCAAGGGTAAAAGAAGGCTCACGCTGGGGGGTGGGGGAAGCCTTGAATAGTTTCAGGGGTTCTCTTAAGACTGGTGTTTGGAATTGGGCGAGCTCAAGACAATAGTGGCAAGTATCGAGTCCGACGTGCTTAACATTCCAGAAGAGATCAGAGAAATTCTCGGCCATGACCTGAAAATTGTTGTCGGCACGGCCGCAATTATCGCATTTTCAGCTGGCACTTCATACGCAGATGTCCTGAGAAGCCTCGAATTAATACGAGATGATATACAACTCCGTTCATCCGAAGAGGCATCAGAAAAATCAAGGCCGAAGATTCCTAAATGAAAGAGCAGCGCGCGGTTCCTAAGAAAGGTGGCAGTCCCTTATACGAACTAGTCTCTGCTGTTGCGGGTGTTTTGCCGATTGTTTTGTTGTTCTGAAAATCAATGTTTATATGTTCTTGTGTTCAAGATTCTACCATGCAACATAGGCGTAGGAAGTCTCACAATCTCAGGAATGCACTGGTCGCTATAATAGTCTTGATAGTCATCATTAGCGTGGTCGCGGTCGCCTACCAGATGAGTGCAGGTGCTGGCTCTCCGAGGTACTCGGATGTCTCAAACAGCACAACGAGTGCAGGTTCCTCGTGTACCTTCAGTGTTCTGTGGACCGGTGAAATGAATGTAAGCGGCTACATTTTTGAAACTAACAATACTGGCGCGTTGGCCAATGACACGTGGACGTCGTTCTACGATTTTGCGAATCAAAATTCTGCTTATGCTAGAGTCACGAAAAAATTGGACAACACGATTGGCGATGTTGTAAGCTGGACGTTTTGGTGCAATGACACCAATAATCGATGGAGTAGGGTTCCCTTGCAGAGCTTTTTTGTCGACACCGACAAGGTTCTCCTCGAGATAAGGATAGGCAACACAACGGAAAACATAACGATTCAGTTGTTTGAGGACATGCCTATTACGACGAGAAACTTCAAAAATCTTGTAAACACGGGAGTTTATGACGGAACTATTTTCCATCGGGTTGTTCCAGATTTTGTGATCCAGGGCGGAGACGCTACGCCTAAAGGGATAAATGTTTCTGCGATTCCTGATGAACTCCCTAACAAACACAGCAACCTGAGAGGCTACGTGGCTATGGCAAAGACAGACCAACCCAACTCTGCCACGAGCCAATTTTTCATAAACTTGAACGATACGAACGCTGCCAGCTTAGATAGCGGCCCCGGCTACTCAGTGTTCGGTAGAGTAATAGATGGGATGAATGTCGCGGACACTATTAGCCAACTGCCCACAGTTTCTAATGATTCCACTAACGCGGGTTACCAAAGACCAATTGATCCCCCGATGTTGGTGGTGGCGAAATTCAGCAATTAACCAGATCAAACAATATGCCCCTCGAGTTCGTGACATGTACGAGGCATCGTTCATTAGTGGTTCTTGCGCGCGCGCTAGGAATACGAAGTTGGCATATTTTGGTTTCATAACTTCATGCACACTAAGTCTCATCAAGAAATGTGAGAAGCCTCTGGTCTATGATAGGACGATGGGAACTGCCACCAAACGATATGAAGTGATAAGCTACAAGTACCTACGCAAATTCGTGTTCGACACAATGACATCAGAACAACTGAACATACCTGAGAGTGTAGCTGACTTCATTGAAGGAAGAACAAGCAAAAGTGTAGGAGCCAGACACTACATGAATCTAAAACGCAAAGCAATACAGTTCTATCCAAGATACCGAGACTATCTGTCCTCTCTAAGATCAAAACTTAACAAAGAACAAGTCGAAGAATATGATGACCTAACCTCTTGGACTCAAAACTACTCAAGCTCCTAACCACAACTCACAAACAAGAAAAACAGAAAACAAAACACACTTAAAACAACAGCCAATCGAAGCAGTTCGATGTGACCAAATCCCTTCTCCTTCTCTCTATGCATAGAATCTCGAACTACGATGAAAAACTTCTATGGACTCCCTGAAATCTGGATTTCAAAATCATGAAAAATGTTTTAACCTGATCTAATGTAAACTTGTGAAAAGGTAATGTTATGGCTAAATGTCCCAAGTGCAAGAAAGAAGTCAGTACTCCTAAGAAGACCTGGAAGATGGCTGGCAGAAAAGACAAGAGTGGCAAGAGAACAGAACTGACAATCGGACTCTTTGTCTGTTGTGGAAAAAACTTCAGAGCAGTGCTGAGCAAGAGAAAAATCTAAGCTCACAAGACACTAGTCCCCCGTCTTTTTCTTTCTTCGTAGTCAAACATTCTAGGGAGTCTTTAGAAAGTAATATTCACATGAATGCTTTAACTTGTTGTAGATGTGGTTGCTTTGAAAATTAGGGCAGTCTTGTTTGACTTGGGTAATACTTTGGTCAAAACTTGGATACCTGAAGTAACATACCAGAAGGTTTTGGCTTCCCTGGGAATCAATAAGTCAGTTGAAGAGATAAAGGAAGCGATCTCAATGACAGAGGAGGAATTCAAAAAATCCAACTATAGGTCCATGTATGGCAAAGCTGATTACGTAGAATACTGGGAAAAATGGGACTCACTGGTTCTCAAAAACCTAAGGATCTTTGATGAGTGCTTTGCCAAAGAGATTCTGAAAAGGTGGTTTGACTATGCAGATTGTGTGACCTACCCTGATACTAAGGAAACTCTTGCCAGACTGAAGCAAATGGACTTAAAATTAGGTTTAATTTCAACTGCATATGAAGAAGACATCACTGCAATACTCAAGAGAGCAAATTTAGAGAAAGGCTTCTTTGACATCACTGTTGGAGCAAACACAATAAAGAAAGAAAAACCTCATCCTGACGTTTTCAGATACGCTCTTAGAAAGTTGAAAGTTAAGCCAGAAGAAACTCTCTTTGTTGGAGACCACATTGACAATGACTACAAAGGAGCAAGAGCAGTTGGAATTCATGCACTCCTCATTCAAAGAGAAAGCAGAAGCCTAGACAACATAACTGATTTCAAGAGGATCAGCAGCCTTGAAGAGATCTACAAATTCATGGTTTGAAGAGTCTTTCTTACGATTTGTGATCATGTCTCTTTGCATGTAACATGAACTTCGATGAAATACTTCTACAGACTCCCTGAAATCTCCATTCTTGAAGCTTTAGGCTTTTGATTGTTGAAGCTTCTGTTCTCTTTTCTGCATTTCGTTGTACACGTACTCAAAATTCTCAAATACTCTCTGGTCGTGAAATTGTTCCCTGTTTCCTTCTATAATAGGCTTCATTCTTTCATACATATGTTTTAAGGGTACGCTGAATAGGGCATCTATTAGATTAATGTCTATCAGTTTCTTCTGTAGAAGCACGCCTATTCCTTCAAAGAATGTAGCACATTGGGCATAGTCTCCCAAGCCACATTTCTTCACGTATTCATCGTAATTCTTGAATTCGATGGATTCTATTCTTGTCCAAGCATCCTGAAACTCCTTGCTGCCAAAGGTCGAATACAGCCTCATAACGAGGTCTGTTTGTCTAAGTCTTGTTTGATGCCTAATCTGGAATACGTAGTAGATAGCTACAATCACGACGCTTGTAGATGCAATCGCTACCGAGACTGTTTGAATGTCAACCATTTATGCCACCCGAACCGCCAAACAACGCTATGTTCTAAGGGTTCAGCTATAACATTTCCTCAAAACCAGAGCCCATTTACATTCTAGATCTCAAACTCTAAGCAGAGACCTTACGTTACCAAATCAAGAACAGAAAAAAGAAGAGGAAACTTTGCTATTTTCGGTTCCTGAACGGCTTTACTGTGTGCCGAGAGACCCAGTTTCATTTCAACTCTACTCTCTAGAGCCCGTTAAGGTCTTTTCATCAAAGCTTTTTTAAATATCACCCAATGAAAACCCAACATAGCTGGTGATAAGTTGATAGTCAAATGTCCTGTTTGTGGAATTGAAGGCTTTCTGGAACAGAGAGGAAACAACTACAGAATCAAGCACTATCAGGGATACAATGGGAATCAAAGACAATACTCAACTCACAAAATCAGCAGAGATTACATTAGCAATTTGGGAATCAATGGGAATCAAAACATGGGAATCAATAAGCCTAAACTAAGTCTTAATGAGTGCGGGGGGTGGGATTCGAACCCACGGAGGCCTTCGCCAGAGGATCTTAAGTCCTCCCCCTTGTCTTAGGCTTTCTTCTGGCCCTGCCTATTTAGACCTGGCTCGGGTACCCCCGCGTTAGCCACTTAGGTTGATGTTCTTTCGTAGTTAAAGTTTTTCACAAGGTGACATTAAGTTAAAATCCAGAAACGTCTAATGTTCTGGATGTGCAAAGGCATGGACGGGTAGCTCAGTACGGATAGAGCACCAGTCATTACTCTTAGTATTTTTTGTTCAGTTTCTTGTTGATTGTTCATTGGATTTGAGGTTTTAGCGCGCGCGCTAGGGGTTTGATCGATCGATATGTGATGGGTGAATTTTTCGATTGTTGCATATTTGTTGTTTTTGTTCCAAGTGAGTTTGTTGGTTGGTTTTGTCATAGTCGATCGATCAGTGTGATGCCAAAACTACCTAATATTCAGCGGGCAAGCTCTCAAACATTCAAAACACGAGTATGTGCCATGGTCATCAACGGCGACGGTGTTGAGTATCTTGTCGAAAGGATACTTCTTTCTAATCAGTTCGTTATCTAGCACAAGTTCAAGCAAAGGGTTAGAGCTTGATTGGCGAATACACATGTTGTGATCGACTTTCCCAGTTTTTCTTATTGCTTGTGCGGGACAAGCGTCAATGCAGTCAAAGCAATTCGAAGGGCAAATATCTTCTTTGATCTTTTCGTCAGGTGGCAGCTGTTGAGTCGTTGCTACGCCTCCCAGAAGGATCCTAGTGCCATATCGTGGAGTAGCTAGCAGGCCGCACTTGGAAAGCCGACCTAGCCCGGCTTCTTGAGCCCAGTATACCAAGGGCAGGTGTCCAAGGAATTCGCGATTTGCTATTTTCCATGGAAAACAACTGTAGATCGGTGTCGCTGAACAGTCTTTTTCTTCCAGGTACAAGCAGAGTCTGTTGGATACTGAATCTAATGTTCTGTATTGCATGTTACAGTAACGCCAATATAAATCCAGGTTGTTGCTCTTCGCGTAGATGACCCCCTTTGGAATCGGTACTCCGTAGCAAATTATCGTTCTTGCGCCGTTTAACAAGATTTGAGGATGAAGTTTCTTCGATGTTGCCTGTAGCTGCTTGACTGTTGCCAAGTCATGGACAGACATGCCTTCATTGCGAAGAAAGCTAATGATTTCACTCTTGACGCTTTGTTGTTTCATTCAACCATCTTATCAATCTTGAGAAGCTTTTAGCACTTGTGCCCGCGTAGCGCCCGTTCAAGTTTTTCAACCTGACTCTAAGGCTAAGTAATTATTGTGTGGTGTCATTGTTGTTCACCTGATAATAGGAGGGGTTAAGGTAGTTCTATTGGTTTTGGTCTTGGGTTGGCTTTATCGCGCGCGCTAAGTGCTAGGAATGTGTTTTGAGAGAGTGAGCGGAGCGTAGCGACGAGAGCGACAATGTATGACTGATAGAAAAAAAGATGGGTTATTTTGGTTTTTTGAATATCATTGTTCCGTCTGGTGTTGTTAGTATGTAGGTGAAGTCTGCTTCGATGAGTCTTTTGGCTTCTTCTTTGGTTGTTGCTCCTTGACATCCCCATTCGCCGTTGTTGAGTCCGAGTAGGTGTAGATATTTTTGGGTTGTGTTCAGTTTTTTGTGCCCGATTATTATTCTTACGGTTTCCGCGTTTTGTGTTCTTCTGAGTTGTTTTGTGACGTAGGCGTGTCTTAGGTCGTATAGTCTGATTGTTTTAATTGTTGGGTCGTTGAGTTTCTTGGCGAGTTTGTTTCTGAATCGTCTGAAGTGTTCGCCATATCTTCTTTCATCTCCTTTGAATAGTAGTTCGTCGGGTTGGATGTTGTTTTTTGTTATGTATGTTTGGAGTTTTGCTGTGAGTTCTGGTGATATTGGCATTGGCGGTCTTGCATTGCATCGTTTGGTGCTGAGGGCTGTTATTGTTTTTTGGTCTGGGTGTATGTTTCTTGCTTGTAAGCCTTTGTTGCCGTGTATCTCGATTGGTCTTAAGCCTGTTTCTGCGCTAATTTGGATTTTTAAGGATAGTGAGCCTTTGGCTGAGGCTATTAGCATTTGTATTTTTTCGTTTGTCGGTGGCTGGATGCCTGTTTCTTCTGGTGTGTAGATCGGTTTTTCCCATTCGATTTTATGAAGTTTGCAGTAGTGTTGGTATGAGTCGCACAGTTTGGATTTGTAGTTGTTTGATGCTGGTTGTTTGTTTTGTTTTTGATATCGAGCGATTGCGAGTTCTACGGTTTGTGGGTTGTTTAGGTCTGCGCGTATGGCTAATGCTTTTAGGGCCTTAGCTATGGCTATTAGTGTGTTTTTGCTTCTGCCTTTTCCTTCGAGGTGTAGTAGAAGGTTTTGTATATTTGGGATTTGTTTGTAGTAAGTGGCTGGTAGTGAGGGCGGGTAGCTCAGCACGGATAGAGCACCAGCCTCCTAAGTTGGGGGTCGTGGGTTCAAATCCCACCCCGCCCGCTACGACTTCAACCCACTACCTTTTCAGACGTGGTTGAGCGAAGGAAGAACTAGGGCAGTCACGGCAGAAAGCTATGCCAAGAGAGTGCGGTTGCTGAGCAAGATAGCAGACATTGAAGACCCAGAACGAATTAAAGGATTGATTTGCAGTTACCCAGCGAGCGAAGCCAGAAAGGAATTGCTCTCCAATGCCTACGACTACTATTGCGAATTCAAGGGCTACAAATGGGTTCGTCCCAAATTCAAGAGGGTAGATGTTTCAATATTCTTGCCGCACGAAAGCGAGTTGGACGCTCTCATTGCGAATACCAGAGACCACTCAGAGCGCGTGCACCTAGAAGACAAGACTAGGTGAATAAGTATTAAGAACTACATCATGAAGAGGACATCATGCAGAAAAGAAGAGTGTATAAGCTTCACTTTAACCTTAGTCTCTCTCCATTTCTCAAGAATGTCATGTTGACAGAGTCCTTTTAACCTTCAAAACTCGCCTTTTCCATTGTGGCGAGCCTTGCTTTCCCCAGGCGAAATAGGAAGGTTCTATTTGGATTATCCCCTCCAAGTGCCTAGTCTCTGGAATCTGAGCAGGAAGCATTTTCGTGTTTCCCTCGGTGATGGCAGGTTCGTCAAACTTAACCGTTTCGAGAACCGCTTGAACACTAACAGAAACTTGAAAAAAAAAGGGGTTATGGGTAGTGTTGTCCGTAGTGCTGAGTCAGTACGACGAGATCTGATAATCCGACTGTCCCATTGCCGTCTATGTCTGCGTTGGGGTTCCAGTTTGAATCGCCTGGCCTAGAGGCATAAGCTTGCGCGAGAGCAACTAGATCAGCCAGATTGACTTTGAAGTTTCCGTCTATGTCTCCAAGAATTGTCACTGTTATCCAGCTTGTCAGGTTGTTGTCTGCTGTGCTGGTTTCGTTTGGAACAGGTTCTGCAAGGGCACTTGCGGCATAATTTCCAATGGCACAGTTAGTGGTGTTCCAAGTGAAGACTAGAGTTGTCAAGGCCCCGCTAGATAGATTGAAGACCGTTTGTGTTCCTATAGCTGTTGTGTTGGCGTAGACTGTGACGTTGAAAGTTTCTGTGAAGCCCCCCAGGTTTGCTGGTGTAACATTTACGTTCAGGCTGTAGCCCTGACCAACAACGGTCTTGGAAGGCACAATGTAGGTGGCGGCTACGTCGTGTGTTGGACCGATCATCCAGTGGTAGGTGGGTGCGCTCACATCGGTTGTAGAGTAGACGCCGCTGAAGACGTCCAAGTGACCGTATCCTAACAGTACCGTTGCAGTGAAGTTGGGGTTAGCAATTCCATCTTTAAAGGGCCCAAAGGTGTTGTTTCCAAAAAATTGGCTTTGGAACGCGATTAACGGAACATCTATGCCAGAGTATAGATCGTCGAAGTCGTGTGTTATGTATGGGCAGTTGATCCAATCAGTGTAGGCCGTGGTTTCGAGACCTAACCTTGTAGGCCAATACCTGTCAAATGTGGCTAGTGTGTGTATTACTACTGTGGCATTTCCGTAGCCTCCGTAGATGTTGCTAATCCCCGCAGTTCCCCAAGGTGGACCTGCAAGGCTTATGACAGTTATAGCCCATTCCGTGATGTTAGCCCATGGTAGGAGGGGCTCAAGCGGGGTTCCAGGTGGATACTCTGCAGGGGCACCAGGGTTTTGGTCAGCATATTTGAATGTGAGTAGCGCTCCGCTGTTAGCTTCAACCGCCCATGCTCCTGTTGCGTTCATTTGTGCTATGGTAGCGGTTAGGTTGTACGAGTTGGTGGGAGACGGGTTTTTGGCTCCGACACCATCCGTCATTCCTAGTGCAGCAGGGTCCAGCAATATTAATCCTTTCAGATCCTGGTTCCAGTACAGTGACGCATAGTTCATGGCTGCTATTCCCCCGAAGCTTTGGCCAGCCATGTAGATCTTTTCAGCTTCTGACACTTCTTTGGCCTTGTCAATGGCTTCCTTTATGTCGCTTATCCACTGGTCCCAGCCCCAGTTTGCCATGAACGAGAGTTGGTCAGAAGTCAGGTTTATTGGCACGAAGTGTGTCCTATAATCTATGGAGTAAACATCTAAACCCCTATTCGCCCAATAAAGTGGTTCACTGTAGTTTTCGATGCTGGTCCAAGGGTCACTTGGTGGGTTTGAAATTGGTTGTTCCCCGCTGCTCCATGTTCCTGGGCAGAGGAATAATACTCCGACTGGCTGGATGCCTACTTTTACCACTCTGTGCAAACCTATTATGTCGTATGGACCATTAGGGGGTGCACCCGCGTTCTTCTGCCAAACTGTCTCCATTAGATCGGGATAGGCCTTCAAGCCTCTCTGAGCGATCAACGTCCAACCGTTCGAGGAAACTGTGCTACTGGAGGCTTCACGTGCTGGAATGGCAGCAATTGCAAGTCCGACAACAAGTAAGGCCAATAATGCCGTTGTTCCAATCTTCTTCATTTTCTCCTCTCTCCTTTCAACAATTAAGATGAGACAATCTATCAATTAACACTTGTGGAACGCTCTTCTATTGGCGTTTAAGTTGAAGTGGCGAGTCACTAATGCCTCTTTTTGCGTCTTGTCCTTTCGGTGACTGGAAGAAGAATCCTTCCACTCGCGCCTAACCGTTTGTCTTAGTCATTTCATGGTTTCCCTTCAAACGTCTACACTCAGCACAATAGCCCATCCTTTCTATGCTCTCGTTGTGGCTGTGGATATGAGCGCGAAGGAGGGTGACTTGGGCATTGCTGATGCTGATTGTGAGACGCGCTGCGACGTCTTTCGCCGTGCATCCAGGGTATTTCTCAACGGTTTTCAGCACTGAGAGTTTTAGTTCGTTCCATGAGCACAAGGCAAGAAGGACACATCGATTACAAAATCGACCAAAAGAATTGGACATACACATTCAAGTCCAAAACCCCAGAGTCGATTCACTACTAGGGCGAGCGAAATTGGAAGCGTCATGTGTCGTTAGCGTGCGCGCTAAAGTTTGGATTATTGGTTAGCGCGCGCCTTAAATCAACCGTTGGGAATTTCCCGCGTTTTTTATTCTCATGTTCGTGTGCGCGTAGCTAGTGTGCGTCACAGGGCTCTCAACGCCATGATGTAAAATTATAGAAAAAGGGGATGTGCCAGATGTGAAAGGAGGAGCTGACATATTAGTCGATTTTTTCTTTCGTCTTTTGTACGGCTTTCTTGGTTTCCTCTGTTCCCTTTTCACCGGCTTCTTTGACTTTTTCACCGGCCTTCTTGGCTCCTTGGACTCCTTTTTCACCGGCTTTTTTTGCTGCCTCAGCAGCCTTTTTCGCTTCCTCTTCAGCCTTCTTCTTCGCTTTATCCAAGAATGACATGTTGGTCACATCAATAAGACAGCTTCTTTTTTGCCTAAAAACGTATCGGACAGGCATCTAAGAATAGGAAAGAGCTAAGAGCGCTTACCTCAGAGTCCAAACGAGCGCGACCAGACGAACTGTAATGTTGGTTTTTGTAGGGGTGATTGAGACGTTCTCAAAGTTTTCTGTCAAAGGGTTGGTTTTCGTCTCCAACGCGTTCACTTCCGATTGAAATTGCGTCTCAAGATCAGCTCGTTCCTTCTGCAGAATCTTCAGGTTTGCTTCAGCGCCTTCTCTATCACGTGACTCCTTCATGCTACGGCCCACATCGCGAGCAGTTCTTGTGGCGCCACTGGTGGTTCTCCTTCCAAGGAAAGAGCCAAGGAGCGTTGCGCCAAACGAGACTGCAGCCTGATATTTCTGTCCTTTTGCTTCAGCTTCCTGTTGTGCTAACACAGCGTTTGCACGTCTGATCCGTTCGTCGAGTCTCGCGAAGTCTGAACTGTATTTTTGCCTCAGTCTTTCGACCTGTTGGTCGCGCCGTTCCCTTCCTGTCTGCTGGAGACGTATTCTGAAGTCGCGTTCCGTTTCTTCTGGTCTTGAGAATTCGTTGAGATTACCACTTTTTATCAACTGCAGTTTTTGTGTTCTGAAAAGCCAATTCGAGAAGTCTTTTGTCCATGAGCTGTAGTTCTTTGGCAATGCGGCAGCTGACGGCAGATTAGCAAATGGGACTTCCTGTAATGGCGCATTGCTCAGTTTTGAGATTTCTATTTTCGCCTCTTTTGAATTGTCCCAACTGACAGCTATGGGGTCGCTTGTGATCGAAGTGAAAAATACCAGCTCTTTTGTAGTGTCGATTTTTGCTTTTGTGTCGACAAACCGCACTTGTGCTGCCCCAAGAATCACGGGTTGATATGTTGCTTCGCTCTTTATCGGTTGACTCTGGCCATTCGAGACGAAATATTGGGGCACATCGGGAGGGACGACGGGTCTTTGAGCGACTCCTTTAAGACTGGGTGACGGAGCTGTTGCGGCCGAGGGAATCGGGTGTGTTGCCGGCTGGGCTTGAGAGGCAGGTGTTCCTTGGGTTTTCAAGGGGTCGACTAGAACTTTGATCTGATCTCTTGTCAAAGGGCCACGAAGGTAGGACATTGCCCACCTGGATTCGAACACTACTGGAGCATCCTCATGAACATCGTTCATGAGAAATACGCGATTACCCAAAGCAGACAGAATCTGATCCATGCTCTGTCGATCAAATTGTCCTCGGCTTGTGAGAGCAGAGCCCTCGAGTCCGTCTAGTACGCGGGCCTTGTCGCGTTCGGTCTGCAGGCGTCCGAGAAACCATGTGCCCGCATTCGAAAGGGCTTTGTAGTCTAGGTCGACTGGGTTCTGTGTTGCAAGTACTATTCCAAGGCCGAAGGCGCGGGCCTGCTTCAGAAGTGTGAGCAAAGGCGTCTTCGACGGTGGATTGGCTATGGGCGGCAGGTAACCGAAAACTTCGTCGATGTAAACAATTGAGCGCAGGCTCGTGGTTCCAGACTGTGTACGCATCCAGCCTACTATCTGATTGAGTAGTAGAGACACGAAGAACATTCGTTGCGTATCGTTCAAGTGTGCGATGTAGAATATTGACACTTTTGGTTTGCCGCTCGCGGAATGGAGCAGTTGGCTAACATCTAGTGGATCTCCTTCAAGCCAAAGGCTGAAACCTGGGGCTGCAAGAAGATTGTTCAGTTGCATAGCCAATTCAAATCGGTTCTTAGATGGATAGAATGATTCTATATCGAGCATCCCAATGCGAGTCACAGGCGGAGACTGAATAAGCTGAATGAGTCTACCGATGTCCAAGTCTTCGCCACGTTGCCAAGATGTAGCAAGTATGGTGGAGATCAGTATATGCTCCCTTGAACGGATTGGATCAGCTTCTATACCCAGCAACCCGAGAAGGCTTGTGACCGTAGTTGTGATTCTTTCTTGGAAGAGTTCACTGTCTTCCCTGATCTCAGGTGACGGGGCTGCAAAAGATTTCAGAATCGAGATGGGTAGACCCGCGTTGCTGCCTGGGGTGTAGATGGCAAAGTCTGCAGAATCACGAAGACGTTGGATACGCTTGCCATCCTCCCTCCACTTTAGGAGGCCGTTTTTCCATAGGTCTGCCTGCTGACCGGCGTATTCTTGCGTTGAGAGCCCTTTCTTGAGCGCTTCTTCTTCATTTATCCAAGGAGCGAAATCTTGACTTCTCAATTCGGGAAAGGTCAGTAGAAGATTCGTGATGTCTCCTTTTGGATCGATCACAATGGCTGGAATGCCATCGATTGCCGCTTCTTCAATGAGAGACACACACAGACCTGTCTTCCCGCTACCAGTCATACCGATGCAAACCGCATGTGTGACTAAATCTCTCGAATCATACAATAACAGGTCTTCCAACCCTGATTTGTTACGAACATCATACAGACGCCCAAGGTAGAAGACTCCTAGCTTCTCAAAATCCTGCATGATTTGGACTCCTTGTTAGGCTGATAGTCCGTATCATCTAGGCTCTATTTTATTGTTTTTGTTTCGTCCAAGATCAAGCGCGTGCCCTCGGTAAACTGAATATTCCCGTGGGAGCAGAATCTATGATCACCTAGAAAATAGCGCGCGCGTGCTCTTGATGTGCTTTGAGCCTTCAAGTGCTATCAAGATTCTGGCTATCTAGAAAGAGTCGTTGTACATGTAGGGAAATTGCGTAACCTAGGCATGAAGAGAGTGGAGTGGCACTAAATTGGGATTTGATCAGAATCCTTCGCTTGCGCGACGAAAACCTTTTCTGTCAACTCAACAGATAACTGTCAGCAGGCGACATCTTTGCCAGAACCCAAATTTGAATGGTTCAAAGACAAGGCTGGAAAATTCAGATTCCGTTTAGTAGCAGCTAACGGCGAAACGATTGCGGGAAGCGAGGCCTACTCATCGAAGGATGCATGTGTCAACGGCATCGAATCGGTGAAGAAGAACGCTCCGATTGCGAAAATAGTGGAAGCCAAACAATAGCATGCTCTAGGAACAAAACCTAATACCCCTTTTTTTCCTACTGGTACGAGTGGCAATGCTTATAAATGGAATCGGACTAAAACCGTCACAGGTGATTCTTTGGCAAAAGATGACGACATGCTAGAAGAATTGAAGAAAATACGTACACTGCTTGAACCAAAACCCACACCTGCACCGACGCCGCCAAAGGGCATGTGGGCTGAATTCATGGACTTCATCTCGAAATATAAGGTGATGGGGCTTGCTGTTGCTTTCATCATCGGCGTTTACCTAGGAGCTGTAGTGCTGGCACTAGTCAAAGACTTGATAATGCCAATAATAGGCCTTGCAATGCCTGGTCTTGGCGACCTTGCGAGCTACGTTGTCACGTTCTCTGATCAGAAGTTCGGCATAGGAGACTTTCTAGTGGCCGTGATAACCTTCATCATCGTGGCGTTCGTGATCTTCCTCATCGTGAAGATCACCAAGAAATGGGGCATAGAATAAGTCAACTTTCCCTCTTTTTTGTTTGCAGAGAATCCGCTCATCATGTCTTGAACTCGAGCGCAAGCTGAGCGGTGAACTTATAAACAAAGGGCTATCGAATCATAAGCGAAGTGTTACGTATGAAGGGTTTCAAATCCAACATCGAGAAGGACACTTTGGGCAACAGTAATTTCCGACGCGTTCTCTACACAGGTAAACACAGTCAGCTTGTGTTGATGAACCTTAAACCTGGCGAGGAAATAGGTGAAGAGGTTCATAAAACGGTCGACCAATTCTTCAGATTCGAAAAAGGCGAGGGAATCGTCTCCATAGACGGCATCAAACACAAGGTAGCTGATGGAGACGCTGTTATAGTGCCCACTGGTGCGAGACACAACGTGATGAATATGTCAAACACCAAAGAGCTTAAGCTGTACACGATATACTCGCCACCGGAACACCAAGACGGTACGGTACGCAAGACGAAAGCAGACGCCTTGGCGAAACCAGAGGAATTCAACGGGAAAACCACGGAATAATCCCTTTTTTCTCTCTAAGTAACTTGTGAAAGCAAATTCTTGGCACCTATTACTGTATTTTTCAAACATTAGACGCATGTACTCCTGATGATGCAGCGCGCGCCATATTTGTTGACGCCACTTTTTACTCCTTCCTTTCGCTTCCACTCCAATTTTAGCGCGCGCTCATGGTGAAATAATGTGTGGAGGGCAAGTTTTAAGAATGGTTTTCAACTACAGATTGATTCATGAACTATAAGGAAAGACAGGAAATAATCGCTAAATCGCCGATTTCCTTTTCATATCTGAAGCGTTTCAATGCCGCTGCCGGTGTTCTACATCTCATCCAAGGAATTCTAATGTTGACTTTGGGTATAATCCTGACCTGGCCAATACACGTTCACACATCCTATCTGAACATAGCAGGCCCTAATCCATCATTATGGTCGTCAGGCGTCCAACCTCTTTTCACATTCAATAATCTGGGACTGATCCTTGCATCTTTTCCTCTGATCTCCGCGATAGCGCACTTCACGATTGCTTATCCGAAGAACAAAAGCTACAATGAGAACCTGAAGAAGGGAATGAATCCCTACCGTTGGTACGAGTATGCCTTCTCAAGCTCCATAATGATAGCCCTAATATCAACGTTCGTCGGCATCTTGGATTTCTGGGCGCTCGCAATGATTTTCGTGTTGAACGCGATGATGATAATGTTCGGTTATATCGTGGAACTGGTGAACCAAAAAACCGAAAAGACAAACTGGTCCCCTTTCACCCTGGGCTGCATCTCCGGCGGCCTTCCATGGGTCGTGATTTTCGCCTATTTCACAGGCGCCGTCACGTCCGCAAGCACAGTTGCAGGCGCACGCGTACCAACCTTCGTATACTTCATACTCTTCACTTACTTCGTCCTCTTCATGGTCTTCGCAGTCAACATGGTTCTACAGTACAAAGGCGTGGGGCGCTGGAAAGACTACTTGTACGGCGAAAGAACGTACATAGTGTTAAGTTTCGTGGCGAAAACACTTCTGGCTTGGCTAGTGTTCTCCGGGGTATTCATGCCCCACTAAACACGCACAAAACAACTCCCCTTTTCTTTGGGCGCGCGCTATAT
>Ga0315280_10001969_pt1 | contig 34075 bp, 23 predicted proteins | sample YL17G06_40_MG_FD_203697 | JGI IMG/M metagenome (GOLD analysis project Ga0315280, IMG submission 203697) | Sediment microbial communities from Yellowstone Lake, YNP, Wyoming, USA - YL17G06_40 | ecosystem: Environmental > Aquatic > Freshwater > Lake > Sediment | place: USA: Wyoming | collected...
ACACGCGGATGGACAGCCCCACGACTAAACCGAGCCAAAGCGACTCGAAGACGGCCCATCGACCGACTCTCATTCCAACGGCAGCCGCCATAAATGGGTCCGTGACAAACAGGAGCAACCGGCGGCCAGCGGCCATGAGAAGCAACACCGTCAGCGCGAGAAGGACGGCGAACACACCTACGTCAGTTGGCGTCGCACCGATGATGCTCGAAGAGTGGATGCGCCGGATTTCTTCCAGGCCGTGGGGGCTGTGCGCCAGGACCAGAACTGAAAGACTAGCCGAGATCAGGAATACCCAGCCGGTAATTGCTTCGTGGCTTTCGCGCTTTGCTCGGTCGGCCTGCGACGTGACGAGGGCCGCCAGGATAGAGAAGGCAACCGCCATTACCACCTGGAAGCTGTCGCAGCAAAGCCATGATGTGCCGTGCGACAGACTGCTATCATCGCTGTGTAACGGAAAGACGCCACTTGCACACAGCGCCAGAGCGATACCCAAGGTGGACGCCTGGGAGACCGCTGCCCCGATGAAGACTTGATCGCGGGCCACAACGATGACACCGACCAGGGCGAGAAGCAGCCCGACTAGCCAGCCCACAAGATAGCTGTTGTGAAAGAGGCTCCAGGATGCAAAAAACGATTGCATCATACCGTCTTCCGCCTCGCCGTTCGGCACTGAAGGCGAATCTGAGCGAGTTGCATCGGGCGAACTCTCGGTCTTGGAATCGGGTGCGTCTAGTGCCCGCACAGCGCGATCCAGCGCGGATTCGTGCGACGGCTGCTTCTGGTCTTTCGCCCACAAGTCACACACAGGGACGGAAAACATAGTGGCCACTCCAAGAATGGCGGCCACCCATACGGCACGAGCAGGATTGAATGGGCAGTTCCGAGGACGCATTGACCGGCAACGGATGAAGGGCATCGAAGACACTCTGGGAATCGGGGAATCTTACACCTAACCAAGCCGCACGCTCACAGACCCGGAAGGCTCAGGGGAGACCTCAATCGGCACTCGGTAGGCTTGCGCCAGCCTTCCCGGTTGCAGGATTTCGCGTATGGTGCCCGCCTCCACGCCGCCGTCATGGACCAGTGCGAGGTGTGTGCCGTAGCGGGCGGCAACTGCCAAGTCGTGGGTTACGAGGATGACGGTCAGCAGTTCGGTACGGTTCAACTCGGCGAGCGACTGATAAAGGGCAGTTTCGACCGACAAGTCGAGGCCGCTGGCTGGTTCATCGGCAACCAGTATGCGCGGCCGGCGGATCAAAGCCCGAGCCACGAGGGCTCGCTGGCGTTGTCCCCCGGAAAGCGACCAGAAATCTCGGTCCTCCATTCCGCCAAGCCCCACGGCTCCGAGTGCCCAGGACAGTCGATCCACCCGCTCCGCCCGACTTGCGCGAATACCGACCAGCCCCAAGCTGACGAACTCGCGCACTGTAGTGGGAAGCGTGGGGTTCGTTCTGCACTCCTGTGGGACGAAGCCGATTCGATTGGGGCGGGCAAAGTCACCTTGCCGCACGAGCCGGCCACCGGCAGGGCGCAATTGCCCCAACATTCCCAAGAGCAACGTGGTCTTGCCGTGCCCGTTTGGGCCGATCAAGAACCAAAACTCTCCGCTGCGCACTCGGATGTCCACTCGGTCGAGCACGGGACGGCTGTTATATCCCAACCGCAAGCTGCTAGCTTCGAGGATGACATCATCAACTGGTGCGTCTGAACCGGTTGCCTTCGGCGTTGCCTTTTTCATTGGCCGCCCCTTAATGCCGCGACGACTTGGCGGACGTTGTAATCTACCATCGAGAGGTAATCATCGGCGTCCGGACGCGACCCGACTTGGTGTGCCACGTTGACGATCTTCGCCCCAGCGTTGGAGGCCAGGAATTGCGCATGACGGGGATCGTAGTACGGATTGGCCAAGATCAGGCGGACTTGTTCCGCACGCATCTGTTGAGATACGGTCCCCAGGTGTTGCGTGGTCGGCGGGATTCCCGGTTTGGGCTCCATGTGGGCGACCACGCGGAGCCCGAAGCGGCGGGCAAAGTAGGGCCACATATTGTGGTCGTCCACCGCTTTGGTGCCATAGTACGGCAGAACCATGCCCAACCAGCCGCCAAGCAGCGAGTCCTCGTTCTGGCTTTTCAGGTACGGCCCCAGCTTTCCGTACTCGAAAAGAAGAGCCAGCTTGGGGATGTCATCGAGCTTGTACTTGTTGGCGAGTGGCTCACCCACGAGGAGTTCTCCCGTCTTTCGGCAGAACGCCTCATAGCGCTGGTCGAAGTAGGCTTTTTGATTGGGACGGAGTTCGCTCAGCTTGTCGCGGATCAGCCGGGCGACTTGCATTCCACAGATCGGGTCCAGCAAGTAGTGGGGGTTGCCACCGGGGTGGACATCCCCCATCGAGCGGTCAATGACGCCCGTGGGAACTTCCAGTGGTCGAATGGCCCTTGAGGCGTCGAGGTATCCAGCACTGCCGACGTTCACGGCCTGGTTGCGCGCACTCTGGAGCACCACGGGGCTCCAGCCGGCCTCCATCTCCAGCCCGAGCATGACCAGGAGATTCGCCTGGCTGAGCGACTTTACGAAGCTTGGTTTGGCTTCGATGAAGTGCGGGTCTTCCGTCCCTTTGGCGAAGGCCGTCACTGACACGTAATCGCCTCCGACCGCTTTGACCAGACTGGCCAGGTCGGGCACGCTACAACAGACTTGCAGCCCTTGCGCGTGCGCTACCGCGCCCGCGGTCAGGAGGATTGAAAACGCAACCGAATAGATCACGATCCGGCGGATCACGGCATAGCGAGTGTTCATGGAACGAAAACCCTTTGAGTCAAAACTTGTGCGCCGGGTGCGAGCCGATCCCGAACTCCGCGCCTATCCAAAAGGAATGCGCATTCTTGGTTGGGAGGTGCTGGGCGTAGTCGAAGTTGTACTGGAAGTTGAATCGGGAGAACTCGGTCAAGTACCAGGCCAAGAGCGGCGACAGGCGGTGTCGGTTGTCGCGGAACGGATCGCTATTGTTGCTGATCGGAACGAAGTCCCTGTTCAGGCTGTAGTTGCTGCCCCAGGCGTATTCATAACGCAGGCCCACAGCCCATTTCGGCTTGAAGCCGTATAAGTATTGCGTGTAGAACCCCCAGTCAGTCAGGGTCTCACCCGGCAACGCCAGGTTGGTCGCCGGGTCCGCCGGGTTCGGGCCGGAGAAACTGTCGGCCTGATACCGCCGCATAATGAACTCGCTCATCCAAATCGTGAACGGCCAACCGCGCTCGTTCTTGGCCGGTTTCCACTTCCGCGTCAGGTCGAGGCCAAAAACCTGTGTGTTACCATCTGGGCCGGTGGTGTTCGGGCCGAAAGTCGCCGACTGGGCGAACAGCCAGGTCACCTCCTCGCAACAGGTGGTCCACGAGTTCTCCCAGCGCACCGTGTACGTCAAATCCCCAAGGGAACGCACGTCACGATACACAAATGGCCTGCCGCCGATGGGACGCTCCGCGAAGAACTCCTCGTTGGCCAGAAAGCTGGACATCTGCTCGCCGTTGGCGTTCTGCATCGTCACGTACACTTGAGAGAACCAATCGACAGGCACTAGCCAGCTCAACCGCGCACCGGGGGCGCGCATACCGTCCGGGCCGAATACACGAGTGTTGATGATTGGCTGATCCAACCAAGCCCAGGCGTGGGGATGAGTCGGATTGATGCGGCCGAATTCCGTCAAGAACTGCCCCGCCTTGAGCTGGAGACCCTTGGGTAATGACCGTGTGGTCATAAACGCTTCTTCCAACTCAACGACGGTATCTCCCTGGATGGGGTCGATGAAATTGACCATGTGCATCTCGCCGTCGAGATAGGGGTCCACGGCACCCATCATCGACAACTCCACACCCCGCACCGTAAAGCCGCGTTTACGCGGGTCGTGCCCCCCACCTTCAAGCTCCTGGAGTTCCCCTTCCCGCGCAGTCGATGTGCCGGCCGCGAACAGGCCGTCCAACGAGATGTCCACCAACTTCAATTGCGCCCCGCCAGCCGATGTGGGGAGAGTGGGGGCCGGTCCAGACGATGCCACGAGGGGCGGTGCCCCCGCAGTCTCCGGGGCAATGCCCAACTCTCTGATGGCGCGATCGAGCGGTGATTCCTGGGACGGCTCGGACGGTTGGAGTTCCCTCACCGCACGGTCCAAAGGCGACTCTTGCGCCGGACCAGCGGGCTGTGCGGAGGGGGCTTGGTATGCCGCGAACTGGTTTCCCATGACGGGAAACTGATTGCCGGGAATGGCAAACTGATTGCCGGCAACGGGATAGGGGTTGCCCGGAGGAGGAAGCCGATTGAAAGCAGCGGGGAATTGACCGCCTGCGGGAGGGTACTGGTTGCCCGCATCGGGAATCTGGTTGCACGGCTCCCAATGCACCGGCGACGCGCCCTGTTGGAAACCCTGTCTGTTGCTGGCTGGGTCAATCCCGTCTTGAGCGCGCAAGAGGCCCAAGGACCAGGCAACCATGACCGCAGCCGCTAGCGCAATGCTCAACCACCGCGCCAAAGGACAATGCTGCCGGCCGTTCCGCGAAAGGTCCGGCCGCCCTCGAATGCATCGCATTGAAACCACCTTAACAAATGAAGGCCCTCACTGGCGGAGAAACGCGGCGTAGGAAAACGCCGCTCCGGCAACTACAGCGAGGCAACGCAAGGTGGTGATCTCGGCCCAAATGGAAAATCGCAAGGCGCCTGAGGCGGAGAGGGCAACTCGGGCGTCGTGGTTTGGCCCGTGGCGACCATCAGGACCATCAGCGGTTCCGCGGCGGTTGTCAGGGCCGTTCGTTGCGCGAAGGCGCAGACAGCACAACTGCCCGACGAGTGCGTCGCATCGTGACTGTGCTCAAACTGATGGTGCGCAACCTCCGCCTGCCCGGCTAGAAATGCCAGCAATAGTGCAGCAGACAGTGTTGCTCGCCACCGCCCTTTCAAAGCGACTCTCCGGTTGCCGCAAATGGAATGTCGGCTAACATCTTCCAATTATATCGGCTGCGTAATCTGTAGCGATTAGAGAATCTGTTCCAGAGTTCTTCCCGGTGAAACACCAGCTAGTGGGGTGGCGTCACCTCTGATGGTGGTAATGCAGTTCTGGCAGCGATCCAGCGTGGCTTCGTGGCTGAATTGCCCCGCTTGGGGATTGCCGCAGACGCCCGCAATGCCCACACGCCGTCAACGATCTGAACCCTGAGCATCCGTAACGTGCAGGACGGCCAGGCCGGGTAGAGCCGCGAGCCTTCCTGTCGATAGCCAGGGAGTTGCCGGCGGGTGGTGTCATTCGACCTGGGTTTGCCGTGGAGCGCCCAAAATCGGCCAGCCGAAGGAACGTTCCGCTGTCGCGTCACCCACGGAGAGATTTCGATGGCGTCACCTTGGCCGGCAGCGTCAAGATGGCGAGACTCTTTGTCGCCCTGGTCGATTCGCGGGATTCGTGGTGGCAGTGCCGCCGTTGTCGATGGTGCCAGTCGCCACGTTGGCCGAACCAGGCGGGGCGGCCCTGTTGCCGGCTGTCGCAACCCGCCCGTTTCTGGCGATGGTGGTGCGTCGGCTGTCTGAGGAGCCCCGCGGGTCGGCCGCCGTCATGCGTCGGCCGTGTTGCCGGATCGGCCGCTGGCCGTGGACACGGACCAGCCGCGAGGCAGCCGGCCTCGGTGCCGCGTCGCCCGGACTGGCTTGGCGGGCTTCCTCGACGACTCTACCCGGCGGCTCGACGCCAAGGTGGCCACACGCCGGCACCGTGACTCACAGGACGCGCAATGGCCCGGATCGGCAACCGATCGCCCTGGCAGTACACCTGGTGTGCAGCGAGTGGTCCCTAGGTTGCTGGTGACACCGGAGATCGGCTACAATAGGGTCGTTTACACGCTCCGGCGGAACCGTTCCAGCATCGCCGCGTCGTAGACCCGACCCAAGCGACTCCGGATGCTCTCTCCTAAAGGATTCGTGTCAAGGCGCGAAGGAAGATGGGAGAGAGAAGGAGGAAGACAGAGGACGGGAGACCGGAGAACGAAGGTGAGAGACGATCGGGAGGGAGTGCCGGCAATTCAAGAGTCGCGCGGCGGAAGATGAGGACTTTCCTCCCTCTACTTTCTCCTATCGCCTGTTCTCTATCTTCTTCCTTCGCGCCTTTGCGTGAAACCTCCCGCTGTCCCTCCGTGTCTTCGTGCACTTGTGGGGAGAATCCCGAAAACCCTCACCGGTGGTCGTGGGGGCGCTGGACGCGGGTCGACTCGTCGCCGAAGGCCCGGGTGAGCCGCTCGCGGAGCATCAGCCGGGCACGCAAGAGGCGGACCTTGACGTTGGCCTCGCTGATCTCGAGGGCCTCGGCCGTCTCGGCCGTCGAGAGTCCTTCCACGTCCCGCAGCAGAAAGACGATGCGATACTTCTCGTCCAGCTCGTCGAGGGCTTCGGCCAAGAGCCGCCCGGTCTCCCGGCTGGCCGCGATCTGGTCCGGCGTGTCCTTCCACCGGGCAATGTAGCTGGGCCGGGGCACGTCCCGGTGGCTCTCATCGCCGCCGTCCTCACGGAGCGCGACCGTCGCCCGCACCGACCGCCGCCGCAGCAGGCCCAGGGCGTGGTTCGTAGCAATCCGCATCAGCCAAGTGTAGAAGCTGGACTGTTCGCGGAACTCAGGCAAATGCTCGACGACGCTCAGGAAGGTCTGCTGGACCACCTCTTCGGCGTCTTGTCGATGACGCACAATGCGGAGGGCCAGGGCATAAAGTCGCCGCTCGTACTTCGCGACCAGCGACTCGAAAGCGGAATAGTCGCCTTGCTTGGCGGCTCGGATGATCGGCCGATCGTCGTCTAGAGGCTGGGGCATCGATCGCCGGTCCAGAGGGAGGTGGGGTATTCTGCGGGCGGTGCGCCACTGCTTGCCGCATGACGAAGCAGGGCACGCGGCCCGCGGCACGAACGCGGATTCTAGCAGGGCGGCGACGGATCCGCGAGGGGGGACCGCCCCGTCCGCGTGGGCAAAGAGAGCCGCTGAGGGCTTCGCGACGAAGCACCGCCGAACTCATGTAGAACGTGCAGTCGTCAAGGTCCCATCGACCGGTCAATCCTGTGCAAATATGCAAAACAGCCCAGCCCCTCGTCCTTTCGCGGTCCACGCGAGAATACTATACTTGGGGGTTCAGACCCTTCGATGAGCCCACCTTCAGTTGCCGCCGTTCGCACTGACCGGCAGGAGTGATCCGTGAGCATCCTCAACCTGGACAGAATCTTCGATCCCCACCGGGTGGCGGTGATCGGCGCCAGCGACAACCCGGCGAGCGTCGGCCATACCGTGCTGCGAAACCTGATCGGTTCCGGCTTCCGGGGCGTAGTCTATCCGGTCAATCCGAAGCGGGAATCGGTCCAAGGGATTCAAGCCTTCAAGAGCATCCCCAGTCTGCCTCACCCCCCGGATTTGGCGCTCATTTGCACCCCGGCCGCAACCGTCCCCGGCTTAGTCCGCGAACTGGGGGATGCCGGCACCCGAGGTCTGGTAATCATCTCCGCCGGCTTCCGCGAGATCGGCGAGGAGGGCCGAAAGCTGGAACAGAAGGTCCTCGAAGAGCAGGCGAGATTCTCCGGCATGAGGATCCTGGGCCCAAACTGTCTGGGAATCATTGTGCCGGGGATCCATCTTAACGCCAGTTTTGCCCCCGCCACGCCCGGCAAGGGGCACATCGGTTTCATTTCCCAGTCCGGGGCCCTCTGCACGTCGGTCCTCGACTGGGCCCTCGAGGAGGGGATCGGCTTTTCCTATTTCGTCTCCGTCGGCAACATGCTCGACGTCAGCATGGCCGACCTGATCGACTACTTGGGCTCCGCCACCGAGACCCAGTCGATCATCTTGTACGTCGAGTCGATCACTGAGGCCCGGGAGTTCATGTCCGCGGCCCGGGCGTTTGCCCGGACCAAGCCGATCGTCGCCTACAAGGCCGGGCGGTACGCCGAATCGGCCCAGGCGGCCGCGTCGCACACCGGGGCCATGGCCGGGGTGGACGCCGTGTACGAGGCGGCCTTCCAGCGGGCGGGCATCGAGCGGATCTTCCAGATCGAAGACATGTTCGACTGCGCCGAGCTGCTGGCCCGGCAGCAGCCGCCCAAAGGGGACCGGCTGGCGATCCTCACCAATGCCGGCGGCCCCGGGGTGATGACCACCGACGCCCTGATCGACCGGGCCGGCGAGTTGGCCCACTTGTCGGACGAAACCTTCGCCAAGCTCAATGAGGTCCTCCCCGCCTGTTGGTCCCACGGCAATCCGGTGGACGTGCTCGGCGACGCCCCGCCGGAACGTTTCGCCAAGGCCCTGGAAATTGTCTTTCAGGACAAGGGGGTGGATGCCGTCCTGGTGATCCTGACTCCCCAGGCCATGACCGATTCCACCGGCATCGCCCAGGTCGTCGGGCAGGTGGCGGCCAAGGCCCACAAGCCGGTCTTGGCGGCCTGGATGGGCGGACAGACCGTCAGCGACGGCGTGCAACTGCTCAACCAGGCGGGGATTCCCACCTACCGCACGCCGGAAAAGGCCGTCCGGGCGTTTATGCACCTCGTCTCGTACGCCCGCAACCTCAGTACGCTCCACGAAACCCCCAGAGACATGCCCGTGGCCTTCACGCTCGACCGTCAGCGGCTGCGGGGCGTGTTCGACACGATCCTCACCGAGGGGAGCGACGTCCTCTCGGAAAACGTGTCCAAGGCATTCCTGGAGGCTTACGAGATTCCGGTGACCAAGCCCTACCTGGCCCGCTCCGCCCAGGAAGCGGTGGAAGTCGCCCGCCGCCTGGGCTATCCGGTGGTCCTGAAGATTCATTCGCCGCAGATTACGCACAAGACGGACGTCGGCGGCGTGGTCCTGAATTTGAGCACCGACGACGCGGTCCGGCAGGCCTACGAGCGCATGGTGAAGACGGCGGCCGACAAGCGGCCCGACGCCCAGATCGTCGGCGTCACGGTGCAGAAAATGGTCACCTATCCCAATAGCTTCGAATTGATCCTGGGGACGAAGAAGGATCCGGTGTTCGGCGCCGTGATCATGGTGGGGATGGGCGGGATCGCCGCGGAGGTCTTCCGCGACCGGGCCTTGGCCTTGCCGCCGCTCAACGAGTCGCTGGCGCGCCGCGCCCTGGGATTGCTCAAGTCCTGGCCGCTCTTGCGCGGCTACCGCGGCAAGCCCGGTGCCAACATCGACCGGTTGATTGAGATCCTGATGCGGTTCTCGTACCTCGTGGCCGACTATCCGGAGATCAAGGAGCTGGACGTCAATCCGCTCCTGGTGACGCCCCAGGACGTGATCGCCTTGGATGCCCGCGTGGTGGTCGATCGGGAGTTGATGGTCCACTCGGTGCGGCCGTATTCCCACCTGGCCATCCGGCCGTATCCGGACGAATTCGTCACCGAGCGGAAGATGAAGGACGGCACGCCGGTGATCCTCCGCCCGATCAAGCCCGAGGACGAGCCGATGTGGCACGAGCTTCTGGCGAGCTGCTCCACCCAGTCGATCTGGTTCCGCTTCAGCTACCTGTTCAAGCAAACGACCCACGAGATGGCCACCCGCTACTGCTTCATCGACTACGACCGCGAGATCGGCATCGTGGCCGAGGTCGAGGAGAACGGCGATCGCAAGCTGATCGGCGTGGGCCGGCTGGTGGCCGACGTAAACCACGAGGCCGCCGAATACGCGGTCATCGTGGTGGACCGCTGGCACGGGCACGGGCTGGGCGGCCTGTTGACCGATTACTGCGTCGAGGTGGCCAAGCGCTGGGGCGTCAAGCGCGTGGTGGCCGAGACCTCCAAAGACAATGCCCGGATGCTGGCCACCTTCCGCAACCGCGGGTTTGCCCTGAACGACGAGCAGGAGCAGGACGTGGTGCTGGTCGCCAAGGACGTGGGGTAGCATCACTAGGCGGAACGCCGGACGGCGTGTATCATAAGCACGCCGCCGCAGCGGACATTCCGAGGCCGCCCATGCGGCGGAGGCCCGTGGGAACATTGCCAAACGTGGCCTCGCCAACGCAGTCCCCGGAGTCCCTGCCATGCTGACACGGATGCGGGTTCGGAACTTCAAGCGATTCGATGAGTTGGAAATCGAGTTGGGTAGATCGGTCGTCTTCATCGGACCGAACAACTCGGGCAAGACCACGGCCCTCCAGGCACTGGCCCTGTGGGACGTGGGGCTGCGCCAATGGAGAGGAAAGCGGGCCGGAAAGGCATCGCCGAAGAAGCGGCCCGGCGTGACCATCAACCGACGCGATCTCATTTCGATTCCCGTTCCCGTCGCTAACTTGCTTTGGCGGGGTCTCCAGGTGCGCGAGGGCCAATCGGACAAGGGAGAAAAGCGAACCAGGAACATTCGTGTCGAAGTGAGCGTCGCCGGCATCACAAGCGACGTTCCCTGGGAGTGCGGCCTTGAGTTCGACTACAGCAATGAGGAATCGTTCGTGTGCCGGCCGCTGCGTCTGCCCGGCTATGAAGAAGTCCCGGTTGAGAAGGCCAAGTTCTCGGAGATCCCCCAAGAGGTGACCCAGGTGCGCGTGGCTTACCTTCCGCCCATGTCGGGCCTGGCGGCGGAAGAGCCGAAGTGGGAGCCTGGACGCATCAATGTCCTGCTCGGCCAAGGGCAGACCGCCCAGGTTCTGCGGAATCTATGTCATCAGATCTACCAGAACCGAGACCTCGAACCGGGTTGGGACGAGCTGGTTCGGTCGATTGAGTCGCTCTTTGGAGCCGCTCTCCAGCCTCCGCGATTCGTGGAGGAACGCGGCGAAATCACCATGGAGTACGAAGAGAAGGGGGTACGCCTGGACCTGTCAAGTTCCGGCCGCGGTCTTCAGCAGACGCTACTGCTGCTTGCACACCTCTACGCCAATCCGGAGACAGTGCTCCTGCTGGATGAGCCGGACGCCCACTTGGAGATCTTCCGGCAGAGGCAAACATACCAGATCCTCTCTGAACTCGCCGCCCGGCAGCGCTCGCAAGTCATCGCAGCCAGCCATTCCGAGGTGGTTCTCACCGAGGCCGCGGGCAAAGGCAAGGTGATTGCCTTCGTCGGCAAGCCCCATGCGATGAACGACCGCGGAAGTCAGGTCATCAAGGCGCTGAACGACATCGGCTGGGACCAGTACTACCAGGCGGAGCAGGCGGGGTGGGTACTATATCTTGAGGGGCCTACCGATCTGACGATCCTGCGCGCGTTCGCCACGACCCTCGGGCACCCGGCTGCTTCGGTCCTGGAACGGTGCTTCGTCCATTATGTTGCCACCAATCTGCCTCAACGGGCCCGGGAACACTTCTTCGGCCGGCGCGAGGCGAAGCCGGATCTGGTCGGTATCGCTCTCTTCGATCATTTGGATGCGCAACTTCAGACGCGTACTGACCTTCGCGAGATGATGTGGACCCGTTGTGAAATCGAGAATTACTTTTGCGAGGTTGAGGTGCTCATGGCCTACGCGCGAGGCGGCCAGCCAGACGATCTTTTCGGCCTGGCCGAACGCGGCAAACGCGAGCAGGCGATGCGCGAGGCAATCGGGAAAGTCAGCGACGCTTTGAAGACCTTCGGCAAGCCGGATGCCTGGTCCCCTGATGTCAAGGCAACGGGCGAGTTTCTCGATCCCCTTTTCCGAACATTCTTTGCCAACCTGGGACTACAATTGACGTTCCGCAAGGCGGACTACCACGTTCTGGCGAGCCTGTTGCCCAGGGAGAAGATCGATCCCGAGGTTGCCGAGAAGCTCGACGCCATCCTTGCCGTGGCGAGTAGGGCACACCCGAGTTGCATGTCCTAGTTACATCGCCGCCGTGGAGAGACCGTCGCAGCGGGCTGGACCGCTCTGTGACGAACTTGCTGCTGCTGAAGAGGAGAGAGAACTCGATGCGTGCCCGAATCAGAGTCACCGATGCGCTCTGCGCTATCGCCATAGCGAGTTGGCTTGCCTCCGCTGCGACCGCCCAGCCGCCGGCGGCCAGAAACACCGGGCCGTGGAACCTTGACGTTCTCAGGAAGGTCCCCGCGGCCACCTGGGGCGCGAAGTCGGGCGTGGTCCAGGAGGTCTATTACCAGGGCGAGCCACTGGGCGGCAAGCCGACCCGCGTGTTCGCCTACGTCGCCCGGCCGGAAAAGCCGCAGGGCAAGGCGCCCGCCATGGTCCTGGTCCACGGCGGCGGCGGGACCGCCTTCGGCGAGTGGGCAACTCTCTGGGCCAAGCGGGGATATGCCGCCATCGCCATGGATTTGGCCGGCTGCGGGCCCAATCGCCAGCGGCTCCCCGACGGCGGCCCGCCGCAGGACGATTCCGCCAAGTTCCGCAACTTCACCGACGCCGAGGCCAATCAGATGTGGACCTACCACGCCGTGGCGGCCGCGATCCGCGGCCACTCGCTCTTGGCGTCGCTGGAGGAAGTCGATCCGAACCGCACGGGAGTCACCGGCATCAGTTGGGGTGGATACCTCACCTGCATCGTGGCCGGCGTGGACGACCGCTTCAAAGTCGCGGTGCCGGTCTACGGCTGCGGGTTCCTCCACGAGAACAGCGTATGGCTGCCGCGGTTCGCGGAGATGAAGCCGGAGCAAAGGGACCGCTGGGTGCGGCTGTTTGACCCGTCGAACTATCTGTCCGGGGTGCGGTGCCCGATTCTGTTTATGAACGGCACCAACGACTTCGCCTACCCGCTGGACAGCTATCAGAAGAGCTACCGCCGGGTGCCGGGGCAGGCGCTGGTCGATCTGCGGATCGAAGTCCGCATGCCGCACGGCCATGCCGAGGGCTGGAACCCGAAGGAGATCGGCATCTACGTCGATAGCATAGTCAAGGGCGGCGATCCCCTGCCGCGACTCGGACCCATGAAGACCGCCGCCGGCAAGGCCACCGCGTCTTTCGCCGCCAAGGTCGCCGTGGTCCGCGGGCAACTTCTCTTCACCAACGACGACGGTCCCTGGCAGAACCGCCGCTGGGAATCGGCCGACGCCAAGATCGCCGGCCAAACCGTCGAGGCCCCCCTGCCGGCCAAGCGGCCGCTGGTCTGTTATCTCAGCGTCACGGACCAGCGGGGCGCGATGGTGAGCACGGGGCATGCCGTGCTGCCATAGGCGGCAGAGAATGACCAAGCACCAATGATCAAGGACCAAAAAAGGACAGATCGTGTCTCTCATTGGTCATTGGGGCTTGGTCATTGGTCATTCATCCCTCATCCTTCATCCCTCCTCCTTCTTCCCGCCCTTCGTGTCTCCGCGGTGAGTTTCCCCCTTCCCCCATGGCCAAGGCCAGGCGAACGGTTGCGTTGCTGAAGCCGTCCGGTTAAGATCCCCTCCCGGTAGCCGCTGCAACACTTGAACTGACTTTCTGGGAGGAACATCATGCAAAGCGATCTGTCGCGACGGGGATTTCTGGGAGCCGCCGGGGCCGCTGCGGCCATGGGAGCGGTTGCGAGCGCGAGCGCCGCCGCTGCTGACTCCACGCCGCAAGGAAAGAAGATCAAGATTCTTGCCGTCTCCGGCAGCCCACGCAAGGGCAAGACGACCTCCACGGCCCTTCGCGTGTGCCTGGAAGCGGCCAAGGCGGTCGCCCCAGAGCAGATCGAAACCGAGCTGATCGAGCTGGCGGGGCTGAACATCAACGGCCTGGTGGCGGCGGGGATTGAGCTGCCGCCGGGCCATACCGACGATTTCCTCGCGTTGGAGCCGAAGCTCGCGGATCCGGCCGTGCGGGGGATCATCGTCGGCAGCCCCGTCTACTTCGGCGACATGACCTCGCTCTGCAAGGCCTTCCTGGAGCGGCTGATGGCCTTTAAGAAGACGCTGGCCCTCAGCAACCGCGTCGGCGGCGCGCTGGCCGTGGCCGGGGCCCGCAACGGCGGGCAGGAACACACCCTCCGCTCGATCCAGGCCGCGCTGTTCTCCCAGGAGATGGTGGTGGTCGGCGACGGCCGGCCCACCTGCCACTACGGGGCGACGCTCTGGAACAACGCCAAGGACGACATCACCCAAGACGCCCCGGGGATCGCCACGGCGAAGAATCTAGGCCGCCGCGTAGCGGAAGTGGCGCGACTCATCGCCAAGACGTGAACGCTTTTTTGGAGTGCGGTGATTTATCACCGCTTTTTGCGACGCCGGAGAAGAGGGCGCGAGAACGTCCTGATGAGTCGCGCGTACTCCCTTTCGATCCGAAGATACGGGGAAAGCGGCGATAAATCGCCGCACTCCAAACACTCAAAGGACTCAAGCCATGCAGAAGAGAAACGAAAACGTCCCTGACCCTCGCCTCTCGCGCCGCCGGTTGCTCGGCAGCGCCTTTGCGGCAACCGCGTTGACAACCGTGGGCGTCCCTCACATTGCCCGTGCCGCAGCGGAAACCGCGGCTAAAGCGGATCGCGTGGTCTCCAAGGGCCGGATCAAGCAGTCGGTCTGCCCCTGGTGCTTTGACCCCATGCCGCTGGAGACCCTGTGCCGCAACGCCGCGGCCATGGGGATCCTCTCCGTCGAGCTGGTGCCGCCGACGGACTGGCCGATCCTCAAGAAGCACGGACTCGTCTGTGCCCTCAGCAACAGCCACGGCTTCGTCGAGGGCTGGAACCGCCGCGAGAACTGGCCGATGTGCCAGGAGAAGGTCACCCAGGCCATCGACGCCAGCGCTTCGGCCGGCTTCCCAAGCGTCATCACCTTCTCCGGCTTCCGCAAAGGGATGTCGGACGACGTGGGCCTGGACAACACCGTCGCCGGGCTGAAGACCGTGATCGGCCTGGCGGAGAAGAAGAAGGTGAACCTCTGCTTCGAGGTGCTCAACAGCCGCGTCGCCACCGAAATGAAGGGCCACCCGGACTACATGGGCGACAGGGTGGAGTGGGGCGTCGAGGTCTGCCGGCGCGTCGGCTCGCCGCGCATGAAGATTCTGTTCGATATCTACCACGTGCAGATCATGCAGGGCGACATCATCACCCGCATCCGGCAGTACCACGAGTACATCGGCCACTACCACACGGCCGGCGTGCCGGGCCGCAACGAGATTGACGACACGCAAGAGATCAACTACCCGCCGATCATGCGGGAGATCGTCAAGACCGGCTACACAGGCTACGTGGCCCAGGAGTTCATCCCCTTGCGCGACCCGATGCAATCGCTCCGCGCGGCGGTGAAGCTCTGCGACGTGTGACGCCAGGAGGGCAGGCATTCCTGCCTGCCTTATTCAGGCCAGACAGCAGTCAGCGATCAGCGGAGACTTCCGAAGTCTTCAAGACTTCGGAAGTCTGTGGGGCGATCAGCAGGGAGGGTGGCATGTCCACGCTCGCGTGGACATGCTGTCCAACCCTCTCAACCGCGGACGGACTCCCTTTCCGGCCTCGAACCGGATAGAATAGAATGACCCCGAGGCAATCTGGAGGTTTGCGCGATGAAGGAACAAACGCCAATGGGACGGTTCTCGGTTCAGTTTGTGGTCGCCAATAACCGCGATGTCATGCAGGCCACGCCCGGGGTTCCGATTCCGGAGGGTGTGAAGCATCTTGTGCTGTCCGGTGTCGTCGACAGCGGGGCCGCCCGGCTGGTCCTGCCCCAGTGTGCGGTCGACGAGTTGCGGTTGCAGGGACACGGTGAAACTACAGTGCGGTACGCCGATGGCCGGCGGGAGAGGCGGCCGGTGGTGAGCAATGTCTGGCTTCAACTCCTGGGACGGGACGGGGTCTTCTCCGCGGTTGTCGAACCCGACCGCCAGGACGCCCTGATCGGCGCGATTGTGCTGGAGGAACTCGACCTCGTGGTGGACTGCACGACCCAGACCCTCCGGCCCCGCGAGCCCGACTCCATCCTGACGGAGATCGAATGAGTCCGGCACAGGACACTACGCCGTAGATTTGCCATGGGCAACCGCGCCCTCGGCGTTGATCCGCAAGCGTTCAAGGATCAGGTTAGCAATATCGTCCGGCGTGCGATCGCCGATCCAGACGTAACCGTCCGTTGGAAACATCCCGGGGATTTCGCTTTTGTCGAATCGCAGGAGCATGACCGTGGCTGCCTGCGGACCATTTATTAGGTCGCGAATAGCACGCCACTCCAGGCCACACCACTTCTTCTGTTCATACTCGGCGCACAGGAACACGGCGATCAGATCAGTCTCATCGTGGTAAAGGCGTTGCAGGTGCGTGTCCAGGTTGGGGCGGGCGAACTCAGCCTCGTGGAACTTGTCGTACAGAACTTTGTCGAACCCGACGCTCTCGGCCAGACGGGTCGCAACCTGCTCGACAAACGGCCGATGTTCACCGGGGAACGACAGAGCAATCCGGAATCGTTTTTGCTGCGGCGCGATGGTTACGTCCATTGCGCCTGCCGCCCCGGCGTCCCCCGGCCCGGCAGGCCTTCCCGCGGTGCCTGGGGGCTTAGCTATCGCGGCCGCGCCGGCCGCTGGGTTTGCACCTTTCTGGCGGAACAACTTCGCGGCACGCTTTAGCGCCCGATAATCGTCCACGTGAATTGCCAAGCCAGGATCCGGCTGCTTACGGCCCCTCAAAACGTCTTCCCAGTTGTCTATCCATTGTTCGATAAGACCCAGGAGCGCGAAATCCCCCGTCAGATTGACGGCCTGTAGGCCAAGTGCCGAAGCGGGAAAGCCGCCCGCAAGCACGTCTTCCAGTGCCGCCAGACGTGCGCGCAGGTCCGCAAGAACAACGTCGTCGGGCCTCAGCCAGTGCCCGGGGTTATGGATACCCCGAAGCGGAACTCTATCCCAAAGGTACTTGGCAAGCTGTGCCGTAGCGTCGGCGATTTGGCCGAGACGAATCGGCAACCCCGATTGGCGTGCTGGCGTGTGTTTCGACATGGCCCACGCCTCATTCGCGGCATCTCATTGGTGAAAACGGCAGGCGCAACCTGTGAGGTCTAGCGGTTCGGTTGCCGGCCAATTCCCTGCCCGTGTGCTCAAGTGTCTGCTTCGGCGTTCTGCCCGCGTTCCAAGGCCAGAAGGACCTTGTTGAACGTAGTCGACCTCGGAACGTGATCCCGATCCTCGAATCGCACGTTGTTTGAAAGTTTGACCTCCGCTCCGCGCGACAGAGCCTCCTGAGTCTGGGTTATGTTAACGCAACCTGCCGGAGAATTCCATAACACAAGACGGCAGGGTACATTCTCCCCGGAAAGGCCGCACGTGGCAAACGTGCTATGAAACGGAGAGGCGAAGTGCCACGAATCGTCGCCCCACTGAAGAGTCGGCAATTCCCACCGCCCCGGGGCATCATTCGATCTTGATTCGCGGGAGGACCGACGGGGGGTGGGCGCTGGGCGCGCCGACCGTGACGAGAACCAGCCCGGTCGTGTTCTCAAGGTTGTCCGCCGCGTCGTGTTGCCCTCTGGCCCGCAGCCGTGGGCCGCGGTCAGGCACTGATCGTGGCGCCGCCTTGGCCCACCGCCAAGGTGGTCGGATGTTCCCTGACCAACATACGGCGTCGCCCGAGTTTCGCACCCGACGGTTCGTGTGCGACGGTCGGAGTCCGCGGCCGACTTGACACGCGATTCCGCTCCGACCAGAATCGTGTGGTGACAGGGTGGCGTTGCGCGGATCGCGTGTACGTGATTATTCAGCCGCAGGACGACCATGCAATGAGCGCCGACTCGCGTATCCAGTTCATCTGTGTCGCGTGTAACGCGGTCCTTAAGGCGAAACCCGAGATGGTCGGGAAAAGTGGGACCTGCCCCGAGTGCGGAAGCCCCTTGGCAGTTCCGCCGCCGGATAAGCCCCCATCAAAGTCACCTGGGCCGCCGGCAACGGAACGCCAAAAGGAATACGCTCGCGCGCTTGGCATCGAATTCGCCGACAACGTCACCCGAAGGGAGATAAGCGAACTTCTCGACCGCGCTGTTGCGGCGCAGGTCGAGGAGCGGTATCAGCGTTTGGACGAACTGAGCCACCGCGAAAGCGAGGCTTGGCAGAAAATGCGAGAAGAGGTTCTTGCCGAGATTGATGCCGAAGACTGTCGCCTCTCCAAGGCTGAACCCTCAAAAATCGTTGAGACATTGTCGGACCGCGGCTTTGCGTCGATCCTTATCACCATCCCATGGGACGACATTGAGGATTTCCACGACCTTCGGGGCGTGACGGGCCAAATCGAGTTCTGCGACGATATGACCCAGGATGATATGGAAGCGGTCATTCGATCGTATGCGTACGACATCATGAAGCGAAACGGCCTGATCTCGTGACCGTGCGGCCACAACAGCCGCCGGGGAAGGGGAAAAGGAGAAGCGCACGTTCTGCTTTTCCCTGGAGGGGGTCGCGGTCTTCGTGTGCGGGGAAGGGCCGTAGTGTGGGACAAGCGCAGCGCGGTCCCACCGATCGCATTGTTCCTGCTGTCTGGCCGATGGTGGGACTGCAGTGCGCTTGTCCCACCCTACGGTCTTCAAGCAGCCAAATCCCTGGCCCGCGCGGAGCGCTTCCAGTGACGGTAAGCCGTCACCAGGCAGACTAATGCGGCGGTCGGCAACCAAACCCAGAGCAACTCGCTGCGCCATGCTCGATGGTGCCGCGGGTCGGGTAGCTCGAAGGCCAAGTCCGCCACGGGGATCGGCCCAATTGCCGGGGAAAAAGGGGACAGGTCCAATTTGCCGGAACGGCCCGAAGGGTGCTTCGCACAAAATGGACCTGTCCCCCTTTTCCCGCCCGTCCAGGGGCCAGAAGAACGGGATCGTCCCACCACCCCTGGTCATCGCGTCGAGGAGCCCGTGGGAGGCGATGATCGCGAAGAACGTGCCGGTGAGCGACCACCAATTCGCCCGAAAGTACCGGAACGTCGCACTCGCCGCAAGCACGCTAACGACCAGGGCGAAGGCAAGCGAGTGGGTGAGCCCGCGATGGCCGAGCAGCGGTCCGTAGGCGGCGGTGGAAAAGGCATCGAGATCCGGCACCAGCGGCAGCAGTGTGGCCAGGCCCCAGTAGGGCCAGGGCTTCGGCCGGGCCGCGCCCAGTCGCGCGAGTCCGAGCCCCACGACTGCACGCGTGTAGAGCGTGGCCATCGCTGGTTCCGGTTGTCTGGCGGACGGTGGGACTGCGCTGCGCTGGTCCCACCCTACCGGCTACGTCTTCCCGCCTTGGGCCTTCTTGTACTCCAGCCGAATCTCGGGGTCCGGCTCGAAGGCCTTGGCTTCCTCTTCGGTCGGCATGCGCAGCGGCCGCACCACGCGGACGCCGACGAACTGGGCATCGGTCATGTACCAGATGCTCTGCGGGATCTGGGGGTCTTGCTGCTTCCACTCCTTGCTCGAGCCCCGACGGGCCGCGCTCCGCAGCGACTCGGGCTTGTCGTCGTCCCAACACCCGCCGCGGACCACGCAGGGGTATTCCTTGGTCGGCTTGACCCACGGGCACTTGAGCGTCTTGCCATTGCCGTTCGTGTAAGTGTCGACGGCATATTGGTCCAGGGTCCATTCGGCGACGTTGCCGTGCATGTCGTAGAGGCCCCAGGGATTGGGCTTCTTGGTGCCGACCTTGGAGTACTTGTCGTCGCTGTTCTCGGCGTAGACGGCGTATTGGCCTATCTTCGAGGGATCGTCGCCGAATGAAAAGGCGGTGGTGGTCCCGGCGCGGCAGGAATACTCCCACTCCGCCTCGGTCGGCAGCCGGTAGTAACGGCCGGTCTTCGCACAGAGCCACTTGCAGTACATCTGGGCGGCGTACTGGGTCATGCAGATGGCCGGGCGGCGGTCCTTGCCCATGCCGAAGGTCATGTCGCTGTACGGCTTGGTGGGATAGGCCACGGCGTCGGCCAGCTTGTCCCATTCGGTGGGCGTCACCTGCTTGACCTTGCGCCGCTGCTTATCCAACTCGTAGGCCCAGTTTTCGAATTCGTCCCACGTGACCTCGTACTTGCCCATCCAGAACGGCTCGACGGCGACTTCCACCTGCGGGCCTTCGTCGGCCTTGCGGCCTTTCTCCGCGGCCGGGCTGCCCATCTTGAACGTGCCGCCCTTGATCGCCACCATGTCGAACTTGACATCGGTGCTGGGAAGCGTCTCCGCATAGTCCTTCATTTCGGCTTCCGTCTTGGCGTCCGCGTTGGGGACGGGGAACGGCTTGGGGAGCCACTTGACCGCGGGGAGGTCGGTCATCTCCGGCTCGCCGTTGGGCGCCGGGGCCTGGTCCGCTGCCCAGGCCGCCGCCGGCATGGCCAGTGCGGCAAGCGCCGCCAGCCGCCAAGAAAGAAGTTGAACGTGCGACCGTGTGCCAGCTAAGATGATCATTGAGGCAATCCTCTCATAACAGACGACCAGCATGGGCCTCCAAAACTGCGCAGAAAACCACAATCCCAGTTCGGGGGACCGGCCATGATCGGTGGCCTAACTATTCTGTGGATGCTTGGGGCGGGATTCCCAACGGCACCACCTCGGGAACCGGAGCTGAAACGATTCCAGTTCGACCGGGTGGAGATGGCCGTTCCGTTTCAACTCGTATTGTACGCTCCCGATTCGGCGACCGCAAACGAGTCGGCCGAAGCGGCCTTCGCCCGCATCCGCCAATTGAACGGCATCTTCAGCGATTACGATCCCGAGAGCGAGACGCGGAGGCTGTGCGATACCGCCGGCGAGGGGAAATCCGTGCCCGTCAGCGCGGAACTGTGGGACGTGCTGCGTCGGGCCCGGGAAATCTCCAGCCGCTCGGGGGGTGCCTTTGACGTGACCGTGGGGCCGATTGTGCTCCTTTGGCGGCGGGCGAGGCGTCAGAGAGAGCTGCCCGATCCGGCCAAGCTCGCCCAAGCCCGGCAACTGGTTGGGTATGAGCTGGTTCGCCTGGACCCGCAACGCCGAGCGGTCGAATTGACCAAGCGGGGGATGCGGCTCGATTTCGGCGGCATTGCCAAGGGGTACGCGGTGGATCAGGCCATGGCCGTCCTGCGGCAGCGCGGGGTGACCCGGGCGATGGTTCATGCTGGGGGGGATATCGGCCTGGGCGAGCCTCCTCCGGACGCCCCGGGCTGGAGGGTCGCGATCCCTTCCTTGGATATAAATCGCCCCCCCCAGACCATCCTAAGTCTATCCCGTTGTGCCGTGGCCACTTCCGGCGACACTTGGCAGTTTGTCGTCATCGATGGCCGACGCTATTCCCACGTCGTGGACCCGAGGACGGGGATCGGATTGACGGATCACTGCCAGGTGACGGTCGTGGTCCCCGGCGGCGCGTCTGCCGATGGCTTGGCGACGGCGGTGAGCGTCCTTGGGCCGGAAAAGGGACTGAGACTTATCGAAGAAACGCCCCGGGCGGCCGCGATGGTCCTCCGCGCCCCGCAGGGGAAGACGGAGGTGTTTCAATCATCCCGCTGGAAGGAGCTTCGGGTAGTATCCGCGAGGGATGATTGGGTAGGGAAAAGGGATTAGGGGCTAGGAGTTTGAGATTTGGGGATTGGGAACTGGGCCTTGAGAATTGGGGGCATGGTGTGCCACTGCTTCGTCAGAAGCAGTGCCGGCGGCAGGGCATTTGCACTGCTTGCCTATCGGCAAACAGCGGCACACTGCGGGCGCTTCGGAAATCTCCGCCGATACGCCTTGAGCCCGGTTCCTCCGAAAGCACGAACCTGCTATAGTAACAGTAAGGGGTGCGGGGTGGAGGTCAGTAGCCAGATGCGTCGCTCGAGCCGCTCCGGATTCTGGTGTCTGTGCGTCTTCGCGTCGGTAGGGGTCTTTGCCGGGGGTTGCGGGCGGGGCGTGAAGTTGCCGCCTCTTGCGGAGGTCTCCGGGACGGTGACGCTGGACGGCAAGGCCCTGCCTGGGGCCACCGTGCAGTTCATCCCGGACGAGGCCAAAGGCACCAAGGGCCCGCCGGCACAAGGAGTGACCGACGAGAACGGCCATTTCGAGCTGACCACTTTGAGGCGGAAGGGGGCGCCCGTTGGGTTCCACAAGGTCGCGGTCGAGGCCCGGCGGCCGCGCCGAGGCCCCACGGACACCCAGCCCCCCTCGCTCATCCCCCTGACGTACAATGACCCGAAGAAGTCGGGGCTGTCCTTCGAGGTGAAAAAACTGAACAAGGGCGAGAAGAACGAGTTCAACTTGCCGCTCACGTCGGCACGCTAGTGGCAGCGTGGAGGCGACCCGTCGCACGGCCAGCCCGCGGGTCATCGCCGCCGTGACCGCCAGTGGAGGGACGAAATCATGACTCACTGTCGCGTCTGTCTTGCCCGCCGGTTGCGCCGCGGTTTCACCATCGTGGAATTGCTGGTGGTGATTGCCATCATTGGGATCCTGGTGGCCCTGCTCCTGCCCGCGGTCCAAATGGCCCGCGAGTCGGGGCGGCGCACCAAGTGCGCCAACAACCTCAACCAGCTCGCCAAGGGCATCCTCAACTATGAGCAGAAGTGGCAGGTCTTCCCGCCGGGCGAGATCCACGGCCGGGGCGTGTACGGGGATAAGTGTACCCACTGCGACTGGGACGGGGCTGTCGGGATCTGGATGAACCTGATCTTCCCGCAAATCGAGCAGCAGCCCGCTTACGATCAGCTCGATTTCAAAATCACTCCCCAGTGCGCCTCGACCAGCAACGTGACGGTGGCACAGACGGAGTTCCCTATTTTCCGCTGTCCCAGCGATTCGCTCCACGGGCTGACGGTGCAATGGAGCAACCGGTGCGATTCGTGGGATCCGTCGGACCCGAAAAAGGCCAACCGGGCCGCGATCACGAATTACTTCGCCGTGAGCGGCCCCACGGAGGACCCGCGCATTCCCGACGGGACGTCGGACCCGCCGCCGGCGCTATATCCTGACGGAACGGCCTGCTACTTGCCCGGCACCGGCAATCCTTACGGGCACTGCAACCGCAACTTCGGCATGTTCTACAACGACTCCGCGGTCAAAGAGGTACAAATCCGGGACGGCAAATCCAGCACGGCGATGCTCTGCGAGGTCTGGGGCCGGGTATGGCCGGACGAGACCCCCCCCCCAACGATCCCTCCCGGCTGTCCTTCGTTCGCCGACAGCCGCGGGATGAACCTGCACGCCGTGGTCTATTTTGACACAACGCCCAACAACCAGCTTGGCTCCCTGGACGCCGCCTGCAACGCGGACCCCTGGAAGGCCAGCAGCTTTCACATCGCGGGCGTGAACGTGGCCTACGCCGACGGCTCCGTACACTTCATCAACAACGCCATCGACCTGACGACGTTCCAGGCGCTCTCGACGATCGACGGCCGCGAGTCGGTCGTCGCGCCGTCGGATTAGTTCCGAAGGAATCGCATCTTGGAGTGCGGTGATTCATCACCGCTTTCTTGCGCCGCGTTGATCTCGCCTCGCGATGCGAGACGATACGCGAGTGTCGTCGGGCTGTCTCTTCCGGTCTGCCAAAAGCGGTGCGACCATGCTGCGCATGGTGCCCGCACCGCACTCCAAAAGCAGCGTCACGCCATACTCACCACGAGGGTTTCCCCGGCTTCGACGATGACCGCGGCAGCCAGCGTGACGGTCGTGCCTTCGGAGTCCGTCTTGGCGCTCGCCTCGACCGGCTTCCCGCCGAGGGTGACCTCCACGCTCTTGGCACCCGCCGGCGCGACCACTTGAAGCTGGGCCACGGCCAGCCGCCCCTCGACCACGGCGATCTCGCTGTGCTGCGTGCCTCCTTCCCGCACCTGGCGGAGCGAGCCCCAGCCCTCCGGCCCGGAGAAGAACGACTGGAAATTCTCGGGCGTCGATCGCGGGGCAAACCGCAGACGCTTCGCCGGCCCGTCATAGTGCCAGCCGGAAAGCGCCAACAGGAGCGACCACGACGACATCGCCCGCGCGTAGTGGCCGCCGCACTCGATCTCGTTCCATGGGTTGCGCGCGATGGGCGGCCTGGGCACACCGTCGTAGCGGTCGCGGGCCCCTTTGACGATGGCAAAGGCCTCCTCGATCATCCCCTCGTAGATCATGTGCCCGGCCACCTGGTACTCGATCCCGGTCCAGACCTCGTCGGAATAGAGCATCACCACGCGGGGCCGGCCGCCCTTGGGCCACGTGCAGATCAGGAGCCCCTTGTCCTTGGCCCCGGCGAACGCCCGCGGGCTGTGCTTCCAGCCGGTCAGGTCCGGGAGCCAGTTGTACTTGAAGACCGCGCGGAGGGCCGACTGCACGTGCTCTTTGGGCAAGAGATAACCCAAGCCGAGCTGGTGGGCCCACCACTGCCCGATGAGCTGGTCGCTCGTGCACCCAGGCCCGACCTCGCCCGACCGCTTGAGATAGTCGGGCAGGTCTTGCCGGAAGTATTCCCCGTTCCAGCATCGCTTGACGAGGTTCTCCTGTCCCTTGAGGAAGACGGCGTGGAACCGGTCGGCCGCGGCGGAATCGCCCATACGGCGGGCCCACTCCTCGCCGGCGCGCAGCGCGGCGAGATAGTAGGCGCTGATGAAGGTGGTCACGCCGTGCAGGGCCTCGTCGTAGGTGTTCCACTGGTCGTCGCTGAGGATGCCGTCGGGCTGGCCGGAGCCCGCCGCGTCGCGGCCGATCAGGTACTCGACGGCCCGCTTCACGTGCGGCCAGTAGGCTTTCAGGAACGAGTCGTCGGGATGGTTGAGGGCCTCGCGGTAGGCCTTGAGGATGCAGCTTGCGTGGCCGTCGGCAAAGGGCTGCTCGCCGGTGGGATGGGGCGGCGAGGGGACGTCGGTGCGGTTGTTCACGCCGCCGTCGGGCCGCTGCTGGTGCTTGAAGTCGATGCGCCGCATCTCCTTTTCCAGGTCGGGGAAGAGCCGCGAAAGCGTCTGCTCGTAGCCCCAGACGTGGGTACACGTGGGCTGGCAGCAGCCGTTGGAGCCCTCCCAGCCGTAGACGTCGCCGTTGGCGATGCGGAACACGACGCCGATGTGCCGGATGATCGCGGCCTGCGAGGTGAGGCAATCCAGGAGCCAGTACGGCAGCGTGCTCTGGTACACGGTCTTGTGAAACCGCTCGGTCCGTTCCCGCAGCACGCGGAACTTCTCGACGGCCTCGCGCACGACGGCCCGGACCTCGGGCCAAACGGTCGTATAGTGGCAGCCCATCCACGTGCCGGCGGCGTTGTACTTGTTCGGATAGTGCCAGGCGAGGACCAGTGGCACTTCCGCGGTTCCACCGGCAGGGACCTCCACGGTCGCCGCCACGGCCCCGCAGACGGTTCGCCCCGCGGCCGTGGGCGGATTGGGCCGGGCCGCGGCGAGCGGCTCGAAGCGGCCTTCGGCCGCAAACGTCTTCCACGCGTCGTCCCAGCTCTCGAAGGCCGGAAGCACGCTGGCACCATCCGCGAGTGTGAACAGCGCCATCGCCCCGGCCCCGGGCGCCTTGGGCGGGACGCCGACCGACGCTGTGTACTCCGCCCCCACCAACTCACAAAGCACTGCGTATGCCCGCTGCCGGGCCCCGATCAGCTCCGCCTGCGCCGGTTCCAAGACCGGCCCGGACGCGAGTACGACCTTCCCTTTGCCGAGCGGACGCGCGAAGAGGCTAAGCCCATTGCGGAGCGTGATTTCGCGGGTGTCCGCGTGGGGTTGCCATTGATCGAACGTAACAGTGTTCGGATCGCCGCGCTTGCCGGCGGCCCGGGATCGAACGCCGCTCAGTCGCCCCGGCAAGATTTCGTCGAGCAAGGCGATCGCGGCCCGGTCGCCCATCTGGTCGGAGAAGACGATCTGATCGATGTTGATGTGCCCCCATGGTCCCTTCTGCTCATCGACGATCGCCAGTTGGGCGGTCTGCCCCTCCAGCTCGTGGACGTCCCAGACGGCCGGCTCGAGCCGCTCGTCGTTGTAACCCGACGCCGCCCGCACCGTCTTGCCGCCGACCACCAGCCGGATCTGCGTGGTCGGGTGCGACCCGCCGCCGATCAGAAAGCGAATGTAGCGCCGCTCGAGGGTGAACGGCTTGCTGGTGAGCCGGCCCGTGGTGTCGTCGCCGCCCAGATACGTATTGACCAGCCCCTTGCCGGCGAAGCCGGAGACCCGCTGCTGATTGGGGAGCGTGCCCGAGGCAGGCTTCTTGCCGAAGGCCGTGCCTTCGACGGTCCACTTCTCGTAGCCGCGCTCGAAATCCTCGAACAAGACATCCGGGCGGGGCTTGGCCTGCACCAGCGGCTTGCCGCCGGTCGCCTGGCCGTAAGCCTGCACCAGCGGCATCGTGCGGCCGGAAAAGAGGAGCGTGGCGCCGGCCTGGGCTGCGTCCCGGGCGGCGCGGAGCACCGGCTCGGCCAGGTCCGCCGGAGCGGCCTCGAACCAGATCACGCGGTGCGCTGGGTCGGCGGGCTTCTCCACCGCCACCGGCTGGCGGTCGAGAATCTCTAGCGTGAGATTCCTCGGCCGGTCATTGGGCGGCGCACCGAGCCCGCGAAGATTCGCCCGGGTGGAGATCGCGACCGGCCGATCGAGCGTCGGCTCCTTGCCGCTCTGCGCGCGAACGAGCAACCCTTTGGCCGCCGCCTCTTCCAACGGCTCGTTCACGTTGCCGCCGAAATTCGGGTGCTCCAGGCCGGCAATCTGCCCGGCAGCGTCGTAGCCGATGACGTTCTGCAGGAAGCCGGCCAGCGAAACGCGCTGCGCCCGGGCGGTCGGGTTTTGGATGCGGAAGAGGAACACGGCAAGCGGCATCGACGAGGAGCGGGAGTCCAACGGGGCCATCGGCGTGAAGGCCGTCAGCTCCAGCCGGACCGGCAACTCGGGATCGTCGAATCGCAGGGTCGCCAGCGGGTATTCCCCGGTCATCTCGATCCGCTTGACCCGCGGCCAATCGGGCCCGGCAGTCGTTTGCAGCAGCTTCGCCGTCTTGCCGGCTTTCACGGCGAGGTAGAAGGGCACCTGCCCGTCGCGCAGCGTGTTGAAGAGCTGCCAGGTCGTAAGCTGGCCATCCACGCCGATCTCGAAGTTGCCGGTGCCGATGCCGCCGAGGTGCATCCGGGCGTCGGTGTGAACTCCGGAGCGGTAGCGCCGCGGGGCTGCCGGCTGCAGGAGGGCTTGTTTCCACCGGGCCAGCTCCTCGGCCGGCATTTGGGCCTGGACCCAATCGACCCAGGCCATGCTGCCCAGCGCGACACCCGCCGTGCCCGCTGTCGCCAGGGAAACGAACTCGCGCCGCGTGACCTGGCCGTCTTGCCCGCCGCAACCGCCCGAACAACTGCACTTGCGCGTCATCGTGGGTCTCCTTCTGACGGCCATTGTACTATCGGCCCTCAGGAAAACAATGCAGCCGGGCACAGCCTGCCGCGGGCAGCCGCCAGCAAGACCACCGTGGCGAACATCGCCGCCACGCTTGCCTGAATCCCAACCAGGCGGGCCACCGGCGTGGAGGCGGCGCACACCACCAGCAGGGCCACGGTCGCCAGCACAATCCGCCGCGCCCAGCGATCGCCCGACCACGCGTGCCGCCCGTGCTCCAGGCCGCCGAGCATGGCCGGCAGCACGAGCACCGTCAGGTCGTAGGTGAACAAGTGGGGGCTCACTAGCAACGTGGCGATCATCAAGCCCGAATACTGCACCGCGAACCGGCCTGAGCAGGTCTCCAGACGACCCCACAGCAGCCACGCAACCGCCGCCAGCGTCGCGGCGACGGCGCCCGCGGCAGAAAGGCGGATCGCCGTGTCGGAGGCGTCCCCGAGCAGCAGATGGAAGAAGCCGTACCACGAGTGCGATTCGGCCAGTTCGTATCCGGCGGTCCGAAGATAATCGGCGGCCCGGGCACTGAAGGCGAGATAATCGCGGCAGGCGTCCGCGCCCGTAGCCAGCGACGCCAGCACGAGCACCGCGACCGTGGCTGCGGCGCCGGCGACAAACCGCCACTGGCCCTTCGCGAGCATTGCCGCCCCGATCACCAGGGTCAGTTGCGGCTTGAACGCCAGGAGCCCGAAGACCACGCCGGCCCCAAACGGCCGCCCTCGGCGGAAGAGCACGTACGTGGCGGCGAACAGGAACAGCAGGACGGTGCCTTTCTGGCCGCTGGTGAGGCTCTGGACCAGCGGCGCGAAGAGGACCGCGCACGGCCAAAGCCAGGCACTGCGGCCTCCCGGCCCCTCGAGTCCGCGGGCCAGGAGTACCTGAGTGGCCGCCAGGAACAGGATCATCATCGCCGCCCAGACCACGGCCGCCGCGCCCAGAGGCAAGAGCGACAAGGGACTGACCAGCGCGTAGTAGAACGGCGGATAGACCATTGGCAGGTACCGCTCGCCGCTCCAGTCGAAGCCAATCAGCCGCGCGTCGTGCTCAAGCGCCCGCACATAGGGCCCGTCGTAGAGTCTCGCGGCCTGGCCGCTCCGCACCACGTAGCCGCCGATCCATTCCTGCAGGAAATCGCCGCCCAGCGGGCCGCGCGCGGGGTCGAAGCCGGCGTGAAAGTTGGGCGAGGCAAGGCAGGCCAGCCCGGCGACCAGCAGCGTCGCCGCGACCGCCCAGGTCGTGGTGTCGGCGCCAAAGCCGCCGACGCCCCGCGCCCGAGGCGCGGCGGCCGGCTCTGACATCCCGGTATTCTCCATGCCCGACTCGTGCGGAAGACGGTGCCACGAGCACCAAACGCAAGGCCCGCTCTAGCATAGCTCCCGGCCGGTGCGATCCCCCGCCGGGCTTTGCGACGAGCCATGCGAGGGTGGAGAGGGCTTCCGTCGCGCGGTGGCCAGCGTCCGCTTGTGATGGCCCGGGCAAGAGGAGGACCCAGGAATCTGGGTCATTCCCCCACTGAAAGAACTACGCATGACAACATGGAATGAATGGGGATTAGGGACAAAATGCGAAGACTCTTCCTCCAGATCGCATTTGATTGAGCTTAGGGGAAAGGCCGGGGCGATAGTACCCAATAGTCCGAAAAAATCGGGGCGGGCGAAGGCTCCGCCTTATCCGTCGCTGCTATTTGGAGAATCTGGGGGAACCTTATGAAGACATCACTCACCGCCCTGGGGGCCATGGTCCTCCTGCTGGTGGCCCAGCAGGTGAGCCCGGCACAGCAGCCAATGTCGGTTGCCGCGTGGGGTAGCGGCCCGTCGATGACCGCGGAAAGCTCCCCGTTTTCCCGCGGACAGTGTCCAGGTCCGGGGGAATGCTTCGGCGGGGGCTGCGAGGCTGGCTGTCCAGACCCCTTCTGCATCGACCGCTGGGCCGTGTTTGGGGATTTCCTCTACCTGCGGCCACGGAACGTGGACGTAGCCATCGGCGCGCCGGTGACTCCGACCGACGCACCCGACCCGCCGGCGATCGGACCCGCCTTGGTGGTTGATTCCAGGTATCGGCCGGGTTTCCGCGTGGGGTTTGCCCGGGCGATCGATGAGTGCGCTACGATTGGCCTGACCTATAGCCACCTCGATGCCACCCAGGAGATCAACCCGGCCGTGGACCCGGAGACCCAGACGATCCTGCCCTTGGTGACCCATCCGTCGCAGTTGCTCCCCGGGTCGACGTTTGACACTGCGTTCGGGCGGCAACGGGTCGGTTTTCGGATCGCGGACGTGGAATTCCGCCACGTGTTCCGCGCGACCGACAGGTATGCCTTGGCGTACTCGGTCGGTACCCGCTACACGAACCTGCGCCAGGACCTGGCGGCGGCCTTCTTCGCGCCGGTCGTGGGGGACGATCAAAACGTCTTCACCCGGATCCGGTTCGACGGCGCCGGCATCCGCCTCGGATTGGACGGCGAGCGATGCGCCGCCGACACCTGCCTGCTCGTCTACGGCAAGGCGGCAGCGAGCTTCGTGGCCGGCGACTTCCGTGCCCAGTACGTCCAAGTCCAGCCGGATCAGCTCCCCAGCGTCGATGCGAGCTGGGAGGCCGGCCGCGTGGTCTCCATGCTGGACCTGGAACTCGGCGGCGGCTGGGCCAGCCCGGACGGGCGCTTCCGCGTCACCGCCGGCTACCTGGTCAGCGGCTGGTTCAACGTCGTCAAGAACAGCTCCTGGATCCGTGCGGTCCAGACGAACAATTTCACCGGCCTGAGCGACACGATCTCGTTCGACGGCGTGGTCCTGCGGAGCGAGTTCCGCTTCTGAGCTCGCGCCGGGTTTGGCGTCCGACCGAGCGTTCCAAAGCCCAGGGGTTGCAACCCCTGGGCTTTTTTGTCAAGATTTTGGCTCCCACGCTCCGCGTGGGAACCCACGCGCCGCCTGGGAACGAACGGGCGCTCTCGAAGGAGACAGGCTGTGCCGAGCGAAGGTCGGCCGTTGCGGATCATCTCCAGCGTGGCCCCGATCCGGATCGCGGATTTCGGGGGCTGGACCGATACCTGGTTCGCCAAGCACGGCCGGGTGCTGAACATGGCCGTCTATCCCCACGCCGAGGTCCAGATCCGCGTCTTCCCCAGGGACGCAGACCGCCCGCCGGTCACGATCTACGCCGAGAACTACGGCGAGCGCTTCACCCTGGAGCACGTGGGCGGCGCCTATGACCGGCATCCGCTCTTGGAAGCGGCCATCGACTACATGGGCGTTCCGCAAGACCTGGGCCTGGAAATCGACATCTTCAGCGAGGCCCCCGTGGGATGCTCCACCGGGACCAGCGCCTCGGTGAGCGTGGCCTTGATCGGGGCCCTGGATTTCCTTACTCCGGGGCGGCTCACGCCCCACGAGGTTGCCCGGGCGGCGCATAAGATCGAGACCGAGCTGTTGCACCAGCAGTGCGGCGTTCAGGACCAGTTGGCCTCGGCCTATGGCGGGATCAACCTGATCGAGATCCTCGACTACCCGCATTCGATCGTCAGCCCCTTGCACTTGCCGCAGACGGTCCTCTGGGAGCTGGAGCAGCGGCTGTCGCTGGTCTTTCTCGGCCAGGCCCATAGCTCCTCGAAAGTCCACCAGGCGGTGATCGCCGAGCTGGAGGACGCGGGCCCGGACGCGGCCAAGCTGCGTCCGCTCCGCGAGACGCCGCTCCGCGCGCGGGACGCCCTCTACGCCGGGGATTTCGCCGCCCTCGGCCGGGCGATGATCGAGAACACTGAGGCGCAAGCGAGCCTCCACTCTGCCCTGGTCAGCCCGCTGCACCAGGCGGTCATCGAGGTCGCGCGGCGCTACGGGGCGCTGGGCTGGAAGGTCAACGGCGCCGGCGGCGACGGCGGCTCGGTCACGATCCTCAGCACTCCCAAGGCCGCCGCCAAACGCGAGATGCTGCGGGAGATCCTCGCCACGGCCTCCGGCACGCAGAACATCCCCATCTACCTGAGCCCGACGGGTCTCCGCGTCTGGGAATCGCCGCGGGACTGAAGAGAAGTAGGCGGTAGGCAGAGGGCAGTAGGCAGTGGTTGAAGTCGAGCCACTTGCGGCCAACCCCCCGTCCTCTTGTTTCTGCCCACTGCCCTCTGCCTACTGCCCCGGCACCGTGAGCGGCTGGCCATTGTGTTCCGCGCCGAGCGAGAGGATGAACGGGACGGCAGCCTCGGCCCACTGCCCGGGCTTCAGGTACTGGCCGGCCTCGTCGCCGAAGCATATCCGCAGCATATCGGTGTCGATCACGCCGGGGTTGAGCGGCACGGCGGCCATGCCCTTGGGCAGCTCCTCGGCCAGGGCCGCCGTGAGCCCCTCAACAGCCCACTTCGTGGCGCAGTACGGGGCCACTTCCGCCGCGACCGAGCGGCCCCAATAGGAGCTGAAATTGACGATTACGCCCTTGCCGCGGGCGACCATCGCAGGGACGAAATGGCGGAGAACGTTGGCCACGCCCTTCAGGTTCACGTCGATCACCTGCGAGAACTCGTCGGCCGGGACCTCCCAAAGCCGGGCGTTGCGGTTGGTGATCGCGGCATTGTTGATGACCAGATCGGGCGGCCCCCCCTCGGCCAGGATCGCCTCTGCCCACGCTCGGACCTCTTCGTCGCGGCTCACGTCCACCGCGTCAAACCGGTGCGGCGGCCCTTGACGCTTCCTCCACTCGGCAATCGCCGCCGCCGATCGGGCACAGCCGAGCACGACGTGACCCCGGGCAATGAACCCTTCAGCCATAGCCCGGCCCAGCCCGCGGCTGACGCCGGTCAGTACTATCCGTTTTGGCGTGTCCGGCATGTTCCGTCCTCGACTGCTGTGATGCCAAGATTACGGTTGGTCCTCCGGCGACGCAACCGCCCCACGAGCCGGATTCCAGACCGGCCGAGGCCTCAGTCCGTTGATTCCCGTTCCGCCCCGTTTAGGGGGTGGTGGCTAGCTGCGGACGCCACGAATCTATTCAATAGTGCTGTCCATCCGTCCGTAATCTCGGGGGTAATGATTTAGGGGCCCGCCATGCACGAGGTGACTCCGGACTCGGCTGAAACACAGCGTTTGCTCCAGGCGGTTCGCATGGGCGATCGGGATGCCTACGACCGACTCTTCGACCTCCACCGGGCGTCGCTGCGCCAGATGGTTCTGCGGCGCCTGGACCTGCGGCTCTGCGCGAGGATCGATCCTTCGGACGTGGTCCAAGAGGCCCAGATGGAGGCCTTCCGACGCCTGCCGGACTATCTGGAGCGCCAGCCCATGCCCTTTCGGCTCTGGCTTCGCAAGACCGCGCTGGAGCGGCTCTCGAACTTGCAGCGGAACCACCTTGCCGCGGCCCGGCGGTCGGTGTGCCGCGAGGTGCCGATCCCCGATCGATCCTCCTTCGAGCTGGCCCAACGCCTGGTGGCGACCGGGGCCTCCCCCAGCGCCCACCTGGCCGCACGCGACCGGGCACGGCAGATCCAACAAGCCCTGGCGCAACTCCCCCCTGCCGACCGCGAGGTCCTGCTGTTACGCTACGTCGAGCAGTTCAGCAACCAGGAGGTCGCCTATCTCCTCGGCATCGACCTTTCGGCAGCCAGCAAACGCCACGGGCGGGCACTGCTGCGACTTCAAAGGCTCCTCTCGACCATCGAGACGCCGGAGGACTGAGCCATGAGCATTTGTCACCAGAGAGGGAAAAAGGGGACCGGCTCCGAGCATCGCGAGGTGCCTGTCCCCTTTTGCCTGGGAGTTGAGCCATGAGCAACGTCCCCACCCTGGAAAACACCGACATCGACGTCCTCGTGAGCGAGATTGCCGACGAGTTCCTGGAGCGGCTCCGCCGCGGAGAGCGGCCGGCCATCGAGGACTACACCCGCCGCTACCCGCAGATTGCCCGGGTCCTTGAGCAAGTGCTCCGCTCCGTCGAGGTCATGGGCACGCTGGAGGTCCGGCCCGAGGCGGCAGGCGGGCCGGCGGCGGGCGGGACACCTACGTCGGGTCAGCTCGGCGACTTCCGCATCCTCCGGGAAATCGGCCGCGGCGGGATGGGGGTCGTGTATGAGGCGGAGCAGATTTCGCTCGGCCGGCGCGTGGCCTTGAAGGTGTTGCCCTTTGCGGCGGTGCTCGACCCGCGCCACCTCCAGCGATTCAAGAACGAGGCCCAAGCGGCGGCTGCGCTGGAGCATCCCAACATCGTCAACATCTACTCGGTCGGCTGCGAGCGCGGCGTTCACTACTACGCCATGCAATACATCGAGGGCCAGACGCTGGCCCAAGTGATCCAGCAAATCCGCGAAGCGGCCGCCGCGCCGGGTGGCACGGGCATCTTGCCCGTGCTGAGTGGCGGCACCGGCGAGACGCCAGTGCTACCCGCCACCACGCCGCCGGACGACGTAGGCTGGGGCGGAGCGAAGCGGAGCCCCAGCGATGGCCCGGACGAGATGCTGGGGCTGTGCCCCAGCCTACAGCCTGCCGGGCCGACACGGCCCGGCTCTGAACCGTCGCCCCCGACCGCTGCTCCCTCGCCCCTAGCCCCGGATACAAAGCCAGAGCCGCAGGCCGCCATCTCCACGCAGCGCTCCCACCGCACCCGCGAGTTCTTCCGCTCCGTCGCCCAACTCGGCATCCAGGCAGCCGAGGCCCTGGAACACGCCCACCAGATGGGCGTCGTCCATCGCGATATCAAGCCGTCGAACCTCATGATCGACGCCCGGGGACACCTCTGGATCACTGACTTCGGGCTGGCCATGACCCACACCGGCGCAAACCTGACCATGACCGGCGACGTGCTGGGCACGCTCCGCTACATGAGCCCGGAGCAGGCCCGCGGCAATCGCCGTGAGATGGACCACCGCAGCGACATCTACTCCCTGGGCATCACCTTCTACTTCTACAGCATCACTTTCGTGGAACGAAGTTTGGGTGTTTTGCCAGCCACGTCTTGCGGTGCGACTTGCTGGCCTGACGGTTGCGGG
>Ga0315280_10001970_pt1 | contig 34065 bp, 23 predicted proteins | sample YL17G06_40_MG_FD_203697 | JGI IMG/M metagenome (GOLD analysis project Ga0315280, IMG submission 203697) | Sediment microbial communities from Yellowstone Lake, YNP, Wyoming, USA - YL17G06_40 | ecosystem: Environmental > Aquatic > Freshwater > Lake > Sediment | place: USA: Wyoming | collected...
GGAAAGCCGTCCCACACCATCGAGCACCCTGTAGGGGTGCCACCTGTCAGCCCTTCAGGCTGAAACGGAATCGGGTGATTCTTTTCCTGGGGCGTTGCCCCAAGCTATCGTCTTCTTGCCCTTCAGGCAAGTCAAGGAGCAAATCGTAAGTTACCTTTTTTCAGTTTTCCATGACCAGGAAACCATTAAACGCCTGTAGCGGGACGCCCGTGCCACATCGTTTATTCCTTCAATTCGGCAAGTTGTTGAAGCATAGCAACGGTTTGGTGCAGTTTTGACAGCGGCGTCTTGCTGGGCGGTTGAATCGCGACCTCAAGGGCTTGGCCGGCATCCATCCGCACAGCCCTTATGCTTGCCATCCGATGGCGGAGCCGTTCGAGTCGCCGTGCCAGCGATTGCCCATCGCCCGCCACTTCCAGTCGCACGCCTTGCGGCATATCACAGACTCGATACATGGAGCAGAGACTTGCCGCAACGCGCAAGGCGGCAAGCTCGATCAGCGTTTCGGCAGGTTCCGGCGGCCGCCCGTATCGGTCCCGCATTTCGTCCTCGATGTCGCGAACGGCCCGAAGCGTGCGCACCTGAGCCAGCCGCTTGTAAAGTCCCACCCGCTGCGCTTCGAGCGGCACGTATGCCTCAGGAAGATAGGCATCAACGAGCCATTTAATCTCGGCGATGATTTCGGTGACGACCTCTTCGCCCTTCAGTTTCTGGATCGCTTTTTGAAGCAGATCGCAATAGAGTTCAAAGCCGACGGCGACCATTGCGCCGTGTTGCTCGCGCCCGAGGATGTTGCCCGTGCCGCGGATTTCCATGTCGCGCATGGCAATCTGAAATCCGGCGCCCAGTTCGACGAACTCCTGGATCGCCGCCAGCCGTCGGACCGCCGCATCCGTGATCGGCTCGCCGTGAGGAACGATGAGATAAGCATAAGCCTGCCGCGCGCTGCGTCCCACGCGGCCTCGCAACTGGTACATCTGGGCCAACCCAAGGGCGTCGGCGCGATGGATAATGATCGTGTTGACGTTAGGAATATCGAGGCCCGACTCGATGATCGTGGTCGAAACAAGGATGTCATATTTGCCGTTCACGAAATCGAGCATGACGCACTCGAGCGCATGTTCATCCATCTGACCGTGGGCGACAGCAATCGAGGCCTGGGGAACGATTTCGTGCAGGCGCCGGGCAATCTGGTCAATGGTGTGGACGCGATTGTGGACAAAGAAGACCTGGCCGCCGCGGTTGAGCTCGCGCAAAATCGCCTCCTCGATCAGATCGTGCTCGAAATGAATAACGTTGGTTCGAATTGGCACGCGGTCGGCCGGCGGCGTATTGATGACACTCATGTCGCGCACACCCGAGAGCGCCATGTGGAGGGTTCGCGGAATCGGTGTCGCGGTCAGCGTCAACACGCCAACCGACGTGCGCATTTGCTTCAGTTTTTCCTTGTGCCGCACACCGAACCGATGCTCCTCGTCCACAACCACCAGGCCGAGGTCGGCAAACTCGACATCGCGGCTCAACAGGCGATGGGTGCCGATAAGGATGTCCAGTTCGCCCAATCGAAGCCGACGCAGGATCTCCCGCTGTTCGCGCCCCGTCTTAAAGCGGCTCAGCATGGCAATTCGAACATCGTAGTCGGCAAATCGTTCGCTGAACGTGGCAAAGTGTTGCTGGGCGAGAATGGTCGTCGGGACCAGGACGGCGACCTGACGATGTTCCTGGACAATCTTGAACGCCGCGCGCATGGCCACCTCGGTTTTCCCATAGGCAACATCGCCGCAGACAAGACGATCCATCGGGACAGGTCGCTCGAGGTCTTCTTTCACCTCCCCGATCGCGCGAAACTGGTCGGGCGTTTCTTGATACGGGAAAGAGGCCTCGAACTCACTTTGCCAGACGGTGTCGCTGCCGGTGGCGTAGCCTTTGACGGTGGCGCGGCGGGCGTAAAGCTCCAGAAGTTCCTCGGCCATTTTCTCGATGGACTCTTGCGATTTGCGTTTGCGCTGGAGCCACCGCTTGCCGCCGAGCTTGTCGAGTGTCGGCACGACGCCCTCGACGGCGGAGTATTTCTGGACCAGCCGGATTCTTTCGACAGGCACCAAGAGACGGTCGTTGTCTTGGTAAAGGATTTCGATCAGGTCGGTTTCGCGTCCGTCCACTTTCTGACGGCGTAGGCCCATAAACTGGCCAATCCCATGATCCACATGGACCACATATTCGCCGCGCTGGATGTCGGCGATCGAGCCGAGCGGCATGCCGCGATAGAGTTTCCGATAGAGGTGGCGATGTTTGTATCGGCCAAAAATCTCGCGGTCCGTCAGAAAGAGAAGACGCGCTTCGGGAAGAAGGAAGCCGCCATGCAGGGGGCTAACCGTGAGGACGATCGGGGGATTTTGGGCTTCGGATTTTGGATTTTCGATTTTGGATTTTGGATCTTGAATTTCGGATCGCCCACTGCTGATTGCGGATTGCGGATCGCAAATTGCTAATGGCGGCTGGAAAGCGCGTGCCTCGCGGTCGCTCGACGGAATCGCCAGACAGTCAAAGTGGCGCTGGAGCAAAAGTTCCTCGAACCGCTGGATCTGCCCATCGTTGTCGCACGCAATGACGACCAGGTGGTTGCGTTCGATCTGCTCGCGCACTATTCCCAGGAATGTTTCCAGGTGCGGTTGGAGACCGTCGAAAACGCTCGTACGGAAAGAAACCTTCGACCAATGGGAGCGAGAGGGCGATTCATGAATCGCCCCTGCAACTTCGACCAAGTGATGCTCGACGAGAGGAACATGGGCGCGAACCTTGCCCTCCAGCGAGTCAAGTGACTCGAACAAGACTTCGGGCACGGGTAGATGGGGCCATTCATGAATTGCCCCCACAACGCCCTTGGTGCGCTCCGCATATTGGCGATGGATCAGGTCCCAGAACTCCTTGGCGCGCGAAGGAAACCGCTCGGGCTCATCGAGAACGAAAAGCGTGTCGGCCGGCAGAAGTGACGGCAGCGAAACCAGGGCCACTCGTGAATCGCCCCCAGCTTGCGCGATAAGGCGCTGGATCAGGAAGTTCTTCTTCGCCGGCGGCAACACAACCTGCCGGTAGCCCAGGCCTCCGGCCTGTGGATGGGTGTCCGGTTCCTTCTTGAGCGACCGCTGGGTCGAGGGATCAAAGTAGCGAATGGATTCCACTTGGTTGCCGAACAGATCGAGACGAACAGGCAGATCGCTGATCAGTGGGAATATGTCAATAATCCCACCTCGGACGGTGAACTCCCCCCGGGTTTCAACAATCGGGACTCTTATGTAACCGGCCTCACTCAGTTGGCCGGCAGTTTTCTCCGTCTCTATGCGATCATTTTCGCGGATAGTCAGCGTGTATCGGCTGAAGGTCTCCAGCGGGATCGTTTTTCGCAGAACGGATTCGAGCGAGGCGATGACGACGCCGGAACCGTCTTTCTGTCTTTCCCTGTCGGCGAGATAGGCAAGGGTTTCGATCTGTTTGGCCAGGATTTCCATCGAAGGCTCGTCGAACTCATAGGGCAGGTTTTCGTCCTCGGCAAAATGAAAAACATCGCGAGCCCCGAAGAATTCGAGATCATCGTAAACCTGTTCGGCACGGTCGGCGTGTGAGGTGATCAGACAGATGAGTTTTGCTTCTTGCCCCGCTTGCTTACGCTGGCCTCCAACCTCTTGCCTCTCGCCTCTCGCTTGGGACAGGCGGGCGGCGAGAGCAGCGATAAAGATGGAGAGTGAAGAGCCGGGGAGTCTGGCAACACTTACATTGTTACCGCCGAGAAGCGCCGATACCCCCTCTCCGAAGGCCTTACATCGGACCAGCTCCGCGACGACGTAACTCTGAAGCCGGTTCACGAAACCCGTCTGCTCCAGCCTCGCCAAACCACTACCTGGAATTCTTTTCGCTGGCCACGCGACAGTGTCAATCTCTATTCTGTGCGTGGTTCTCAAGAGGAGGCCTCTCATTTTTGTCTGGCTCAGAGCCGGGCAAGGAAGGCCCACGGAAGTGGGCGAAACAGAATAGCCCAATGCATGAGCATTGGGGAAAACAGCTGTTCCACCCGAATGCCAAGCCCGCGAAAGTGGGCGAAACCAAGAGCGTCTAAAAAGATCGGCGGCGAAAATGAGTTTGACGGTGACGGGCAGGCCTCCGTAGCATCACGAATAGAGATGCTCTGCGCAGGTGATTTGACCAAGACCACTTGACGCGGCTGACTTGCAGTCAGCATCCGACGAGAATGGCCAGGTTCGTATTCATCTCCCCTTATGACCAATACACTTTGGGTGTCCGCTATTTGTCTTCTGTGCTGAAGGGTAAAGGACATCGCGCTCGGATTATCATTCTCAAAGATGTCCATCACAATCGAAACCCGGAAAACCTGAAAGTGGATTCGGGCTATTCGGGCGAGGCCGCCTGTTGCTCGGATCGGGAATATGGAATGGTGAGGGACCTGATCCGCGATTTCGACGCCGATCTCGTCGGGATTTCGCTGGCATCCATCTCGTTCGGCCTGAGTGCCTGGCTGAGCAACCATCTCCGGCGCGACTTTCCAAACGTCGCGATCATCTGGGGCGGCGTGGATCCCACGCTTCATCCCGAACTTGGCATCGAGCACTGCGACTTCCTGGCGATCGGGGAGGCCGAGGAGTCGCTTCTCGAACTGGTGGAAACAATCGGTTCGGGAAAGGACCCGAGCGGTGTCGGGGGCTTCTGGGTGCGCAACCGTGGCGAAATCCACCGCAACCCTGTGCGCCCTCTCGTCCAGGACCTCGACCGGCTTCCTTTTCCGGATTACGAGCGGGGGGAGAAGTTCCTGGTCCAGGATAATCAAGTCTATCCCTTGAGCGAACCATATTACATCATCATGACCCAGAGGGGCTGCCCCTATCGGTGCACGTTTTGCGCCAATAGCCCCTTACACGAGATTCATCGGGGCCAACGCTATACCCGCCGACGAAGTGTCGGGAACGTCCTCGCCGAACTGCATTGGATTCGGCGGCTCTACCCTGGACTCGACTTCGTCCAGTTTTATGATGATGTTTTCACCATCAACAAGAAGTGGCTCCGCGAATTTGCTCCGCGCTATCGGGAAGAGATCGGGCTGCCGTTCTGGTGTTATACCTACCCGGGACAGTGTGACGAGGAAACCGCGGCACTCCTGAAAGAGATGGGTGTGGCCTATATGCAAGTGGGCATCCAATCGGCGTCGGAGCGAACCCTCCGCGAGGTGTACCATCGTTCCGATCCGGCCAAGGTGGGTGTCACGGCTGGCATTTTGAACAAGTATGGCATTGCGGTTCGTTACGATCTGATCGCCGGGAATCCCTTGGAGACCAACGAGGACCATCTGGCGACGCTAGAGACACTGCTGGATTTGCCTCATCCGTTCCGGCTGAATCCCACCAATCCGTTGTGTTTCTTTTTCAATTCGCCGATCACGCGGATGGCCAAGGAAAAGGGAATTCCGCTGCGACAGCTGGACGGCGTGAATGGATACCTCCCGGCTGTCGAAACCCATTTCCCGTTCTGGCGAACCATTTTCGATCTGACTCAATATCCGATTTTGGACAGAGATTTTATCCGACGATTGGCCAGGGATGAATACTTGAAAGCGCATCCCGAGATTCTCGAGAAGTTCCACAAAGCGTTGTTACAGTCGTACTGGCATGAACCGGGACAGTTCTTGTCGAGCAAGGAATTCGCTAACGAGCTGAAGGAACTGTTGCGCGATGTGACCGCGGAACGAGACCAGCTGCGCGAGCGGCTGGCAAAGATCGAGGGAAAATGGTCGTACAAACTCTACAAGAAACTGAAGGCTCTCTTATCAAGAGCCAAATAGTCTGCGGAGGTTCAATCGAGATCGTCGGCCCAGGTTTCCAACGCCTTCTCGGCGGGTGTGTATTCGAGTCCAAACTGTTCGGCAACAGGCCGCAGGGTCAGGTGCCCATGGAAGATATTCACTCCCGCGCGAAGCGAAACGTCTTCGGCCGCGGCGTGCTCCAGTCCCAGCGCCGCGATCTTTCGCGCATAGGGAAGAGTGACGTTGGTCAGTGCAAAGGTCGAGGTTCGTCCCACCGCGCCAGGCATGTTGGTCACGCAATAATGAATCACGCCGTCCACCTCGAATACGGGATCGCCATGGGTCGTCCGCCGTGAGGTTTCAACGCACCCACCCTGGTCAATAGAAACGTCCACAATGACCGATCCCGGCTTCATCGTTTTTAGCATGTCGCGCTTGACGAGAACGGGGGCGCGTGAGCCTGCAACCAGCACGGCGCCGATGACGAGGTCGGCATGGGGAAGGTGGTGACGCAGATTCTCTTCGTTGCTCATCAGCGTGACGACGTTGGGCGGCATCACATCGGCCAGATAGCGCAGACGTTCGAGGTTGACATCGAGAACGATGACCCGCGCCCCCAAGCCCGCCGCCACGCGGGCTGCGCTCGCCCCGACGACCCCACCGCCAAGCACCAAGACCTCGGCCGGCTGGACGCCCGGCACGCCGCTGAGAAGGATGCCGCGCCCCTTCATTGGTTTTTCGAGGTATTTGGCTCCCTCCTGGACGGCCATCCGCCCCGCCACCTCGCTCATCGGGGTCAGACAGGGCAATCGCCCATCCGGCGTCTGGATAGTTTCATAAGCAATACAGGTTGCCCCCGTTTCGATCAATACACGGGTAAGTTTCTGGGAGGACGCCAGGTGGAAAAAACTAAGAATCATCTGATTCGGACGAATCAGAAAATACTCGGCGGGTTGGGGTTCTTTGACCTTTACAATCAATTCGGCCTGCGAATAAACACTGGCGGCGTCCGGTACAATCTCCGCACCGGCGGCTTCGTATTTCACGTCTTCCAAGCCGCTTCCCTCGCCCGCGCGCGTTTCCACCAGAACACGGTGGCCGTCGGCGACGAGCTGCCGGACACCGCCCGGAATCATTCCCACTCGGTATTCGTGTTCGCAGATTTCTCGGACCACTCCGACAATCATGCGTTTCCTCCGCTGGTTACTGTTTTAGCCTTGGATCTATCGCATCGCGCAGACCTTCGCCAAAAAGATTCCACGCCGTCACCGTGAGAAAGATGGCAAAGCCCGGAAAAACCGTCAACCACCAAGCACCCTGAATGTCGGACCGACCGTCATTGAGCAGCGTTCCCCAACTGGCGTAGGGCTGCGGCACACCCATGCCCAAAAAGCTCAGCGCCGACTCGACCAGGATCGCAAAGGCAATACCGAACGAGGCGACGACCAGAACCGGCCCGATTCCATTGGGCAGGATGTGACGAAAGATGATCCGCCAGTTCGAGCCGCCCAGCGCCCGAATGGCGCTCACATAGTCAAGAGTGCCGATCCGAAAGAACTCGCCGCGTGTCAAACGCGCCACGCCCGTCCAACTCGTCAGACCGATCACCACCATGATGTTGATGATGCTGGGGCGCAAATAGGCCAGGACGATCAGGATTAGGAAAAGAGTTGGGAAACAGATGACCACCTCGATGATTCGTGAGACCAGCAGGTCAATTCGGCCTCGGAAAAAACCCGCGCACGCCCCCACGACGATCCCGATCGAGACGTAGATGCTGACGGCGATGAAGCCGATAATCATGGCGATGCGCGCCCCGTGAATCATGCGGCTCAACACGTCGCGCCCGATCGTGTCGGTGCCCAAAACGTGGTAGTTTGGTCCACGCTTCTCCGGCTCGATCCACCACGTTGGCTTTTGCTTCATGTCCTCGAGAATGCTTTCCGTCTCCCCATAGGGGACCGGCGGGAAAAGCGCCAGTGACGCTTTCGGGACGAGCTCTTTGAAATAGCCCGCGGGAACAACCTTGCGCGGGAAAGCGAAGCCCCACACCACTGCAACGATCGTGGCCAGTAGCGCAACAGCGCCGACCCTTTTCCAGGTCGGCAACGAACGCCGGCGAATGGCCCACTGGACGACCGCCGCAAGGTAGAGGGCAAGGAAAAACACCTCGATCGGCCGAAGCGACCGGAGAAGGGGAAAGTAGTAGTGAGGAACCAATTGGACTCTGGCAATCTCGAAGCGCGCTGCAAATTCTGCTGGAACTTGATCCCAGGATTCGATCCTGAAGCCAGCCGAAAACAGCCTCGCATACTCCGTTGTGACGCTCTGTAATTGCTTGCGCTGCTCCGGGCCAAGTTGCGAGGACATGCGTTTGAGATTGGCCAAAACCACGCGACTGCAACGCCGAAACGGATCGCTGCCAAATTTGCCGGCTGCCACCAGTTTCACAGCCTGATCATGTGCGTCGAGTACGCTCGCATAGGCTTCATCGTAGTTATCGGGCAACGTCGTGTGGATCACATAGGGCTTGTCGTTGGCGAGAAAAGGCACCAGCACGGCAACCGTCGCGACCAGGACGACCATGACGAAGCCCGCCATCGCCAGCTTGTTGCGCACCAACTGGCGATAGGCAATCCGCGAAAAGCTGAGACCTTCGGTCTTCACCCTTCCGCCTTCATCTTTCTGCTTTCCGCTACCGCTCATTCGTATCGTATCCTTGGGTCCACCAAAGCGTAGCTCAAGTCGGACAGCAGAATCCCCAGCAACGTCAGCAACGCCGAGAAAAACGCGACGGCATTGATCACCGCGTAGTCGCGCGACATGATCGAATCAATGGTCAGCTTGCCCATGCCCTGGATACCGAAAATGGTCTCGATGATCAGGCTCCCGCCCAGCAGTTCGGGCAACAACGAGGCCATCAGCGTGAGAATCGGGATCATCGAGTTGCGAAGCGCGTGTTTGAAGATAACAGCGCGCTGGCTCAACCCTTTCGCCCGTGCCGTGCGAATGAAGTCCTGGCGAACGGTTTCGAGCATGGCCACGCGCGACTGGCGCGAAAGAAACGCAAGGTCCGCATAAGTCAGACAGGTGATCGGCAACACGAGGTGCCAGAGCCAATCTATCAGCCATTGCCCGAAGGGCAGATTCGCCGCACCGGGCGAGTGGAGACCCTGGGTCGGGAACAGATTCAGAAAGCCGCCGCCCGTTGTGAACAGGATCAACATGTCGGCCGCCCAGAAACTCGGCAGCGAATAGAGAATGAAAAGAATTGTCGTCACCACTTTGTCGGACAGCTTGAATTGGTGGGTCGCCGAAAAAATCCCCAACGGAACCGAAATCAGGTAGCTCAGAAAGATCGAGATCAGGCTCAGTTGCAGCGAAATGGGCAGGCGTTCGAGGATGATCTGAAGAACGGGCCGGTGGTGGACATAGGACTCGTCGAAGTTCATCGTCAGAACCTTGCGGAACCATACACCATATTGCGTATCGGTGAAGACGCGGAAAAAGTGCGCCGCACCAGTGTATTCGACATACTCGCTTTGGTGATACTTCCACCATTGCCGCCAGCGATAGAGATTGCGCTGACGTGTTTCTTCCGATGTCTCGTTCAGATTGCTCCACGATCGTGCGACAATCTCGGTCAGAAGCGCCGTCGTTCGGTCGGCGGTCGGGCGATCGTGGCTCTTGAGGTGAGGGATCAAGAACGGCACGGCGCACGCTCCCACCGCGCTGACGCGCCTGAACGCTTCTTCGGATGGGTTGGCGAGGTAGGTCTCTACAACTCTTTGCGCGTTCTCCGTCGTATAAGTCGCTTGATTTTCCCGCCACCGGTTTTTCCACCATTCGACGCGCTTTCCTTCGGAAAACGACGCGTAGTCGGCAGGTAGGGAGGCAACACCGAGCGTCGGCAGAAGATCGAGCAACTGCTGACGAAGCGCCGGCGTTGTCGCCTGGTCGAGCGCCTCGATCACGCCAGCGAGCGCCGCCGACCGCAGCGCCACCAATTGCGAACGGGCGCGCTCGCGAACATACTCCTGGCTCGAACTCAGCTCGGCGATCATCCGGCGAACATTCTCGCTCCGGCCGCGCGGCTTGAAGTTCACAAGAATCGGTTTGTCGAGGCCAAGAATCCGACGGTTCTCTTCGATAATAGCCTCGGACAGTTGCTGGGTCTTGCCGCCGCCCGTGCCCATGGCCGCTTGAACCTTGAGGGCCGCCGGATCGCCCGGCGCCAGACGGGTCACGCAAAAGGTGATGATCGTGATGCCGAACAGCGTCACGACCATCAGCGCCAATCTCTTTACGATATATTGAAACATCTCCGCCTGCGTTCGAATTTCGGATTTTGGATCTCAGATTTTGGATTTTGGATTTCCAATCGGCAAGAAATCATTGTCGTGTCCGAAGGGTCTTGATTGAGGCCACAGTCATCGCGACGATCTCGTGCGTTTCGCCGACAAGGTCCTTCAGCCTCTTTTCCGGCATGATGCCGCCTTCGACAAGCAGTTCCAACCAATAGAGAGCTTCGTCCGCCTCTTCCTCAACAATGGCGAGTTTGTTGGCAACATCTGCAACGGACTTGCCCCGGCAGGCCGCGCGGTAGTTTGCTCCAAGGGACATGGCAGAGCTCTCAAATCCAAAATAAAGGATTCTCCTATTTCTCCTGCGCGATGTACCATTCCGTGAAGTCATAATTCGGAATCGGCAGATAGAATTTCACGCCGCGAAACTTCTTGTGATAGAACCCCAGACTATCCAAATCGAACAGGAAGGTCAAGGGCTGATCCCCGCAAATGATTCGATAGACTTCGCGGAACCTCTCCCAGCGCTTGAGCGGGTCAAACTCCTCGCGCCCACTCTCGATCAACTCGTCCACGCGCGCATTGGAGTAGCTGACATAGTTGGAGCCCCGGTGCTTGCTCTGCGAAGAGTGCCAAATTTGATACGGGTCTCCGTCGAGGATGTCCGTCCAGGCAAATCTCACCGCATCAAAGTTATGATCGGCCACGGTCTTTCCAAAGACCGTGGTATCTATTTTGCGGATATTGACCACGATGCCCGCTTTGGCGAGGTTCTGTTTGATGATGTCGGCGATTTGCGCATGGTAGGCACGGGCGGTGTGGATCAGGTATTCGAACTCAAACTTCTTGCCATCCTTGTCGAGGATGCCGTCGCCGTCGCGGTCAATCCAGCCGGCGCGCCGCAGCAGCCGCCGTGCCTCGGCCGGGTCATAAGGCAGCGGTTTGACCGAAGGATCGCAAATCGGATTCGCCGGATGGAACGGCCCGACGGTTACGTTGCCCAGACCATAGTGGATTTCCTGGAGGATCTGCTCGCGCGGGATAAGCAACGTCAGGGCTCGGCGCACCTGTGGGTCCTTGAACATGTCGCGTTCCTCGTTCCAGCCAATGTAAGTATAGCCGGGGCTGACGAACCTGGCGCGCACGAAACGCGACGTGAACTGGGGCGAATTGGTCTGCGGCAGCCGCCAGGTGTCCGGCTCGATCTCGAAATCCGCGTCCACGTTGCCGTTTTCCATCTCGCGCAAGGCCGGCGTCTTCTCCTGGATGACCCGCCAGACAATCTTGTCGAGGTAGGGACGCTGCGGATCCCAGTTGGCCAGATTGGTCTTGCTGGCCCAATAATTGTCGTTTCGTACCACGACGATCTCCTGGCCGGCGGTCCAGTGGTCCAACTTGTAGGGACCCAGGCCGACAAACTGCCCCTTGCCGGGTTGGCCCATCGGGTGCTCGTTGAAGAACTTGGCATAGCCTTCGGGGTCGTCGCGGAAACGATCGGGCTGGAGAATGTGACGCGGCAGAAAGCCGATTCCGCCAAGAAAATCTATCGCCATGTAGTAGGGTTTGCGGTAAGTAAACTTGGCCGTCAGGGGGTCGAGCACTTCCATCGCCTCGACGTCTATATAGTATAGCCGAAACATCGCGCAGTCCACACGCGGGTTGCGCATCGTATCGAACCAGCACTTCGCGTCATCCATGGTCGCCGTCTGGCCGTCATGCCACTGGATGCCGGGACGCAGCCGGAACTCCCAGATGCAGCGGCGCTTGATGAAGGGCCGGACTTCCTGCTTTGTCCCGACTTCGTTCGTCCAGGTGCTCAGCTGGTCCTTGGCCACGGTCAGCGGGGCGGTCTCGGATGTCTCTTTGAACACCACTGCATAGATATGAAACGGCAGAGGCGGTTCGACCTGGCCTCGGAGTTTGTGGCCGAATCGCGTGGCAAGCAGACCGGTCTTCGTATCGCTCGAAACGACATCGGCGCGAAAGAAAGTCCACAGGCTTACACCTGGAGCGATCGTCACCGACTGCTCGGTTTCGGAGGTGAACAGACCCTCGATACGCGTTCCGTCGCGCTTTTGGATATAATCGCGGACCTTCCAATACTCTGCCATTTTGGGCATGTATTCGAGGGTTTCGGGATCGCGATGAATGAGCGACTCCGGCGCTTCGGTAATATAAGAAATCACAACCTGATCCTGAAGCCAGGTCTGAAGAAGCGGGTTGACCGTCGAAACGTCGCTGGGCATGCGAACGACCAATGCGCCGCCGCGTCGAGGGCGAGGGTTGCGGCGCTCGGCGTCGGTCACATCCGGATTAGACTCGTCAACGGTCGCACGGTGGACGAGGGACGCCAGGGGATTGGTTGTACTTGGCCCTTCCGGCGGCTGCTGAGGCTTTCCCGGCGGCGTCTTCCGGACTGTCGCGGCTTCCTGCCTGGGGGTCTCGCCCGGCTTGCCACATGCAACAAGACCTGTGGCCATCGCGGCCATCAGCAAGTATGGGAAGGCTCGATCCATCATTTGTCCCCTCCGTCGCTTCCGCGCGGGTGTCCACGGCGCCATTGCCGTTTACAACCCTCTTAAACCTCTGTGCCGGACACTTTCAAACAGAATCGCAACAACACCGTTCTGCCCGAGAGCGCCCAAAGCCTCACCAGTGTTTTTCTCCAAGCCGGATGTCAACTCCGAGCTTGAAACCTGGAACCTGAAACCTGAAACTCGAATGCGATTAAGATGCGGCACCTCACCCAACCGGAGGAATGGAACGAGGATGGTCGAGCAGGTCATTGTCATTGGCTCCGGCCCGGCCGGACTAACCGCCGCTCTCTATGCGGCGCGAGCGGATTTGCGGCCCTTGGTTCTCGAGGGTTCCCAGCCCGGCGGGCAGTTGATGACGACCACGGGGGTGGAAAACTATCCCGGCTTCCCCGAAGGCCTCCTGGGTCCCGACCTGATCGCGGCAATGAAAAAGCAGGCGGAGCGGTTCGGGGCGCGATTTCTGCCCAAACAGGTCCAATCGGTTGACTTGGCGATAGTCCCTTTTCTGGTAGCAACCGAGGATGAAACACTGGAATGTCAAGCGATGATCATCGCCGCAGGCGCTTCGGCACGTTTGCTGGGGCTCGAATCCGAGCGAAAACTTCTGGGCCACGGCGTTTCGGCTTGCGCCACGTGCGATGGCTTCTTCTTTCGCGGCAAGAAGGTCCTTGTCGTCGGCGGAGGCGATTCCGCCCTCGAAGAGGCCCTTTTCCTGACCAAATTCGCCGAAAGCATCTATGTCGTTCACCGGCGCGACAAACTTCGAGCGTCCAAAATCATGCAGGATCGAGCATCCAAAAACCCCAAGATCAGTTTCATTTGGAACACCGTCGTTGACGATATTCTCGACGTCGCCCAGAACAAGGTCACCGCCGTCCGGTTGCGCGATGTGAACACGAACGACTCGACGGACATGCCGATTGACGGTGTCTTTGTGGCCATCGGGCACAGACCCAATACGGCCTTCCTGAAAAACCAGGTCGAGCTGGACTCGAAGGGCTTCATCGTTTGCCAGGGCGACTCGTCGCGGACCAGTGTTGAGGGAGTTTTCGCCGCTGGCGACGTAATAGACCCCGTCTATAAACAGGCCGTCACAGCCGCCGGGACAGGTTGCCGCGCCGCTATTGATTGCGATCACTATCTCTCGTCGCTGCGAGAGGCGTGAGCAGCCGCGCCAGAACCGGTCTAGGAGACGACGGCAGGCCCGACACTCTTGTCGGGCAACCGCTCGGGAAATGGAGGGCCGAAAGACGCGTCTCTGGAAACTCATAGATCAAACGAAAGAGGGTAGCGATGGGTGAATCAGTCAGAAGGAAACCGGGTTATGTCACCGCTGTTTGCGTCATGCTTCTTGGGGCGTCGGCTCTCGGCGGGGCGCCGGCCCAGAACAGAGTGGTTCTGAGCGTCGCAGAACGCGCTGGCACGGCGCGCACCGACGAATTGGTCGTCTCGGGCCTGCCGATTCCTCGCTCGTGGGCCGTCAAAGATGTTGGAACACTCCGGTTGACCAACGCCAGTGGGACATCCATACCCGCACAGTTCGAAGCCCTGGCACGATGGGGGGCTGCGGCCGGCCAGACAACCGCTCCGGTGCGCTGGGCGCTCGTCCAGTTCAAAGCTTCTGTCCCGTCCTCGGGCACGGTCACATTCCTGCTTGACCGCAATGGTCCCGGCCCAGCGCCGCCAAATGCGCTTCAGATCACTCGGCCACTGCCCGGACGCATCCAGGTGAACACCGGCGCCGCGGTTTTCGTCCTCAACACGGCCTCGTTCAACCTCATCGAGCAAGTGACAATCGCTGGTCAGCTGCTGCTCAATCCGCTGCCCGCGAAGGAAGCCTTGGTCTATCGTCCAGCGGGAACGCTCGGGCTTGTGCGGGGTACAACGCTGCCCGACCTGACACCGCGGCCAACGACCGTGACCGTCGAGCGGCAAGGCCCGCTTATCGCTATCCTTCGGGCGCGCGGCAGCCTGCTGAATGCCGGCAATCAGGCCGTTCTCGACTACACGGCGCGCCTCCACTTCGCCGCGGGCCGCTCCGATGTCCGTGTGGATTTTACCGTCGAGAATAACCATCCGATCATTGAAGACATCGAAGGCCAGCCGGCCAATGGGCGTGATCAGCGAACCACCAACAGTGTCTATATTGGCAGTTTGCAGTTGCGCCTGCGACTGGCCAGCACGGGCGGTGCTCTTCATGCTCTCGCCGAACGCGGCACCGACGTCACCAATCCGGCGACTAGTCTCACCGTCTATCAGGATTCGAGCGGGACCGATCGCTGGAACGCATACGTCGGCCTTGTCGGGTGGCCGCCCGATCTTGCGCTAGCCCATCCGCGACTTCAGTCCTATTGCGCGTTTCGCGGCTATCGCATCCAGGGCGGCGGGATCGCTCCCCTCACCGGCAACCAGTCGGAAGGATGGATCGCCGCCTATCGCACGGGGGTCAATGGCCCGACGCTTTCTGTCGCCGGGCGCGGTTTCTGGCAGAACTTTCCCAAGATGCTGGCCGTTGAGCCAGGCGGCATTGTCACCGTGGACTTGTTTCCGCGCGGCGAGCAGTTCTTTCACAATTTCCGCGTGGGCGAGCAGAAAACGCACACGCTGTTGCTGTCATTTTCGCGGGGCGGAATTACGGGCCAGGAGGCGTCGCGGCGCGCTCGGGCTTTCAATCACTCGCTTTTCGCGACAGCTCCCGCGTCGTGGTATGTGGACTCCGGAGCACTCGGCGACGTTATAGTCGAGACTGTCCCCAAATGGAGCCTCTATGAGCGTTTCTGCCGAACAGCGTTTGAGCCGAATCCCGATTTCAATCCAACCATACACGACCCGAACTTCGGCAACCGGACACTGCTCGAGATTATTTCCCATTACAGCTTCTACGGCTGGCAGGATTATGGTGACTTCCCACTCGACTACGAGGCATTTGGCGCGAATCAGGCAGGCCAGCTGAACATAAAATACTGGTATCTTTACGGCCTGCTGATTCACTTTTGCCGTTCGGCGGACTCGCGGTGGCTCGATCTGGCGCTGCCCGCCGCTCGCCATCTCGCGGACATAGACTTTTTGCATATTCCCGACGAAGGAGTCGGCCACTGGGCACATGGGGGCTACTTCGGCCATTGCTACCACGATGAGCCTGGCAACTGGAACCCCAATCGCAACTATGGTGGACCGACCCTGAACCTTTTCTACGGCGTGCCGGATTTGATCCTGGCTTACCATCTGACGGGCGAAAGGCGGTTTCTCGATGTGGCGCTCGAGGGGCTGATTGGTATCGAGAATCTTATTCCGTTCAGCGAGGCACCGGGTGGGGACCTGTACACAGGCCTGGGCCGCGATGTGGTCAATTTCCTTTTTGCCTATCTCGAAGGCTACCGCCAGACGGGCGATTCGCGCCTGCTGGCGAAGATTCGCCAGGTGCTCGCTCGCACAGCCAATTTCACCGACAAGGGCTGGGTGACCAACCCCGCTGCGTATGGCAAGACCCACCCAGGTGAATACCTGCGGACCTTCATGTTCCTCCAGGAGCTTTGGGGTCTCGGGCGCTATCTCGACTTTCTCCAAGAATACGGGCTGCCCGACGACCAAAACGTGAAAAACGCGCTCGCGGCCTATGCCGATTTTCTTATCTATTTCCCCAAGGAAGAGTATGCTCCGGGTAGGGCTGCCGTCTGGTATGACTACTACTTCGACGGAATACAATGGAACACCGGCGATCGTAACTACAATTACCGAGACATCAACAACTGGGCGCTTGTGGCGGCCGACGCCCTGGCCTATGCATGGAAGTATTCCGGTCGCTCGCGCTATCTCAACGAGGCAGCGAAATTCTACCGCACCGGCATGATAGACCCGGTTTGGCTCGACGACCCACCCGTCTATCAGGCAACCAAGGATTTGGTCAATTCGCTCAACTGGGGCTTGGTCTATATGCGATACGGCATCGAACCTCGAACCGCCGCCCGGAGCTCTTGGTCGCTTTATTAGTTCACTCGGGCCGGAAGAATTCACCCCACACAGTGCCGCCGCAAACGGCTTTCCCAACAGTGGTTCCCATCCCCAAACGACTTCTATCGGGCGGCCGGCCTATGGGTATTTTGCACTGGAAAAGACAATCGGCCCTGTGTAGGAAAGGGGTGTTGAAAGCAAGGCGGAACTCGACGCGAGCGAGGAGGCTCAGGTCAGTGTGAGCGAACGGGGAAGAATCCACTCGAGCACCCGCCGCAAAGTGCGAACCGCGCTGTCCGTCGCCTGGTTGGCGCTGCTGGCTACGGCCTGTAGTCATTTCGAAGGCATCGTTCCGCGCTCCATTCGAATTCCGATGATTTCCCGAGGGGAGTCCGCTGTGATACACGTTACGAAGCTCGACAACGGTTTGACGGTTCTGATTCGTGAGAGTCATGCCAATCCGATCGTGACGATGGACGTTTGGGTCAATGCCGGTTCGATGAATGAACCGCCCGAGCTCGGCGGTGTTTCGCATTTCCTCGAGCACATGATGTTCAAAGGTACGAAGAAACGTCCAGTCGGCACCGTGGATTTGGCCATCGAAGGCGTGGGCGGTGAAACCAACGCCGGCACCTCGAAAGACTTCACCCACTACTATGTGACCATTGCTTCGGAATACGTCACGACGGGTCTCGACGTGCTCTCCGACGTGATCGTGAACTCGACACTCGACTCCCAGGAGCTCGAACGCGAGCGACAGGTCATCCTGGAAGAATATCGTCGCAAGCAGGACTCGCCGATGGGTTTGCTTTACGATCTCGTCTGCGACACCGCCTATCGCACAGGTCCTTACAAGCAGAGCGTTTTGGGCACGAGCGAGACGATCACCAATATCACGCGCACTCGAATGATGGATTACTATCAGCGCTACTACACACCCGACAACATGGTGCTTGTCGTTGTGGGCGATGTGAAGACCGACTCAATTTTGCCGGAGATTAAGCGCTACTTTGGCCGCGATCGGCGCACCGCGCGTCCTTTCGACCACCCGGACATCGAGACACGCTGGGGCGGGCCGACGAGCCGCATGATCGAAAAAGATGTCCGCGACACCTATACCTTTCTCGCTTTTCCCGCCCCGAGCATTGCTCGCCCCCGCGACACGGTCATCATGGACGTTTTGCTCAACATTCTTGGCGAAGGGCGTTCGTCGCGACTGTATCAGACGCTGCGAGAGAAGAAAAAGCTGGTCTCCAGTGTAGGCGCCAGCTATGGCACTCCGAAGAAGCCCGGGCTTTTCTTGATTGTGGCCACGCTGGAGGCGAAGAACCTCGAAGCCATGCGCGAGGCCGCGCTCGAGGAAATTCAGCGGATCTGCAATCAACGCGTCGGTCGGCGCGAGCTGGCCAAGGCCAAGAAAATGTGCACAAACGATTATTATTTCGCCACCGAAACGACCAATGGCCAATCCGAAATGCTCGGTCTCTACTACACGCTTTCGGGCAGCGAAAAGTATGAACGCAACTATGCGCGGGAGATCGCCCGCGTGACGGCCGACGACATCCGCCGTGTCGCCCGCGAACATCTCGATCCGGCAAAAATGGCCATGGTCACCTTGCGCCCCAAAGGCGGCGGCGAAAAGGCCGGTGGAGGCAAGTGATGGATCGGGTGCTTTCGACATGCGAGCGGCAGCGCCCCGGCCAAAACGCCAGGTCTCCTCTTTCTCTTGCCTCTTGCCTCTGGCCTCTCGCCTCTGTTTTGATTTGTTTTTCCGCCATAGCCGGCTCGCTTGCTCAGGGAGAGATTGCAATGAGATCGCTTCCCAACGGTGCTCGCTTGATCGTCAAACGAAATCCCTCGAACCGCATTCTGGCCATCGAGTGCTTTTTCCGGGTGGGTTCTTACCTGGAGAGCAAGGAGGAAAACGGGATCACAAACCTTGCTTGCCACAGCATGCTGAAGGGAACGAAAAAACGCACGGCACTCCAAATTGCTGAGACGATGGAAGCCATCGGAGGCGAAATTGATGCCTCAGCCTCCGAGGATTTCTCTGTGCTCGCTACAATCAGCACCGTCGAGGACGTGGATGTCGCACTCGACGTTCTCCGCGATGTGATCATCAACCCCACCTTTCCCCCTGACGAGGTAGAAAAGGAACGTAATGTGATCCTCGCGGCCATTCGACAGGAAGAAGACAATTCGTTTCAATATACCTATAGACATTTTCGGGGCCTCCTGTATGAAGGCCATACTTACGCCTTGCCGATCCTGGGGACCTCTCAGACAGTCCGTGCTATCACTCCCCGGCAGATCGCCGATTGGCACCGCAACAATTTTGCGGCAAACAATCTCCTGATCGTTGTCGTCGGCGACGTGGAGCCCGACCAGATGGCAACAAAGGTCCGCCGGGCATTCGCCGACTTGCCCGTCCGGGGAAAAGAGCACCTCCTGGCGAGCAAGCGGTTTCGGCCAAGACTGCGGGCCAAAACGCTGACCAAAGAGGTCGAGCAAGCGTTCATTATTATCGGCTTCGTGACCGACCGCGCTACCTCGGCGGACTATGTGCCGCTCAAGGTGGCCAGCAGCGTTCTGGGGACGGGCGCCTCGGTCTCGTCGCGGTTGTTTGTCCGGCTGCGCGACCGCAAAGGTCTGGCCTACGCTGTCGGCTCAGCCATGCCCGCCCTGGCCGACAGGAGCCACTTCTTTGCCTATATCGGAACCAAACCCGAATCCGTTGAAGAGGCCCGCCAAGGCCTGCTGGAGGTCGTTCGGGGCTTGGCGACCGAGCCGATCCCCGACGAGGAATTGGAGCGGGCAAAGAATCATCTGATCGGGCAGTTCCGGATTGCCCACCAGCGCAATAGCAATCAGGCACACTTTCTAGGAATCTACGAGATGGTCGGCCTTGGGGCGCAATTCGACGAGCAATATCCCGAGCTGGTCAAGAAGGTCACCGCCGACCAGGTTCACGCCGTCGCCAAGAAATACTTCACCGCTCCCACGATTGCCATCCTGAAGCCCCCTGCGAAGAAGTAATGCGACCACAGATTGCGCGAATCACACGGATTCCCTTCACAAACAGAACAGATGTGGGAAGCGGCTCTACGAGGCAATCTGGTAGATAAGCGGACGATACTTGGGTTTCGGAATGGGCTTGCCTTCAGCGCGAGCGGCCTCCAGCCACGCCGCTTTGGCAATCTCGACTTGGGCAAGGGCTTCTTCGGGCGTTTTGCCGAAAGCTGAACAGGCCTTCAGGTCAGGAATATCCGCGATATACCCACCATCCTCTTCGCTATAGAAGATGTTAATGTGATAATCTTTCATGACTCGTCCCCCATTTTCAGATCATAGTGCTCGACCAACCACAGAAACTGCCGCACTTGATAGGGTTTGGCATAGCCTCTCACGTTCTGCAAGTTGACCAGCTCCCGCACCAAGGGATGAACGAAGATATGATGGCTCCCGCTAACGCGCGATAGACGGAATCCAAACGCCTCGGCCAACGTGACCATCTCTCTGAACCGAATACTCTGCGGGCTAGATAGAGCTTTCGCAAGGAGTTTTCGTTTGTTCATTGATCAAATCCTGTTGCGTTCCGGCTTATCTGTGACGTGCCACTCCATTCGGCAGAACGGACTGGCGACAATTGTCGGCCCAAGCCAGTTCAACAATGACGCACAACGCGATCGCAGAGGCAAGACTACTGCTCCATCAGGCGAACCAAGACGTCCAGCGTTTTCTCAGCGTCGGGGATCGCTCGGTTTGCAATGCGCCTATGCATGGGTCCCCAGCGAAGAGCAAGACCATTCGCCCCTGGCACGAGAGCTACATACCAAAGACAGAACACTACCCCCGCTGCACCTTTCGAGAACGCGAGTTGAATCGCCTCCTCGCACTTTCTGGTCGTACTCGAATCGCGTAAGAGATTGCGGGCCGTTCGACGGAGATCGTTTTCTCTTTTGGCCCGCCACAACCTCGACCCCATCAGTATATCATCCATTCCCACCATGACAAAAGTCATCAGCTTCGTCTTGATTCCCTGTTTGGTCGCTTCCACGATGCGTTGCGGAATCCGATTGGCAGATTTGGGCCTTTTGCAGGCAAATGCCACTTCACCTGCCGGGCATCTGACCACGATGTCCGGTTCCTCGAAGGAGACGTTCCAGTCAGCACACCACGGCCGTGCCAGGCGCCCAGCCACTTCCAGTTCAAAGAATATGTCGGGCGCTCTGGAGTTCCCACGTTCGTTGAGGCAATCCAAGCGATCCTTGAGTGCTTCGATCTTCTCCCTCGGGATCTGGGTGTTCCCCAGCCGCTTGAATGTGAAAGCCACGTTCCCTGCCTGCTCGGCTCTCCGAAAGGCGTCTTGACCTCTCTTCAGGTCGTTTTCCGAAAGCCCGCTCAGGCCATTGATATGGTTCGCTAGCCATCGCACTTCCGTGATCAACATCTGAATATCAGAGAGAGCTCTGATCTGTACCCCATAGCGTCTGAAAGCCTCCTCTATGTCGTTCGCGATCTGCAAGTAGTCTGCTTTGGTCAGGGCTCTTGGTTTCACCATAGTTCTTCCCTCCCAAAAGGGGCTGCGACTTACTTCACCTGTTCCGGGCGTTCGAAGTCCTTGCTCATCTTCGTCGGCAGGCGTTGGACGTTCCCTGACTTATCGGCGAAATAGAGACGCGATTCGGAGGGGCGGCGGGCGTGGCCGTCGGCCCAGAAGGCGTAGAAGTCGCCGTGGGCGTTGACGGGCCGGCGCACATAGGTGTGATTGAATTCGCTGTCGTGGGTTAGCTGCTTTTCCTTGGTCCACGACTTGCCTTTGTCGCGACTGATCCAAACCGCCACCTCGCCGCCGGGGTTGAAAGGCTGAGGCCCTGGTTCCGTCGGCGCGATGATTCGCCATGCACCGTCTGGTTCTACATAGAGGCTGCCCATGTCATAGTTGCTGTCCGATTGAATCGAGCCGGCTATCTCCCATCTCTGACCAGTCCAATAGGCCGTGGTCCAAACGCGGGGGCCGCTCTTGGGGCCAGACGGATAGCCATGGCTGGTGACGTAGAGAATGATCGGGCGGCCTTGGTCGTCGTAGTTGATGTCGCAGATATAGACGAGCAACTTCTCGGCGGCGTAGTCGTGGACCAATGCCTTGTTCTCTATCGAACGCAGAGGCACCTCGACCGGCTCACCCTGGATGTTGCGCCACGTGCGACCGAAGTCGTCGGTCTCGACATAGTAAAGATTGGTCCGGGCATTCAATCCGCCCACTTTCGGGTGATAGTTGAACGCCGTTCCGACTTTCTCTCTCCATGGCCAGCTGACCTGATAATGTCCTTGTTCGATGCCGGCGAGCTTGCGCGGCTCGCTCCACTGCACACCATCGGGGCTTGTTGCCCAAAAGAGGTTTCGCCCCGGGCTATACTTGGTGTGGAGAAATAGAAAACCGCGTCCTTCGAAATACCACGGCTGCGGGTAGGAGAAATTCGTCGTTCGGATGAGATCGAACGAGTCAATCGAGTAAGGCTTGCGGCTGCGGAAAATGTAAGAAGGGCGCGCGGTGCCGTGGGAGGGGGCGAAAACCCAGACGTATCCTTTCCCATCGAGTGAGATGACGGGATTATCGTGAGCATCGTCGGTTTTCTTGTCGAGGAGGTCCGTCGGTCGCGGCACAAGGCCAGCGCCATGATCATAATATGAAACCATTTCGTGCAGACTTCGCCCGTCCTTGCCACCGCCGCCATAGACAAAAAATGTCTTGTTGACCTCCTTGGCATAATAGGCCAGCGGAATATGGTCCGCACAATAGGTCCCCAACCCGCCGCTATACTTGTAAACGTATTCGTCCTTTTGCGGCTGGTTGAAGTACCAAATGCCTCGATAGCCATCGGCCTTGGTGGCAATGGGCGATTCGTGAATTGCCCCTCTCTTTGTCGGTGACGATGGAGGATCATCCTTCATCGCATAGGCGATGAAAACAAACACAAAGGAGATGATGACCACTACCGACTTCATGGCGGCCTTCGTGATCTCGCTGTCGTAGGGGCGCAGCCCGCGAATTCCTCCGACATTTCCCTGTGAAACGGTCAGCGATAGCGTTGGCCCGGCGGTTTGTCCGGCTCAATCTGCGGACGCGGCTCCGTGCGACAAGTCTTCAGGCACGCCTCGATCTTGGCCACGACTTCCGGGTGTTGCGCCGCGACATTGTCCTTTTCGCCGATGTCTTTGCTCAGATCATACAGTTCCAACGGCGCATCGGGCTTGGGTCGCACGGCCTTCCAGTTGCCCATGCGAACGGCCTGCATGAAACGCTTTTCGGGACCGTATTCCCAATAGAGGCAGTCGTGCCTTTCCTGCTTGCGACCGACTATATTTTCGCCCAGGAGCGTGGGCACAACCGAGATGCCGTCGCCGCCCTTCGCTGGTTTGGTCCCCGCGAGCTCGGCCAACGTCTCCATGACATCGGTAAAATACCAGATGTGGTCGCTCACAGTGCCAGCTTTGATCTTGCCCGGCCAGCGGACGATCATCGGCACGCGGATGCCTCCCTCATACAAGTTGCCCTTGTTGCCTCGCAGGGGTCCACAGGAGTCCAACAAGCCCTCGAAGCGATTTGGCGCACCGTTGTCCGAGGTGAAGAAAACGATCGTTCGGTCGTCCAGGTTCATTTCCTTGAGAAGCGCCGATACTTCGCCGACATGGCGATCAACCATCGAGGTCATCGCCGCCACCACTTTGGCATTGTCCGGCCAGGGCTTGTCCTTGTATATCTGCCACGTCGGTTCATCGCTGGGAATTTCATACTTGCCGTGCGGGGGCGTCCACGGAGCATAGCAGAAGAAAGGCCGGTCTTTGTTTTCCCGCAGGAATTTCTGCATCTGCTCGAAGATCAGGTAATGCGAATACTGCTGGCGCTTGCCATCCTGGTTGCCTGAGAGCGTCACTTTCTCGCTGTTACGCCACAGGTAGGACGGATAGTAGTCGTGCGCATGTACCTGATGGTAGTAGCCGAAAAAGACATCGAAGCCGTGCTTTTCGGGCACACCGGTTGTCTGCACGTCGCCCAGCCCCCATTTGCCGAACCCGCCGCAAGCGTAGCCAGCCTGTTTCAGCACCTGCGCAACGGTCATGTCCTCGGCCAGAATTGGGACGCCGCCGGGATTGCTCCGAACCGAGGTGTGGCCCATGTGGTAGCCGGTCATCAGGACGCTTCGCGCCGGTGCGCACACCGTGCAGCCGGAGTATGCCTCCGTGAAGCACATCCCCTCGGTCGCCAAGCGGTCAATGTTCGGCGTCTTGACCTGCTTGCTGCCGTAACAGCCAAGGTCGGCGCGCCCCAAGTCATCGCCAATGATAAAGACGATGTTAGGTTTGCGGCCCTCGGACTTGGCTCCGAGGGCGACACGTTGCAAAGCCGCCGCCGCGGCCATGCTGCCAAGCGTGCCCAGAAATTGTCTTCGGTCCACACTCATTTGCTTTCCTCCTTATGTTCGCTTTTCCTTTCTGACTTGACGTAAGGTCCTTCAGGCTTTTCTGCGATGGCAACACCCATTTTCGCGCCCGTGCCGGCCTGGGCACTGTCCAACTACTGCCGCGGCTCGTTGCCTTTTGGTTGAAACTTCGGGTTGTATTGTCCCTGTTCCTTGAAACCCTCGAATTCTTCTCGCATCGCGCTGTATCGCGGGTAGCTGTCGAAAATGTCTCCCGTGCCCAATATGCGTGGGTCTTTCTGCTCGGTCAAGGTTCGCTCCAACTCAGCGCGAAGTTTCTGCTTTACCGCGGCGTATTCCGCCACACCGGCCAGATTATTCAAGCATCCGGGATCCTTCTTGACCTCGAAGAGTTCCTCTGCCGGTCGCTTCTCAAAAGCGAGCTGAAACAGTCGTGCGACTTGATCGGATGTGCGATTCTTCATCATGAAAGTTTTCGAGGGCGATCCGTCAATGTCGTAATACCCTTCGGGGTCTCCCGCCGGCCAGCGCTCCGGTTTCAGGTTGAGAACGAAAAGATAATCATGGGTGCGAATGGCTCGAGCGGGGTAACCAACATTGTCCGGCCGAGCGTGCGTGTGTCGCTCGCGGCCAACCAACGCCTTGTCGCGCGACGGCGCCACCCGGCCCGATTTGCCCGAGGTCAGAACGTCCAGAAAACTTCTGCCCGTCATCGTGGCAGGAACCGTTAGACCGGCGGCCTCCAGAAAAGTCGGCGCGAAGTCAACAAAGCTGATCAGGTCATCCACGACTCTTCCGCCCGTCATCCCGGCGGGCCAGCGGATGGCCAGCGGCATGTGGATTCCATATTCGCGCAGATTGGCCTTGGAGTTTGGAAAAGACATCCCATTGTCGCTAGTGACAACGACAATCGTGTTGTCCAGTTCCCCTGCTTCTTCCAACAGCCGGAGCATTTGGCCCAGGTGGTTGTCGAACCAATCAATTTCGAAGCAGTAGTCGAGAATATCGCTTCGGATTTCCGGATCGTCAGGCAGAAAGGGAGGAACAACGACATCGTCGAGTTTCTTGCCCGATTTCAGACCGATTCCCTTGTCGTATTCCCGGTGAGGTTCTTTGCCTCCATACCAGAAACAGAACGGCTTGTCCTTTGGCCTCTGATCGAGGAAGTCTTTGAAGTTTGCGGCGTAATCGTCATTGTTGATGCCCTTGGCGGGCTGTTGCTTCAATGAACGCTTATTGAATGCGGGACCCGCGGGATTTCGCGGCCAGCCGCTTACCTCCCAATTGCCGGGTCCCCAGGGTTTTCCAGTGTTACCGACAAAATAGCCTGCGGCTTCAAGCAGATCGGGATAGACGATCAGTTTCCTCGGAAAACTGCTCGCATGGGTTCCGGCTTCTTCGTTTTGCCAGATGTGGCGACCGGTCAGAAGCGACGCTCGATCTGGGCTGCACTGCGGCGCGGCGACAATAGCATTCGTGAATAAAACCCCCTCGCGCGCGATGCGGTCGAAGGCCGGTGTATTGACCGTCTTGCAGCCGCTCACCCCCGTGTGCGCCCACGATTGATCATCCGAGATAGCCAGCAGAATGTTCGGGCGCCGCTTTGCTGGTTTGGCCTCGCCGGCGAAGCTCGATCTCGACAGCATCGCCGATCCCGCCAGTAAAGCCAATGCGCCACATCCCGCATCATTCAAGAATTCTCGCCTGCTTACCGAGCTCATTTGGATTCTCCTTTCAAAACTCGATCATTTGCCCTCGCATAGCGACAAGTTGCGAATGTCCTTTTCTCTGTTCTTGGCTGTGATTTTCAACTCCTCGATTTTGCCATCGTGATAAACGCCTTCTCCATGAGGGTTGACCTTTGGATATGCACGTGAGCATTCACCTCGCAGACGCAGACTCCATAGTGCGGGCCGTCTTCTCAAAACAGCAGGCAATCGAGCGCTGGTAGTCAAAAATCCGTGTCCGCTCGCGGTAGCTCATACCCCGGCAGAAAGAGCCCTCCAAAGGTTGAACGTTTTTCATCAGGTTGCTTCGAGAATTTCAAGAGATTTTGTCAGACACTTTGGATACCCTACCAACGGCAACGCGCGCAAGAGGAGAGATAGTGTGCGCCTCATTTGAGCCTACCCCGGCAGAGTGCGACACCGAATAGCCCGCAAGGGAACGATCTCCAACAAAACGAATCGAAACCTGCTCGAAAATGATGGACGCGCGATCAGCCCCATGCTACCTATAACCGTAATGGTGCGTAGAATCGGGGAACGAGGAGCAAGAGAAACATGGACAAGTTCCGGATTCTGGTCGTGGACGACGAGGAGGATGTCCGAACGGTTTTGAGATTGGCTTTGGCAACCAAATACGAAGTCGTCGAGGCCCACGACGGGTTGGATGCCCTCGAAAAGCTCGAGCGCGCCGAGCCCGACTTTGTTGTCCTCGACATCATGATGCCGCTCATGGACGGCCAGGAGACGTGCCGGGCCATTCGCAATAATGCGAAATTCCGCGAGGTTCCCGTTCTCTTTTTGTCGGCCCGGCGCTCGACACAAGCCATCAAGGAGGGCTATGGCGCGGGCGCGAATCTCTATCTGACCAAACCGTTCGATCCCGAGCGACTGGTCAGGAATCTGGAGGCCTATCTCCAGGAGAACCGCGTCCGACCACGCGCCAAGCGTTTTTCCATCGAGGCGCTCCAGAGTGCGCCGGCGAAACCAGCGGTGGGTTTCGTCACGGAACACCCGGCGTCCGCCGCTCCGGTCACACCACTGGAGACCCTATGGACTACGCCCCAGCGCCCGCCGGTCGAAGCCCCTGTGGCTGCGCCTCCAAAGCCGCCGGCTCGGCCCTGCCCTCGCGTCATGGTCGTGGATGACGAACGGGATATGCTCGATCTCATCACGGCAGCCCTTGCCAGTGCCTTCGAAGTCACAACGGCTCAGGACGGAATCGAGGCCGTCGAAAAGATCATCCTTTACCAACCCGACCTGGTTGTCCTGGACGCCATGTTGCCGAAGATGAGCGGCTACCAGCTTTGCACCTCGTTGAGGCACAACCAGAACTACAGCAAGACACCGATCGTTTTTATCTCGGCCAAGTCGTCGCCGCGCGATCAGGACTACTGTCGGCGACTGGGCGCCAACGATTTTCTGGCCAAGCCGTTTGATCCCAAGGTGTTGTTGGAGCGATTGCTGGCCTACGCGCAAGGGCCCGACTTTGTCATCCGTCCCAAGAAAATGGCCTTTGAACAGGTTCGGACGCGCGAAACAGCGATCCAAGCCGAGAAAGCTCGCGATCGTTTCGAGGAAGATCGCCGACGCCAATTGAAGAAGTTCATTGACGACGAAATGTAGCCAGGAACACCTGCACGTCACTGAAGTCCCGTCCGGCGGCATGAACAAGCATTCCGCATCACAGCCGATGGTGTCATTCCATCGCCGCATCGCACTTCTCTCGCGGCTTGCTGTCTTTTGGCTTCTCTCCCTGGGCCAAATCCTGGCCGCGCAGGACGGACTCTATTGCTTCTACCTGGCCGACGGATCGAGCGTTCCGCTGCATTGGCTTTCGGACCGCATGGTCGTCGAAACGACAACAGAAATGGCGGCGAAAGATCGCGACGCTTTTGCTGCACGTCTCTTCGGTGGTGTAGGGCCAGCGACGATACGGCCAATCGCTGCCAACGGACGTTCCTTCGCCCTTGATCTGCCAACCTCGCTTTCCGCCAAGGCGTGGACCGTCCAGGCGGCCACATTGAGTGCGGATAAAATGGTCCGCCGCGTTTATCCAATGTTTCGCGACCAGCCCGGTGGCCATCGAGCGATCCTGACGGATGAAATCTTGGTTTGCCTGACCGAGAATGTCTCCGTGGAGAGATTGTCGGGGCTCGCGAGTCCCTTCCGCTTGCAGCTTCTCGGACGTGATCGTCACGACCAGCGAATCGTGCGCCTGAGGATTGAAAACCCGCAAGCGTTCACCGCGCTCGAATTGTCGAACGCTCTTTTTCACTCGCGCGCCGTGTTGTGGGCAGAGCCGAATTTCCGGATCGAATTGCGCCGCGCCTATTCTCCAAACGATCCCTTCTTTCCCCAACAGTGGCACCTTCGCAATACGGGCCAGACGGGCGGCCTTCCCGACGCCGACACCGACGCCACCGAGGCCTGGGACATCACGCGAGGCCTGTCGCGCGTCATAATCGCAATTCTCGACGATGGGCTGGACCTGGATCACCCCGACCTGCGCGACAACATTTTCGTCAACTCCCCTGAGATTGCCGGCAATGGTCGAGACGACGACGCCAACGGCTATGTGGATGACGTGAACGGATGGGATTTCTACGCCAATGACAATAACCCACGACCGGATGGCCCGGAGGATTACCATTCGACCCCTTGCAGCGGACTCGCCGCGGCGGTCGCGGACAATCGAATAGGCGTGGCCGGGGTGGCACCGCGCTGCACGATTCTTCCCTGTCGGGTCATGGGCAAATTCGACATAACGATTTCCCAGGTGGCCGAGGCCATCCACTACGCGAGCCTTATGGCCGACGTTCTTTCACTCAGCTGGACTTCGCTGGCAAACAACACGATTGCCGCCAGCCTCCAAAACGCCGCGACAGACGGTCGCCGGGGACAAGGTTGCTTGATCTGCGCCGCGACGGGCAACGACTACCGAACCGACGGAATCGGCTTTCCGGCCAGTTTGAGTTTCGTCATGGCAATCGGCGCCAGCACCTTTCGCGACGTTCGCGCAGCTTATAGCAACTATGCGCCGGGTTACGGGGTATTTCTTTTGGCGCCAAGCAGCGAACCCGCTCTGGCGAATGGCGTTCTCACACTTCAGCCAGGCGGAGGCTATGGACCGTTTTGGGGGACATCGGCCGGCCCACCCCAGGTGTCTGCCATTTGTGGACTGATCCTTTCAATCGCTCCCAATCTTTCGCGCACCGAGATCCAGACTGTTTTGCGTCAGACGGCGGACAGAATTGACCCGGCCGCTGCCGCATACGACGCGAGCGGCTATAGCAATTCGTATGGCTACGGCCGCGTGAATGCCAATCGTGCCGTCATCGAGGTTGCGCCCGACCTTTCGCCAAGCGCTTTTGACTTTCAGCCCGAAGTGGTCGCGCGCGGCGGAACTCTCGCATTCTCGGGAGGCATCCGCAATTGGGGACGTGGGGCGAGCGGCCCCTGTTGGCTCGAATTCTGGCTTTCGAGCAGCCCTTCTTTCGCAAGTCTCGACGCCATGGCATGTATATCGGTCCACCTGCCGGTGCTGGCATCGGGCGCCGAGTTCCGCCTCGAATCTATTGCCGCAAATCTGGCGCCAAATGTTGCGGATGGCTTTTACAGACTGGGAATTGTGATTGACCGGCTGAACGAACAGATCGAGCTCAACGAGACGAACAACAGCCTCTACCCGACAAACCGGACCCTTCAGGTCGGCGCTGGTTCAACCAATGTGGACCTGACGATCGAAGGATTTGACTTTTCCCCTGTCGAGGCCATCTCCGGCGACCGAATCACTTTTAAGGGACGGATTGCCAATCGTGGCACGCAGATGAGTCGCCGGGTGTGGGTCGAGTTTTGGCTGTCGGCAAAAACGACCGGCGGGTCGTTGGAGCGAGTTCTCTGCAAGTCGGCGGAGACCGGCTGGCTCGGACCCGGCGAGGCATTTGATCTTTCCCTGCTTTCACGCACAGTCTATGGTCCTGCCCAGGGAATGCGCAATGGACGCTATAGGGTCGGTGTCGTTGTGGATCGCGGGGGCGAGCAAGTCGAAACCAACAAGAGTAACAATACGCGGTTCCGTCTGGACAAATGGCTGGCCGTCGGTGCCGCCACCAACGCAGGTGCGTGGCATTGGTATCGGTGAGATGATCAACGAAACAGACGCGCGCTTGCGTCCCTCTCGCAGGTCCAATTCGCCATCGTTTGAGTCGGAGTAAGAAATGAACCTGTATGGTGAGGACAGTTTCAGCCGCGAGCAAATCGAGGCCATGATGGCTTTGGCCTTTCCCTGGTGCATCCGATCTTACCATCGAATTCCAACTGGCAAATACAATACCACCTATGAGGTCACATTGGATAATAGCAAATCCAGTGAGACGCCGGAGGCGGTCATTCTGCGAATTGCACCGCCCGACGGCACCGGCGGCACGTTCTATGAAATCGGTATGATGGCACAAGAGCCGGAAATCCACAGCATCGTTCGCTCACAAACCACAATCCCTATCGCTCAAATATATCATTACGAGAAGAGTCGTACTAGCGTCGAACGCGATTTTCTGGTCATGGAGAAGCTGCCGGGGAGAGCATTGTCTGAAATCCCAACCGCTACAGTGCAATTCTATGATCGCGTTCTCGAACAAGTTGGCCGGATGCTTCGGCAATTGCATCGGATCACCAGCAATTCCTACGGTTATCTCGGCGCTCATCGTTGCATGGAACCACAGCCCGACTGGCCGTCTGCTTTTCGGGCAATGTGGAACCGGCTGATTGACGACGTCGTTTCGGTCGGCGGCTACGATGAGAAAGAGGCAAAGATGTTTCGTTGGCTGCTCGACGAACATTTCGGCGCCTTCGACCGGCCAGTTGCGGCTTCGCTTCTTCACATGGACATCTGGGCACAGAACATTCTTGTAGATTCCCAGGGCAACGTGACGGGAATCGTTGACTGGGACAGGGCGCTGTGGGGCGATCCCGAAATCGAATTTGCCGTTTTGGACTATTGCGGCATTTCGGAGCCGGCATTCTGGCGTGGCTACGGGCGCGACCGCGATCTTTCGCCAGAGGCCCGATTGCGTGAACTGTTCTATTATCTTTACGAGGTGCAAAAATACATCGTCATCCATATCGCGCGCCGGCACAACCGCGCTTCGGCGATGGCCTATAAGGCGCAAGTTATGCAAATCGTCAGCCGCGCCTTTGGTTGACCGGCGTCATTTGGCATCGAAGGCGAGCCATGCGTTTTCCATTCGTCACTTCAATATCGCTTCTGCTCGGCGCGACCGCATTTTCTTTCGCAACTGGTCAGTGCGTTACGAATGCATCGCCTGACCGGCGAAAAGACAGATTTCGATTGTTTCACCAAAACGCTGGATTGGGTGGTGAAACACCCGGTGGATTGGAAAAACGGCAACTGGTTCGCCGACATCAAGCCCGACCGAACGGCCGCCGGCATGAAAGCAGGCCCCTGCAAATCCGCCTATCATAACGGGCGGGCAATGCTCGAGTGCTTAAGGATTCTCGAATCGTTGACTCGTTAGGGACGATTGCAAGGGCGATTCATGAATTGCCCCCACAACAATGGGTGGAAAAGGAATAAATGATGCCGCAAGAATCCGATGGCAATGTTCTTGTCGGGCGAAGGCGTTTTCATCTGATCGCGTGCCGTGTTCTGTGGCGCGAGATCAATTATTACTCCGCCCAATCGCCGCACGATATAAATGTTACCTATCTGGAACAAGGGCTTCACAATACGCCCGATCGCCTGCGTGCCACTGTCCAGGAACAAATTGATCGCACAGCAGATGGGCGATTTGACGCCATTCTGCTGGGCTACGGACTTTGCAGCAATGGCATTGTTGGAATTCGCGTCCCCTCGATTCCTTTGGTCGTTCCACGCGCCCACGACTGCATCACATTCTTACTCGGGAGCAAAGAACGATACCGAGAGCATTTTGACAGTCACCCCGGCACGTATTGGTTCAGCCCGGGTTGGATTGATTGTTCGGACATGCCGGGCCCCGACCGAATCGAGAAAACCTTTCGCGACTATTGCGAAAAATATGGGGAGGAAAATGCGCGCTATCTCATGGAGCGCATGGAAGACTGGTATCGAAAGTATGACCGCGTTGCCTATGTGGATTTGGGCTTTGGGGAAACAAGCCGCTACAAGGAGTTTGCCCGGTGGTGTGCGAAGGGGCTGGGATGGAATTATGAAGAGCTGCGGGGAGATCCGACGCTATTCCAGCGATTTCTGGAAGGCTGTTGGGACAAGGAGGATTTTCTCATGGTCGCGCCAGGCGGGGAGATCGCCGGCGATTACAACTCTCCAACCATTATTCGCGCCAAATAGAATCGAGGGACAAATTCGAGAAAAGAATTCTGCAAAATCTGTGACGCCTACCTACCGTATCTTGTTTTTGGGCAAGATTTTGCATGGACATGTAGTCACGGTGTTTGGAACGATCTGATTTACCACAGAGGCACGGAGCCCACAGAGAAGTTTTCCGATGGAGAACTGTCCGCATGCTCTGTGTCTCGATGGTGATTATTGTCTGCTTGGTTGCGGCCAGGGGCTGCGCAATGGAATCTGCGGTTTACTTTCATTCAAATCATGGCCGTAACTGCCGGAACCACCACAAGGTTAGTTGGCGGAGTTGAGACCATGTTGCGACGAAAAGTCACGGCAGTATTGCTCCCGTGGACAGGCGTTCTTGCGGCTCGGGGGCAAGTGTCTGATCTTGCCGATTTGCCCACTCTGACGCCGGGGCGAACAGTGGCCCAAAATGCTCTGTGGATCGAAAACCCACTGAGCGCGCGATTCAATTCCTCCAAGCGGGTGGTTGTCGCCGACATCCAAGGGCCAGCCATCATTACGATGATTCATTTTGCCATGCCCCAGGTGCTGAAACTCAACCGCGACCTCCTGCTGAGGATGTATTGGGACGGCGAGACTTCGCCAAGCGTGGATTGCCCGTTCGTGGATTTCTTTTGCGATCCTGCCGGCACCCGCGAAGAGGTCAACACGGCCTTGGTCAACAAACGCCGCGGCTGGAATGCCTACTTCCCAATGCCGTTTCGCAGGTCAGCCAGGATCGAGTTGGTCTATGACGGACCTATCGCGCCGGGCAAGGAGCTTTGGAGAATCATGCCGTGCTACAGTTATGTGATGTATCGCACGGCGGACCGTATTGACGACGAAGTCGGCTACTTTCACGCCCATTGGCAACAGGAAACGTTACTGCTCGGACAGCGTGACTATGTTGCCATGGAAGCGAAGGGCAAAGGCAAGTTCGTCGGCTGGAACGTGACGATTCGGGGGCCCGGCGGGTCGCGCTATCCCGTGGATGAAAACGAGAAGTTCTACATTGACGGCGAAGAGACACCCTCGATCGAGTTCCAGGGTCTGGAGGATTCGTTTGGATTCAGCTGGGGATTTCCGCCAACCGAAAGCATGTTTCCGCTCACTGGATTCTTCCCCTTTCTCAAAGGGGCGATGGGCTATCGGTTCTTCATCGCCGACGCAATCAGTTTCGAGAAATCGCTTCGCGTGATGATTGGTTTCGGCAAGAACGAAAACCCGTCATTCCGCAAGCAATTCTCCAGGCCGGGCAATGAATTACAGCTGTCGAGCGTGGCCTATTGGTATCAGACTGAGCCACACGCTGCGCTGCCGCCAATGCCGCCTGCTGTGGAGCGTGTCCCCGCGCCTGAAGATTCATTCTGGCCGGCGAAGAAGGAGTCGCTGCCATCGGCCGACGAACTTCGCCGTGGCGGCGTGCGGTTCCACATGCTTTGTGGTCGGCCCGAAAAAGAAGTGATCTTTGCCGAGCCGGGCTTTGCCGCCGCTGCCAAGACAGGCTTCACCTGGGACGGCTTCCCGCCGCCGGTCTATCATTGCCGAGCTGCCAATGATGAGTTGCAGATCAAGTTGACCGTGCCCAAAGGCGCAAAGGGCACGGTGCGATTGTACATGATAGACCCCGACGATTTTGAAGGCGGACGACAACAGAACGTCACCGTTGCCGGGAAATCGCTCGGCCTCATCAAAGACTTTCAGGAAGGCCGCTGGCTCGAATGCCGTCTCGACGAACGCGACACTGCCTCAGGCACAATCCTCATCTAGGCTACGAACGCCCGCCCCACCTCCAACGCCGTCCTCTCGATCCTCGAGGGGCGCATCTTGTCACTGTCCTTGGGTCAGTTCCCAGATTTCGTCCCAATCGTCGTTGCGTCGGGCTACTTCGAGGGCCATCAGGTGCTGTTCTCCGGGAAGAGTCCAGAATTGGCCGGTGCGTT
>Ga0315280_10001971_pt1 | contig 34064 bp, 29 predicted proteins | sample YL17G06_40_MG_FD_203697 | JGI IMG/M metagenome (GOLD analysis project Ga0315280, IMG submission 203697) | Sediment microbial communities from Yellowstone Lake, YNP, Wyoming, USA - YL17G06_40 | ecosystem: Environmental > Aquatic > Freshwater > Lake > Sediment | place: USA: Wyoming | collected...
ACATATTCATAGAAGAGTACCCGACTACCCGGCAATTTCTGCTTTGCGAAATTCCATTGTCGTATGTCTACCTGGGAGAATCGGGGTCTTGTTTTCGTCTGTGTGTGGTATAACGGTGCGCACGCAGCAATTTGAACCCGGATTTCTCCGGTAACTGACTGAAGTGCCGGCTCCAGGGTAGCCTTAAGATGCAGCAATACCGATTACTCATAAGTGGTCGGGTTGACCATCTACTTAGTCGAGGCGTATCCGCTCAAGAAGGACAGGAAACGAAAATACAAGGCCGTGATGAAGAGGATCCACAGGAGTCTACGTCATCACAAGAGGGACGTGCCCGAACTTCTCTCGTACAGGACCTTCGAAGCTGGACGAGAAGGCTCGCTGACAAGATTTGTTGAGGTGTTTGAGTTCGCGAATCAGAAGAGCATGAATGGGTTCTTCGGAAGATTCTCGGAGACACGGTGGCTGCGTGCCCTACAACAAGATTTCTTTGAAGTCGTTCCAAGGCGCACGATGCAGGCGTTTACATGGACCGAGTTTCTCATGGATGAGTGGTTCACCCGCTGACCTTGTTGACACGGCGGAGGAGGAGAGTGAGGGATTCTTACTTCCCAGATGGTGGCTGGCAAGAATGGCTCGGGCACGAATGCTGGAATAGGGTCACGGTCAACTAGAGTGATGGATTCTCTTGTCGGTTGAAATGATAAAGGAGGTGAGCTAATTGTTGGTTAATATCGTCAGATGGCGTATCCCTAAGGAGAACAGCAGCAAACAATTCGAGGTCTGGCGTGAAATGATGGACTACCAGAGGTCTCATCCGGAGAAGGTCTATTACACGAGGTCTCGCTTCTACACTTCCACTGAGCAGGGGTCGTCTGAGGAAAGCTGGATGTTCCTAGACGAGTATGAGGACCGTGCAGGTTACGAGAAATGGATGAAGGCTGTGCGTGAAGACCCAGAACTAGTGAAACTCATGGACGAGTGGTTCCCCAAGTGGGACGCTCTGATTGTTCCTGGGTCCAAGAAAGGAGAAGTCTGGACTGAAGTTGAGAAGCTCAAAGTCGAGTTCAAGTAGCGACGGTGGCGGGTCCAACGGTGCGCACACACAAATCACTTTTCAGATTTCACTACCGCACCATTATTACCACATATCATGCTCCTAATTTCCGCTGCCGATAATTCATTTTTTGTCTGCCGAATAATCGTCAAAGAAATGCCTAGTCGGGTAATGGCTCCCAGCAGTAGTGCGCACACACACGAAAATACCTGTTCTGACGGTTCAAATTTGACCGCTCGCATCACTAGACCCACACACACACACGAAACGGGAGCGCTAATGGATTCCGTCACGTCGTCTTGAGCGGTTGGGCCAACCTTAGCGTTAACACGCTTAGCACAAGAAGAATCAGTCCGCTGCCAAGGAACATTACCTGCATTCCCGTGAGTATCACAGTGTTGGACGCAAAGCTGGAGGACACGAGCAGACTAGGGTTCGCAGTGACAAGAGTCACGCCGATCGCCAGCATTACCATGCTTGGCAAAATCATCGCGACGAAGAGGCTCTTTCGTGGAACCTCTTCCTTCAACTTCAGGCTCAGTTCTTGGGAGGCTAATCCAGAGAGTGCTGGTGCCACAGCTCGAATCAAGACAGGTCCAAGTACAAGAACGAAAGGAAGCATCGTAACATACCACCAAGCAACCAACCCAAGCGACACATAGATCCAACCATCCCTGAACGCGACTGGATATGAAGCGTCCACAAAGGTACGATAATACACATAGAGAAATGCGACCATCCCATTAGAAAGAATAAGAGTGATTTGAGAGGTCTTGACGTAGTTCGCCCACCCAAATCTTCTCTTCATTAACCAACCGAAAAGAAAGAATCCAACAAAATTGCCCGGAACTGCGGACACTAGACTTCGAACATAAATCTGACCATGTGCAATTGAGTCCGCGATTAGAGTTCCAACGGCGGCTCCTAGACCACCAACGACAGGCCCGAAGAGCGAAGCGAAGACCGCCGGAATCACCACGGCCGGCCTAAACTGACCCGAGCCCCAAGGGGAAACTAAGTAAGCTGTGAGATACGACCCCATCGCGTATAGTACGGCACACATCGCAGACATCGCGACAGTAAGTGACTTTGGTTGAGTTCTGGCCGACGTTCCAATCACCGGAAATTGAACTTGCAGTGCAACTAAGTTGAGAAGCATGTGTGACAAGTCCCAATCTCATAAACTCTGCTCCGCATTTACTAGATTGACAGGCAGGGTTTTTCGAGTCTTTCCTAATTTTGCGAGCACCGTAATTTGAACCGTCGTTATGTGTGTGCGTCTGCTGGTGCGGGCAAGTGAATTTGAACCATGGTTTTTCGGATGTATGTAGCGTTCGATTTCGTTGTTCGTAGCCGCGGAACGAGTGTTCTAAAAAGCAAATTCATACATCGCTTGACTTACTAGTTCCGTCGAAAATTCCGGAGGTAGAAAGAGTTTGTATCGAAAGATCATCGTTGGTGCGATTGTGTCTGTAGTCGTTGGTGTTGCTATCACTCTCATCTCAGGTTTGTTTCTGACCCCTGCGGCACGCCTCGGTATAGACACAGTTCGATGGGGTATGCCCTTGCCTTGGATCATGCGGGTCATCCCCAGAGAGAGCCAGGTGTTATGGGATAATCTCGTTGCAGATGTTGCCTTCTGGACGCTAGTTGCTTTCGTGCCACTGGCCTTGACTATATATCGAAGCCGCGATAAAGCTTCACGACAAGTCTCATCCGCTCAATGACTTAGCAGAGAAATCTTCCAAGATCTCACGTTGTGCTATCGAAAGCGGCGCGCCACTCCCCCTCCTTCTCCGCATAATAATCTCAGCCATAGTGCTGACCGCAATTTCTGCCGGTGTCTCGGCTCCAATGTCCAGTCCTATCGGCGTGACTACTTTTCGAAGCAATTCATCGGGAACCTTGTCTCGTCGCAACTTGGATAGGATTGCCTTCGCCTTTGATTTGCTGGAGATCATGCCTATGTAAGCAGCCTTGGATGAGATGACCTTTCTTAGCGCCAGCTCATCGGATTCACCAGCATACGTTAGAATGATCACATACGAACTCTCGTCGATTTGAGCCTCATCAATAGCCTTCTCCCAGTCGTCAACAATGAATCGATCGGCTTCGGGAAATCTCTCTTGACTCGCGTATTCTGCCCTATCATCAATCACGACTACTCGGAAGCCAAGCATTTTCGCGAGTTTCGACATTGGCTGTGCGACATGACCGGCTCCAATCAGGACGACGGTTTCGGTGGGTTGGAAGACGTTGATGAAGCAGGTTATGACGCCTGCGCAAACGGGTAATGGCATTTTGACGGTTCTCGGTTTCCCATCCCTGATCGCCTGCTTGGCTTGCTCGATGAGTTGAAGTTCGGCGACGGCTCCACCGACCGTCCCGATAACCCTCCCATCGTGCGTCACAAGCATCGACGAGCCCAGGTGTCGTGCACTCGACCCCTCTTGGCCGATTATTGTGACCCACGCGAAAGGCTCCGATGACTGAATCAGCTTGTGGGCTTCCTGAACGATTTCCCCAGAGGTTGCGACTGGTGTGTGTTTCAATGACTCCACCCCACTCTACGCTTTCACTTCACCTTTTCTCTTGAGCGCGATCAGTACACGGTCGGGCGTGGCAGGTATCTCGGTGAGTCTAATGCCAATCGCATTGTCGATCGCGTTTATGATGGCTGGTGCTGGCAGTACGATTGGTGGTTCGCCTATTGCTTTGGCTCCGTAAGGTCCAAGGTGACCCGGATATTCGACGGTTATGCTCTTGATCTCCGGAATATCAAGCGACGTTGGGATGTAGTAGTCGGCTAGGTTGGGGTTCTGCACGACACCGTCCTTGTGAATCATCTCTTCCATTATTGCGTATCCTAATCCCTGAACGGTGCCGCCTTCGATTTGTCCTTCAAGCGATAGCGGGTTGATGGCTTTGCCAATATCATAGGCCGTAACCATCCTGAGAACTTGGACACGGCCGGTTTCTGTGTCAACTTCAACTTCAGCTGTTACGGCTCCATACGTGTATTGCAGGTAGGTGGTTCCTTGACTGGTTTCAGGATCGTATTCACATTTGGGCGCAGTGAAGGTCCCAGCTTCCTTCAAGGACACACCTCGCTTGAAAGCTGATGTGACAATGTCACGATAGGAAACTGATCTCTCGCGATTTGACTTTACGTAATAGGTATCGTTGGATGAGTCTACCTCATCAAACGAGGATCCGAGTATTTCAGCCGCGACTTCCTTGAGCCTCTGGTACAACTTGCCGCCTACCATCTGAGCGGCTCTCCCACCGATGGTTATCGTTCGTGAGGCGACCGTTGGACCCGTGTCAGTGCAATAGTCCGTGTCGGGCGGTTCTAGTTTGAAATAATGGGTGGGGAGATGCATTGTTTCCGCGGCGATTTGGATTAAGCCAGATGTTGCGCCTGTCCCGTATTCTGTGAGGCCTGTTCTGAATTTGATCGTTCCATCTTGTTCGATCTGCATGTGTACTGCGGCGTAATCGCTGCCCTCCGGTCCGAGGCTGTTGCCATGATACATGATAGCGATGCCAAGACCTCGCCGCTTTGTCCCATTCATCTGTTTGAACTGCTCACGTTTCCTATACCAACCCGATTCTTCCGCAGCCTTTCGAACGCACTCTTCAAGACCACACGCTTCATCGACGACTTGGCTCGTTGCGGTCAATGTGCCCGGTCTGAGGATGTTGAGCAATCGCAGATCCAACGGATCCATGCCAAGCTTCTTGGCGATGACGTCCATGTGTGATTCTGCAGCGAAATGGGCTTGCGGTCCACCGAATCCTCTGAAGGACCCAGCCATCGTGTTGTTCGTGTAGACGCAGTAGGCGTCGCTCTTTACGTGTGGAACAACGTAGGGGCCAGTCGTATGGAAGATTGCTCGCATAATGACGAGTGGGCCGAGTGATGCATACGCGCCGGTATCGGCGAGCATAGTTGCTTCCCAGGCTGTGAGCCTTCCGTTCTTCTTCACGCCGACTTTCACGGTTGTATGGAAGGGATGCCGTTTCGTGTGCCCTATCATGGATTCTTCGCGGGTGTAGGCTAGGGCAGCAGGCTTTCGAGTCTTTATGGCAACTAGGGCGGCCATGCCGAATACGTCGACTAGGATTTCGTCTGATTTTGGTCCGAAGGCTCCACCGGTCACTGCTTGGATTACTCGAACCTGCTCAGGTCGAATTGAGAGGATTTTTGCTATTCCTGTTTGCACGTGGAATGGGCTTTGTAGGGAACCAACGCAAGTGATCGATCCATCAGGTTCGGGAATAACGAAACCGGCTTCAGGCTCCAGCGGCACGGGTTCTTGGAATTGGGTTTGATAAGCTCCTTCGACAATCATGTCGGCTTGTTTGAAGCCTTCCTCCACATTGCCTTTTCGCACTTTCATGTGTTTTGCAATGTTGCCAATGGGATGGAGTTGAGGAGCGTTTGGTTTCATTGCTTCTAATGGTGAGAATACGGCTGGGATCGGTTCATAGTCTACTTTGACTAGGTCAACGGCTTCCTCTGCGATTGCTTGATCATGGGATGCGATGGCTGCGATTGGCTCTCCAGCGAATCTGACCCTGTCAGTCGCCAGCAATGGTTTGTCCGGAAGCAGAGCCGTAGACTCGTTGATTCCAGGAATATCCTCGGCCGTAACAACTGTGGCGACGCCCGGATACTTTCTAGCTGCGGAAACGTCGACGCGCTTCAACAAGGCGTGGGCATACTTCGACCGCACAACCTTCAGGTAGAGGGCATTCTCAGGGACTATATCCATAGTGTAGATCGGTTTTCCTAGCACCTTATCGATTGAGTCCACACGCTCGATGTTCTTTCCAACAACGAGCAACTGCCTGCCCTTAGTGACCTTCTCTATGGCCGCTTGGTCATCAAGCATTTTTCAATCACTTCTTCATTTCCTGAGCGGCTGTCTTCACTGCTTCAACTATCTTCAGATATCCTGTGCATCTGCATAGGATGCCGCTAGTCGCCTTCTTGATCTCATCCTCAGTCGGAGTCGGATTCTTGTCAAGAAGATCCTTAGAGGCGAGGATCATGGCGGGGATGCAGTAACCGCACTGGGAAGCGTTCCACTTGATGAACGCCTTCTGCAACGGGTGAAGGTTCGTTTCTGTCCCAATTCCTTCAATCGTTACAATCTTCTTGTTTCTCGCTTGAACTGCGAAGATCAAGCACGAGTTAACGAGCTTACCATCCATTAGCACGGCGCAGATTCCGCAATCACCAGTGCTGCAACCTTCCTTCGTCCCCTTCAATCCTAGCCTGTCTCGCAGCACATCCAAGAGTCGCTCATGGGATTCCACGACTAATGCATGGTCTTTGCCGTTGACGGTGAATTTCAAGAGATGCTTAGACAATGACCGCTTCTCCCAACAGTTTCTCTGCGCACCGGTTCAAGGCGCGCTTGAAGAGTACACCGGCCACATCTGTCCGGTACTCACTCGAGACGCGGAAATCAGAACTCAAACGTAATTCAGCATTCAGCGAGGACAAGCCTTCCTTCATGACATGCTCATTTACAACCTGACCGTGTAGTTTCTCTTCGGTTCGTTTGGCCCGTTCTGGTATTTTGCCAGCTACGCGGTTGAAGGCAATCCGTATCGTCTCAATGCGTCTTGTTCTCTTGTCCAGCTTCAAGTAGACTGCTGAATTCACGAAGGCAATGATTAACGAATTTCTCATGCCTATTTTCTCGAAGGCACAGACCGAATAATCATCAAGTTCCGGAAACATGACCTCGACTAGGATTTCATTGGGATTGAGGTGGATAATTCTTTTTCCTTTCAAGAAATCATCCAGGCGAAGAATGCGATCTCCTCTCTTACTTCTGAGTCGGACTTGGGCGTCAAGCACCAAGAGAACGGGCAGCAGATCTTCTGAGGACGAAGCTGCGCAAACGTTGCCGCCTATTGTGGCCATATTGATTATTGATGGTCCGCCAAACTGGGCTGCGACTTCGCGGAAAACATCATGCCGAGTATCTATCACAGAGGAGGCGATTATGTCTGAAATCGTCGTCATGGCGCCTATCTTTATCGTCTTTCCATCCTTTCTCACATAACTGAATTCTGAGAGGCCTGACAGGTCAACTAGAATCTTCGGGTTGATTTGTCGCCGTTGAATTCTATTTATCAGATCACTTCCATTCGCTATTAGATGAACTCCAGATTGGTGGGCGTCTAGGTAGTCGAGTAGGTCGGCTAGATTCTCCGGGATATACATATCGAACCTGCGCAATTGCCTACCCACCTGCCGCTGGTGGAACCAGTAGTACAAGGTCTCCATCATTTAGTTTCCTTGAGAGATCAGGGGGATTCTGCACCATGTTGTTGATGTAGAAGAGGATGTTATGGCGGAGAATTCCCTTCGAATCAAATAGCAAGTCCTTCAGCGAGTTGTATTTGCGCATTAACGTTTGTATGATGTCGTTTAGAGTGTTGGCTTCGAGTTCGATCTCGCTCTGCCCCACAGTTACTCGCAGCTCGTGAAATAATCTGAGCTTAACCCTTACCAAGCCTTTCCCTCCACATGAAGAGCCCTGTAGACTCGCTCTGGAGTAGCTGGCAGGGTGTAGATCCGAGTGCCTATGGCGTCGTAGATTGCATTCGCCACAACTGAACCTACAGGGATAATTCCAATCTCCCCCAGGCCCTTCGCGCCGAACGGCCCTATCTTCTCATATGTCTCTACTGGGTCGACCTGGATTTCAGGGATGTCGGATATGGTTGGGATGATGTAGGTTGTGAAGTTGTTTGTCTTCACCATCCCGTCGTCGATCTGAGTGTCTTCGGTGAGAGCAAACCCCAGACCTTGAACGATTGCTCCCTCGCATTGGCCTGTGTAGGATTGTGGATTGATCATCCTCCCTGAGTCGGGGGAAAGGTAGAACTTCAGTACCTTTGTGGCGCCGGTTAGCGTGTTCACCTCGACGAGGGCGACGGCGCTGGCGTACATATACGACCAATGTGGTATCTCGAGGCTTCCTTCAACAGGTTTCTCCACACGCGGGACATTATATCCCGCAATGACTTTCGTCTCAACACCTGCTCGATGTAATTGCTCTGCAATCTCAGCGAATGTTACGCTCTTTCGGGAATTCTTTGAGAGTATGCGTGAGTCTTCGATCGTGAGAGAATCCTCTGTTTCTCCCAGGGCCTTGGCGGCTGTTGTTACTAGAAGTTGTATCATCTTGGGTGCGGCTGCAAGGATCGCGTTACCGCCCCTAACAAGCGCCATGGATGCTGAAGAAGTCCCAGTATCTGGAGCAAGCTGCGAATCGGCGGAGGCGATGATTATGTCGTCTACTTTGCAATGTAGTGCTTCGGCTGCAATCTGAGAATAGGCGGTGGTAGCTCCTTGCCCGATCTCCGGGCAGCTCGCACCTACAACGAATTTCCCTGTAGGGGTTATCTGAATTGATGCCGCCGCGAAGTCTGGAAGAGCCCCGAAGCCGAATCCTTTGACGGCTGTTGTTATCGCCACTCCTCTCTTGCACCAAGGTGCGGAGGTCTGCAACTTGTACTGCTCACGGTTCCTCCAGAGATCGCACTTCTCAGCTTTTTCCAGTGTTTCGTAGATTCCTACGCTTCCGAGAAGTTTGTACCCGAAGGGTCCTACGTCTCCCTCTCGTAGAGCGTTCTTTTTTCTTATTTCGAGGCGGTCGATTCCAAGCTTCTCGGCGATTATGTCGATGTTGGTTTCAAGTGCGAAGTTGACTTGAGGGGCACCGAAACCTCGAAACGCGCCGGAGACGCCATTGTTTGTGTAGACTGAGTAAGCGTCGATGTCGATGTTCGGTATTCGGTATGGTCCGCATGAGTTCTCGATCGCAACATCGAGTACGGTGGGACCTAGTGATGCGTAGGCACCAGTGTCTGCAATGATTCGCACTTTGTTTGCGAGAAGTCGGCCGTCTGATGTCGCAGCTGTCTTGGTGGTAACTATCATTGGATGGCGTTTCATCCCGGCTACCCCGGACTCCTCTCGCGTCCAGATCATTTTCACCGGGCGCTTCGTTTTGACTGCCAGAAGGGCGAGGTGGATCTGAACCGTGTTCTCTTCTTTTCCTCCAAATGCTCCGCCGACGGGAGTTGAAATGACTCGTATCTGTTCGGGTTGAATACCGAGGGCCCTTGAGACTTGGAGTTGGTCTCTGTATGGTGATTGTCCTCCGACGTACAGTACGATCTTTCCTTCGTCATCCAGCATCCCGACGCCGGCTTCGGTTTCTAGGAACATGTGCATCTGTCTGCCAGTACGGTACGTCTTCTCGACAATTATTGCGGCTTCTTTGAAGGCCTTCTCGACGTCTCCGACTCGAACGTTGGCATGTCTTAGCACGTTCCCTTTTTCGTGGACTTTCGGTGCGTCTGGTTTGAGTGCTTCAACCGGATCCGAAACTACGGGCAGAGGTTCATACTCAACTTCAACAAGCAGTGCCGCTCTTTCGGCAGCTTCCTTTGTTTCGGCGGCAACGACCGCGATCGCGTCCCCCATGTACCTAACTTTGTCTGAGCACAGAGCTGGTTGATCTGGTACGAGGATGCCAAATGCGTTCAGGCCGGGGACATCCTTGTGTGTTAGAACAGCGACGACCCCCGGTACTGCTTCGGCTCGGGATGTGTCGATCTTCTTGATCAGCGCGTGAGGGTACTTGCTGCGGGCGACCTTAGCCCAAAGCATGTTAGGCATTTCTAGGTCGGAAAAGAATTTGGCCTCGCCAGTAACCTTGCCCACGCCATCTTTGCGGATGATGGATCTGCCAACCCATTTATGCTCTCGTTCGCCAATCGAGATCGTTTTGGTCAGTGTGATTATCCTCCGGCGATTGGCGGTATTATCAAGACTTCATCGCCATCATTGAGCTTGGATGATGGGTTGAGGCGGATGCCCTCGCGTACAATGTAGACGTAGTTCCTTTCCTTGAGTGAGATGGAGTTCAGTAAATCCTCTGTAGTCGCGTTGTCATTCAGCTCGAGGGTTAGCTCTCTGCTTTCAAGAGCCAGGGCGGGTGCAGCAAAAATCTTCACTTTGACTCGGACTCCCTTGCTCATGGCGCTCTCACCTTTCCGTATACGGCTGCGTGCAACGCTTGGTAGACTAAGCTAACAGTGACTTGTTTCCTGTAATCTGCTGATCCTCTGATGTCGTCAATTGGAGAAGCGTCGTTAGCCGCAAGTGCAGCAGCATCTTTCATGTTTTCTGTGTTCAAGGGTTTGTTGACGAGTGCTCGTTCGCAGTTCCGGGCTCGTTTTATCGTAGGTGCGACAGCGCCTAAGGCAACCCTCGTATCAGAGTATGAATTATCCGAGTTTCGGTCTCGGAGTACAATTGCCACGTCTACTATTGATATAGCGTTCGCTTCACGTAAGCCGAGTTTCAAGTATGCGCCGCGGTCTCGGTCGCTCATTTCCTTGAAGTTTGTTTCCTCAATCAACTCGTTTGGTTTCAGAGTTGTCTTACGATAATCAGTGAAGAATTCCTCAATCGGGATCTCGCGTCTTCCCGCCTTGCTACGTGTGACAACGATTGCGTCCAATGCGTAGAGGGGAGGGAGGCTGTCGCCAGCCGGTGATGCGTTCCCCAGATTTCCACCTATTGTTGCTGTGTTCTGAAGTTGGATTGCGCCAATCTGCCTCGCCGCATCAACAAGGATCCACGCATGCTTCTTAGTTAATTCTGAGTTGACGATATCGCTGTAGGTCGCCAGTGAACCAATGTGAATCCGATCTAGGCTTCTTCTGATGTACCTGAGGTCCTTGACCGAAAGCAGGTTCAGAAGCTTCTCTGTTTTGATGATCCCGTCTCTTAGCTGGACGATTATGTCCGAGCCGCCAGCAATGATTCTCACTCCGGCTTGATGCTCATGCAGCAGGTTGAGTGCTTCGTCGAGATTATGAGGTGTCAGGACTTCGATCTCAGAACGCATCATTGTCGAATCAGCGTCTCCAGTTTTGCGCCGCGTTCTGGACAGCTGCAATGATCTTCGTGTAACCCGTGCACCTGCATAGATTGCCGGCAAGAGCAGTTCGAATGTCTTCAACGGTTGGATTGGGATTGCGCATCAACAGGGCTGACGCCGAGACTATCATTCCTGGGATACAGTGGCCGCACTGGACGGCTCCTTCTTCAAGAAATGCCTCTTGAACAGGATTGAGCTTCCCGTCTTTTACCAAGCCTTCTGAGGTTACGATCTCCGCGCCCTCAGCTTGCGCAATCAGGACCAAGCAGGAGCAGACGGGTTGCTCATTCATGAGCACCGTGCACGCTCCGCACTCACCTTTCGCGCAATCTTCCTTTGGGCCCGTAACGTGCAACTGCTCGCGGAGAACTTCCAGGAGCGTGTATGCAGGGGGGCATCTCAACGTTGTAGGCTTGCCATTGAGCTTGAAATTGATAGAATGCTCAACTCGCGACTTCGATGCCCCCGTTTTGAATCAGAGCGTTTTGAATCAGGTTAGCCCAGAGAGTCTCTGAACAGCTCCTTCTTAACCGTTCATTCGCAGACCCACAGAAATGGTATCACTTAGAATGCGTAACTGACCGGAGTTTGATCGTATTGGCTTTTGGTTAGGGATAGGTTGGGTAACGTGTGTCGGGCAACGCTCTGTGATTTTCTTGCAGGCTGACGAACATATATTGACGCAAAAGGCTTTCTGATTGTGTAGACCCTAAATGGCAGAAATTAACGTTCCTCCCATCAACGTTACCTCAGAAGTCAAAACCGCGAAAATCTGGCGTTGGTTGACCACAAACGGCGATTGGGGATCGGACGTTGACAAACAGAAGCCTAAACGCATTTACTTCGGTCATGGTTCGCTCTTGAATCTCGCAATTAACTTAGACCGAACCCGCATTAAGAAGGTCGACGTATTCCAAGTCTGGTTGTTCAACCTGCGTTCCGAAACGAAGAACCCCGCTAACGGCACAATTCGGGTTATCCTTAACGGTAAGCGACTATGGGATCAGATGCTAGCTGCACCGCGCAAGCCCGGTTGGGGTACTTCGTGCATAATCAATCTCGATGAAACCCACTTCAAAGGCGCAGAAACGGCCAAGTTGAACCTGACATTCATAGGGGATTCGATGTCAACAAAAAGCCTAGAATACTATTCAGTCATGGAACTCCTGTAGTCTCTAGAGCAACAGTTGAGGATCAGGATGATAGTCAGATGGTAAACGCACAAAGAGTTGCTCTGTACCTTCAAGACAAACATCGAATTGCTGAGGAATTGGAGTTCGCACGGTATGCGGAGCAGAAGGGTTTCGAAGCGGTGTGGCATGCTGAGTCGAGGCTCGCAAGGGACGCTCTAATCCCTCTGGCCGCCATAGCCGCGGTCACCAAGAAGATCAAGCTTGGAACCGGCGTAATCAACAACTGGACTAGGAACGTCAGTTTGACCGCTGCGTCCTTTCTAACGTTGGATGAGTTGTCGAACGGGCGTGGGTTGCTGGGAATTGGTGCCTGGTGGGATCCGTTGGCATCGAAGGTCGGGATCGAACGAAAGAAACCATTGAAAGCCATGCGAGAATACGTTACTGTCCTGCAACGTCTCTTCCGGATGGAGAATGTGACGTTTGAAGGTGAATTTGTGAAGGTGCGCGATATTCGTCTGGACATTGTTTACGGTGATCCGTCCTCCGCACGCAACATACCAATCTACATTGGCGCCACTGGATGGGAAATGATAGAATTGACGGGCGAAATCGCCGACGGTATCCTTCTGAACTATCTTGTCTCACCGGAGTATAATCGCAAAGCATTGGAACACCTCGAAGCCGGAGCCAAGAAAGGTAAGCGGAAATTGGATGAGATTGACAGACCTCAACTGGTAGTTTGTTCTCTTGATGAGGACGCGGATAAGGCACTCGATAGCGCTCGTCCATTGGTAGCACAATATTTGGGACAGCAACCTCACATCGCGAAAGCAAGTGGAGTGAAAGAAAGCCTCATCGAGGAAGTCAAGACAGCGTTGGGCGGATGGCCAGCAAAACCAGGCGGACTGGAAAGGGCGAAACCACTCATAGACGACCGGCTCGTTCAACTAATCACAGCAAGCGGAACGGCGAACGATTGCAGAAGGAAGGTCGAAGAATACAACAGAAAGGGCTGCACGTGTCCCATTCTGTATCCTCTTGCCGACGACGTACACGCCATGATAGACGCCTTCACACCGTAGGCAGACAAGAATCCTGTTTGTCCAATCCGCTACTTCTGAAGAACGACCTCAGAGTTCTCAGATACCTTTAGCTCATGCCATCTTCGATCGAACGCTCCTTTTCTCATGGTCCTGATTCGCATGAGGTCGCGCGCCTCGTCACCAACTTCATCAACTTTGAAATCAACGATCCCATCAACCGCCGCTTCGAGTTGCTTGTACGCCCAGTTGCTATGAATTCCGCCCATGAAACCAATCAGTTGGGTTATTTGTCTCGGTTTCGCCATGGGGATAGGTCGCGTTAGGTACAATTCAACCCAATTCCTTTCATCGTTGAATCTATCAAGAACTGAACCGTTATCTGATATTACGAGAAATTCAGGAGCAGCTGACTCAACCATCGCCTCCCTTGCTATCCAAATGCTCAGGTCCGCGACCTTCAATGATTCCACGGCGAACTTTTCCTTGGATTTCTGTCCAATTGAAGCCGCGTAGAAGTCAGTGATCCAAAGCCGGTCGTTTCGTTCGAGTTCCTCAGTGGCAATACTCAGTCGCTGGAGTTGTGAACGGACATCACTCGGTGGCTGAGATTGTGCAATATAACTAACGCTGCCCCCGCTCCTCAGCCATCCCGCTGCAATAGTGAGCGAAGCGTTATACCATTGAGATGCCGGATCGAATTCAACGAGAATATTGGTTCCTGGAGAAATGGGTGCAAAAGCCAAATCCTCGATTAACGGAAGCCGGCACTAGTCTGATCCACCATCACTCTGCATATAGCTGCAAGTAATTGATTTTGTTTTCATAGGTGGGTCTAATAAAGCGCACAGAAAAGAAGCTACGCGCCTGACGCCTGCCTGTATGAGTTGTCCACCACGCATTCCTTCTGAGGCGTACTTCATTTCGAAGTAGTGTTCCTCTTGACCTCTTCGTTGTCGTATTGGGGGATCACTGAAGTCTCCAGAATCGATGCTTGCGCTTTTAGATAGATCAGCAAGCCCTGTTGAAGCAATTTGTAGTAAGCCTCGTTACGGGAGGCTTTCATTATGTTCGCGTAAAGGGCGACCAAGTCGCACACGGATGGGGGAAGGTTCAATGTCAATAGTGTGGATTTTCGACCTTGAATTCTGAATGCGTAAGGCCGCTCGCCGGAGTGCAGGCGCAGGCTGAAGCCCCTTGAGGGCTTTGGAAGCTTCAACCCGCCCAGAACTAGGCTTACCGCCTCTTCTCGGTCTGGGCTCTTAGTCGTCAGAAAAGCGAAGATGCCTCCAATACAGATCAGGGTTCGGAGAAGGTCGGCTAGCTGCCATCCGAAACTCCGTGCCAGGTCCCTGCATTGGGATGCGATTTGGTTTGGAACCCTAACCGTGAGGACAAGATATGGCAGGTTTGCCCCTCCACCTAGAATTGGCTGTCGAATACAATTCGAATGTATTGGCGGGCATACACATTCAACTCAAGGGTGACATCATCAACCCCCATAAAGTCGAAAGGTTCAACCGCCACCCCAGAGGAGCAACGCCCTGCATTGATATTCGAACCAACTAGTCCCCTTGTGCCATCTCTGATAGCGAAGCCTTCGGTCAGATGAAGAGATACCTAGAGACAATGGAAAAACTCTACCAGTAGTCTTGGCTTTCGGCACTATTTTCGATCTGAAAGAGGATTTTCGTTTGTGTGTTCTAATGGGGCGTGTGTCCGAATTTGAACCCCGATCATGCTGCGATAATTGGGTCAACGAATTTGAACTGCACAGTGTCAAGCAGTCCCTTGTCGGTAATCCTGAGTTCTGGGATTACTGATAGCGTAGTGAAGGACAATGCTACATGCGGCGAGGGAAGGCTCGAGCCTAACTTCTTCCAGACATCCTTCAGTTCCTCGACCTGTTTAGAGACCTCCTCAACTGGCCTATCGGACATCAAACCCGCGATTGGGAGTGGAACGTGAGCGAGCATCCTACTATCTCGCACTGCGACCATTCCACCACCCGAATCAACCAGAACCTTCGTGGCCATGATCATATCATTATCTCTCACTCCAGCGACCACGAGGTTGTGGCAATCGTGACCGACGGTCGAGCCAACCGCTCCCTCCTTCAATCCTAACCCTTGGATGAATCCGAGACCGATATTCCCTGTAGCCTTGTGTCGTTCGAAGACGGCGATCTTGAGGACATCGTTATCAGGGTTCGCCGAAACGAATCCGTCTCTTACCGGAGCTTCCGACTCCAAGCACCGAGTGTATATGCTTCCCGGAATCACTCCTATTGCCCGTATTCTGATGGTGCCATTTGTCAACTTCGTGCGTATTGCCAAATCGTTCAACGTAGGGAGTCTCTTCAATTTAATAGAATGCCTTGCTAAATCCGGATAACTAGGCAGGGCGATTGCTTCGACCAACTTTCCGCTTTTACTTACGACTTGACCGTCTGCGATTACCGTATTCACCGAGGCCTTTGCGAGGTCATCAAGGATTATCATGTCCGCGTATCGAGCTGGAGCAATGTTCCCAAGTTCTCTTGCGCATTCGTAATGTTCAGCCACATTCAAAGTTGCCATCTGAATCGCAACTATCGGATCAACTCCTTCCTCGATAGCCCTCCGTACAACATAGTCAACGTGCCCTTCTCGCAATAGTGAGCTTGGTTCTCGGTCGTCCGTCACCAAGCATACATGCCTAGAGTCTATGTTCTCTTCCGTAACGGCACGAATTGTCTCAGCGATATCTAGTGATGCTGATGCTTCTCTGAGCATAGCATACATGCCCAATCGGAGCTTCTGCAGAGCTTGGATCTTCTTGGTTGATTCGTGGCAGGAGGTTATTCCCGCAGCAACATACGCCGCCAAATCCCTGTCCAACAGGTCAACAGCATGCCCCTCCACAACCCGTCCCGCCCTGAGAGTGGCTGCAAGTTCTCCATGAACATGTTCATCTGAGGAAATGACGCCGGGATAATTCATCATCTCCCCCAAAGCCACAACCCCTCTCCACTTCAAGGCCTCCTCAACCTCAGCCGGTCCAATGGTGGCTCCGGATGTTTCGAAGCCTGGTGCCGCGGGGACGCAGGAGGGGAAGGTTATGAGAATCTTGAGTGGGAGACCGCGTGACTCATCTAGGAAGAATCTCACTCCATTCAATCCTAGAACGTTCGCGATTTCATGTGGGTCGGCGAAGATGGTTGTCGTACCGTGCGGTAGGACGGCTCGAGCGAATTGGGTAGCGGTAACCATTGCGCTCTCAATATGCATGTGTCCGTCGATGAATCCTGGAGCGAGATACTTTCCTTGGGCGTCTATGATCTGTGTGTTAGGACCGATGGTGTGTTTCGCGTCGCCTACAAGTGCGATTCGATCCTTCTTCACAGCAACGTCTTGCTTTTCCAATATTTCTCTAGAATTGACGTTCACCAAAGAAGCGTTCTTGACAACCAGATCCGCTTTCTGGCGTCCCATCGCCGTATCGACAAGGGTGCGAGTCATTTCATGAAGGCGTGTTCGGCCTTCAATCTCGAACAATGTAAGGATCTCCAAGCAAACATGATTTCCGCGCACTTAAGAAATCTCGGGGGAAGGTTGAACCCACCAGATTGGTGGTAGAAAGACGCTGCAGTTCAGGTAGGCGTGAAAAGAACGTCGAGAGAATAAATCAAGAAAAAAAGAATGGGGGTTGAGACTTCAGTCTCTACTTTGGTATTTTGGTCGGGATGCCCTCAACAAACCAGTCCATGCCCCAGAGATCGTCGTGTGTTGCTCTCTGTCCAGCTTCAAGTTTCACGTTGCCGTTCTGGTCTTTGATGGGGCCGGTGAAGGGTTCGAAGAGCATCTCCTTCATCGCCTCATATCTTCGAACGATGAGCGCCCTGTATTGGTCTGGAATTGCTGGATTGAGAGGAGCTAGGTGTACAACGTTGTCGTAGAAGTCTGTCTGTCCTGGAAGGGTTTCGAAGGTTCCTTCAACAGCTTCCGCTGTGCTCTTTGCTTCGGGAAGTTTCCATTTGTAACCCATACCGTCGCCAATTCTTGCCCAGCTATCTTCAGGTCTCCATGTTCCTGCGTAGAGTTTGCTCAGAATGTACTCGTACATAAGGCCCCACTCCACTACTTGCCCAGTTAGATGGGCTTTCGGACCGTACTTCGTCATGTCGCTGTAGTGACTGAAGCTCCAAACGGGTTTGCCCTTATCTTGGTACTCCTGTGCCACTTGAAGAGTGGTTGGTGAGTCCTCGGTATACGCCAAGACATCTGCGTTGTTTGATTCGATAAGGCTGACTGCGGCGTCTCTGGTCTTCCCGGGGTCAAACCACGAGAATAGAAAGACGACGGATGCTTCTATTTTCGGATTGACCTCTCTTGCACCGAGAACGAACGCGTTGATGTGTCGTACGACTTCAGGTGTAGGATACGCGGCTACGTAACCCATCTTTCCTGTCTTGCTCATAGCTCCTGCGGCAAGCCCACATAAGTAATAGAGTTGGTAGAACTCCGCGAAGTATGTTCCGGCGTTCTTAGATCGCTTGTATCCTGAGCAGTGCATGAAAGTCTTGTCAGGATGTCTTTCCCCTGCGGCAATGGTTGGGTCCATGAAGCCGAAGCTTGTCGTAAACACGATGTCTGCGCCGTCAGCTATCATCTTGTCTATTGGACCAGCTGCTTCAGCCTCGGCGACGGATTCAGCATAGACCGTATCGAGCCAAGGGATTTTTTGCACAACGTACTTGCGCCCCCTATCATGTCCAAAAGTCCAGCCGAAATCTCCAACTGGCCCAACGTAAATGAAGCCTGCTTTGATTCTCTTCGCCGGGGCAGCTGCAGTGGTAGTCGTAGTTACTTCACGAGTTATCCCTGCCGGGGCTGTGCCTATTCCGCCCGCGTAACCAGCAAGAGCGCCGACCGCAAGTCCTCCAATTGTGCCTGTAATGAATTTTCTGCGACTGACATTCTGCTCTTCGGTTTTCTTTTCCGTCATAAGTTCTCCACCTTAATCCGCCCTGATATTGGAGTGGATTGCTTGAAAAAGCTTGGCATTGACGGCAGCAATTGAGTCAAAGCACGTTCGCTGTTTCGCTATTCGCCCCGCACATACGGGTTTCCGAGCGCAGCGGGGACTCCCACGCGTTTCTTCAACGTCGCGGAAGACATGAGGACGAGAGTTCCAATCGTAACAAAGTATGGAAGCATCAGCAGCAGCTGTGGTGTTTCGGTCCCAATTCCGATTGCTTGAAGTCTAAATTGCAGTGCCATCACGCCTCCGAACAGGTAAGCACCCAAGATCGCTCGGAGCGGGTTCCACACCGCAAATATTGTCAGCGCGATCGCAATCCAGCCCCTTCCCGCCGTCATACCCTCTATCCATAGCGGAGTGTACACGATAGACAAGTAAGCCCCGCCGAGTCCACCCAGTACACCTCCCACTAGAACGCAGACATAACGCGTCAGGTCCACGTTTACACCCAAGCTGTCTGCCATACTTGGATTCTCGCCTACAGATCTGATATTCAAGCCGAACTTTGTCCTGAAGAGGACGAACCACAACACTAAGCTCACAACGATAGAGAAGTAGATCAGTACGTCTCCTGAGAACAGGATCGGTCCCAAGACAGGGATATCTTGCAACAACGGAATCGGGGTCGGTCGCAACTTATTCGCAATCTGGCCGATCAGAGGTCTCCCAAGAAAACCGCTCACCCCGAGACCGAAAATAGAGATGGCGAGACCGCTGACTATCTGATTCGCCTTTAGAGTTATCGAGACGAAGGCGTGAATCAAGCTCAGTAGCGCACCAACGATCGCGGCTGCAACGATTGCCAGTGCTATGTCTCCGGTCCTGAACGAAACGAGGAAAGCCGTCAAGGCTCCCATGATCATTATTCCTTCAAGACCCAAATTGAGCACGCCAGAGCGCTCAGAGTATATTTCACCAACTGTAGCCAGTAGAAGTGGAGTACCCGCCTGAATCGCATGCGCTAGGAGAGAAACCGCAAAACCCGCATCTATTGTCGACATTTTCCGGTCACCTAAGAGTTATCGTGATTCTGTACTGCGTTATGACGTCCGCGCCCACAACGAAGAGAAGTATTAGACCCTGAAAGACCAAAACAGTTGAGAACGCTAGACCTAGTCCAATTTGGAGCGCGTCGCCGCTCACAAGAAGGCCTCCAAAGAGCAGTCCAGCAACCAGAGCGCCAATTGGGTTCAGGCGCGCCAGCCAGGCCACTATGATCGCAGTGTACCCATAACCTGGAGAAATCCCATGCCTCAACCTCATCACAATTCCTGAAACCAGCGTCATACCTGCCAGTCCTGAGAAACCACCGCTCAGAAACATCGCAAGGAGAGTCAGCAGAAGGTAACTCATGCCCGCATATTTGGCCGCGCTTTGGCTTTGCCCTGCAACTTTGATTTCATAACCCCAGCGTGTGAAGGAGAGGACAAGATAGACAAGGATCGCGCTTGCGATCGCTATTAATAACCCGGAGTGAATTCGTATGCCTGGGATCATGGGCAGTCTCGCTTCTAGCGGGAACATCGGGGTCAGAGGGAAGCCGTAACCTTGAGGATCTCGCCAGGGACCGTAAACTAAGAAGTCAACCCATAAAATTGCGACGAAATTCATCATCAATGTTGTAAGGACCTCGTTCACCTGCAGCCGTGCCTTCAAGAAAGCTGGTATCAGACCCCAAATTCCGCCTGATAGAAACGCGAAGAGTATCATGAGGGGGATTATGATGATGCTGGGACTGTCGGGGAACATGAGAACCATGAGGGTGGCGGCGAACCCTCCCATGAACAGTTGACCTTCTCCACCAATATTCCAGAATCCCATCTTGAACGGAAAGCAGAGCCCCACCGCTATCAGGATTATCGGAATGGCTCTAGTTACTGCTTCAGTGACTCCTTGGGTTGTTGTGAAGACGCTGAGAACCTGCTGGAAGGCGGCAACTGGGTCGACGCCTGCGACCAGAAAGAGAGGGATGGTACTTCCGAGGCCGAGAAGTATCGCTGAAACGGAAACAGCCGCATTCAATCTTCTGTCAGGGACGAGTCGCCGTTCAAATCGAAAACTTGGTAGAGCCAAAGGAGATCTCAATCCTAGTTATGCAGCCTTCTTCAGCGCGCCACCCATCATCAGACCTATTTCTTCCATATTCGCCGACTCGGCGGTTACAACACCCATCATCTGTCCATCGTAAAGAACTGCGATTCGATCGCTGAGAGAAAGAATCTCTTCAAGGTCCTCAGAAATCAGTAATATCCCCGCTCCCATTTCACGTTGCTTGAGGAGTAGTCCCCGCACGTATTCTGTAGCACCAACGTCCACACCACGGGTGGGGTATAGCGCCACGATTAGCTTCGGTTTCCCGGAGAGTTCTCGTGCGAGTATGAGCTTCTGAAGGTTTCCTCCTGAAAGGGTTCTTGTGATCGCGTATCTGCTAGGAGTGACGATATTGAACTCAGAAATCAGCTTCTCGGCGTTCGCTCCGATCTCTCGCCTGTGAAGAACAAGTCTTTTCGAAAACGGTTCATATCGATAAGTTCGCAGAACCAAGTTCTCTGCCACCGAGAGATTTTGTGGAGCACCTACGTTGACGCGATCTTCAGGAACGTATGCCACACCATGCTCGATCATATATCTTGCAGTCCTACCAGTTACATTATTCCCGTCGATAATGATCTGACCAGACGAAACATCTCGTAAGCCGGTTATTGATTCCGCCAGTTCCTTCTGACCATTGCCAGCAACGCCGGCCACACCAAACATCTCGCGGGCGTGAACAGTGAATGAGATTCCCTTCAGAGCAGGCAGACCCTTATCGTTCAGTACTTGAAGATCGCGAACTTCGAGAACTAGACTCGCTGAGGCTCCGCCTCGCCTTTCATAAGTGAACAGAACCTTTCGTCCCACCATCATCGTGGCCAGATCAGATTTTGAAGTAGTGCTGGTTGCAACCTTTCCAACCACCCGTCCAGCTCTTAGGACAGTGACGCGGTCACTGATCGCCATGACCTCGTCAAGTTTGTGCGTGATGAATATGACCGATTTGCCTTCAGCGGCCATTTTCCTGAGGAAATCAAACAGGTGTTTGCTCTCCAAGGGCGTGAGAATGGAAGTAGGTTCGTCTAGGATGAGGATGTCAGCGCCACGGTAGAGGATCTTTAGAAGCTCTACTCGTTGTCTTTCTCCCATCGAGAGTTGCCAGATTCTAGCACGCGGGTCCACTGGAAGATCATGTTTTTTCGAGAGTTCCTCGATCTCCTTCTCCGCCGTCTTGAGCCTCAAGATCGTGGGCAGATTCTTGAGACCGAGAAGAATGTTCTCGCAGACAGTATGAGATTCAACGAGTCTGAAATTCTGATGTACCATCCCGATTCTTAGGGTGATGGCATCTTTCGGGGACCTGATTGAAACTTCTCTTCCGTTTACGCAGATCTTTCCTGAGTCGGGCCTGTGAATCCCATAGAGGACGTTCATGAGCGTGGTCTTGCCGGCACCATTTTCACCCAAAAGAGCGTGCACTTCACTTCGTCCAACTTCAAAGTCAACGTGGTCGACGGCGAGGGCCCCGGGAAATCGTTTCACTACTTGCTCCATCTTGATGATTGGACTCGGCTGCATACCGTATCCGTCCTAGATCTGCGCTCAGGGGCCTCCCATTCCTTAGGAACAAGCACACGAACTGACACTGCTCAGGGAATTAATGCCTATCGATTCGTTCCTCCTTTTTCACGGTTCTCCGACCTCTCTGAGGGCTGTTCAAACAGAAATAGCCCACAAGGGTCTAGTAGACCGTTGTCAACTCCAGGTAGATGCATTTGACCTCCGTTCTAATTTCTGGCGGAACCATAATCACCATGGATGAGCGACGACGAGTCATTAGAGATGGAGCCGTCCTAGTTCAAGATAATCGGGTCGTGGAAGTGGGCAAGACTTCCGAAGTAAAGAAGACCGCGCGAGCGGAACTTCAAATTGACGCCAAAGGAATGCTCCTCCTACCCGGTTTGGTCGACACGCATGTGCACCTTGCTCAAGCGCTGATTAGGGGTTGTGCAGATGACACATCACTCATAGATTGGCTTCAGAAATTTGTATGGCCGCTCCAGGGCAATTTTGAGGCAGAGGATGGGAAAGCCAGCGCAGAACTTTGCATGCTTGAGATGATAAAATCCGGCACAACAACATTCCTAGAGAGTCTACTGCATCCCAGATATGGTTTCGAAGGAATAGCGGAGAGCGTACAGCGGATCGGAATGCGTGGTATTCTATCGAAGACGGTCATGGGATTGCCTAGCTACGGGAGTGAAGGAAACATAATGCACCCAGGCATGATAGAGGATGCAGAGACCTGTCTCCGAGAGGTTGAAGATTACTTCAAGCGTTGGAATGGACGTGCAGATGGAAGAATCAATGTCTGGTATGGGGCACGCTCACTCGGCGGTTGCACTCGAGAGCTCTACAAGCAGATAGCGGAGGGCGCCCGCAGACTTGGGACCGGTGTCACCATGCACCTCAGCGAAGTTCAGGAGGATGTCAGGTATGCGCGGAGAGAGTTCGGGAAGATGCCTGGAGAATTCATTGACGAAGTTGGATTGGCTAGGCCCAACGTGGTTTTCGCTCACGGAGTCTGGCTCACAGAGTCGGAGTGGCAAATCTTCGCGAGGAAAGGCGCCAGCGTAGCTCACTGTCCTTCATCAAACATGAAACTCGCTTCAGGAATAGCTCGCGTACCTGAAATGATACAAGCCGGAATGAACGTGTCCTTGGGCTGCGACGGAGGGCCAAGCAACAACTGTTACGATATGATTAGAGAAATGAAAACCGCCTCACTCCTCCAAAAGGCCAGATTGCTCGATCCCTTAGTCTTAGACGCTGAAACCGCATTGGAAATGGCGACAATGAATGGCGCAAAAGCCTTAGGTCTTCGGAAGGAAATTGGGTCGATCGAAGTTGGAAAGAAAGCGGATCTTATTCTAGTGTCATTGAAGAAACCGCACTTGGTGCCTCCACTTAACCCAGTTTCACACCTCGTTTACGCAGCCAATGGAGCAGATGTCGAAACCGTAATCATCGACGGTAAGATCGTAATGAAAGACCGTGTTGTCGAAACGATTGATGAAGATGAGGTCATGCGCCACGCGAACGAGAGAGGCGCAAAGTTGCTTGCTAGGTCGGGGCTGGAGATTACACCCAAATGGACAGTTGTCTGAACAACGCCCGCAAGCTTCAAGATTAGAAGGAGATTAGATGAAGATTCACACCGTGGTTGAATAGCAATGAGTATAGCCTGGACAAAATCGCGTCGAGTATCTGAGGGGATTTTCGAGACAATCGGTCGAACCCCTCTGGTCAAGCTGAGGAAGATTCCGCGTTCTGAAGGAGTCAAGGCAAACATTCTGGTGAAGCTCGAATACACGAACCCCACAGGCAGCCTCAAAGACAGAATATACCGCGAAATGATTACAAGGGCTATTGAACGTGGAGAACTCAAGCCTGGCATGGAGATTCTGGAAGCCTCAACCGGCAACGCCGGAATAGCCTGCTCCTTCGTCGGGACAACTCTCGGGTACAAGGTCACCATAGTCATCCCCGCGGGCATGAGCCAGGAACGGATGAAGATCATGCGCGCATACGGCGCCAACGTAATCAACACGCCCGGCGGGGAAAGCGATGTGGATCTCTGCCTGAAGAAGATAGAGGAACTGAAGCAGGCAAATCCCGGGAAATATTGGGAACCTGGACAATTTGGCAATAAGGACAATGTTGCAGCTCATTACAAAACAACTGGACCGGAGATTTGGGAGCAGAGCGCAGGAAGAGTTGACTGCTTCCTAGCTTCGCAAGGTACGGGAGGAACATTGACTGGAGTAGGACGCTTCCTAAGGAAAAAGAAGAAAAGGGTTGCACTGTTTGCCGTCGAACCCTCAGAAGCACCTATCTTGGCTCACCGAAAATGGGGAACACACAAAATAGAAGGGATCGGGGACGGCTTTGTCCCACGCAACCTCGAACTGAGTCATCTAACGGGAATCATCACGACTGGTTCTGATGAATCAATCGACATGGCCAAAAGGTTGGCCCGAGATGAGGGAATCTTCTGCGGTATATCATCGGGTTGCAACGTGCTTGCCGCAATCAAAGTCGCCAAAAAACATCCGGAATACAAGACGATTGTGACGATGATAAACGACACTGGCCAGCGATATTTCTCAACGGAACTCTGCGGGGAAGAGAAGCATGTTGAAGTTCCACAACGAGACCACCCTCTAGACGACTACACAATCAAGGAACTAGACAAATACCAATCACGGTGGGACATAATCGAATAAGCAACTTGAACCTATTTTGCGTCTGGACGGAGGGAGAGAGAGCCAGTGGCAGAAGCAGTGAGTTCTTACATCAAAGAGATGAAGTGCGCGCGATGCGGAACAAAGTACGACCCAAACGCCGGGCCCATTCGCTGTGTTAATCACGACGATGGACGATTAGACATCTACTATGACTATGACGCACTCCGCGAAGTCGTCACTCAGGCTGAGCTTTCAAAACGTCCTAGGGGAGTCTGGAGATACCGAGAACTACTACCGGTGAATCACCATAAGAACATCATCAGCCTTGGTGAGGGTGGGACGCCACTAATTCCTGCGCGCCGTCTTGGTCGGAAGCTCGAGTTGGAAAGGCTTTGGCTGCTGGATGATACGAGGAATCCGACTTCGTCCTTCAAGGACCGACCGATGACTGTTGGTGTTTCTAAGGCTGTGGAGCTGAACTACCAGACCGTTGTCTCAGCTTCGAGCGGAAACGCTGCAGCGGCATTATCCGCATATTCTGCAAAAGCCGGATTGACCTGCATAACCTTCGTCCCAGAAATGGCCAGTGCGGGAAAACTCGCCCAGCTCACAATGTACGGCGCCAAAGTGGTTAGGGTCCGCGGACTCGAATCGGGGGAGGATCCCACTGTCAAGATGCTGAAGGAAGTTTGTGATCGTTACAACTGGTACCCTTGTCCGAGTTTTGGTCCCATGAACCCCTATCAAGCTGAGGGACCGAAGACCATGTCATATGAGATTGTGGAGTCACTTGCATGGGAAGCACCAGATTGGGTCTTCGTCCCAGTGGGCGGAGGAGGAGCCTTGACTGGAAACTGGAAGGGGTATCGCGATTTCCAAGAATTGGATTTCATCAAAGCGATGCCAAGAATGGTCGCCGTCCAGTCCACTGGGTGTGCTCCCCTAATTCGTGCCTATGAGAGTGGTGCCGACCCATTGAAGATAATTCCGTGGGAAAGACCTGACTCTGTCGCCACGGGGTTGATGGATCCGTTTCCGTGGGATGGGGACGCCGCACTGAATGCCGTTAGAGATTCCCGTGGAACAGCAACAGCCGTTACCAACGAAGAGATTCTTGAGGCTCAGCGAATACTTGCTAAGAACGAAGGCATATTCGCGGAGCCCTCTGGTGTAACCTCACTCGCTGGATTGATCAAGCTTGCCACAGCGGGTGGTATCGAGAAGTCGGATAGTCTGGTTGTGGAGATAACTGGAAGCGGTCTAAAGGATCCGAGCATAGTAATGGGAGATGTGATTGAAGTTCCTGTAATAGATCCGTCAATTCAAGAACTGGAGCGAGTCATCAAGCTGTAGTTGCTTACCGTTTTCTGCCGCCCATCGTCAAAGCCAGAACCGCCATTTTGGTATACATGCCATTCTCGGCTTGAGGGTAAATAACGGAATTCGGGCCGTCTAGAACCCCATCCGTTGCCTCTTCTCCGCGAAGCACAGGCAACACATGCGTTACGATAGCCTTCCGATCCATTTTATCGAGTAATTCCTGGGTCAGTGTCCAGTTCCGGTATTTCTCATGGAGTTCGCTTTCTCTTTCCTTGCCAAACTTGCTGGCTCCAACTCTGAGCAATTCATTGGAAGCCCAGTTTCGCGGGAAGACGGCATGCGCCCCTTCTATGGCCGAATTCAAATCATTCGTGACTTTGAACTCACTTCCAGTGTCCTTAGCGTTCGACTCCGAAGTCGCAATAATCTTAGGATCAATCTCGAAGCCCGGTGGATGCGCTAGGACGACATCCATACCGAAGCGGGGCAGTATGAGTGCCTCTTCTTGGATGCTGCATCTGCCGCGGAAGCTCTTGGAATAACCCCACATGATAACGTACTTCTTGCCCTTCACCTTGTCCAGTCCTTCTTGGACGGTCATCAGGTCTGCGAGGCCCTGTGTAGGATGGTATGTGCAGCAGGCCATGTTAATGACTGGAATTTCCGAGTGTTTGGCGTACTCTCGGACGACGGAAACCCCGGCGCCGTAAACGTAATCTATTGCCGAGTCAAGAATCCGAATCCCTAGCCCGTGACCATACTTTTCGTACATTTTCGCAACGTCTTTTGCATCTTCTCCGGATCCGAGTCGAGTTGTCGAGACGTCGACGTACTGTGCGTGTCCTCCAAGGTAGGTCATTCCGGCTTCAAACGCTGCCCGAGTACGAGTTGAGGGGGCATAGAATAACATGAAAAATGTCTTGTTTCGGAGCAAATGTGGGACATTGCCCCGACGATACCTTAACTTCAGATCACCTGCCAATTTCAGCGTCGTTCGAAGTTCTTCAATCGACCAGTCTTGGGTAGTGATCAGGTCCCTTCCGGTTAGGTCAACCTTGGGCATTCAAAGATTCTCCAATCGGTTTCCAAGGACGACTTCACGTCCTAAATAGGACTTTGGAATTGGCAAGTAAGTTCATAAGACCTAAGCTAGGCAACAATTCAGATTTCTACTTAGATGAGCTGTGACAAGAATGGTTGAGAAACTCCTCGTCATCGCACTTGGTGGCAATGCTCTTCTGAAGCGAGGTCAGAAAGGGTCCTTTGAGGAACAATATCAGAACGTAAGAACGACGGCTAGCAAAATTGCGGTTCTGATCGAACGCGGATACAAGATAGTACTAACTCATGGCAACGGCCCACAAGTCGGCGCGACGCTTCTGAGACATGAAGCTGCCAAGAGTATTGTTCCACCGTTTCCGCTGGATGCCTGTGGCGCAGAAACGCAAGGCTTCATCGGCTACATGATTCAGCAAGCCCTCAGAAACGAATTAAAGTCACGTGGAATCGACAAATATGTTGTCACCGTAATCACAAGAGTGATTGTGGACAAACATGATTTAGCCTTTCAAAATCCAACCAAACCAATTGGTCCATTCTACTCGAAGGATGAGGCCGACAGCCTCAAGCAACAAAAACCCGACCTGACAATCAAAGAGGATGCTGGGCGTGGCTATAGAAGGGTCGTTCCGTCACCCGATCCAAAGATAATTGCGGAACGCTCCGCGATCAGAGCCCTTGTCGATGCCGGTTATGTCGTTGTCGCGTGCGGCGGGGGTGGGATTCCCATAATCGAAGAGGGCACTACCGCGGTCGGTGTTGAAGCGGTCATTGATAAGGATCTGGCGGGGCAACGTCTAGCAACTTTGATAGGCGCCAACATCTTCGTCATCTTGACAGATGTCAAAGGTGCCTACGTCGATTACGGAACACCGAAGCAGGAACTGATAACGGAGATAACTTCTGGCAAGATGAAGAACTACTTGAGGGAAGGTCAATTCAAGAAAGGCAGTATGGCACCGAAAGCGCAGGCCGTCATTAGGTTTGTTGAGGCTGGTGGTGAGCGGGCCATTATCGCCGACCTCGGGAGCCTGATCGAAGCGCTGGACGGCAAAACTGGAACACATGTAGTCGTTCCAAAAGCTTAATTCGAGTTTCCACGGCCTGAGGGACATCGAGGTATTGTTATTGGTGTCCTTCGTTGGAATTTGGAAAGGCAAGGACTTTCTCGACACAAATGACTTCTCGCAAGAAGAGATCAAGAAGGTCCTTGACGCAGCAGACAACTTGAGAAAACTGTTCCGGTCGCGGAAACAACATCACTACTTGCCCGGAAAAACCTTGTTCATGATGTTCTACAACAGATCGCTAAGAACACGCAACTCATTTGAAGCGGGTATGTACCAGCTGGGGGGTCACGCGCATTTTCTGAGTCCACAGGACGTTTACACACCGGCGCTTCCTGAAGACATGATAGCCTACCAGACTGAAGCCATCTCTGACGTTGGGAGAGTCCTCAGCAGATACGGAGACGCAATCGCCATCAGAATCTACGGCGACGCAGCGAAATGGAACATTGGGAGAGGCCACAAGGTCGTTCGGGAATTCGCGAAACATGCAACAATCCCCGTGCTAAACACGGAGGACGACATGTACCACCCTTTCCAGGCCCTGGCTGATGCCCAAGCCATGAGGAACGCTATCCCCAAGCTCGCAGGAAAGAAACTGGTCGTCTCCTATGCCTACTCTGGTGGGCTGAAACCTCTCGCCGTTCCACAAAGTGAGGTCCTAATCGGGACACAGATGGGCATGGATGTTGTGCTAGCGCATCCGAAGGGTTTCGAACTCGAAGACGTCATCCTAGATGCGTCTAAGGCCAATGCGGATAGGTACGGAGGAGAATTTCGCGTCGTCAACGATATGAAGGAGGCCTTTGACGGGGCGGATGTTGTATACCCGAAGGCGTGGTCACCAAAGAATTTCTTCCCACCACATAGACCGTCGCTGGATAAGGAGGGCGCCACGACGTATCAAGACAAGTTCAAGGATTGGATCTGCACTCAGGAACTGATGGATCGCACGAACAAAGGCAAGTACATGCACTGCGGACCCGCAGATCGAGGACAGGAAGTAACCGACGAAGTAATAGACAACGAGCAATACTCGCTGTACTTCGAGCAAGCCGAGAACCGATTGCACGCCCAAAAAGCAGTAATGGCCATGGTCATGGGAGATCGCTCAAAACGTCGAAAGTGAGCGCTCCAGATCACCGCTCTGAATACGTACACTCGTTCTGAATCTTTCCGACATTTTCCATATGTCACGAAATCTGGAGTAGCGAAGTTCACGTTGCTGAGACGGGCATGAAGACGGCACCGAGTGAGATAGTCCTTGCAAACTGGGGAAGACGTTTCATCGCATGGTTTGCGGATTATATCATAATCAACGTAATGTTGGCCTATTTTCGACTGGAAGATCTAGAGTCCACGCTTTTTCCCCAATTCCTTCTCCCCCGTCTGCCGGGAACGGATATCTCCGTCTGGTCTCCCCTCTCCATTCTCATCTTCTTCCTCTACTGGGCATCTTCTGAATGGTACTTTGGCCGTTCGATCGGACAACTCCTACTCAACATCAGACTAGTGGATCTCAAGGGCCGAAACCCGAGCTTGCGAGCTTCCGCGATTCAGAGCCTGGGAAAGTCGCTTCTTCTTCCAATCGATTGCATAATTGGCTGGACGTATGGGCCTTGTCGTGAGCGGAGGCAGCGCTTCTTCAACAAGCTGTCTAATACTATTGTCATATTCATCGGAAGCCCACAACGGCTTATAGAGAAGAAAGATGAGTACGCAAGAGAACCTTGATGTCTGGTTAGGAAAACTAACGCGAAAGTTTACCTCGATAGTTCAAGGGTTCGACTTATAATCAATCAGAAGATTGCAACGGGCATGAACTATGTTGACGGATCATGAGATTATAATCATTGGCTCAGGTCCAGCTGGCTTGACTGCTGCTATCTATGCTGGACGCGCGATGGTGAAAACTCTTGTCATTGGAGGCCGACTTTCTGGCGGCCAACTTATGCTTACAACTGGCGTGGAGAACTTTCCGGGTTTCTCAAACGGCATTCAAGGTCCGAATCTAATGCAGGAAATGCGAAAACAAGCGGAGCGTTTCGGTGCTGAGATAGTGGACGAAGATGTTGAATCCATCGATTTCAAGCGTAAACCGTTGCAGGTCACTGCTGGAGGGCGTGCGTATACAGCCAACGCCGTAATCATTGCGACCGGGTCCTCGGCGAAGTGGTTGGGCTTACCCTCTGAAGGAAAGCTACGGGGACGTGGGGTCTCCAGTTGTGCGACCTGTGATGGATATTTCTTCCGAGAGAAACGTGTCGTGGTGGTTGGCGGGGGCGATACCGCACTTGAGGAAGCGCTCTTTCTGACCAAGTATGCGACAGAAATACTCGTGGTTCACCGAAGAAACAAGCTTCGAGCCAGCAAGATTATGCAGAGCAGAGCGTTCGCGAACAAGAAGATCAGGTTCGTGTGGGACTCTGTAGTGGAAGATGTTCTTGGACAGGAGAGAGTGGAAGGCGTCAAAATCAGGAACGCGAAGACTGGGGAGTTGACCATGTTTCCTTGCGATGGCCTTTTCGTAGCCATCGGATTTCAACCCAACACACAGATTTTTCGAGGGCAAATTACCCTTGATGAGAAAGGATACATCGTCACGAGGCAGGAGACCAGTTCGAGTGCTGCGGGAGTGTTCGTGGCTGGAGATGTACACGATTACAGGTATCGCCAAGCCGTGACTGCGGCCGGCGAAGGATGCAAGGCCGCGATGGACGCACTGGCGTACTTGGAAGAACAGAAAGAGATAACGGTCTCAGCGAGAGAGTAGCTCCAGTTCTTTCTCCACGCCGCTCTGCTGGCGTATCGCAGACCGTATTAGTTCTGAGTCACTTCTGCCCTTCGTCCAGCAGGTTTCCGAACTGAAGCCCCTAGTTCGATGGTCCAACGGCATAGCGGTTCGCTACAACGAAACCACAATGCTCTTCGACCCATTGGAGAGCGATCCCTCCATCTCGGACCTATTCATCTCGCACGCTCACTACGATCACGCAAGAGGCTTCGAGTTCCCAATTCAGAAGAAACGATCAACTGAAGATACGCGTGAGGTCTACGAGGCCGAGAATAATCGGCAGGTTGGCAACTGGGAGCAGGTCCGCATCGGCAGACGAATCAAAGTGGGAGATGTTGAGGTTGAGGCGCATGAGGCGGGGCATATCCTCGGCGCCGTTCAATACGAGATTATCACACCTGAAGGCACAGTAGTCTACGCCTCGCACCTCAACCTTACAGACACTCTCCTTCTCCGCGCAGCAGAAATCGCGCCCTGCGACCTTCTCGTGATTGAAACATCGGTGCCTACTCAGAAGCCTCTTTCTCAGCAATCGGCACTCGCCAACATCGTGAAGTGGACGTTAGAGTGCATAAGGGACGAAAGAATACCTGCCTTCGAGACGGACACGATCGGTAACGCCCAAGAACTCGTAAGAGCGTTCAATCTGTGGACCAAGCTTCCTGTCATAGTGCATCCTCGAATAGCTCGAGTCAATAGCGTCTACGAGAGGAGGGGATTGGGTCTGCGTTACACGGACGCTTCAACCGAGGAAGCAATGAGGATGATAGAGAAATCACATTGTGTAGTCCTTGTTCCGAAACGCTTTGACACGTCACGCTATGGAAATTTCCGAACAGCATACGTCTCAGCGTCGCCAATTAGAGCGAGAGACACTGAACGGGAGTTCTTTCCCCTCAGCGACCAAGCGGATCTGAATCAGCTTATTCAATACGTTACTGAGGCAAAACCGAAGGCCGTCCTCACCTTTTATGGCTCGAGCGAGCAATTTGCTCAAATGGTGACCAAGCGACTTGGAATTACCGCGAAACAACTTGCCACGGAAGTCGCACGCAGGAAACCAGTCTCTGTTAAGGTGGATGAGCAGCGTGTCTCGCGCTGTCAGGCCGCCATTCTACGAGGGATGGAAATAGCTGACTTCACCTACGATAAACGTGATCTCGTCGCCTTTGGGCTGAGAGAGAGTTTCAGAAGTACCGAAATCGATGAAGCTCTGCTTCGCATGACAAAGAATGGCACGTTGAAATACTCAAAGCTCCTCGACGGCTACAACCGTACGTGAGCACAAGAATAGAAGACTATGCGCATCTTCTATGGAAGGTTCCGCCCGTTCGTACTACAGCCCAAGTCCCTTTAGCAGGAACTTGCGTTGACAATACGGGCAGTAAGGCGTTTCTCGTGGTATTGTCTGGCCACAATATGCACATCTAATGTACTGAGAACCAAGCATTTGCATTTGTCATCGGGCGATGCTGTTTCGGCGTTTTCATTTTGATATTTAGTTGTCATAATTGCCAACTCGCGCTGTTCTCACCGCGTGGTTATTACAAGGTCTTAGCAACCTAAGGTGAGTCCGACGATCCTTAGGAATCACAGGCTGGAAAGAGATCCATTGTCTGCTACCAATCTAAAGTGCGCATCTTGCGGGTTGATTCATGAGCTGAACGGAAGAGCTCTTGTTTGCTCGAAGTGCGGGAGCGTCCTAGATGTCCAGTACGATGTTGAGAGGGCCGGACACAGCTTCACGAAGGAGTCATTGAGACCACATGCGCGCTCGGTGTGGAGATACAGAGCGTTGCTACCCGTATCGGAAGACAAATACATTGTCTCGCTCGGTGAGGGCGCGACACCGCTGAAGCAGGCCTCGAACTACGGTAGCCTGATTGGTCTTACCGAGTTAGCGCTCAAGTTGGACTACTTGAACCCCACTGGCTCGTTCAAAGACAGAGGAACAACTGTCACTGTTTCGAAGCTCAATGAGTTGGGCATAAGCTCGGCGATGGATGATTCTTCTGGGAATGCAGGCGTATCTCTGGCTGCATACTGTGCAAGTGCTGGAATCGAATGTACACTCTACGTACCATCCAGCATCCCGACCGAGAAACTCGTTCAGGCTCGAATCTATGGCGCCAAGATCGAAAGGATCTCCGGGTCAAGAACAGACGTGGCCAAAGCCGCGGAGAAACGTTGGAAAGAGTCAGGACTCTACTACGCGTCACATAACCTGAGTCCATTTTTCTTTGAAGGAATGAAAACGCTCGCCTACGAGATCGTCGAGGCATCGGATTGGCAAGTACCGGATCACATAGTGTTCCCTGTCGGAGGAGGAACATTGCTAGCCGGGGCATGGAAAGGCTTCAAAGAATTGGTGACGCTGGGATGGATTGAAGAGGTTCCGAGATTCCATTGTGTACAATCTGAGGCCTGTATGCCAATAGTCGAGGCCTACCAAAAAGGAAGCACACGAGTGGAGCCCGTGATCGAAGGAGAGACAGTTGCAGGTGGGATCAGAATCTCTAATCCCGCAAGGGGATGGCAAGTGCTCCAAGCTCTGCGAGCCACCAGCGGGAAAGCGATATCCGTATCCGATGACGAGATTCTCAGACATCAAAGGCTTCTCGCAGGGAAGGAAGGCATTTTCGCGGAGCCAACTTCATGTGCCGCCTTGGCCGGGCTGGAGAAGCTCCGCAAGACCGATGTGATCAAGGCTGACGAGTCTGTGATTGTTCCTCTAACAGGATTTGGGTTGAAGGACACCAAGAGCGCCGCGAAATCTCTCGAATCATTCAACTGAGATCGTGTCTCTTCAGAAAACCTGAAATCGGTTCTTCTTAACGCTGCACGGCTGCTCCCACAATAATCGTCAATTCATTCTCAAAGATCCTACGCCTAGAGTCAGGGTTGAAGACAATCTTCACGTTCGACACCACCCAGCCTAGGTTTGATAGAAAGAGTTCGATCCGATATGCCGACGGCATTCTAGTTGATTAAGTGAAGGACGAAATATCGTTAGTTGTTATTCTTCACGTACCGTTCTCTTGTTGAAGTCAGATAACTAACGTCACTCTCTGTGTGCGCATAGCTGATTGCCCCGTGTAACACGTCCGGTTGAAGAATCAATATTCCGTTTTCGAGCAAGTAATTGAACATCTTTCTGGACTGTATGCGATCGGAGAGAGTAAGGCAACTCGCATCCCTTATTGGCTTCTTGTCAGTCAGGTGGATGGAAAAAAGGGAGCCGAGGCCAGTGGCTTGCGCGGGAAAATGAAGACCCTCGAAGGTAGAATTCAGACGTTCTCTTGTCT
>Ga0315280_10001972_pt1 | contig 34062 bp, 28 predicted proteins | sample YL17G06_40_MG_FD_203697 | JGI IMG/M metagenome (GOLD analysis project Ga0315280, IMG submission 203697) | Sediment microbial communities from Yellowstone Lake, YNP, Wyoming, USA - YL17G06_40 | ecosystem: Environmental > Aquatic > Freshwater > Lake > Sediment | place: USA: Wyoming | collected...
CCCCCATGGCCGACGCCAACGACCGCTACAACATGTTCGATACGAAAGCGATCAACCCGGTTTCCGGAACACCGGGGGTGGTCAAGTTCGCGGGTGTCAACGGCTGGCGCAAACAAGCCTGGGACACGGACTGGAACAACTTCGGGCCGCGCTTTGGTTTCGCCTGGCGGCCCTTCGGATTGCAGAAGACCGTGGTGCGGGGCGGGTTCGGCGTTTTCTATGCGCACCCGTTCGACCGCGGGTCGCCCACGGCCGCCTCCCTGGGATTTGAGAATTCGACCAGCATCGTGACCACCGGCAACGAAGTCTCGCTGCCCTACTCGCTCTCCGGCGGCGTTCCACCCACACCCACCGACAAGGTCACGCTGGACGATTCGTTCGGGGCCGTGACTCTCTCGCAGACGACAACGACCTCGGTGACCTTCTTCGAGACCACCCGCCGCGCCGGCTACGCCATGCAGTACAACCTGCAGATCCAGCGCGAGTTGCGCGGGCAGACGGTGGTGGAGCTGGGATACCTCGCCAACCTGTCCCGCAAGCTGCCCAGCACCGACCTCTCGCTCAACCAGGTGCCGCCCCAACTGCTGGGGCCGGGCGTGGGCCGTGCCATGCGGCCTTTCCCGCAATTCAGCGACGTCTCGATTGCCAATCCCACGCTCGGCGTTTCTAATTACAACGCCGGCGTGGCCAAGCTCCAGAAGCGCTTTTCCCGGGGCATGAACATCCTGGCCACCTACACGTTTGCGAAGTTCCTGGACAACTGCGGCTCCGGCGGAGGCGTGCTGGGTGACGAGGGGAATGCCTACTCCAACTTCTACAACCGGCGCATGGATTATGGCCCCGCGGAAAACGACATCCGGCACCGCTTCACCTGGAGTTCGACGTACCAATTGCCGTTCGGCAGGGGCCGCGCGTTTTTGGCCCAGCACCCGTTACGCCACCTGGTCGGCAACTGGTCGCTGGGAACGGTGGTCACCGTGCAAAGCGGGCCGCCGGTTACCGTGCGGACGCAGACCAACACCACGCAGGCCAATTCGGCCGGCGCCCAGCGCGCGGACGTAATCCGCGATCCCAATCTGCCTTCCGATCAGCGGACTATTTACCGCTGGTTCGACACCGGCGCCTTTCTCCAGCCGGCCACGTATCAGTTCGGCAACCAGGGCGTGGGCCTGGTGCGCGCCCCGGGGCGGGCAAACTTCAACTGCTCGTTCATCCGCAACTTCAACGTCATGGAGGGGAAGCAGTTGCAGTTCCGCGGAGAACTGTTCAACCTCGTGAACCACCCCAATTTCGCGCTGCCCGCGGACATTTTCGAGGGTCCGGGATTCGGCATCATCAGCGCGGCGCGTGCGGCGCGGCAGATACAGTTCGGGCTGCGGCTGACCTTCTGACCCCAATACCGTTTCCATCGGAGGCGCGCAAGGTTCGCGCGGATCCGCGCAGATCGGGTAATATCTCCGCATGTTGGCGGCGTGGATGTTTCTGGGGGCGCTGGTGGCGCAACAGGCGGCGCCGGGCCCGCTTCCCCAGCAAGCACCAGGGGAGTTGCCGGTGTTCCGAGCGGAGACCACGCTGGCCCTGGTCCGCTTCCACGTCGTCCGCAAGAACGCCTACGTCGATGACCTCAAGCCCGCCGATGTCGTGCTGCTGGAAGACGGCTCGCCCCGCAAACTGACGCTGTTCGAGGGCGGCCGGTCGGCGCAGCGCACGGTTCCGGTCGAGATCCTTCTTCTGTTCGATATCAGCGGCAGCGTGACCCAGCAAGGGCTGCTGGACCCGCTGGCTTACCAGAGGACGCTGCTGGACGGCGTGCCCAACGCCCGCCTGGCGGTGTACGGATTCGATTCGGTGCTGCGCCGCTTCAGCCGGCCGACCCGCGATCCGGCCGAACTGGCCGGCGCGTTGGAGCGCGTGGTCAGTTTCCGGTCCGGCGCGCGTCCCAGGCCGGACACCATCCGCCTGCAACTCCCTCCCAGGAGGAAATCCGATCCCCGCGGCGGCACCTGGATCTATGAATCGGTGTTGGCCGCGGCCAAGGACGCCGCCGCGTGGCCGGGCAACGCCACCCGCATGCTGGTGGTTTTCTCCGATGGCTTTCCCACCACCACCTCGCAGCCCGAAGACGCTGCCAGCCTTGCATCCGAGCTTGGCATTCCAATATACCCCGTCGTGCTCGGGCACCACCGGATCGAGGAGCAAATGCGCCAGGTGCACGAAACGGGATACAACAGCCAGGGGGTCATGAGCGATGGGGCCCGCCAGCGTCTTCAACGGCTCGAAGCGCAAGAGAGGGATATCCTGGATTTCGCGCGGCTGGGGGAATTGACCGGCGGCCGTTCCTTCGATCCGCGAACGATTAACCTGACTGTCGTCCGGCAGATCCTGGGAGGCTTGCTGGCCCAAATCCGCTGCGAATACGTTGTCGGTTTTGCGCCCGCGCCGCCGGCAGGGCAGCCCATGCGCCACAAGCTTCAGGTGAAGCTGCGCGGGAAAGAACTGGGGAAGGTGCTGGGCGGGGCGCGCAGCATCACGTACTGATTTCTGCGGCGGGGCCGGTGGCCGGTAAGCAGAAGGCAGAAGGCAGAAGGCAGAAGGCAGCAAACACCACAACTTCCGCGTGAGCCGCTACTTCTTGCGGCGCGCCATGGCCGCACGCACCGCGGCTTGCGATCTAAGAATGGCGCGGTCCCCGGGCAACAGCGCCAGGCCGTGCTGGTACACCCGGCCGGCTTCTTCAAAACGCGCCGTCGAATAATACCAGTCTCCAAGTCCCAGCACCGCGTTCCTCGAGTTGGGGGTCACGCGCAGGGTGTTGGTCCACAGCCCCTCCGGGTCTTGCCAGTGCCGGATGGCGCCGATAGAAAGAAAGCTCCAGGCCATCAGCAGCGCCGGGACAAGCCAAGCGAGCCGCCGACGGCGCGCCAGGTGCGCGGCCAGAAGCGTGAAGCCCAGCACCGCGGCATAGGCGTAACGGTCTTGTACCTTGCCCTGGCTCGGCAGTACCAAGGTGGCAGCGAGGGCCGGCAAAAGCGGCAGGACGAGCAATAATGCCGCACGGCGCATCTGCGGCCAGCACCGCCCCATCCAGGCCAGGAGCGCCACAGCAAGGAAAAGCCCCAGCCACGATGCGGCGGAAAACGAGAGATTGTAGTCGAGCGCCAGCGGCCACGGCCAAACCAGCTTCGAGAGGTAATGAAGCAGAGCAGCGGCGGCGGTCCTGATCGCTTCCCAACCGACGTGGTTCGGCAAGGGAGCGGCGGCGCTGCCAACGGCGATGCGGCGCAACAGCAAGGATCCGGCCGCAAGGCCAAAGAACGGCCACGCCCGCCGGCCAACAAAAACCACGGCAATCAGTGGCAGCGCCAGTGCGCTTTCCTTGGTGAGCATCGCTAATACCGCCGCTAGGTACGCAATTGTCAGGTCCAAAGTCCAAAGTCCAAAGTCCAAAGTTGGTTTGGGCGACGCTGCAACGACGCGAGTGGACTTTGGACCTTGGACTTTGGACTTTGGACTTGCTTGTCCGCTCAATCGTTGAGACCGAACCAGGGCGAACAGGCTGACGAACATCAGCCCGCCGGCGACCACTTCCGGCAGCGCCGCCATCCAGGCCACCGCCTCGACGTGCAGCGGGTGCGCCACGAATAGCGCGGCGGCCAGGAATGCGACTTTGGCCTCAGCAAACTGCGAAACCAGCAGAAAGGCGGCCAGAGCAGCGCCGGCGTGAGCGGCCAGCGAAAACAGGTGCAGCCAGAACGGCTGCCCGGCAAAGCCCCGGGCCAGCCAGGAGTGAAGCAGCACGGCAGCGGGCCGGTAGTAACAATACCCCGCCGGGTGCCACAAGAATTTCGGCACGGCGCCGGAGAATGCGGAGCTGATCGTTTGCCGCGGCACGGACGGATCGTCGAGATAGATCATCTCGTCGTCGAGGATGTAGCCGCCGCCCAGCGCGCCGGCGTACACCAGCGCGGTCAGCAGCAGCAGGCCAGCGGCGGCCCGGCGGGGCGTGGTCCACGGCGGCTGTGGCAATGAGCGCGGCATCGCTCGCGGGCTAGTATACGATGTTGTCAGCTATCGGCTTGAAGCTATCAGCTTTAACGTGAAACCACTCCGGTCCATTCACGGTATCGTAACGGTCACGGTGCTGCTCTATGCCGCGCTGGCCTCCTGCTACACGCTGAAGAACTTCGATCTTGGATGGCAGTTGGCGGCCGGCCGGTACATGGCCGAGACCGGCCACATCCCCCGCCACGACGTCTTCTCCTACACCGCGGCGGGCAAGGAGTGGGTCTACCCGGCGGGAGCGGAGCTGCTGTTCTATGCGCTTTGCCGGCTGGGCGGTTACGCCGCCCTCACGCTGCTGGGCATGGCCGCCTGCGTTTCAGTAGTCGCGCTGGTGTTCTTCGCCGACGCCGGAAACAGTCCAAGCCGGCGTCTGACACCTGACACCTGGCGCCTGTCACCTGGCGTTTGGCGCCTCTGGCTGGTGGCATTGGCTGTGCCGGCCATCGCCGACCGAACAGGCGCGCGGGCCGACATGTTCAGTACCGTGCTGTTTGCCGCCGCGTTGGTGATCGTCTGGCGGTTCCACCGGCAACTCCAGAGCCCACTTCATCTACTTCCTCTTCTGTTCCTCCTCTGGGCCAACCTGCACCAGGGCTTCGTCTTTGGCCTGGCCTTGCTGGCCGCAGTTTGCTGCGCCACGGCCTGGAATGCTTGGGTAGGCGGACGCTCCCTGACGGTCGCGGCTCGGTTGCCGCATCGCCAGTTGTATGTGTGCAGCGCGCTCAGCGCGCTGGCCGTGCTCATCAACCCTTGGGGCTGGCGCCTGTACGCGTCGCTGTGGGGGGTGCGGCAGGACATGGCGTTTCAGCGCGGCTTCATCGGCGAAGCTTCCGCCGTGCCGTGGGGCTGGTGGCGGCTCAGGGAGGCGGTTCGCCTGGACAATCCCGATGCCGGCTTGTGGTTGTTGCTGGCGTTTGCCCTGGTCGGGGTCGCCGTCGCGCTGGTCCGCCGGCAGTGGCTGTCCGCCGTCCTTCTGACCGGCGCTTGCTGGCTGGGTGTGCAGTACGTGCGCGCCCAGGCGCTCTCGGCCATCGTGACCGCCGTCGTGCTCCCCTCCACCTTGGCCTTTGCCGGGCGGCAACAGAGCCGTCCCGCCCAGCGGGATGAGGGAGCGGCCGGCTCGCTTGCGCTGGCGGCTCCGTTGTTGGCACTGGCGCTGCTGCCGGTGCTGGCGCTGCGCTCGGCCGACCTTATCAGCAACCGCTATTACATCGCACGAGGCGACATCGCCGTGTTCGGCTTCGGTCCATCGTGGTGGTTCCCGGAGCGGGCGCTGGACTTCATCGGGCGCGAGCGCCTCCCCGGCCGCATCTACCACGATTACAATCTGGGCGGATGGATGATGTGGCGGCTGTGGCCGCGTTACCAGGTATTCATCGACGGCCGCGCTCAACCATTCACGCCGAATATCCTGCTGGAGCAACACGCCATACGAGCGGCCCCGATCGATTCGCCGGCCTGGCGGGAGTTCCTCGATCGCCGGGGCATCAACACCGTGCTGATCTCGCTGGCGCGATACGGCGGCTACCGGCTCTCGCCGGCCGAGCTGTGCGCCTCGCCCGATTTCCGGCTGGTCTACCTGGACGACGTTTCGGGAGTCTGGCTGCGGGCCGGCACGGAGAATCGCGCCTGGCTCGATCGGCTGGCGCTTCCCTGCCCGCCCGCCTCCCTGCCCGCGGCCGGCGCTTCGCCGGCCGCCCGGTACAACTTTCTGGCCAACGCCGGCCAGCTCTACCACGCCTTCGGCATGGACGCCGAGGCGCTCGGGGCCTACCAGGAAGCCGAGAAAATCTTTGGCCGCGACGCCAACCTGCGCTACAGCATCGCCCAGCTTTGGGACAGCCGCGGCCGCACCGCCGAAGCACGCCAGGAGTACCGCAATTCGCTGGCGCTCGGCGAGTCCTCGCAGGCCTGGCACGCGCTCGGTCTCGTGGAGTGGCGCGAAGGGTGCCACCGCGAGGCTGCCGCGGCTTTCGCCCGCGCCGCACAGCGGGCCGTGCTGGCTCACGAAAGTTACCGCATGCTGGGCGAGGCGCATCTGGCGCTGCGGGAACCGCAGCGCGCCCTGGAAGCCTTCGAGCGGGCGCGCGCCGCCAGCCGCTATCGCGACGAAAGCGCTGGGTTGGCCGCCGGTTGGCTGGCGCTGGTGGAAGACGGCGAGCGGCGCGCTCGCGCCATGACTCGTGACAAGTAAGCCTGCCAATCCGGCCGTGGAAACCGCGTGGTCGCCGGCTGCCTCCTCGCTTACTGCAGGCTCTGGCGGATCATCGCGGCGAAGTTCTCGCCCGACTCGGTCCACAACACCTTGCGCTGGACGGGCAGCCGCTTGTCCAGTTCGTGGACGAGACCGAGCAGCTTGCGGATGTTCTCCTGCAAGCGCTCCCGATACTCGCGCGCCATGATCCGCGATTCGGCGTCGGGCAGCATCTGATCGGCGCGAAACGGGGTGTCCGGGCCAAAATCGATTGCCAGGTGGCCGCGCTCGGCCGTCCCTTCCTCGAATTCCGGGCCGAAACAGAGCAGCGTCACCGGCGCTGGCGCCTGCTTCCAGGCCCCGGGCCCCCCGTTCTTCTGGAATCTCCAGAGGTCCCAGAAGCCGGCGGCCTCATACCCATAGTCGCCGTGAAAAAACTCGGACGCCAGCAAAAGGATGTAGCCCGGCTCGGCGCCCTCTTCGCTGAAGTCTTCCTCCAGGACCGGGTGTTCGCTCCAGCTCAGCGGGTAGATGCGGAACCCGCGGATGCGCGGCCGCAGCTTGGAAAAGGGGAAGGTCTCCAGCAGGATGCGATAGCGGTCGAGCATCTGGCTATCGTCGTAGTCCTTGAGCCACAAGCTCAGATAAAAGCGATCGGCCATACCTGCGAAACCGTTCCCATGGTAGCAAAAAGGAATGGGACGCAGATGAACGCAGATCGGACGACAAGAAAGATGGCTGGTCTGCGTTTGTCTTCGTTGAGGCCTAATCTGCGTGCATCTGGTGTATCTGCGTCCTATTAACCCAACCGGGCGGCAGCGGCGCGGCAGGCATCGACGGCCAGCAGGGCGGCGTGCTTGCCGGCCGCCGGCAGCTCGCCCACCGCCTCTTCCACGGCTGCCGCGCTCAACACTCTCATTCCGGCGCGGTCCAGGCCCAGGAGCAATTCGGTGAGCGCGGAGGCGCAGGCCATCGACGCCACGCACCCCTGGCACTTGAAGCGCGCCGCGGCAACCCGGCCCTCCCGCAACTCCACCGATAATTTCAGAATGTCGCCGCACACCGGGTTCGACACCTCCACCACCGCGTCGGCGTCCTCCAGTTCCCCGGCGGTGCGCGGATAGCGGAAGTGATCGAGCAGCTTGGGATGGTACATCTGCCGTACAATGGCCTGTTGTTCCGGGACCCACTGCGAGGATATCCAGGCACTCCGCGGAAATCAATGGAACGCGCCATGACGGACATGCCCGACACTGAAACAGTTCTTACGGACCTTGCCCGGGCGATCGCCGGCAAACAGGGAACGGAAGCCCTGCAAGCGGCCGTGGAAGTGCTTAAGCGGGCGATTCCGCGCTACACCTGGGTGGGCATTTACCTGCTCGAGGGCGGCGAACTGGTGCTCGGCCCGTACCTGGGGAAGCCCTCGCCGCATACCCGCATTCCCATTGGCAAGGGAGTCTGCGGCGCGGCCGCCCGCGAGGCACACACCATCATCGTGCCTGACGTCAACGCCGACCCTCGCTACCTGGCGTGCAGCCTGGAGACCCGCTGGGAAATTGTTGTGCCGATTTCTCGCGATGGCAGCGTAATCGGCGAGATCGATATCGACAGCGACCTGCCCAGCGCCTTCGGCGCCGCCGACCGCGAGCTGCTGGAACGCGCGGCCGCCATCATCGCCGGGAAAATCTGAGTGGAACGCATCGCCCGCGGCGAGCTCCCCTGAGTGCGGAATGCGGAATGGGAAGGAGCATTGCGGCCGCGCAGCCCCTCTATCGAGTGCGCTGGCTACTCCGCACTCCGAGCTCCGAACTCCTGCGGCGGGCCAGGCGGGCGTCGGCGAGCAGCGCGTGAAGCTGCGGCACCAGGCTCACCAGGCCGCCAAACCGCGCCTGCTCGTACACGTCGGTGAAGCGCGCGAACACGGGGGCCAGCGCGGGATCGCGGACCGTGGAGAGAAACTCGCGCGCCGACATGCCCAGCGGCTTCTCGAAGCCGCGGCGCGCCAGCAGGTCCAGCATGTCCTGGTAGGCCAGCGTGGCATCGCGCGCCGTGGCTCGTCCGGCGCGGGTCCGGGCCCGCGAGGCGCTGCGCCGCCAGGCCTCAAGGATCTGCCCGGCGCTCAGGAACACGGCCAGGGAGAGGCCGCAGAGCACGATGAGCGCCGGCAGGACCCGCGGATCCGACTTCACCCGGCCGCGCAGGCCGCTCAGCCAGTCGGAAAGCCGCCGGTACCGCAGGCGGATGTAGTTCTGGGTCTCGGCGGTGGCCCGCCGCGAGCCGCGATCCAGGTTGCGCGCCAGCAGGAACTGCCGGCTGAAATCGTAGCTCACCACCCAGTCCAGCCAGAAGGTTTGCAGGGCATCCAGCCAGAGGCTGATGCGGTACAGGCTGGCCACCACCTGCGTGCCCGCGGCCGGCGTGGGGTCGAACGTCACCCATCCGTACGCGGGGAAGTAGACTTCCACCCAACTGTGCGCGTCGCGGGCCCGAACCATGTAGACCCTGGATATGTCGTTGAACTCGCCCGGCAGGAATCCGTTCACCAGGCGGGTGGGGACGCCCAGGGTGCGCAGCATGACGGCCATGGCCGAAGCGAAATACTCGCAATGGCCGCGCCGCTGGTCGAACAGGAAACCGGCCAGCGGGTCCCGGCCGGTAAAGGGCAAATCCAGGGTGTAGCCGAACTGGGTGCGCAGGTATTCTTCGATCAGGCGGGCGCGGTCATATTCGTTATCGGCTGTGGCCGTGACCTGCCTGGCCAGCTCGGGGATGCGCGGATCGAGCTGGGGAAGCTGCAGGTATACGTCCAGCGGGTTTTCCCCGATGCGCCCCGGATAGTCGGCCGGCGCGGCGCGCAGCAGGTTGGCGGGCGGGCGGTAGATGTTCGACGTGGCTTCGTAGCGCAGCGCCGACGCGCTCCGGTCCCGCAGCAGCAGCGAATCATTGGAGTCCATCTCCAGCAGGCGGATGCGGCCCACCACCTGCTCCCCCTTTGGGATCAGGAACAGGTGCTCGGTGGAGATCGGCTCCAGCATCACCGTGTATTGCAGCCAGGCGGCGCCGGGTTCTGGGCGCAGCCGCCGCTGCAAGACGAACCGCGCCATGCCTGACTGGGCCGGGTCGCCGGTCACCAAGGAAATGGCGGAGAGCACAATGGTGGAGGCGTTCGTGTTGTGCCAGCGGTGGCCGTCGAACAGCGTCAGCGCCACGCCCCGGAAGCGCAGTTCCTGGACGCGGGGCGGGTCCATGGCGTAGCGCACCCGCATCATCACCGTGTTGCTCTTCTTGATTTCCCCGATTTCGCCCAGTTCCACGTTGTCGCCGAACCCGGCCACCTGCTGCGCCTTGGGAGCGAAGCGGCTGAGGTAGCCGGTGGTGAAGCGGGGAATCACAAAAAAGATCAAGCCGGCCAGCAGCAGCACCCCCACGCTCACCAGCGCCGCCGTCACGCCCAGGCCGCGCAGCATCGGCCCGCCCGGCGCTTCCGCCGGACACGCGGCCCGCAGGTATGACCGCCGGATTTCGTAGCTGGTGAACGTGGCGATCCCGAACAGCAGGAAGACCAGGAAAAACATCAGGAAGGTGGTGTCGATGGTCATGATCGCCGCCAGCAGCATCTCCATGAAGGCCAGCAGCGCCAGGTACAGGTAATCGCGATTGATTCGGGCCGAAAACAGCTTCATCACCAGCACGAAGAAAACCAGGTGCCCGGTGGCATCCACGAAGGAGCGGGACAGGAGGAAAACGTCGGCCACGTAAAAGAAGAAGTAGACGGCGGTGAGGCGGGCGACCGCCGTCGCGCTTAGGGAAAAGCGCGAAAGGCCCAGGAAGGCCAGCGAGCGCAGCGCCAGCGCCGCCCCCACCAGCAGCACCGTGGGGGTGTCCAGCTTGCCCGTGATGGCCGCGGAAAAGAAGCCCGTGGCCACGAACAGAAACAGGGACAGCTCGAAGAAGTAGTCAATCGCCTCGCGCCCGTGCCGCCATTCGCGCCGCATTCTGCCGCTATGTTACCACCGGCTGTAGGCTGTGGGCCGTGGGCCGTGGGCTGGGAATTGCGGATTTCGGAATGCGGAATGCGGATTTCAAACGCCGCCTGCTTGAAATCCGCAATCCGCAATCCGCAGTCCGAAATTGCCCACAGCCTACAGTCTACAGCCCATTACGCCGCCACCCGCGTCTGCTGGAGCATGACCTCGGAGATCCAGACGCGGTACGGATCGCGGTCGCGCCGCCAGGGAAGATCACGCCGGCGCCGCGCGTACCACCGGAGCAGTTTTCGGCGAATCTCAGCCGCGCCCATCTGCCAATGAATAGCGCGCCGTCGCTCATGGCCGCCAGCACAACCCCGCAGAAACCACGCGGTGCGCAGCTTTGGCCCGCGCCTCGGGAATCCGCCTCAATCCGCGTAACCGGGGCATCGAAGTGATCCGCTGAATGCCGAGCGGTTGCGGAAAACGGGGCGGCGCTGTTGCATCCTCTCCGTATCGCCCCAGGCGTGTCGCGGAGGGTTCTCGCTCGGCCGCCTGGAAAACCGCGCGGTGGGCACGGCGGCGCTTCTCGTGGGTAATCGTCGAGGACACGTTCTTGCACTACAATCTCGCGCGGGCCAAGAGCACTTCTACGGGTAAGGCGTTACAGGGGAGTTGAACGTGTTTCAGCTTTCTTCAGCATATGCATTGCCTATACAATGATAGGTGATGTTCGAGTGGGACTGGAACAACCTACGCAAGATTCGGGCACACCGCATCAAGCGGGAGGAGGCAGAACAGGCGCTCCTTAACGATCCGATTCCCATGTATGAACAGGACGTTCAGGGGGAACCTCGCTTTGTGTACTATGGCGAGACCAATGCCGGCCGTCTGCTTGCCGTGATCGTGGCGGAACGTGCCGACAGCTTGCGGGTGGTAACGGCCTACGACCTGGATGCCGGCCAGAGGAGCGATTATCTCCGGAGACGAACGGAAGGACAGTGAGCGCGATGAACAAGGAAACGCACGAGATGCCAAGGTTCAAGAGCGAGAGCGAAGAGGCGAATTGGTGGGCCAGCCGGGCCGGGCGCGCATACGTCAGGCAGAAGTCCGCTGAGGCCAAATCGAGAGGAATAGAGATCAAGGGATCGAGTCTGGTCCGCAAGCTGAACAAGAAGAGCAGTGTGCAGATCGCGATCCGCCTGCCGGCAGCCGATCTTGCGCAGGCGCGCAAGATCGCCGAACGCAAGGGCATCGGCTACCAGACGCTGGTGAAGATTCTCGTGCACGAGGGCTTGGTGCGCGAGGCTCGCCGGGCCTGATTCGTCGCAGGGCCTGTCAGTTCGTCATGAGCTTCGAAACCTCATCGTATTCATTGTCCGAAATCGGCTTTGCCGCGATCTCGGAGGCGGCCCAGTTTCCGGGAAGCGCCTTGCACGGCCATTGGGATTTACGGAGAAGTTTCAGAGACCCGCTTTGGGGCCGATGCCCGGCTACCTGATGGGCGAGTTCAATGCTCGGATAACGGCGATCAATACGAGTTGGACCACGAAGCCAATCGGGATCATCGCGACGAAGAACAGAACAGCCCCGACAATCAACCCGAAAAGAACGCGCAGACCCTTGCCCCCGCTTCGCTCCGGAACATTCGCACTGTAGGCGGAGAGCGCGACCCTGAGCCATACCGCTACTCCGATCAGGAGACCACCCGTGAGCACCGGGTCAATGCTCCGCCCCAGTGCGCGGAGACTCGCAAGAAAGACGCCGAACCCAAGCCACCAGTAGCCGAGACAGAGCAGGACAGTGCCGACGTACCATCCCGTGGTTAGAATGCGGTCCTTCGCCTCTGCAGACGTCAGACCCGTTGCGCTCATACCACCGTACACGCACCAGGCGATAAGCCAGATGTTCAGGGGGCCAATGATCAGCTGTGCCGGCACAGCAATGATGACAGTCCAAGGGTTAATGTCCTGGAAGTGCCAGACGTCTGGTGATTGCCCCTTCGCGATGATTGCGGCCAGGTTCAGCAAGACTACGGGTAACGCGCAGTACAGGCCGAACGCCCTGTAGAAGTGCGCCGCCCCGGAACGCGAAGAATCCGAGAGCCGCAAGTGCGAGCTGGGCCTCAGGATGCCAAGAAACAGCACCTTCCAGCTCGGGGGTGTCGGTGCGGTCGGCTCATGCCGCCGCGTCTCGAAGTCGAAACCACAGTCGCAGCGGATTGCCGTACTTGGGTTGATAAGCCCGCAGGCCGGACAACGCTTGGAAATCATCGCCATCGGGTTGCCTCCCTGTGGCTGTCTTGGTTCAACCGGAATTGGAGTGCGGCCAGTTTTTTCTTGCAGAGCATACCGCCCTTCGGGCGGCATTTTCAAGACATCGGGAGATCTATCGAATCCGATGCTGCAGGTCATTGATTTAAAGGGACTTTCAGGGCTATGTATTCCTCGACCAGCTCGCCAGGACTTGATTCTTGGTTTGAAGCTTCTGCTCCAGACTGGCAATGCGTTGCTGGGCCTGATCCGGCTTAGTGCGGGGGCCACGCTGGAAGGCCGCCGCACCGTTCTCGAAGAACTGCTTGTGCCACAAGTAGAACTGGCTTGGGCGGATGGCGGCTTCCTCGCAGACGGTCGAGACCGGCACCTTCTCCACCAAGTGCCGCCGCAGGATCGCGACCTTCTCCTCCGGGGTCAGATGCTTGCGCTGTTTGGTCATGTCCTCTCCATTTCTCAACGGCAGGACACTCCAATTCCGGCTGAGGCAGAACAACTCCTTGCCGGCCACGGCATTTCAGGGGCCGGGCTCGATGCCGGTTTGGTCGTTCACGTCCCCCGAAGGCGCTGCTTGCAGCCCAGGCATTGCTCTGTCGTCCGCACTGAGACGTGCCCCGGCAGGAATTGAATCCGCTCCAATCCGTCGCCCGCAACATGGCACAGGCCGGCGGAACACGGCCTTCCGCCTTGCTCCACCATATCTCAATTGAGATACAATAGGTCAGGAGCACTACATGCGACGGCAACGCGCCAAAACCGAGATGATCCATGCCCGGATCGAGCCCAAGCTCAAGAAGTCGGCCGACCGCATTTTCTCCGAGATCGGCATCTCGACAACGGAAGCCATCCGGCTCTTCCTAAGACAGGTAGAATTGCACCAGGGTCTTCCCTTTCCTGTCTCGATTCCGAACCAGGAAACGGTCGCCGCAATGATGGAGGCGAACAGTCGGTCCACGCTGAAGCGCTACCGCTCGTTTCGTGAGCTACGCGAGCAACTCTGATGGCCCTCGATCTTCTCACCACAACTGCCTTTGAAAGAGACCTGCGGCGCGTGAAGAAGCAGGGCAAAGACCTGGACAAGTTGGAGGCGCTCGTGAACCTGCTTCAGGCGCAGGCGCAGTTGCCTGGCCGGTGCCACCCGCACCCGCTGCGGGGGAATTGGGCCGGGCATTGGGACTGCCACGTCGAGCCCGACTGGCTCCTCCTTTACAGTGTGACAGAAAGCGAGCTGATCCTCGTTCGAACCGGTAGCCATGCTGAGTTGTTCGGGCGATGAATACGGTTGGTGACGCGGATCAGGGGTTGCCGCGGAAAAGTCGCCATGTGTTTGCCAAGCGCGTTTTCCGCTCAAGCGGCCCGCTCCCCGCTTGTTCATGCGGGAGACTTCGGTGCTACTGTATCCGCACGCTTGCGTGACGGCCGACTTCGATATGGACGGATGCAGTTTGCGCGGCCGGAGCAGGGTTGCCCGGAGCTGCCGCGTGAGCGCCCGGCCCTTCCGGCATGGTTTGCCGTCGCAGACTCGCAGCGAGTTGTTCCCGAAATCACGTCCTCCGATGGCGGCAGCACGTGGCCATCATGGAACCCATTGCAAACTGATTCCATATGGTACTGACGGTGACCCAGCTTCAACCTTGCAGGATTCGAATCAGGTGCGTCTGCCTAACGACCCAGGCGCTCAGGGGCGGCGCGGTTTTGCGCCGTTGCTTGCAGGGCCCGGTTGGCCCTCAGCTTGCAGACCGACGCCGGCCAGTCTTCCGAGCGCGGTCGCGAATGATGTGACCGAGTGCGCGAAGGGCTTTGTTTACCGACTTGGGATCGGGAAACACTTCGGCAACGTCGGAGTCAAGGACCACCATGATCGTGTCCTTGGCGAACCGGCTGGCGTATTTCCCGCGAACGCCACCGGAAAAGTCGTATTCCGGCAACATCTCCTCGGGTTCGCCCCTAGAGCGTGCCCTCCTCATACTCTCTCCGTTCACGTGCGGTTGCGAGTCTCGCGCTGATAATTCGGATCGTCTCCCCGATTTCCGAGTGTACCACGACCACGGTCCGGTCTCGACCGGATCGTCCAACGGTCACGAATCGGCTTTCTTCGATTGAATGCAACCGGTCGCTGATGGTGACGGAGAGGACGTCTCGAAACACCGACGCCGCCTCTTCAAAGGTGACGCCGTGCTTCCGCAGATTCGAGCGGGCCTTCTCCAGATCCCAGCGAAGAACCGGCCTCATGTGGGTTGATTGTCCCTTTCCATATCAGCCTTCGCGCGCCGCTTCAACCCACAGCTTGGGCGCTTTCCAGCCCTGCGGCATCGGGCCTTCGCGCACGCCGCCGGCCGGGTGCAGCGCCCGCCAGTTCTCGAGGCGCTCCGCCAGCTCGGCCACCAGCTTCGGATTCTTCTCGGCCAGGTTGGTGGTCTCGTTCGGATCTTCATCGATGCGGAACAGGTAGTTGGTGGGGGTGCCGGAGCGAGGCACTTCTCTCACCAGTTTCCACTCGCGGCGGTGAACGCCCAGGCGCACCACACCCGCGCTCTCCACACAAAAGCAGATGTCCTCGCGCGGCTCGGCCTTCCCGGCTGTAATCGACGGCCACAGGTTCTTTCCATCCAGCGGCAGCGTGTTGCCCGGGGTGAGGCCAGCCGCGGCGGCCAGCGTCGGGAAGTAATCCATCATGCTCATGACCTGGTTGGAGACGGTCCCCGGCTTTAATTGGCCGGGCCAGCGTATCACGGTCGGGACGCGGATGCCGCCTTCGAAGGTGGTGCCCTTGCCGGCCCGCAACGGCGTGTTGGTTGCGCCCGACCCGGTCGGCCCCCCGTTGTCGCTGAAGAACAGCACCAGGGTATTGCCGGCGATGCCTTCCTCCTCCAGCGTGCCCAGCACCCTGCCGATGGTGGTGTCCATGGCATCGACCATGGCCGCGAAGCTGCGCCGCCTGGGCTCGGCGATGCTCGAATACTTCTCGATGTACTCGGGCGGGGCCTGCAGCGGCGCGTGCGGGGAATTGAACGGCACGTAAACGAAGAACGGCCGGGTGCGGTCGCGCTGCCGGATGAAGCGGGCCGCTTCATCGCCGAGCAGGAACGTGGAATAGCCTTCCTCGCGCACGCTCTGGCCGTTGCGGTTCCAGTCCAGCCCGCCCTCGCGCTCGTGGGTGAAATAGTCGATGGCGCCGTTCAGGTGCCCGTAGGCGTGGTCGAAGCCGCGCGAGCGCGGCAGGAACTTCTTGTAGGCGTGGCCCAGGTGCCACTTGCCGGTGATGGCCGTCTGGTAGCCGGCGTCGTGAAAGGCCTGGGGCATGAAGCGCTCGGCCACCGGAACGCCGTAATCCGACCACGGCCGGATCACGGTGTAGCAAACGCCCAGGCGCATGGGCGAGCGCCCGGTCATCAGCCCCGAGCGCGTCGGCGAGCAGACGGGGAACGAGTAGGCGCGCTCGAAGCGCACCCCCTGCGCCGCCAGGCCATCGATGTTCGGCGTGCGGATTTCGCTGCCGTGATAGCCGACGTCGTGCCAGCCCAGGTCATCGGCCAGGAAGATCAGGATGTTGGGCTTCCGGCTGGGGGCGGCCGCCGCGCCCCGGCCCAGCGCGCACGCCGCCGAAAAACCCGCCGCCAAAGTGAGAAAATCGCGTCGCTTCATCTGCTTCACGTTTTGTGTCTCCAACTTTTGCCGCAATTCTACATCTCGGAGGTGGCCGGCGCTCCATAAAACCTACTACCTCACCGCAATTGTCGCCGTATTGCTTTGCAGGTTGCCCTGGGTGATGACCACGGGCACAGCGTCGTTGGCCGCCACGCCGGCGGGCACCTGCGCGTTCACCTGGTACACCCCCGCCAGGCCCGGCGCCAGGCCCGCAAACGTTACAGGTGCCGCCAGACCTCCGATCGTTACCGTCACCGGAATCTTGACCGTCGCCAGCGGCTCACTGGGCCCGGCATCCCCGGCCTTTACCGGCGGGTCCGTCGGTCCCAATCCGGTGCAAAAAATTGAAATGTATTCGCCCACCGCCACCGGTCGGCTTGGGATATTCGGCGTCAGCGCCATAGCAAACTGGTTCGTATTTGCGACCAGGATTGCCCCCTGGTCGCGGAACGATCCACCCAGAGTGAAGATGCCGGGGCGGTTGGCGGCCGTCTGAAGCGGCTCGGGCGCGCTCGGCACCCCTTTGGTCTCCACGATGACTTGCAGTTGCAGATCAGGTCCGATGTCGTCAGGCACCTGGGCGTTCACCTGCCTCGGGCCGACGTAAAACAGGGGCGCTTCCTTATCGGCAATGAGCACCCGTACGCCGTTCAGCGTGCGTGGCAGCGGGAGCGTGGAAGCCAGCACCTCGCTGGGCGCCAGGTTCTGGCCGAACAGCGAGACGATGCTGCCCGGCGCCACCGGCCCGCGCTGGAATCCGGCCCCCAAGAGCACGCCGCCCTGCGCCAGAATATTGCTCTGTGGATTCGGGTTCGGCCCCAGCACAGCGGCGGCGGTGGCCGTGCCCTGCAAGCCATTCCAGAATCCCAGCGCCGTCACCTTCACTACGGGGCTACTGTTGTTGGGCCGCCAGGCGCCCTGATACTGGCCGTTCTTCAGGTCGGTCAGGACCAGCGGACTATCGCCATTGGAGAAGGAAAGCGCCACGGTGCCGCCGACAACCGCGTTGCCGCAGTTATCGCGCGCCGTGACCAGCACCATCGTGGGCCAGCCGACGGTGGCCGGGAAAGTAGAAAACAGGCTGGCGAATTGCACCAGCAGTTGCGTGGCCGCACAGCCGGGCGCGTCATTCACACCGCTGGGCGTGACCATGGCCGCTGTTCCTCCCGGCAGCACCAGGAACAGCAGCTTTACCGGATGCAGTTCGCCATCGTTATTCGTCTGGACCGTGAGGCCGCCAAAGTGAATTCCGGCGCCCAGGCTGCCTAACTGCGGCTGTACCACGATGCGTCCGGGCGTGTCGCGTGTGGCGGCGCCGGAATCCGGCAGCCGTATCACCCAGGCCCCATCGGCCGGGTCGGTGATGGGCAGGCTGTAATAGCCCACCGGCGCGCTCTCGGGCGTGGCCACGCGCACCTCCTGCGAGCCAGGCGACGAGCCACCGGCCTTAGCGACGAAAATCAGTCCCGTCGGCCGCACCACGTTGCCCAGCCGCGATCCCCTGGCCAGCACTTGCAGCTCAACCTGCACGGCCAGCGGCGAGTTGTTGGCGTTTGCGGCCGTCAACCGCACCTGCCCATGGTAGAAACCGGCGGCCAGCCCCGTGGCGTCCGCCGTCACAGTCACCTGGGGTACCTGCGTGGATCCCGCATCGCTATGGCCCGCGGCCGGGGAAACCAGCAGCCACGGCACGGCTTCCTTGACCACGGCCTTCGCGGTCCAGTCAACGCCGCCGCTGCCGGCGTTCAACACGCCGAAGCTTTGCGGTGGGTCCGAGCCTCCCGCTTCGACGGCTTGGAACAGCATGTGGTCCTGGCTAAGCAGCAGCGAACCGGTGGGCGCCGAAACCAGCAGGCTCACGGGCACTGTAACGCGCTGGCCCGTGGTCGCGCTGGCCACCGTAATCGAACCCGCATAAGAGCCGGCAGCCAGGCCGCTCGGGTTCACACTGACTTGCACACTCGCTGGCGCGTTCCCCGAACCCGGAGAAACGAAAAGCCAGTTGCGGCTCACCGTCGCCGCCTGCGCCGTCCAACTCAGGGTGCCGCCACCCGCGTTCTCGATTTGCAGCGCCTGCGCCGCCACCGCTGCCGACCCCACCACGGCCCGAAAACTGAGAGATGAAGGCTGTATCGAAACACTGGCCGGTTGCGCCGCCGTTACGGTGACGGTCGCGGCCACGCTCAATTGCGCCGGAACAGCGTTCGGAGCCGTGATCTGGATACTGGCCGTGTATGTCCCCACGGGCAGGTTGGCCGCATCCGCGGAGACGGTAACGGTGCCGGGCATGGTGCCGGACGTGGCAGATATGCTGAGCCAGGTCCCGCCCTGAACGGCCGCCTGCCAGGCCAGCCCGGCGATGTTGCCGCCGAGCTTGATCTGTTGGGTGGCGGCTGCTGAACCGACCGAGGCAGAGAAAGTCAATCTGGTGGGAGAGACGGAGAAGGAAGGCGGCGAAGCGAGGACTTTCCGAATACGGTTGTTTTTGCGGTCGGCGATGTACAGGTTTGCGGCTGCGTCCACCACCACGCCTCCGGGAGCATACAGGGTTGCGGCGGTCGCCGGACCGCCATCCCCGGAAAAGCCTTCTTTGCCATTTCCGGCGACCGTGGAGATCACGCCGCTGGGATCGACCCTTCGAATCCGGTCGTTGTAGTAGTCGGCGAGATACAGGTTGCCGGCGCTATCGAAGGCCAGGCCCTTGGGGCCGTACAGAGCAGCGTCGGTGGCCGGTTCGCCGTCACCGGAGAAGGCCATCTTGCCGTTCCCCGCCCATGTGGAGATGATCCCGTTGCGGTCCACCTTGCGGATTCGGCCGCTGTCCTCCGAAAAGTAGAGGTTGTCGGCGGCGTCTACAACCACATCCTCGGGCGAGTAGACGTAGGCGGCAGTGGCCGGCCCGCCGTCGCCGAGGGTGCAACAGACGCCGCCCGCCACCGTCGAGATGGTGCCGTCCGGCGCGACCTTGCGGACGCGGTTGTTGAAGCCGTCGGCAATGTAGAGGTTTCCGCCCGCGTCCACACCCACGCCCTGCGGGTAGTTCAGCGCCGCGCTGGTGGCCGGCCCTCCGTCGCCGGAAAACTGGGCCTTCCCATTTCCGGCCACCGTGGAGATGATGCCGGTTGGCGTGACCTTGCGGACGCGGTTGTTATTCTTGTCGGCGATGTAGAGGTTCCCGGCCGCATCCACCGCTACGTCGTTCGGGCTGTACAGCGAGGCGTCGGCAGCCGGCCCGCCATCGCCGGAGAAGCCGCTGATGCCATTGCCCGCCACCGTGGAGATGATGCCCCTGGGGGTGATCTTGCGAATGCGGTGGTTGTCGGTGTCGGCGATAAAGAGGTTCCCGGCCACGTCCAGGGCCAGGTTCTGAGGATTTTGCAGCGAAGCGCCGGCAGCCGGGCCGCCGTCGCCGGAGAATCGGAAACCGCCGTTTCCCGCCACCGTCGAGATGATTCCGTTGGGACTGACTTTGCGGACCCGCCCGTTCCCCGCGTCCCCGAGGTAGAGGTTTCCGGCCGTGTCCACGGCGATCCGTTGGGCGCCACTCAATGCGGCGTTGGTGGCGGGACCGCCATCGCCCGAAAAACCTCCGGTCCCGTTTCCAGCTACCGTGGCGATGGTACCGTCGGGGCCGACCCTGCGGATGCGCTTGTTTCCCCAGTCGGCGACATAGAGGTTCCCGGCCAGGTCGACAGCCACGGCGGCGGGCCAGTAGAGCAAGGCGCTGGTGGCCGGCCCGCCATCACCTCCGAAGCCCCGGGTCCCGCTGCCTGCCACCGTGGTGATGATGCCGCCGGGAGTCACCTTGCGGATGCGGTTGTTGTTCTGATCGGCGATGTAGAGGTTTCCGGCGGCGTCCACGGCGACGCCTTGGGGTGAGTACAACGCGGCGGTCGTGGCCTGCCCCCCGTCACCCGAAAATTCCGCGACCCCGTTTCCCGCCACCGTGGAGATGATGCCGGCGGGGCTGATCTTGCGGATGCGTTGGTTGCCTGCGTCGGCTACGTACAGGTTCCCAGCCGCGTCCACCGCTAGACCCTCGGGGGCGTTCAGCAAAGCACCGGCTGCCGGGCCGCCGTCGCCGGAATAACCGAACAGCCCGTTGCCCGCCATCGTGGAAATGGTGCCGCCCGCACTGACCTTACGAATCCGGCTGTTGCCGAAGTCGGAGATGTAAATGTTCCCGTTGGCGTCCACAGCCAAGCCGAAAGGCACGAACAAGGAAGCGCCGGTGGCCGGCCCGCCATCGCCGGTAAACCCTTCGAGACCGTTTCCCGCGACTACGGCCAGAGTCCCGCTCGGAGAGACCTTTGCGACAAGGATGTTGTCCCTGTCCGCGAGATAGAAGTTGCCGGCCGCGTCCACTGCGACCGCCCTGACCTCGCCCAACGGCGCAGCCGTCGCCGGCTTGCCGTCGCCGTTGAAGACCCATGTGCCGCCGGCCACCGTGTTGATCACTTGAGCAGGGCAGGGAAGCGCGAGGAGCGATGAGAAGAGACCAATAGCCAATCCTGAGCGCACGAACCCGGAAATCATGTGTGCATTATAAAGAGAATTAGAGAGGCAGGAGTCAAGAACAAGAAAGCGTCGTCGCGCCAGCCAAGATCATCGGCCAGGAAGATCAGGATGTTGGGCTTCCGGCTGGGCGCGGCCGCCGCGCTTCGGCCCAGCGCGCACGCCGCTCCAAAGCCTGCGGTAAGAGTGAGAAAATCGCGTCGGTTCATGTGATTGAATTTAGGCTGTAGGCTGTGGGCTGTAGGCTGTGGCCTCTAGCCTGCGGTCTCCAGCTTGCTATGTCTCCCGCTGCATTCTACACGAATAAAAGCCTGAGGCGGCCATCGGAGCAATCGAGCCGCGACACTTCAGCGGGCCGCGGGCTGAGCACGGCGTGTTGCACTGCCGACAGCCGAGGGCGTCCCGCAAGATGGACTTCATAATTTCCGAATACGCGTTCGGTCGAATACGCCGTTACTTGCTGATCTCGATGTGCCGCTCGATGGCACCGCGCAGGATGCGGTCCTGCCCATAGTCCTCAAGCGACTTGCCGTGAACGAAGTCGCGCACGGCTGTCGCCGCGTCCAACAGGTCCCACAGGAAGGCTGCGTCGCTCTTCTTAGGCGGCACGGATGATTCTCACCGTCCGCAGGATTTCGTGCCGACGGGACGGCGGCACTACAGCGTGTGGCCCGCTTGGCGGGAAGCTTCGGAGCCTTCCCGGAGCAGGCGGATTTCGTCGCGCAGGGCAGCCACTTCCCCCGTGAACTGCCTGAGGAGTTCCTCCTCTTCTTCCTCTTCCTGTTCGATGAACCAGGAGGCGAAGCGGGCGGTGAGCACGGCAAACAGGCCCCTCCCGGCCCGATTCGTTTCCCCGTCTGCATCGTCTGACCCTCTATTCGCCCCCGGCAAGCGCCTTCACGGCCTCGAGGTCGGGGATGAGGAGGGCGCGGCAAGCGGCCGGCCGATTCCCGCGTTGGCCTGGAAATGTTAGAAACATGCGCCGAAATTCCTGTTCTACCGCGCCCTGCTGCATCGTGGAGCATACGCCCGAAAACCGCGCCCGGCGCGGCTTTCGGCAGACCCTTTGGCTCCCGGGGGCGGCGCTGCCGGGCCTGCGGTTGGGCGGCGAAACCGGTGCTGAAACGCGCGGCAGCGTTCCTCGTATGTGGCTGAAAAGAAAAGAAATTGACTTCTTGACCGCGTTCCGCGCCAGGGAGTACAAACGTTGTCGGGTTCCGAGAGATCTGGAAGGCGAATCAAGCATTTCGCCGAAGGTTGCGGATCCCGGATAGCCGGTTTCGGCCGCAAGGCCGAGGCCGGAAGGACCTGAAAGGAACCTGCTGACGACCGGCTCACATGTAAATGCGGGCCGGCAGGAAGCCAGGGGGAATTTCAGCCGGCCGGTTGGAGCGCCCGCGAGGGTGACCCAGCCGGAAAAACCCAGGGAGGAGCCGGACGGGCGGCGGCGATTGTCGAAAGGCAGCGCCGACGAAGATCCGGGCAGGTAGCGCAGGCTGGTTCAGGGCCGCAAGTCCTGGATCGGAACTGCGGGGACGGCCCGGGCACCGAACCCCGCCGGAAGGCGAGGGGCAGGGACAGCCGGCGAAACCGCTGGGCGCCTCTATGTTGATCGGCCGATCAGCATGGGGGTCGGACGGAAGGACTCTTGGCCGCCAATCCGGGGGGCTGGAGAAGCTCGTCGGAGAGGATCGGCGGGAGAAGATCCGGCGGCAACCCGTCAGGGCCGCAAGGTTTTGGCGGTGCGCCGTCGGGGATACTGCGGACGGCAACCCTGGTTCCGATGCTCACTGCGGTCCCTGTGGCCGGGTGAGCCGAGCGTTGACGGCGATTGGGAGCGGGGGAGAACGGACGCGGAACTTCAGGCGCCTATCCCGGGAGAACCGGGGTTGGAATTCCGGGAGGTCGAGGACCGAGGCGGAAGAGGAGGTTCGCACGAGAGGTCACTCGGAACCTATTTTTTTCGGCTTTCGGCCACCTGGAACCTGGAAGCTGCCACCTGCCCTGATTCTTTCACTTTTTTTCCACAGCATTTCCTCAGGTTATGAAGGGGGCAATCTTTGCCCCAGCGCGCGGGAATGGGCGCAATTCTCGCGTTTGCTGCTCACAAGTTATCGTGCTTTTGTTTTATCGTATGGTGCCTCGTCATGCAGCAGGGGACTGAAAGCCGTACGTGTCGGCGCTTTCCGAGGATGTGGAAATTCCGACGGCGGTGTTGTGCGAGGCATGCTCGTGGCCCTGAAAAATACCTCAGCCGCGCAGCCATGATTATTTTTCTGTTTATTGAAAATAAAGCAAATAAAGTTCTTGACGCCCTAACTTCAGCGGGAGTACAAACGTGGCCGGGTTCCGAGAGATCTGGAAGGCGAATCAAGCATTTCGCCGAAGGTTGCGGATCCCGGATAGCCGGTTTCGGTCGCAAGGCCGAGGCCGGAAGGACCTGAAAGGAACCTGCTGAGGACCGGTTCGCATGTAAATGTGGGCCGGCAGGAAGCCAGGGGGAATTTCAGCCGGCCGGTTGGAGCGCCCGCAAGGGTGACCCAGCCGGAAAAACCCAGGGAGGAGCCGGACGGGCGGCGGCGATTGTCGAAAGGCAGCGCCGACGAAGATCCGGGCAGGTAGCGCAGGCTGGTTTGGGACGCAAGTCCTGGATCGGAACTGCGGGGACAGCCCGGGCACCGAACCCCGCCGGAAGGCGAGGGGCAGGGACAGCCGGTGAAACCACTGGGCGCCTGAATGTCGGTCGAAAGATCGGCAGGAGGGTCGGACGGAAGGACTCTTGGCCGCCAATCCGGGGGGCTGGAGAAGCTCGTCGGAGAGGATCGGCGGGAGAAGATCCGGCGGCAAGCCGTCAGGGCCGCAAGGTTTTGGCGGTGCATCGTCGGGGATACTGCGGACGGCAACCCTGGTTCCGATGCTCACTGCGGCCCTTGTGGCCGGGTGAGCCGAGCGTTGACGGCGATTGGGAGCGGGGGAGAACGGACGCGGAACTTCAGGCGCCTATCCCGGGAGAACCGGGGTTGGAATTCCGGGAGGTCGAGGACCGAGGCGGAAGAGGAGGTTCGCACGAGAGGTCACTCGGAACCCTTTTTTTTCGGCTGACGGCCATTCACCACCTACCACCTACTATCTATCGGAACCGGGCGGCGAGCCGGTGCCAGATGCCGGGTGGCGCTTGCTCAATCTGCAGTTCCGCCTCGAACAAGCGATTTTCGATTGCGTACGTTGGGTATTCGTTGAAGATGCGGTCGGCGAGCAAGGGGCCGAATTCGCCGGCGACCAGTTCGTATGCCTTCTTCAACCGCGGCGGGCGCGTAGTGGCGTTGTGAGCGTCGGTAGCGACGAAATGCACCAGTTGACGCTCCAGCAGCCAGCGGCAGAACCGGGCCGCACGGCGGCCGAAATCCCCCATCAGCGATCCGGCTGTGATCTGAACCAGCGAGCCGGCCTGGACCCACTCGATGATCTCCGCGCCTGAGTTTTGCAGCCAGGTATTCCGCTCCGGGTGAGTGATCACCGGGATCATGCCGCGCGAACGAAATTGGAAAAACACCTGGGCGATGTTAGGCGGAATCGACAGGCTGGCGAACTCCACAAGCAGATAGCTGCCGTGGTTGACGGTGTGGCGGCGCGGGTCGTTCAGCGCGCTCTGAACATTCTCGTAGGAGAGGTGAAAATCGCAGCCCGGGTACAGCCGCGGTGTCCCGCCGGTCTTCTGCTGAACTTCATCAATCGCCCGCTCGACCAGCTCCGGATCGAAGGCGTAATGATCGTTGGCGTGCATGGTGCAGACGATGGCTTCGATGCCGTCGTCGGCCGCCACCCGGCACATCTCAAGCGAAGTCTCCAGGTCGCTGGCGCCGTCGTCGAGGCCCGGCAGGATATGGCAATGAATATCTACCATCCGCTTTAACTATAGCTTCAGAGCCGTCCCAGGTCCAATGGTCAGCCGGCCGGTCCGCTGCAGGGGCCGGGTCGGTGCGGCGACTGCTCGCCGATCCTGCAGGTCCGGCGTCGTTACGCTACGGTTGCTTCAATCCTTCGATGCCCGCGCGGGCGCGGGCATTCTGCGGTTCCAGTGCCAGCGCCCGGGTGAACCGGCGCCGCGCTCCCTGGCGATCGCCGCGCGCCAGGCACACCTCGCCGATGCGGGCCTGCACCTCGGGATTATCGGGGCTGAGACGTTCGGCCTCGGCCAGCTCGGCCAGCGCCGGCTCCCACTGCCCGCGCACGGCATAGGCCAGGCCCAGGTTGGCGCGCGCCTGCCATAAACCCGGCTGCCGGGCCAGCGCGGCGCGCAACTCCTCGACGGCCTCTTCGACCTGGTTTTCGACCAGCAGCGTGTAGCCGAGATTGTTGCGGGCCAGCGCCAGATCGGGATCGAGGCGCAGAGCCTGGCGGTAGGCAGCGATGGCTTCGGCGTTGCGCTGCTGGGCGCGGCGCGCTATGCCCAGGTTGTTCCAGGCGCGGGCGGCGAAGTCCCGGCGGTTTTCCTTGGTCCAAATCTCGGCCGCGCGCCCGTAGTGCTGCGCGGCGCGCTGGGCATCGCCGAGCTCAAGCCAGGCCCGGCCAAGGTCATTGTGCGTTTCGGGATAGCCGGGACGCAGCCGCAGCGCTTCATTCAGCGCGGCCACCGCCTCGGCTGGCCGGTTGTGCCGCAGCAGCGCCTCACCAAGATACAGCGAGGGATGAAACGGATCGGGCGCGTCCTTCAACCCCTCGCGGAACAGGCCGATTTCATCGCCCCATTGGGGAATGCGCGCGGCGCTGCGGCCGGTGTAAGCGAGCAGAACGACAGCCGCAACCACCGCCGCCGTGATGGCCCCGAACCGCTTCCCTGCTCCCACGATCAGGGCCGCGGCCAGCCAGCAGAAACCGGCCAGCGCCAGGTAAATGCCTCGTTCGATCATCAGGAGAACGTTTGTCAGGTAGGGCAACTGGAACATGGGGGCCAGCGGCAGCAGGTAGAGCAACGGGGCCAGCGAATGCGGGCTGCGCCGCCGGTACAACCATAGAGCCAGCCCGGCGAAAAGACCGGCGCTGAGCCAACCCAGGATCACCGCCCCTTCAAAGGGGCCGTGATTCGGCCAGTAATAGCGGAGGCTGCTGAGGCGCGCGGGCCAGACCGCCAGCGCCGCATAACGATAGAACAGCGTCACCGCGGTGTAGAGGTGGTCGGCGAAGGCCAGCGGGGTGCGCCGCTGGACCGGCAACAATCCTCCCACAGCCCAGGTACGCGCCGCCAGATAGGCAAGCGTAACCACGGCCAGCACGGCGTACTCCGCTCGCCGCTCTTTGAGTTGTGCCGCCAGCGGGCGCCGCCGCACGACTGCTTCGTACACAACGATCACCAGCGGCAGCAGCAGGCCGATCTCCTTCGAGAGATCGGCGAGCAGCAGCGCGGCTCCCATGCCCGCCAGCCACGCCGCCCGCGGGCCGCCCGCCGCTTCGGTGCAGCGGAAATAAAACAGCAGCGCCAGCAGCACGAAAAACGAAGCCAGCAGATCGGGCGAGCAGGCAATCCAGGCCACCACCTCGGTGTTGGCCGGATGCACGGCGAACAGCAACCCGGCCAGCAGGCCCGCCGGCCGGCTCTCGGACATGCGCCTCACCACCGCCATCACCAGCAGGCTGATCCCGGCGTGCAGCAGCAGGCAAAAAAGGTGGAACCAGAGCGGGGCAGGGCCGAACAGCCTGTAGATGCAGTAGTTGAACAAGTGCATCATGGGCCGGTAGTAGTTGCTGACGCCGAACGGGCCCAGGAACGAAGCGACGTGGCCGGAGAAGATCTTGCGGACGGCGTGCGGGTCAGACAGTTGGGGGTTCTCCACGATGATAGCCCAGTCGTCCAGGACGAACGGGTTGGCCAGCACGCCCAGGTGCGGAACGAGCGCAAGAAAGGCGATAGCCACCCAAGGCCATGGCGAGCCCGGGGAAAACAAGGCAGCGCGCGCCCCCTCCAGCACCGATGTTCTGCCGCTCATCAAGAATGGATTGAACCACAAAGACACCAAGGACACAAAGAAACACAAAGACGAAACGGATATACTCGCTGACGATGCAGGGGGAACCGGCTGAAAGGGACGCAAGACACGACCTGCTTACCGTGGCCGCCATAGCCGTGGTGCTGTTGTATGCCGCGGCGGCCGGCTACCGGACCCTGGGCGACTCGGACCTGCCGTGGCAACTGCGCGATGCCCGCTACCTGCTGACCACCGGGCGGATCGCGAGCCACGATGTCTTTTCCTATACCGCCGCCGGCCAACCCTGGACCTATCCGCAGCTCGCGGGCCTGATCTTCTATTCCCTGCACGCGCTGGCAGGCTACACCGCTCTGACTTGGCTGAGTGTGGCGGCCAGCGTGGCGGCGACGGCGGCGGTGATCGCGGTGCGCCCCGGCCTGCTGTCGGCCGCGCTGGCCGCGCTGGCCGTCCCGCTGATCGCCTCGCGAGCCGCGGTGCGCGCCGACTTGTTCACCACCGTGCTGTTCGCCGTCTCGCTGCTGCTCCTGCTGCGAGGCGCGGCGCTGCGGCGCGTATGGCTGCTGCCGCTGATCACCGTGCTCTGGGTCAACCTTCACACCGGGTTTGTTGTCTGCTTTCTACTGATCGGGCTGTTCCTGGTGAGCGCGCTGATCACTCGCGACCCGGCCGGCGACAACAGAGCCGCGAGCGTAAGCGAGCGGCCACAAGGTAAAGACCCGCTCCCTTACGGTCGCGGCTCTGTGGCACTGGCGCTGGCCGCCGCTCTTTCCGGCGCCGTGCTGGCCACCCTGCTGAATCCATTCGGCCTCCGTATCTGGACGATTTTTTTCCGCCAGGGCCAGGGCACGCCCTTTTATCGCGAAGCGGTCAGAGAATGGGGGCCATCGGTCTGGAGCTGGTGGCGGTTCGGCGAGTTGCTGGAGTGGCGCGATCCGGACGGAGCGTACTGGGTGCTGTTGTTTATCGCCGCGGCCGCCGTCCTCGTGGCGCTGTGGAAGCGCATCTGGACGGTGCCGCTGCTGATCATCCCCTTCGCCGCCCCCTCCTTGTACTCGGTGCGCTTCCAGGCGCTGCTGGGCATCGCCGTGGCAGCGGTCGCGGCCCGGTATGCTCCGGCCGGTAACATCCGCCGGCCTCTTCGCGTAGCGGCCCTGGGGGCGCTGGCGCTGATGGCTGCGCTCCGCATATCCGACCTGGCGACCAACCGCTATTATTTCAGCCACACCACGTACGCCACGTTCGGCGCGGGTCTCTCCTACATCTTTCCCGAAAAGGCTGCGCAGTTCATCCTGAAGGAACACCTGCCCGGGCGCCTGCTCCACGAATATGACTTGGGCGGGTATCTGAGCTGGAGACTGGGGAGCGCGTACCCGATCTTCGTGGACGGCCGCACGCTGCCGTTCGGCCCCGGCCTGGTTCTCGAAAATATGCGGGCCTACGCCCTGCCGCCAGGCTCGGCGGAATGGCGCGCGCTGATGGACCGCTGGGGCATCCGCACCGTCATCCTTGGGCTGGAACGCCACCGCTCATTCGGTGCCTTTCTGCGCGGTTTTTGCGGGAGCGAGGAATTGCGGCTGGTGTACCTGGACGAAATGGCGGCGGTTTTCTTGAGGAATACGCCGGAGAACCGGCCGTGGATCGATCGGATGGGAACAAGCTGCAAGGCGGCCACGCTTCCCGGCCGCCCGGCGAACGAGCCGGCGTACCTCTATCACGCCCAGGCGACCGAGGTCTATCGGCAGATGGGCCGGATGGACCGGGCCTGGGCCGAACTGCGGAACGCGCGCGGCTATTTCACCGCCGATCCGGACCTGCATGTGGCAGCGGGGCAGATGCTGGCTGCCGGCGACCCCGACGCGGCCCGCGGCGAATTGCTGGCGGCCACGCGCTTCCGGGACAACAGCCGCCCCTGGTATCTGCTGGGCGTACTGGAGGCGGGCCTGGGGCGGCACCGCGAGGCCATCGCCGCGTTTTCTCGTTCCACTCGCAATGAGCAATTCCCCTATGAAGCGTGGCTGGCGATGGCCAAGAGCCACCTGGCCGTGGACGAACCGCGCGCCGCCGCCCGCTGGTTCCAGCGCGTCATCGATAGCCGGGATTCCGTCGCGGCGCGTGAGGCGCTCGGCGGCGCCTTCTTCGCCGATGCCTGCGCGGGCCTGGCGCGCGCCCGTTTCCTGATGGGCGACATGGCGGGCACGGAGGCAGCGCTACGAGCCGCCGCCGCCGCGGTTCCGCGCCAGCCCGCAGTCCAACTGATGCTGGCCGAGTTTTACCTGGGTCAGGGAAGGCGCGCGGAGGCACGTGCCGCGCTGGAGCAGGCCGCGGCACTGGGCGCTTCCGGCTCCCTCTTCATCCGATTGCAGGAAAAGCTTGGCGAACGGTGAAGGCTGTAGGCCGTAGGCTGTAGGCTGTGGGCTGAAGGTGGGCCTCCTGCCTTCCGCCTACTGCCTTCCGCCTTCCACTTTTCACCCACCCGCGAAACCGTTACAATTTGAGCGTTGGGAATGCAAGCTGCCATCGAAATCAACGAGCTGACGAAGGACTATTACCTCGGGTTCTGGCGGAAACGGCCCCGGCGCGCGCTCGACGGCCTGACGCTGACCATCGAGGAAGGCGAAGTTTTCGGGTTCCTGGGACCGAATGGCGCCGGCAAAACGACGACGCTGAAGCTGCTGATGGGCCTCATCTTCCCCACCTCGGGAGGGGCGCGCATCCTGGGCCGCCCGATCGAAGACGTCTCCATGCACCACGACGTCGGCTACCTGCCCGAGCAGCCCTACTTCTACGATTACCTGACGGCGCGCGAGCTTCTTGACTATTTCGCCCGCTTCTTTCGCCTGAGCGCCGAGGAGCGCCGCCGGCGCATCGCCCACCTGCTGGATTTGGTGGGCCTGTCATCGGCGGCCGACGTCCAGTTGCGCAGGTACTCGAGGGGAATGCTGCAACGCATCGGCGTGGCCCAGGCGATTCTGCACCAGCCCCGGGTGGTGTTCCTGGACGAGCCGATGTCCGGCCTGGATCCGGTGGGCAGGCGCGAGGTGCGCGACATCATCCTGGACCTGAAGCGCCAGGGGCGCACCATCTTTTTCTCCACGCACATTCTGCCCGACGCCGAGATGCTGTGCGACCGGGTGGCGGTGCTGGTCGGCGGGAAGCTGCAGGGCGTCGGCTCGCCCGAGCAGATCGTTTCCATCGCAGTCGAGAGCCTGGAAGTTCTGTTCGAGTTGCCCGCCGGCTCGGCACTGCCGCCGGCCCTGGAGGCCGCGGCCACACAAACCGGCGCCCGCTACCGCATCCAGGTGCCGGAGGCGCAACTCTACGACGCGCTGGAAGGCCTGCGGGCGGCGCGGGCCCGAATCATTTCCGTCTCCCAGTTGAAGCCCACACTGGAGGACTTCTTCCTGCGGCTCGTCGGCGGGGAGCGACGGCGGCACGCCGTCGAGATTTCGGGAGGTGGGTCATGATTTGGGTGGTGGCGTGGAACACCTTCCGGGAAGCGGTGCGCGACCGCGTGCTGTACAACCTGATTTTCTTTGCCCTGCTGATGATCGCGGCAGCCGTGCTGGTGGGCCAGATCTCGATCGGCATCGAGCACCTGGTCATCGTGAATCTGGGGCTGACGGCCATCTCGGTTTTCGGCCTGGTGATGGCCATCTTCATCGGCGTGGGGCTGGTGTACAAGGAGATCGATAAACGCACCCTGTACGCGCTGCTGTCCAGGCCGCTGCGGCGCCGCCAGTTCCTGGTGGGGAAATACGCGGGCCTGCTACTGACGCTGGCCGTCAACACGGCCCTTATGACCCTGGGCCTCGCGCTTGCCCTGTTTTACGTCAGCCGTACCTTCCTTCGCTCCGACCTTTCCATCCTGGTCGCCGTTTACTTCATCCTGCTGGCGCTGGCGCTGGTGACCGCCCTGGCGCTGCTGTTCTCCTGCTTTTCCACGCCGATGCTCTCGACGGTGTTCACGCTCGGTCTTTATCTGGCCGGCATTTTCTCGGCCGACATCCGGTCCTTCGGCGAGGTGACCGAAAGCCCGGCGCTGGGCGCGGTAACGAAGTTCCTGTATTACCTGCTTCCGAATTTCAACAATTTCAACGCCATCGCCGCCGCGGCTTACGGGCGGCAGATTCCGTTGATCCTGGTGGCCCAGAATACGGCCTACGCGGCCATTTACATAACCCTGGTCCTGCTGGCTGCCGCGGCCATCTTTTCGAACCGGAACCTGAAGTGAAATGAAGCAGAGCGGGCGCAAGCGGAACATCTGGGTGGCGGCGCTGGGCATCCCGCTGCTGCTGGCGGCGGCCTACCCGCTGCAGCGGCGAATTGACGCCCGTGTGCGGACCGTGCAGCAGGAAAAGGACGCGCTGATGCTGCGTTCCGGGCGCGTGCTTAAGAAACTCAGCCTGGGCTACGATTCGCTGCTGGCCAACATCTATTGGACCCGCGCCGTCCAGTACTACGGCGGCAAGCGGCGCGATCACGATCCGAATTTCGAGCTGCTGGCGCCGTTGCTCGACCTGACCACCACGCTCGACCCTCATCTGCTCGTGGCCTACAAGTTTGGCGCCATCTTCCTGGCTGAACCGCCGCCGAAAGGAGCGGGCCGGCCCGACCTGGCCGTCAACCTGATCCGGCGGGCCATCATGAACAACCCCGACAACTGGCGCCTGTGGGCCGACCTGGGCTTCATTTATTACTGGGACATGAAGGACTACAAGAAAGCGGCCGAGGCTTACCTGGAAGGCAGCCGCCGCCCTGGCGCCCGCGACTGGATGAAGGTGATGGCCGCCAAGATCGCCGAAGAGGGCGGGTCACGCGGAACCTCCCGCTTCCTTTGGGAGCAGATTTACCTCTCCACCCAGGATCGCGACATCCGCCGCAACGCCTTGGAGCACCTGCAGAGCCTGACGGCCGAGGAGGACGCCGAGCACCTGGAGGAATTGGCGGCCCAGTTTCATCAGCGTTTTGGCCGCTTCCCGGCTTCGGCGCGGGAACTGGTGGAGGCCGGCATCCTGCCGGGCATCCCGGTCGATCCCGCCGGCTATCCATACGTCCTCACGCCGGACGGCAAGGCCCACCTGAACCCCTCCAGCCCCGTTACCTCCGACATCCTCAAGCCGGTCTTGCCGCGTTGAGGGGACGAATCCGCAGATTACGCAGATTCCGCAGATTCAATCTGTGGAATCGGCGGAATCTGCGGATGGGTTTTCCCGGAAGCCGATGAACTGCGGTTCGGGCAGGAGATCGACTCCGAAGCGGTCCCGCACGCCGGCCTGGATTTCGCGCATCAGGGCGATGACGTCGGCGGCAGAGGCTCCGCCGCGATTGACCAACGCCAGCGCGTGCTTGCCGGAAATGGCGGCCGGGCCGCGGCCGTAACCCTTGCGGAAACCGGCCTGCTCGATCAACCAGGCCGCCGGCACTTTCACGCGGCTGGCATCGCCGGCCACCGGGTAACTCGGAACGGGGCCGCCCGCCGCCTGAGCCATGGCCTCGCAATCGCTCCCGGCAACGACCGGATTCTTGAAAAACGATCCGGCGCTGCGGCAGTCCGGATCGCCCGGCTCGATCACCATGCCCTTGCGGGCCCGGATGGCCAGCACGGCCGCCCGCACCTCCGCCAGGCCGGGTGCATGATCGCAACCCGGAAAAAACTTGCGCAGGTCGGCGTATTCCAGCGCCGGCGCGCCGCCGCGGGTGAGCGAATAGGAAACCGACAGTACCACGTAGCGGTCGCGGGCCGTGGTGTTGAAAACGCTCTGGCGATACGAAAACCGGCAGCCGGCGTGGTCCAGCTCGACGGCGCGCCGCGCCTCCCGGTCCCACACCCGGACAGCCGTAATCACGCCAGCTACCTGCTGGCCGTAGGCGCCGACGTTCTGGATCGGCGTTCCGCCCACGGTGCCCGGGATTCCGCTGAGGCATTCGATGCCGGCCAGGCCGCACTCGACGGCGCGGCGCACCAGGCCGTCCCAACCCTCGCCGGCCCCGGCCGTCCAACGCGCCAGTGCCGGCGACCGGGGGTCGGCCGATTCCGTAACGCCTGCGATCGCCATGCGAATGACGAGTCCGGGAAACCCTTCATCGGCGACCAGGATGTTGCTGCCACCGCCGAGAACGAAGACCGGCGCCCGCCGCTCTTCGGCGAAAGCGAGCGCGCCGGCGACGGCGCGCTCCTCACGCGCCTCGATAAAGAAGCGCGCCGGGCCGCCGATGCCCATCGTGGTCAGCGGAGCCAGCGGCACGTTCTCGCGGATTTCCGGCGGCGGAAAACTCACAGCACCCATTATAGGCTGTGGGCTGGAGGCCGTAGGCTACAGCCTACAGCCTCCAGCCTACAGCCTATTTCGTGGTCTTGGCGGGCTTGGCGTCTTTGTGGTGGGGACGAACCAGCTTGTGAGCCGCCAGCGAATCGGCCACGGCGTGCAACGTTTCCGCGGTCGCGGCCTGAAAATGGCTGAGCGCGTTTTCCAGCGCTTCCTCGATGGCGCGCTCATTATCGGCCTGCAACTGTTCGGCGCGGGCGGCCACCTGGCGGCCTTGCTTCACCAGCCGTTCCTGAAAGTCCCGGAATTGGGTGTCGGCTTCTGAGACCAGGTCGCGGGCTGACCGGGCGGTGGCTTCATCCACCGTCTTGCGCAGGCGGGTGAGGCCCTCGTCGATGGCCTGCTCGGCGCGATGGGCGAGGTCTTCCAGCAGGCTGCGGAACGTGGTCTGCATGGTGCTGCGCGCCAGTTGCTGAAGCTGGCGGGCGCCGGAATCCAACGCGGACTGAAGCTCGCGCGCAAACCGTTCCTTCAGCACCTCCATTTCCTGGCTGCAATAGCGGATGTGGTCGTCGGCGTGGGCGGCCAGCAGAACAAGCTGCTCGCTTATCTCCGCCAGCGTTCCGGCGGCGATAGCCCCGACCGGGGCCGCCGCGTCGCCGGTGGCGTCCTTAAAGCGCACCCCCCAGAAATCCTCGGCGGGGCCGGCGAATTCAAAGGCCCACTCGGCCTGTTCGCCCCGGCTTTCCAGCGCCTGCCCCAATTTGATCTCGGCCGCCCGGTCCGGCCGGGCCAGCAGACGCAGCGTGAGGCGCGCACCCGGCTGCAGCTTTTGGGCAGTCAGTAGCCGCCCGCCGTGCGCCGTGATGGCAGTGGTGCGGGTGCGTTCTTCGAACTTACGACCGCCGGCGTCGGCCCCCGAGCACAGGACGGTCAGCTTCACAGCAAGGTGGTGGTTGGCCATGGCTCTTGCCGGCGATTATACAGGTGTCAGGGGCCAGGTGTCAGGTGCCAGGTGTCAGGTGCAGCAGTTTCGGAATGGTTGGGCAGGGGAACTGCGGCAGACCCAGAATGATGCGGTTGGAAGCGTTGCGGAGTGGCACTGGGCAGGTGTGGGTATTTCCCGGGCGGACGGGTGGGGGCGCGCGGCAG
>Ga0315280_10001973_pt1 | contig 34059 bp, 27 predicted proteins | sample YL17G06_40_MG_FD_203697 | JGI IMG/M metagenome (GOLD analysis project Ga0315280, IMG submission 203697) | Sediment microbial communities from Yellowstone Lake, YNP, Wyoming, USA - YL17G06_40 | ecosystem: Environmental > Aquatic > Freshwater > Lake > Sediment | place: USA: Wyoming | collected...
GGCTGGCAGTACCGTCCTCCGCCAGAAATCCGATGACAAATCCACCGCCGAAATCCCGAAGACCCCTGGAAAACCGGGCTGCCGCACCCGAAAACTGTCATCGAATTTCGCCCCGCGGAAATCGGCGATCAATGGGCGCGAACCGTCCAGACCGCACGACCTTGACAAGCCGGTCCTCTTCAAGGACCTTGAAGTCGATGCCCATCGGCGGTTCAGGTCCGCGAGAATGTCCTTCAGCGGGCGACCGCCCCGTTCCTGCCACCTTCGCTCGATCTCCTCTTCCGAAAAAGGAGACTCAACTGACGGACTGGTAGGGTGAATCCCCGTGGCGACGGGGTGAAAAAACGCAAGCGTCCGGCCCGATTCGTCACAAACCTCGACGGCGCCGCCCAAGCTGTTGAGCTTCGCGCCAAACACGGGATCTACGAAAACCTTCGTCATACTCGCGGCCCCTCTCTGAGCGACCGATGCGCTTCTTACCGGGACGTGCTATTTACACCACGGCCCATCTGGGAAGCCTCCCGTCAAGCTGGACGGGCCTCGGCCGCAACGGTGCGCCATTGCCGCGGCGCGGTCGTGGCCGGTCCCCGCGCCCCATCTTCTGGAGCAGCAAACGCTCCCGCGCCCCCTCTATAGAGTTATGTTGGCGCGTTTTTTTTGTCTGTCAGGATGCGGCGGTCAGCGGCCTATAAGGGTACGGACGGGGATGTGGGGGAGCGACGCGTCCTGGCGTACAGGTAAGCGGGGGCGTTTGAACAAGGAGCAGATCGATGTTGCGCTCGAGTTTCGTAGCGTGCCTATGTCTGGCGATCGTCACCGCCGCCGCGATTACAGCCCCTGCTGCACCGCTGGTCTACGATGCGGCGAACGATTACTCCACGACGAACAACCCCAACGGTGTCTGGTCCTATGGATACGCGCCATCTCTCGGGGGTACGTTCACACTGTTTCCGTACAACGGTGATTGGACCGTGCCGCCGCTCAACCTCTGGTACGTGATAGCGCCCGGTATCGGACCGTGCGCTGGAAAGAACATGGGTTCTGAGCCGTGGGTTTACCCGTCGGCGGTTTTTGACGCAGGACAGTTTAATCTCGCACCCGGAACGCCTGACTTGGTTGTGCTGCGCTGGACGGCTCCGATCAGCGGCTCCTTCCAGATCGAGGCGCTCTTCGAGGGCATGCAGCGCCCGGATGGGACCACAACCGACGTGCATGTTCTGCTGAGCGGCGTTTCGATCTATGACGCAATTGTCGATGGTTGGGTTGGACGCCCTTATGACCCAAACCCACGTTCTGGGCCTTCGCCTGAGCAGAGTTTCTCCGGAGTTGTGTCGCTACTCGCGGGGGAGACCATTGATTTCGCCGTCGGCAACATGGGGAACGGGCAAAACTGTGACGGCACCGGCCTCTCAGCCCGAATCACCGAAATGACCTCCCCGATCCCCGAGCCCGCCGCGCTCATCGTCTGGTGGCTTCTCGGGGCCTCGGGGGTGACGCTCGGCTGGTGGCGGCGGCGCAAGCGGGCAGGGTGAACGCCCCGGCGGCGACGGAATGACGTGGCCGGGGCGGCGCGACCGCTGGGCGGCCCCTCGAGCCTGACAGGCTCGGATTCGAGAACCCAGGGCAACGCCCTGGGGCCGCGGGTCATAACGTTCCGCAAGCCCTGAAAGGGCGACATACGGTGGTGGCCCGGCCCGGAGGTTATCGCGCCCTTTCAGGGCTACGGGATGGGCTCGGGTTCGATTCCCAGCGCGTTGCCCTGGGCTGTCGTATTGAAGCCCTTCGGGCTTCGACAGCCATCAGTCGTAGATGCCTTCACGGCGAAGGCAATCCGGGTGGAGGTCGGGGGTGGAGGGTCGCGGGGCATCGGCCCAGCGCCGGAAGGCCCCTGCCCGCTCGATGGGAGTGAATTGGCGCCGCAAATTGGAGACCGAGCCCCGGGCCGACACGGCCCGGCTCCGCTTGCTGTCCTCTGCCCCGTTCCCTCTGCCGACTGTCCTCTGCGTACTGCCCTCTGCTATTCACCGCCATGCCCGGCCCGGGGTCATTAGAAACGGGCGTCCGTGACCCATCGTTCCGATCCATGAGGACTCGCATCCCCGCCGGGTGACACATGCCGGGGGAGAGGGAAATCGCCACCGGACCGGGCATGACTGGTGACTCATTGCGATAGTCGGTCAAAGAGCCGGCCGAATCGCGGCATCTGGCCGGCCAGGTATTCCCTCCACTTGTCGGGTTGCCAGACCTCGATACACACGGCTGCCCCGACGACCATCACTTCGCCGCCGGGCTCGACCGCCAGAAACTCGCGGAAGCCCTCGGGGATCAGCAGGCGTCCGCGGCCGGTCAACTGCACCGCCTTGTGCCGCGTGGACAGGAGCCGCCCGAGGCGCTGCACCGCGGCGAAGCGGCCTTCCAGCCGGCCCGCTCGCACCTTCTGCCGGATTAGTTCTACCCCCTCGTTCCACTTCGACTCCCAGATCGGGGCGCTCCATAGGCTCAAGCATCCCGGCCGCTCCTTGGCCAGCAGGCAGTCGCTCGACTCGGCCGTCAACGCGTCGGCCAGCTCGCTGGGGATCGACAGCCGATAGCGGTCGTCCAGCGTGCGGCGGAACTCGCCGAGGATGAACGTTTGCGGGCTGGGCATCGGCAGTGATTTCTAGGGGAGAGCGGCTCAAGCGAGCGGCCTTGGGGCGTCTCGCGTATTCGGCTCACTTCCATAAAATGGGCTCCATTCCCATCAGCTATCCGTGATTTTTCCCATTATTGGGCCGCTCTCCCACAAGCAAGAGTCTAGCGGTTTCTCCAGGCCTGGCAACTCCCCCCCCCCCGGAAAATCCCAAGTATTTTTCCCGGGTGAGGGGAAGGGGTCGGGAGTCTCTTCCCGTGTCGGCGGTGCCGTCTTGGAGTGCGGCGATTCATCGCCGCTTTTCGAGGCCCCGGCGACCCTGCCGGCGAACAAAAAAGCGGCGATGAATCGCCGCACTCCAAAACCGCTGATAGCTGAAAGCTGACTGCTGACAGCTACTCCCCCAGCGTCGACCGCCGCCTCAAGATGTGGTGATAGTGCTGGGCGAAGCGGTGGGCCTCGTCGCGCACGTACTGAAGCAGCCGCAAGGCGAACGAGTGCCGCGCCAGGCGGAGCGGCGCGTGGGCGCCGGGCACGAAGACCTCCTCCAGGCGCTTGGCCAGAGAAACGACCGTCGGCGGCTCGATGTCCAGGGCAGAAAACGCCGCCAGGGCCGCGTTGAGCTGCCCCTTGCCGCCGTCGACCAGGAGGATGTCGGGGAACACCTCGCCCTCGTCGTGCAGGCGCTGGAACCGCCGGGCAACCACCTCGTGGATGCTCGCCGTGTCGTCGATCCCCTCCACTTGGCGGATGCGGAAGTGCTTGTAGCCCGGCTTGAAGGGCAGCCCGTCGATGAATTGCACCAGGCTGGCGACGGTCTCTGTCCCAGCCAAATGGGCGATATCCACGCCCTCGATCACCCGCGGCGGCTTCCCCAGACGGAGCACCTTCTTCAGCCCGGCCAATCCCTTCTTGGGATCCACGGGGAAGACCTCGGGCTGGACGTGGGTATCCAACTCCCCGCGCTGGTCAAGGGTTTCGAGCAATTGGATTTCGTCCCGCAGCCGTGCGGCCTCTTCATAGCGGAGACCCTGGGCAGCGGAGAGCATTTCGCTCCGCATCTCTTCCAAGAGCCGCTGCTTGTCGCCTTCGAGAAACTTCTGCAGGCGGCGGATGTCTTTGCGGTACTCCTCCTTCGAGATCCGCAGGTTGCACGGGGCCGTACACTGCCGGATCGAGGCCAGCAGGCACGGCCGGAACCACTGCCAACGCGGATCGCCCTCCTGGATGTCCAGCGAGCAGGTGCGGAACTTGAAGATCTTCTGCAACACTTGGAGCGCCCCGCGCAGCCCGGCCGCACTGGCAAACGGGCCGTAGAGCTTCGTTCCTCGCGGGCTAGGCTCCCGCGTGAACTCGACGCGGGGGAAATCCTCGTCGGCGTGGATCTCCAGATAGGGAAAGGTCTTATCGTCCTTGAGATCCTGGTTGAACTTGGGCTGGATGTCCTTGACCAGCCGCGCCTCGACCAGCAGGGCATCCACCTCGCTCTCGGCCTCGAGGTAATCAATGTCGCGGATCTCTTGCACCAGCCGGGCGGTCCGCGGGTCTTCCGCCGCAGCCTTCAAGAAATAGCTGCCGGCACGAGAGCGCAGATCTTTCGCTTTGCCGACGTAGATAACCCGCCCCGCGGCGTCGTTCATCAAGTAGACGCCCGGCTTGTGGGGGAACGACCGGACCTTTTCGGCCGCCAGCGAGTCACCCTGCGGTGCGGGAGCGTCAGACATACACACTGCATTATACGACCTCTTCGGCGCGTTTTTTTGCCATTGTCCGGCCCGGGGGCCGGCCGGTATTATGCGGCCTTCCGTGGCGGGGCCGTGAAGGTCCCGCGCGCCAAACGTCCAAGCGAAAGGAATCGCTTTTGGCCACACAAGGTTCGACGGCCATGCGGTGCCGCTCCCTGGGCATCCTGGCCTGTACGGTGGTTGCCCCGCTGTTGGCGGTATTCTGCAGCTCCTCGATGGAAGTAGGAAAGCAGGCTGCGTGCAATGCCTCAGCGGGAACCTCGCCGTTAGCCAAGGTGCCGCCCGCCAAGACTTCTGCTCTGCACGCCCATCTTGAGCCGGCCCCGCCGGGCGATCTCCTGCGGGGTAACGAGATCAATCTGATGGCATCGACCCCGGTTCCGGCAACCGCGTACCAGACCGAGGCCTCTCCCGGGTTCCGTGGTGAAGGCACTCCTCCGGAAGAGCGGTCCCCCCCGAAGAGTTCATCCGTTGCCGCAGCCTTGGACCGTCTTTCGGGGCCCCGATCCCCGTCCAACAATGCTTCTGCGGAACCATCCTCTGTCATCCCCGGCCGACTCGTTGCGGTGTCCGGTATCGAGGAGATCACCCAAACCCAGCCCATCCGGTCCACTAGCCGCACCCTCCATAACGGTGGATCGCGCGAGGAGATAGCGGCGTCGTTCGATGGCCACCCAATGGTCGATCCAGCCCCACCGTCCGCGGCAGACCGTTTCGCCTGGATTCAGGATCGCCTGCGGCAGCTTGGCGCAACCTACTATCGCCTGGAGACTTGGGGAGACCGGGGGGGCGCGTTCCGCTTCCAGTGCAGGATCGCCTTCGGCCAGGACGCGCGGTCCGTCCGTCATTTCGAGGCGGTTGACCCGGACGCCGTTCGTGCGATGGCCACGGTCCTACGGCAGGTCGAGTCGCTGCAGGCCGGCGCCGGCCAAAACTAGGCTTGCCAAAGACGCAGGCGCACGCATAGGTTGGTTGAAGGGTTGAGGGTGCGTTCGGGCCTGTAGCATCTGGGGTCCAGCGTGCGTCGGAGTGTTGCCGAAAAGTTGGGAAGTGTTGCGTCGCGATACCGGCAGCCGCTTGGAGGCACGCCGTGGCCCCCGAATGCCCAACGTAGGCTATGTATCTACTCGCCAATATGGTGCACCGGAGCGATGGGTCTTCCGGCGGGCGAGGGGCCGACCGTTCGGGGCCCCCCATTGGCCAAGCTGGAGGCATTGTTGTTTTTGGCTCGGGAACCCTTGGGCAGTCGCAGACTGGCCCAATGGGCAGGCTTGGCTGACGGCACCGAAGCGCGTACACTGGTCCGGACCCTCAACCGGTTATACGATGAGGAAGGTTCTGCGTTTCGCGTGGTGGAGGTCGCCGGGGGATTTCAGGTGCGGACGCGGGCGAAGTTCGCCCCCTGGCTGCGGCGCTTGCACGCAGCGGAGGCCGAGGTCCGCCTCTCGGCGCCGGCCATGGAAACGTTGGCCGTGGTTGCCTATCGTCAGCCGGTATTGCGGGCAGACATTGAAGCCATTCGCGGCGTGCTTTGTGGCGAAATCCTTCGGCAATTGATGGAGCGAGACCTGGTGCGGATCGTGGGGAGGTCGGAAGAGCTGGGCCGGCCGCTGCTCTACGGGACGACGAGGGGATTCTTGGAGGTCTTCGGATTGCGCCACCTGGACGAACTGCCGCGGTTGAACCAACCTATTCATTCCAGCAAGACGGAAGGGGATTCGAACGTGAAGATCGCAACCGACACGAAGGTCGTCTTGGAAGATGCCCTCGCCGGCACGAGCGCCGCGCTGTTGGAGGAGCGGCTCGACACAGTGGCCGTCAAGGACATCGATGACGACGAAGAGTTCGAGGCCTCGGAAGACGCCGAGGGAGACGACGACGATCTGGAGGAAGAAGAGGACGATTTCGAGGACGAAGACGAAGAGGACGACGAGGACTTCGAAGAGGACAATTGGGAAGAAGTCGAGGACGAGGACGAGGAATTGGAGGACCTCGGGGAAGAGGAGGAAGAGCCGGACGAGGAAGAAGAGGACGAAGAGTGGGAAGACGAGGATTGGGAAGACGAGGACGAGGACGAGGACGACTGGGAAGAAGAGGAAGAAGAAGAAGAGGACGAGGACTGGGAGTAGCCTCGTAGCGCCACATCGCTCGCCGCGACATGACGATACTGACGATCGGCCATTCCAATCATCCCCTCGACGTGTTCCGCGATTTGCTTCGGCGGCACGCGGTGGCGGTGCTCGCCGATGTCCGCTCCAGCCCGTATTCGCGATACGCGACGCAGTTCAACCGGGATTCCCTCAGCGCCTACGTGAAAGGCGAGGGGATTGAGTACCGTTACTTCGGCGATGCCTTGGGAGGAAGACCGCCGCAGGACGAGTTCTACGACGACAGCGGGCACGTGCTCTACCACCGGCTGGCCGAGTCGCGCGAGTTCCAACAGGGGATTGACCGGCTCATTCGCGTCGCAGGTGACCGCCGCGTGGCGGTCCTTTGCAGCGAAGAGGACCCGACCGACTGCCACCGCCGCCGGCTCATCGGCCGCGTTCTCCAAGAGCGTGGGCTGGAGGTGATCCACCTCCGGGCCGACGGGCGTGTCCAGACCGAAGAGGAACTCGGCCGCGAGGAGCGTCATCGCAAAACCGGCGGACAGCTCGCCTTGTTCGATCTGGAGGAGGAAGACTCGTGGAAATCTACACGATCGGTTTCACCCGAAAGACCGCTGCCGAGTTCTTCGGGGTCCTCGAGCGGGCCGGAATCCGCCGAGTAATCGACGTCCGGCTCAACAACACTTCCCAACTGGCCGGCTTCACCAAACGGGACGACCTCAGGTACTTTCTCGAAGCGATCTGCGGCGCGGCCTACCAGCACGAACCCCTCTTGTCCCCTACCGAGGAGATCCTCAACGGTTTCAAGAAGAAGACGATTTCCTGGGAGCAGTACGAGAGCTGCTTTCGTGCTTTGCTCGAAGAGCGACGGGTGGAGGAGACCGTCGATAGGCAATGGTTCATGGCGCCGGCCGCGCTATTGTGCAGCGAGCCGACGGCCGAGCATTGTCATCGCCGGTTGGTGGCGGAGTATCTCGCCGCCAAGTGGGGCGACGTAAAGGTCGTCCATCTCTGACGGGATCGACATGAAGATCGTCGTCAATCACCTCACGCGGATGGGCAAAGGGCATGTCTGTGTCGCGGGGATCGATCTCGATACGTTGCAGCACGTCCGCCCGGTGCTGTCGTTCCGGGCCTTGACTTCCGCAGTGCTGGCCCGCCACGGCGGGTGCTTCGACATCGGACACGTCGTGGACATCGGCCAGGTGGTCCCCACCCCGAAGAAGCCGCACGTCGAGGACCACGTATTCGACCCCGCGGCGGGCAAGTTCGTCCGGCAGGTTGCCGCCAGCGAGTTCTGGGCGCTCTTGCTCCGCATGAGCAAGCCCACGCTTCGCACGATTTTCGGCGATGACTTGAAACTCAAAGGACGATCCTCCTGGGGGACCGACGTGGGGCAAGGAACGGCCTCGCTCGGCTGCCTCGTGCTGAAGCGAATGCCGCGGCTCTGCTACATGCCGGCCGGGGAGTACAAGGCCGGGATCCGCATCCACATTAACGACGGCGATCTCGACTTCTGGGCCCCAGTCACCGATCTACGCCTGTACCAAGAAGATCACACCACGCCCGACCAAAGAATCACCGAGCGCATTGCCCAGCGGATCCGCAAATCCGGCTGCGTCATCCTCGGCATTGGCCTGACGCGGGAATTCTGCCCTTCGACCGAGGCCGAGTCCGCCCACTGGCTTCAGGTCAACAACATCCACTTGGAGACGAATCCGACGTGGCAACTCGGGTAGTCAGGCATCCCCGAACAGGAGCCGCTGAGGCGACCGTCTCGGCTTCACCTCTCCCATGGATTCGGTGCTGTTGATCTCCGCCTCGACACTCCGAGCGATACGGGCCGCGTCAGCCGGGGTTCTGAGCGTCGTCAGCAGCTGTCCCAAGAACACCACCTTCCGGTCGTTGCGGGAGAGCGCAAAGCCTTCTGCTCGAAGTCGCTTGAGCTTCGACTTGGCGGACTCGATGGCGCCGGAGACCGAGAAGTGTTCAGGAAGTCCAGACGCGCCTTGTTTCCGGCAAACGATGATGATGTCGAGCTGTATCGGCTCCTTGGCCTGGGACTTCGGCGCTGCAACCGACATTTCGGCCTTGACCGGTTGGCAGTTCACAACGGCGAACCCGGCGCCGAGCACGGCCTCGGCTAATGCCGTCCATCCTTCCTGGCGGGAATGGTGGTAGGTAAACACGAGCAGCCCGTCGTCCTTGAGGACCCGCCGGCACTCGTTCAACACTCCAAGTAGTTTTGCCGCGAACCGGCCAGCGTCCGAATCCTGGACTTCGGAGGGCGAGCGGGTCGTGCCGTTTTCGTCAACGCTCGGGTTGGGCGCGAGTTGCTGCCAGGCGAAGAAGAAGTCCGCAAGTTCGGAATAATGCACGTTGTCGAAGAAAGGGGGGTCAGTGACAACCAGGTCCACGCTTCGGTCCGGCAGCGACGTGTCGGCGGAATCGCCGCATGATAGGTAAATCGCCCGTCGCGAGAAGGCCCCGGTGTTCGGCCACCGACCCTCGATCCTCCCCGTGAACGGCTGCGAACACACCCGGCCCGGGCCAGTTCTCGCGTCAGCGACCTCCGTCGGCGCAAGCCGATAGTCGATTGCTCGGAGCAAGCGGCTGCGGAACAGGTTGGAGAAGGAGCCTGAACTCTTGGGTGTGCCCCACACGTTCGCCTCGATCGGGCTCCGCTCCGGCTTGAGGATATGGTGCGAGAACATGTGTCGGACTGCGCCGGTACCTTCCCCCTTATACGAGGCGAACATGTTGTTGAACTCCAGGACGCCGGAGAACAGCGTCAGCAGCGAGTCCCTTGTCGCCTCTTCAGGGATTTCTGTGACGGCGCTTCGAAGCCAACCCAATGCCAAGAGTTGCCTGTCGTTGAAGAAGTCGCGCCAAGACCTGAAGCCGTACCGCATAGCCTGACGGGTATTGTAGCCCTCCTCCAAACGGAGCGCAGGCAGCACAATGTGCCCGCGATCGACTTCTTCCTTCAGCTTCAACGAGCACTGCTCGTAAGCCGCTTGATCTTTGGAAGTAGCCTGCAGGTACTCCTTGCCCCCGTCCGTCCTGAGAACGAGCTTTCCATACAGCCTGAACACGGGGAGCGCCGTCTTGCGGGCGATGGCATCGAGAATAGTGAAGGTCCGGCCACAGTGCGTGCACCGGGCCTTGGCACCATTGGCCGGTCCAGCCTCGGGATCGAACTCGTGTTGGCAGGACCGGCACGTTGCTTTGTTCCGACCGTACACGCCCGGAAAAATGTCGCCACACGAAGGGCACAGGATCTGCGCTTCAGGTTTCCTGTTCGGGTAGGCATTCCGCGCGATGACGAACGAGGAGAACAGATCGACCGGACGCCGACAGTCCGGGCAATTCGCCTGCATGACCCAGAAGAAGTAGAGCACGTCGCAGGGCCGATCTCTCGAGTCCTCGGATCGGTAGAGCGCGCGAATCTTGTCCCCCACGCCCTGTGACAATCCCTCGAATGCCGCCTTGATTCTCCTTCGGTCCATGGGACCAAGGGCACTACACACCGCCTTGACCGCAACCGGGTTGATGTCGCGGCCGATCGCCGTGAACCCCAGTTTGTGGGCTTCGCCCACGGTTGTGCCCGATCCCATGAAGGGGTCAAACACGGTCAGGTCTGTGAAGGCGTGGGGCCGATAAAACTCGGCCGCAAGGTCGCTTCCTTCGGGAAGGGAACATCCCAAGAGTATGCCGCGAAACACGGAACCGAGCCGCTTTGCCCACCACTTGTGGACGTGGTAGATCGGACGATGAACTTCCTTGCGCCAACTCTCGCGCTCGGCGAGTCGGGAAAGGAACTCGAACGGGAAATCATCGGATTCGATGAGTCGCACGTTAGGATTCGCCGTCATCATCCTCGACTCCGCGGACGCTGGCATCCGCTTCTCAGGCCCGCATCGAGACTGGGTCCGCCGGAGATCCCTTCAGTCGCCACGCCCGAAACACATGCTCGCGACCCGCACCCGGGTTCGGAACCCTTTCGGGAACGATCTCGTTGGTCTTCAGATCAAAGGAGTAACCAAGGATCAAATCGGCAGCCTCTCGGCGGTGCAAATGGCCAACCACTGTGAACTCATCGCCTGCCTCCACCTCGACGGGAAGGATGAGCGTCTCCTTGTGGGCCACACCTTCGACGAGCCGAAAGGGAGTCGGCACCACGTACATCTTCCGGTCGCGAATCATGAGATCACCGTAGCTGCCGAAACCTTTGACGCTCTTGTTCTCGTGAACGTACTCGTGGTCGGCATTCAAGAAGTCACCGTGGCAAACCACCAAGTCAAGCACCGGATAGGTGTCCCCATCCGGTCTCTTGGGGTACCGCCCGAACACGTAGTAGATCGTTCGGCCGTTGTGAAACCCCGACGGGACTTGGCTGTTGCTGTCGAAACTCGCGTCGCGGCCGGGGTACGCGAGCCCCTTCAGTTCATACCCGTCCGTTGTAGCCACCATCCTGAAATCCGGGTAGCTGTTCCTTCCCCCGGTCTCGAACAGGAGTTTCGTCTCTTTCAAACGGGCCTTGAACCAGTTCTGGAAGTGAAACTCCTTGTCGGTGCTGCTCTCGCGCTTGATGAGCGCGCCCGCTCTCATTGCCTGAACACAGCGCCTGAAGACGATCGGAACCGCCATACCTCGCTCCCACAATCATTCCCATTGTAATGTTTCCTACCACGCCTCACAGTGGGTGGGTCGGAAATGGGGGTGCGTCATCCGTCGAAGAAACCACTTTGGAAGCTGTAAGCCCGTCTTCTCCGGCTAGTCCTTCAGCCGAAACAGCCGCGAAAGGGCGTCCAAGAGCACGCCGGGCATGCCGTGGCGCGACTCGTCGCGGAGCGATTTCAGCGGCGGGTACAGGAGCTTGTTGATCAGCCGGTCGAACGCCGCCCGGATCTCCGCGCGGCTCCGCTCGTCCAGGTCCGGGAGCTTGTTCAAAAGCCGCCGCAGCTCCTCTTCCTTCGGCTTCTCCCAGCCCGCTTTGAGGCGGCGGATGATCGGGCCGCTGGTGCGGTGGTGCAGGTCCGTCATGAAACGGTCGGTCTCCTGCTGGATGATTCGCATGGCCGCGGGCAATTCCTTGTCGCGGAGGCGGCGGTTTTCCTCGCACGCCTCGCGGAGATCGTCCACGGAATACAGGTAGACCTCGGGCCGGTCGCCGATGGCGGCCTCGAAGTCCCGCGGCACCGCCAGATCGAGGATGAAGAGCGGCCGGCCGTGACGCCGGGGCTCCACGGTGAGGAACTCCTCCCGGGTGACGATGGGTTCTTCCGCCCCGGTGGTGCTGATCACCAGGTCGGCCTCGGCAATGGCCGCCAGGAGATCGTCCCAGGCGCGGGTCCGTCCGCCCCAGCGCCCCGCCAAATCCGCGGCCCGCTCGGGGCTGCGGTTGACCACCGACACGTCCCGGGCTCCCTGGTCCTTCAGGTAGCGGAGCGTCTCCTCGGCCATCTCGCCGGCGCCGATGACCAGGGTGCGCTTGTCGTCGAATCGCTCGAAGATCTGCTGGGCGAAATCGGCCACGGCCACGCTGGGGATGCTCACCCGGCGCTGCTGGATGGTCGTTTCGCCGGCCACCCGCTTGGCGGTCTTCAGCGCCGCCTGAAACGCGGCGTGCAGCAGCGGGCCGGTGCTCCCCTCCTCGGTGGCCAACTGGTAGGCCAGCTTCACCTGGGAGATGATCTGCGGCTCGCCGACCACCATGCTGTCGAGGCTGGCGGCGACCGTGAAGAGGTGCTGGACCGCCTCGCTCCCGGCGCGGAGGCGAAGGTGCTGGAGAATCGCGGCCGGCTCCAACCCGTGGAACCGCCCGAGGAAATCCGCCAGTTGCGGACCGGCGGGGCATGCCGCGTGCTCGCTCCCCGTGTAAAACTCCACGCGGTTGCAGGTGGACAGGAGCACCGCCTCCATCTGCGGGAATTCCTCGCGAAACCGCCGCAGCGCGGACCGCGCCTGTTCCGCGCTGAACGCCAGGCGCTCGCGGATCGCGATTGGCGTGTCGTGGTGGCTGCACCCGACGACCTGGACGTTCATGACCGCACCCCGCCGTGCTGCGTCATCCCCGAAAGAACCATCGCCAGCACGATCACCAGGAAGACAAAGCTCGCCACCGTGTGATAGGCCACGCGCCGCCCTTCCCGGGCCGGCCGATAGGCCATCCCGATCACCGTCCAGATGAAGAGCCAGCCGAACATCAGCCCCGTGCTCAACACGACCGGATCGTTCCAGGGGAGCCAGCCCGACTGGCTCCCGTAGTTGGCTGCATTGAGCATGATCCCCGAAAGGATTCCCAACCCGATCATCATCAGGGCGAGCGTCAGCGTGCGGCTATTGGTCTTCTGGAGCCATTCCAGGCTGGGCAGGCGTAGGCCCCTTCGGGGCGGCAGTTTGTGCTTCAGTCTCCGCGCCTGGTGCAGATACATCAACCCCGAGGCAAAACCGATCAGCACCGCCACGCTGCCCAAGAGAATCGACCCGCCGTGCAGCAGCGCCCAAACCCTGGAGCCGGCCTCGCGAGGAAACGGTCGCGGGTCAGCCACAAACGTGGCGACCCCAATCAGGCCCAGAACTAGGGGGAGAATGAACAACCCGATAGCGGTCTTCGGGTGGTAGCACATCACGTACAAGTAGAAAGCCACCAGCACCCAAGCGGCCACCAGGTACCAGTCCTTTTCGCTCGACAGCGGGGAACCGCCGGCCGAAGCGTGCTCGTAGAAGTCAAGCCACCGGTGGTAGAGGACTACGCTATGCGCGAAGAGTCCTGCCCCGGCGAACCCGAGCATCAACGCGCCGCGGATTCCGCTGCGAAACAGCAGGCGAGTGATCTCCAGGACCAAGGTGACGGCATAACTCGCCGCAAAACAGATGACACTCACCCGGGACAGCATAGGCAGCCTCAAGATCGCGATAGAGCGTGGGGATCCTCAAGTCACCCGCGGGCGACGCAACCCAAGCCACGTCCACCCATTATAGCCGACGACAGGGCACTCCTCCTACCGCAGACGCGTCCCTGGCTTGTCCAGAAGCCGTCGCATCCCGGTTCGACATATCGGGCTTGGCACGCGCGCGATCTGCTTCTCGTTGCCATTGTGCCCATGGTAGACCTCCGCCGGAACCGTGCTATATGCCGCGTCACAAACCACAAGGTCAACGACCGCCGCGGACCGATTACCCGAGTGAGCAGGTGTTGACAATGATGTACATGTGTTTATAATCTGAGGCTGCACCGTTGTGAGCCCAAGGAGCCCCAATTGACATCAATGCGTGACGGGCATAAGTTACTCGCATCTTTCTGGACGCGGCTTGCGAAAATGGAGAACATGGGGGAGCGAGCGATTTTGTCTCCCCCAAAGGCTGTAAGGCTGTTTTCAGCAACAAGCTGCGGTATCTCGGGCTGATTGTCGGGCGACATAGTATGGCAAAGGACTTTCACGAGATCCGTGATGCCGTGCATGTGTTTGCCCGCCTGGACTCGGATGAACGGAAAGTCGTTGACTCTCGCCCGTTCCAACGCCTGCGGCACATCCATCAATTGGGGCTTACCCACCTGGTGTATCCCGGGGCCACTCACCGGCGTTTCGAGCACTCGCTCGGCGTGATGGAGCTTGCCGACCGGGTTTTCCACGTTATCACGGCAGACCGGAACCGGGACGACAGGGTTCGTTCGATATTCCCTCCGGACCACCAACTGGAGTACTGGCGGCGCGTGCTTCGCATGGCAGCCTTGTGCCACGATGTCGGCCATCTGCCGTTTTCCCACGCGGCGGAGGCCACGCTACTTCCGCACGGCTGTACGCACGAAAGCCTCGGGGCGAGCATCATCAACAGCGAGGAGATGAACAGGATTTGGCATGGGATCACCCCGCCTTTGCGGTCAGAGGAAATCGCGAAGCTGGCAGTGGGCCCAAAGAAGCTCAGGAATACGGAATTCAGCCCCTGGGAAAGGATACTAGCCGAGGTCATCGTTGGGGACTCGTTCGGCGTTGACCGCATGGACTACTTGCTGCGCGACTCGCTGCACCTCGGCATAGTATACGGCAAGTTTGACCAGTACCGTTTGGTCGACACGTTGCGCGTGCTTCCGGAACGGGACGATGACGCAGCAGAACCAATGCTGGGCATCGAGTCAGGGGGCCTTCATTCCGCGGAGGCCCTTCTGCTCGCCCGCTACTTCATGTATTCCCAGGTCTACTTTCACCCAGTCCGCCGTATCTACGACATCCATCTCCAGGACTTCCTCGCGGCGTGGCTGGGAGACAGACGACTGCCCACAGATCTGGACATATTCTTGAACGTGACGGACGAGGAAGTGTCCGCAGCCATTCGGAAAGCGGCCGGCGAGCCTTCTTCTCCCGGACATGATCCGGCAGATCGAATCGTCAATCGCCGTCACTTTAGGCTTCTTTACGAGCGGAACCCAAATGATGCGGAGAGGAATCCTGAAGCCGGGGAGGCGGTCTTCAACGCTGCGTGCAATGAGTTCGGCGCTGAGCGCTTGCGCCATGACCGGTACACGGAGAAGGGAAGCACGACCGGGTTCCCGGTTCGGGACCGGGATGGAAGAATCGTTTCCTCGCTGGCCAAGTCGGACGTGTTACAGAGTGTACCACGCGTGAATACGGATTATGTCTTCGTGGCCCTCGAAATCCGTTCCCAGGCCGAGACTTGGCTGAAGACGAACCGGGAGTCAGTCATATCCCAGATGGAGCCGGAGGATTAGGGATGAAGAAGCTACCAAGAGCCGCCGTGCTGCTGTCGCTTGTCGAAGCGATGAGGGAGCGGGGAAGCTGGTGCGGAGAGACCAACGTGCAAAAGGCCGTCTATTTCCTCCAGGAGCTTGCCAGTGTCCCGCTCGGCTTCGACTTCGTTCTCTACCGATACGGCCCATACTCCTTTGAACTCACGGATGAGCTCACGGCGTTGCTGGCGGACTCGATATTGAGGTTGGAGTTCCGTGATCCAAGGTACGGCCCGTCCTACAGCCCCGGTGAGTTACGGAACCTGATTGCGAATTCGTTCCCGAAAACAGTCAGTCGATTCAGGAATCGGATCGACTTCGTTGCCGAAAGGCTGGGCCCCAGGGGCGTTGCCGACCTTGAACGCCTTTCCACAGCCCTCTTCGTGCATCGGAAAACCCCACAAGCGAGTGCCAAGGACAAGGCCGCTCGGGTCACCACAATAAAACCGCATATCACTCAGCGAGACGCCGAGGAAGCAGTCAAAGAGGTGGACAAGATGGTTGCGCTGGTCAGTGACCTGCTCGAGTAGCCAACGGGTGTTGTGCTACACCAGAAGGAGCAGGCACGGTCAGCGGTGGCGTCTCTCGGTGGCTCGACTCAGTAGCCCCGCGCGTGCCGCTTGGCCTTCGGGTCGCCGGCGGCCTGCTTGAAGCCGGTCTTGGGATCGATGGTCACCATGATGGGGTGGGCGAAGGGCGGTTTGTCCAGCTTCACCTGGTGCCCTCGGGCCTTGAGGGCCTCGATCGTGTCCCGCCCGAGGGCTGACTCCACGGTAAGGCTGCCCAGTTGCGGCGGCGTCTGGTTGAATGAGCCGACCAGGTGATCGGTGTAGAACCGCGGCCTCGTGACCGCGTCCGCGGGACTCAGGCCGAACTCCAGCCACCCAAGAAACACCTCGAGGCTCACCTGATCCTGCAGGTCGCCGCCGGCCACGCTGATCCCGGCGACCGGCTTGCCATCCCTCAGTACGAGCGTCGGCGTGAGCGTAATCCTGGGGCGTTTCCCCGGCTCGATGCAGTTGGGATGGCCTTCCCAGGTGTTCAAGCTCCGCAGCCGGCTATTCATGCGGATGCCGGTCTCGCCGGCCATCACTCCGCCCCAGCCGCTCGGCGTGGCAACAACCACGTTGCCCGCGTGGTCGGCCACCACGCACGTCGTGGTGTCGCGGGCCGCCTCTCGCGGCGCCCGGTACTCTTGCGGCGAGAACCCGAGACTCGCCTTGCCCGCGCGAGGATCGCCCGGACGCAGCTCGAGCGACGCTTTCTGCCGGTCCAAGAGCGGCCGCCGGACCGCCGCATACTGCTCCGAAAGAATCTGTGCCACCGGCACGTCGACGAACAGCGGATCGGCATAATACGCGTCCCGATCGGCCAGGGCCAGCTTCATCGCCTCGGTAAGCACGTGGACGTACTCCGCACTATTCTGCTTCATCGAGCGGAGATTGGTCTTTTCCAGCAGCCGCAACGTTTGCAGCATGAAGGGGCCCTGACTCCACGGGCCACACTTGAGCACCGTGAAGCCGCGGTACTCGATCGAGATGGGGTCCTCGATCCGGGTCGTGTGCGTGGCCAGATCGACGTAACGCAAGAGTCCGCCGGACTTGCGGCTCCAGGCGTCCAGGTCCCGAGCGATTGGCCCGCGATAATAGCAATCGGCGGCCAAGCGCAGTCCGCGGCGGCGGTCGCCCGACGAAACCTTCTCGGCCTCGATCATGCGGCGGATCTGCCTGGCCAACTGCGGGTACCATGCAGGCCGCGGACGATCGCCAACTCCCTCCAGGATTTCCAGCACCGGCTGGGCCACTTCGGCGAAGGACTTGCTGCCGTAGCGATCCAGGGCGATGAGCATTGCTTCCGGAGCGCCGGGGACGGCCACCGTGGTCGGGTCGTCGCTGCCGGGGATTCGGCCGCCGTGGTGCGCTGCGAAGTACTCCCGGGTCGCCAGCCGCGGTGCGCCCCCTTGCCCGCAGATGATCTCCACCAGGTTCCGCTTGGCGTCGTAGACGATGATCGGCACCTCGCCGCCGAAGCAGAAATTGCCAGGGTCGGTCACGGCGAGGCACAGCAAGGAGGCCACGGCGGCATCCGCGGCATTGCCGCCGCTCTTCAGGATTCGGATGGCGGCGTCGGCCGCTTCGGCCCCGCCGGCTGCCACGACCCCTTGGCTTCCCGAGGCATTCCAAAACTCCGAGGGCGGTGCAGCCGCCAAGCGCGATGCGGCCAGCCCCACCGCCACCGCCAAGCCGGCCAGTGCGAAATGCGAGCGAATCCTCATGACAAACCCTTTCCAGGTAACAAGGTTGTACGATTCCGCGAGGGCGAGACTCCTGCCGAGCCACGCGCCCCCAGACCCGCGGCACATTATAGCACAGCCCCTCCGTGCGCCCACGAAAGCGTTGCGGATCTCCGTCCCGGCGGCTATTCTGGGTTCAGTTGGCGTGGTCAGACCAAGAGGCCCGAACTCCCCAATCCCTAATCCGCCATGTCCGTCATGCAGAGCCCGCCGGGGCCCGAAACAACCATCGACGGCCGGCGCTACGTCTACTTCGCCGGCACCGGATACCTGGGCTTGCAGGGCCACCCGGAAGTGATCCGCGCGGCCTGCGAGGCGACCCGGCAATATGGCATCGGGAGTGCCACGTCGCGCGCGGGATTCGGCGATACGCCGCCCACGCTTGCGGTGGAGCGCCAAGCTGCGCGGCTGTTCGGCTGCGAGGACTCGTTCTATTTCGTCTCCGGGTACGTGGGCAACGAAATCCTCGTCGCCGCGTTTCAAGAGCGGTTCGATGCCGTGTTTGTGGACGAGTTCTCCCACTACTCGGTGTTCGAGGCGGCGCGGGGAAGCGGCCGGCCAGTATCCGTCTTCCGCCACCGCGATCCCGAATCCTTGGACGAAGGCCTGCGGAGGAATTTGAAACCGGGGGACCGGCCTTTGGTGATGAGCGACGGGGTGTTCGCCGCCCTGGGCCGCATCGCCCCGGTGGCGCAGTACGCGGCCGTGCTCCGCAATTACCCGGGTGCAATGCTCCTGATCGACGATGCCCATGCGATCGGCGTGCTCGGCGCCAACGGCCGCGGCACGTACGAGCACGCGGGGCTGATCGATCGGCCCGTAAACGCGGCTTCGTGGTCACGGGAGGGCGAGGCTCCTGCCGAGCCAGCCCTCTGCTTCTGCGGCACGCTCAGCAAGGCGATCGGCGGCTTCGGGGGAATCGTTCCCGGCACGCGCGCGTGGATCGACCGAGTGAAACGGTCCTCGCACTTCTACGACGGGGCCAGCGCCCCGCCCATTCCCGCCGCGGCCGCCACCGCCCGCGCGCTCGAACTGGTCATCGCCGATCCGGGGATGCGACAGCGGCTCTGGGAGAACGTCAGGATTCTCAAGACCGGTCTCAGACGCCTCGGCCTCGACGTCGACGACACGCCCGTGCCGATCCTCTGCCTTGCCCTCGGCAGCGGCGACGCCATGCGGCGCATTCAATCGCAATTGGCCGAGCAGGGGATCATGATAGCCTACATGCCCTCGTATAGCGGGCTCGGACCGGCAGGCGCCCTGCGCCTCGCGGTCTTCGCCACCCACACCGAAGCGATGATCCGGCAGTTGCTCGACGAATTGGCGAAGCTACTGTGAAACCGGACCTCGTAAGGCCCATGGGTTGCAAACCGTGGGCCTTGGTGTATTCTGAGTCGAACCGGGGACTGTCCCGATTTTTGCGCAGCGAGAATAGGACCGTCCCCTTCCAAACTCCCAGGAGAGCCCCGATGAACACCACCGCAAATCGAACCCCGAGAAAGCTGATCCTTGCCGGCATCGCCACCGTTGCGGCCGCGATCCTGATCGCGCCGGCTTTGGCTGGGGAGCCGAGGACCGAGCTGCTCTGGCCGAAAGGGGCCCCCGGCGCCAAGGGCGATCGCCCCGCCGACAAGCCCAAGTTGATCATCTACTTGCCGGAGGGCGCCAAGGCCCCGACCACCGCCGTGGTCATCTGCCCCGGCGGCGGCTACGGAACCATCGCCATGGACCACGAAGGCCACCAGATCGCCCGATGGTTCAACTCGCTGGGCGTGGCCGGCGTCATCGTCGATTACCGGCATCGCGGCAAGGGCTACGGGCATCCGGCCCCCTTGCAGGACGCCCAGCGGGCGATCCGCACCGTGCGCACCAGAGCCGCCGAGTGGAACGTCGATCCGGCGAAGATCGGCATCATGGGCTTTTCGGCGGGCGGGCATCTGGCCTCGACGGCCGGCACCCATTTTGATCAGGGCGACCCGGCGGCCGACGACGCCGTCGAGCGGGTCAGTTGCCGCCCGGACTTCATGATCCTGTGCTACCCCGTGATCATGTTCGACGAGAAGTACACGCACCGGGGCTCGCAACAGAATCTTCTCGGCAAGGACGCCGATCCGGCTCTGGTGCGGAGCCTTTCCAATGAGAAGCAGGTCACCGCGCAGACCCCGCCGACCTTTCTGTTGCATACCGACGAAGACAAGGGCGTGCCGGCCGAGAACACCATCTACTTCTACCTGGCGCTGCACCGCGCCGGCGTGCCGGCGGAGCTGCACGTTTACCAGCGTGGGCCGCACGGAATCGGGCTCGGGGCCAATGTGCCCGGCACCTCGGCCTGGCCCATCGCGTGCCAGAACTGGCTGCGGAACCGAGGGCTGCTCGATTTGAAGGCCGAAAAGTGACGCGGGTAGGATCTCCCGCAGAGGACGCAGTTGTTTCACAACTATGCTTCACCGTTTGTATAAGCCGTCGCTTGCGCTCTTGACCGATCTGTACCAGCTCACCATGGCCTATGGCTATTGGAAGGCGGGGATTCACCGCCGCGAGGCGGTCTTTCACCTCTATTTCCGCCTCAACCCGTTTCGCGGCGGCTACGCCATCGCCTGCGGACTGGCGGCCGTGATCGACTACCTCGAAAACCTTCGGTTCGACCAGTCCGATCTTGAGTACCTCGCCGGGCTCACCGGGAGCGACGGGAAGCCGCTCTTTGACCGGGGCTTCCTCGATTTCCTCTGCACCACACACCTCGCATGTGACGTCGACGCCGTGCCCGAGGGAACCGTCGTCTTCCCCCACGAGCCGCTGGTGCGGGTCCGCGGGCCGCTCATCGCCAGCCAGCTGCCGGAGACGGCCCTGCTCACGCTGATCGGTTTTCCCACGCTGGTGGCCACCAAGGCGGCCCGCGTGGTCATGGCCGCCCGGGGTGATCCGGTCCTGGAGTTCGGGCTTCGCCGCGCCCAGGGCATCGACGGCGGAGTCACTGCAAGCCGGGCGGCGTATGTGGGCGGCTGCGCGGCCACCTCCAACGTGCTCGCCGGACAGCTCTACGGGATTCCCGTGCGCGGGACCCACGCCCACAGTTGGGTCATGTGCTTCGACGACGAGCTGGAGGCATTCCGGGCGTACGCCGAGGCCATGCCCGCCAACTGCGTCTTTTTGGTCGATACCTACGACACGTTGGAGGGCGTGCGCAAGGCGGTCGAGGTCGGCCGCTGGCTCCGCGAGCGAGACTATCCGCTGCTGGGCGTCCGCCTCGATTCCGGCGACCTGGCGTACCTGAGCATTGAGGCCCGCAAGATCCTCGACGCCGCCGGCTTTCAGTCCACGGCAATCCTTGCCTCGAACGATCTCGACGAGCACCTGATCGAGAGCCTCAAGGAGCAAGGGGCGACGATCGGGATGTGGGGCGTCGGCACGCGGCTGGCTACGGCCTACGACGACCCGGCGCTGGGCGTGGTCTACAAGCTTTCCGCGGTGCGCGAGCGGGGCGGGGCGTGGCAGGAGCGGCTCAAGCTGTCGGAGCACGCGGCGAAGACCTCCAATCCGGGCATTCTCCAGGTGCGGCGATACTATCGGCAGGGCGAGGCCATCGCGGACGCCATCTTCGACGAAGAGCGGCCGATCCAAGGGGATTGCACGCTGGTCGATCCGCTCGATCCGACGCGCCAAAAGGCGATCCCCGCCGGCACCCGGCACGAGGATCTCTTGATTCCGATCTTCCGCGGCGGCAAGCGGGTGTATGATCCGCCCTCGTTGGAGGAAACACGCCGCCGGGTGCAGGAGCAACTGGCCGCGTTCCATCCCAGCATCAAGCGGCTTGTGAACCCACACCAATACCCGGTCGGTTTGGAAGCAGCGTTGCACCGGCGTAAAATGCAAATGATCCGGACCCTGAGAGGGGCAAGAGAAGGGGGAAGCTGATTGCTGAAGGCTGATAGCTGCCCCATGAGCGCCCTCATCGTCGTAGACCTGCAAAACGACTTCTGCCCCGGCGGGGCCCTGCCGGTGCCGGAAGGAGACCGCGTCATCCCCGTAGTCAACCGCCTCGTGCCGCGGTTTGACCTGGTAGTGGCCACCCAGGACTGGCATCCGCCCGATCATGGCAGTTTTGCCGCCAACCACCCGGCCCGCAAGGTGGGCGAGTTGATTGAGATCAATGGGCTCCCGCAGGTCCTCTGGCCGGTGCATTGCGTGCAGAACACGCCCGGGGCGGAGTTTCATCCGGGCTTGGACCGCAGCCGCGTCGTCCGAGTCTTCCAGAAGGGGACCGACCCGGGGATCGACAGTTACAGCGGCTTTTTCGACAACGGCCGCCGCAAGGCCACGGGTCTGGGCGATTTCCTGCGGGAACGGCGAGTCACCGACGTCTTCGTGTGCGGCCTGGCGACGGATTATTGCGTGAAGTGTACCGCGATGGATGCCGCCGGCCTCGGGTTCCGCACGCACCTGATTGAAGACGCCTGCCGCGGCGTAGAGCTTCAGCCGGGCGACGTCGCCCGGGCGACCGCGGAGATGCGTGCGGCGGGGGTAGTGGTCGTGCAGAGTGACCGGGATATGGAATTGGCACTGTAGCCTCTGACGATGCCTTGACGCCACCCCTTTGCTGGTCTACGATGCAGTCATGGCCACGCTCGACCAGATTACCACCGCCGAACAGTTGCTCAGCGCCACCGGCTTAGGACGCTGCGAACTCATCCGAGGGGAACTGATCACCATGCCGCCGGCGGGATTTGAGCACGGGAATATTGCCAGTTGCGTTGACATGCGGCTGCGCACGTTCGTCAAAGGCCATTCTCTGGGAGTCGTGACGGCGGCGGAAACCGGCTTTTGCATCGCCCGGGGGCCGGATACGGTTCGCGCTCCCGACGTGGCTTTCGTGTGTGCCCAGCGTGTCCCTGCGAGGCTTCCTCGCGGTTTTTTTGAGGGTGCGCCCGATCTGGCGGTGGAAGTCCTCTCGCCGGATGACCGGGCCAGCGAGGTGATGGCCAAGGTGCAGGATTGGCTCGAGGCGGGGTGCCGGGAGGTATGGGTCGTCGATCCGAGGACCGAAACCGTCTCGATGTACCGCAGTCGCGACGAGTCACGAATACTCCGTAGGGGCGATCTTCTGACGAGCGACGAACTGCTTCCCGGCTTCAACCTCCCGGTGGCGGAGATCTTCGCGACGTGACGAAAGCGGAAACCGTTCGTCGAGGCCGACGCGACGCTTTCCGTGTTCGGCCTTTCGCCGTTTGCTCCCGCATTCTCGCCTGCACTTGCCCGGTCGGGCTGACGTTCCTCCCCGCGCCCCATGCGATTACTGTCACCGAAACAGGCGCCAGCCCGTCGGTTTGTAGAGGACGACACCGACAATCAACACCAGGCAGGAAACCAAGTAGACATAGAGTCCCCAATTGGCTGCGCTACCGTACTTCAGGATCCAGAACAGCGCCGTTAGGGCACCCCAAGCCCCGCAAAGGACGCCGCCGACAAGATGGATGGGACGGCCCGCTAGCAACATCCAGACAGGGTAAATGAACACACCAGTGAGCATGACCCAGGGGTTAATGAGTCCCATGTGGGCGGCATAGGTGTCACCTGCCTCGGCTACCGCCAACTCCCTCATTATCCCGCCGAGCTGCCGCTGCATATCGCGAAGGAGCGACATTCCGGGGACGCCGGTCCACTTGAAGAACAACGAGGCAAGAACAAGAACTAAAGCGCCCAGAATGACCCACGCCCCGACGCTGAAATTGGGCACGGTGAACCGCATCGCGACGGAGTGGCCGCCGACTGGTCCGAATTGCTCCGTTTGCGGTGCCGCGGGCTGCGGCGGGTAGCCTGGCGCGGCGGGGGCGGCTCCTGGAGGTGGAGCCGCGGGGCCAAGTGCCGCGGAGAAGAGCCCCTCCACGGTGTTCGCCGCGGTCCAGGCCGCCATGCCCTGCTTCCAAACCACGTCGCTCGGTTGGAGTTGGCCGGAGGCGGCAAGCTGCCTGAGCTGTTCGATCGAGACCGGGCCAGCCTGCTGGCCCTGATGCGCGTAATACCATTGATCTGCCATGTTCGTGCTCCCGATAGGCATACGGCGGCGGGCAGTAAGCCCGACGCGGCACGGAATGCCGCCAGCCCGCCCGCCAACCGCGCAATTGTAGTTCCTTTTGAGCGACATGGAAGTGCCGCCGTAGCGGCCGAACGTCTTGACCACATCCCTCTTCTGGTGTAGTATGCAGGCATGGCTACCGCCGACCAAATCACCACCGCCGAACAACTGCTGAAGGCGACCGGTCTGGGACGCTGCGAGCTGGCTCGCGTGAGGTGTGGGTGGTCGATCCGAAGACTCGAACGGCAGCGTGTACCGCGGTCGGGGCGAGACTCTCATCCTCCATGCCGCGGGCACCGTGACCAGCCCGGATTTGCTCCCAGGTTTCAACCTCCCGGTGGCGGATATCTTCGCAACCTGAACTCCTCTGTTGCTGACGGCTGAAGGCTGATCGCTGCTGGCCAATCATCCCGGTTGTCCCGAAGGAGCATCACGTGAAGTTGCAGTTTTTGGGGGCCAATCGCCAGGTCACCGGGTCGCGGTATTGCCTGGAGGCCGGAGACACCAAGGTCCTGATCGATTGCGGAATGTACCAGGAGCGGGAGTACCTGGACCGGAACTGGGAACCGAGCCCGATCCCGCCCAAGGACATTCATGCCCTGGTGCTCACCCACGCCCACCTGGACCACTGCGGCCTGATCCCGCGCCTGGTCCACGAAGGATTCCACGGACCGATCCTGACTACGCCGGCGTCGGCCGACCTGGCGGAGTTGATCCTGCGCGACGCCGCCCAGATTCAAATGGAAGACGTGGCCTTCAAGCAGAAGCGGCACCGCAAGGAAGGCCGCCGCGGCAAACACCCGGAAATCCCGCTGTTCACCCCGCCGGACGTGGACCGCACGATGCCGCTCTTCCGGACCGTCCCCTACGAGGAGCCCCACGGCGTCAACGGCAACGTGCAGGTTACCTTCCACGACGCCGGGCACATCCTCGGCTCGGCGATTGTCGAGCTGCAGGTTGGCAAGAATGGGCAATCGCAGCGGATTCTTTTCTCCGGCGACCTGGGCCAATGGGACAAACCGATCCTCCGCGATCCCACGCTCTTCCCGCAAGCCGACTTTATCGTCATGGAATCCACCTACGGCGACCGCGAGCATATCCGACGCGAGGACGCCGAGTCGCAAATGGCCGAGGTGATCCAGCGCACCGTCGCCGGCGGCGGCAACGTGGTCATCCCCACCTTCGCCGTCGAGCGGGCCCAGGAACTCATGTACCACGTCAGCCGGCTGATGGAAGCCCAACGCATCCCCCGCGTCCCGGTCTTCCTCGACAGCCCGATGGCCGTCGAAGCCACCGCCATCTTCGAGCGCCACCGCGAGTGCTACGACGAGGAGACTCGCCAACTGATCGAGTCCGGGCGCCAGCCCCTGCGTTTTCCCGGGCTGAAGCTCGTCGACTCGGTGCAGGAGTCCAAAGAGATCAACCGGATGCGCCGCCCGGCGATCATCATGGCCTCCTCGGGCATGTGTACCCACGGCCGGATCAAGCACCACCTGGTCCACAACATCGAGCGGCCGGAGTGTACGATCCTCTTCGCCGGCTACCAGGCCCGGGGCACGCTCGGCCGCCAGATCCTCGAGGGCAATCCCCGGGTGCGGATTCACGGGCGAGATTGGCCGGTCCGCGCGCGGATCGAGGAGTTGCACGGGCTATCGGGCCACGCCGACCGCGCGGCGCTGGAGCGGTGGCTCGGGGCATTCACCACGCCGCCGCAGCGTCTCTTTCTCACCCACGGCGAGCCGGAGAGCTCGCTCGCGCTTGCCGACGAATTGCGGAAATCTCTCGGCTGGCAGATCCGCGTGCCGGAGTACCGGGAGGTGGCTGAGCTTGGGGGCAGTCAGTCGCCCCGGGAGGGCGAGGCAGGGTGAGGGAGGGCGAGCCTCCTGCGGAGCACGAGCCACGAAGGCGGAAGGCGGGAAGTGAGAAATGAGAAGTGCGAAGTGCGAAGCGAGAAGCCGATGGGTAAAAGCCGATTGCTGAAAGCTGATGGCCGACCGCGGCGTGGATTGTGGGCGCCGCTCTACTCGCCCCACACTATGTGTCGCCGGGCAAAATCCTCTCAAGGAACTCCCGCAGCGTCGATTCCGGGAAAAGGCAGAACGCATACTCCCGCCAGGCGAGGATCTTCTCCGCCGCAAGGGCGTGAGTCAGTCGATCGCGCTCGCGAAGCAGTTGCTCTCGCTGGGCGGCGACCCAGGGCCGAAGCTCCTGGTTGATGCGGCGGATTTCGAGCCAGCGGGTCCGGGCGTTCTCGGGAGTTTGCGGCGCATTGATCCAGCGGCTTTTGGCGGCGATCAGTTCGGCCAGCCTGCAACCCTCACCCGCCACCCGGCACCCGCCACCCGCCACGGACCCCCCGACGTCACCCGGCACCCGCCACCCGGCACCCGCCACCAAGTTCTCCGGATGCCAAGTTAGCTCCCGCAGCCGCCAGTCTACGGCCCGCAGGTCCTCGGCCGTGACACCCTGGCGGACGATGGGCAGGTGGAGCGTCGCCGAGACGACCAGGTAGCCCGGCGGCCGCAGACCGAAGAATCGCTCGATCAAGGCGTCGGTCACCTGGTCGTATTTCGCGCCGCCGATGCCGTGCAGGAAAAGGTCGCCCAGAAACAGCCGGGCGAAGAGCGTCGTCACCATTGCCCGGGAGCGGATCCGCACGGGGCCGGCCGCCAGCTCCACGAGCCGCCCGGCCGCCGCACGGAGATCGCCGTCCGGCGAACACGGCAAGGAAATCTCGATCCGCTCGCGGTCGGAAAGGAGCAGCCGGTCCGGATCGCGGCGCACGAAGAGGCGCCTCCGCCGCGGGTCTTCTTGGCTCCAGACCCAGTAGGGCGCCTCGTGCCACGGCCCGTCCACCGTCAGGTCAGGGAACGGATGGGCGGTGCTGCGGATGCGGTGCAGCCGGCGATACTCGCGGACCGCCCCGTTGTACACCTGCACCAGCCTGGGAAGCTCGGCCAAGAGATACGCCGTGTAGTGGGCGAAGCTGTGCATCCGGCAGACGTGGCTCTGCGGGATTTCGAGCGTGTTCAGTCCGAACTGGCCTTCCAGTTGGTGCCGGGCCTGGGCCAGACACGTCCCCAGGTTGTCGGTCTGGGCCGACCGGGCAACCACCGAGGGCCACCAACGGCGAACGATCGGCTCGGGCACCAGCGGCGCGATCTGCTCGGCCGCCCGCCGGCCGAAGTCCACGAAAACGCCGCGGTTCAGAATCCGCCGTTCTTCAAAAGGGATCGCAGGTCCGGGATCATCCAGCGGCACCAGCGCGACCTGCGGCCGGACAACCGATCCGCCGGGGACCCGCAGGGCGTGGGTCTTCATCGAGTCGCTGTCGATCACGAGATTCACGGCCACCGCCCTGTGCTGCCGGGCGAGGGCCCCCAAAGCGAAGTTCTTCAGCCACACGCCGGGATGGAAAAGCTGCGGCTGATGGCCCGCCAGGAAAATCGTCGAGGGTGGCATGGCGACGCTTGCGTCGCCATGTACGTCAGAAGCCATGCCCACGCTTCGCGAGGGCATGACACTCCGACGGATTCGCGTGGGCATGCCACCCGCAACGTCCCGGTAGCTCGACGTGTACCGAATGGCCTCGGCGAGCAGCTCCTCGCGTGCTTGCCGGGCCAACTCATCGCAGGAGATTCCGCCGACGTCGAGGGCCGCTGCGGACCGCGCGGCCACGTTCGCGGCGACCATGGCCCCGACTTTCTCCAGCGGCGGGTCGATCAGCACGGAGCGATCTTCCCGGGGCGCGCGGAGCGGGCGGTATGCGAGGGGGCTGCAGCCGGATGTCACACCACCTGTTCTCCACTCGGTGACTGCGGGAAGGGCCCAAAGGAAGCGTTGGAAACTTGTCTTGCGACGAGCCTGCTTCCGGCCAGGCTGCGGTTGAGGACTTCGCGGTAGACGCGCAGCCGAATCTCCGAGTTGTCCAGCGAGCCGCCGAAGGACCGGGCCTCGTCCAGGTAAATCAGCGGCACCGGCAGCTCGACGATCTTCAGCCCCAGGTCCGCGGCCTGGACCCAAAACTCCAAGGGCATCGCATAGCCCGGCTCGGTGATCTCGATCTTGGCCAGCACCGGCACGTGGTAGGCCTTCAAGCCGCAGAAGGCGTCGGTCAGGTGGAGGCCCAGCCGGTGGTTGACCTCGGCCGTGATCATGCGGTTGATGCGATAGCGCTCCACGGGCGGCCGGCTGTCGCCGGGGAATCGCATCAGGTAGCGGCTCCCGGAAACCACGTCGGCCTCTTGGTCCACAAGGGTCTGGACGAACTGCGGGATCCGCTGCGGCTGGTGCTGGCCGTCGCAGTCGATGGTGACCAGCACGTCATACCCGCCGCGGAGGGCGAACTCGAAGGCCGACGCCAAGGCCGCCCCGTAGCCGCGGTTGACCGGGTGGCGAACCACATGGATGCCGCGCCACGTGGCCAGCAACTCCGAGGTGCCGTCGGTCGAGCCGTCGTCGACGACCAGGACCTCATCGCTATAAAGCGAGACCTGCCCGAGGACCGCGGCGACATGGCGGGCCTCGTTGTACACCGGCAGGGCGGTCAGGGTCTTCGTCGGCATGACCCCATTGTACGCCCGGCGGGGGATGGGTAAAGGGGCAGCGACCGAAGTCCCGCGAGGGCCAGACGTTATGAAGAATCCGGTATCCGTCCCGTGAGCCGCCCGCCCGGCCATCGCTTTCTTTCCTGAGTAGCTTACCCAGCGGTCAAGCAGCGTGTCACTGCTAGCTTTCCAGCCGGACGCAGGACACCTGGAATAGTGTGGTGACCAACCTCCCCGTCCAGCGTGCCACGGCCCGCGTCGTTGCCGATCTGTACTTGTGTCGGTGAACGGTGGAAAATGCCTTCCAGGAATTGGATCAGGCATTGAACGGCGAAATCAACACGTTGGGCGAAAGTGCTTGCAGATCGCGTCTGATGTACCACACGATCATCATCGGCGCCGGGATGTCGGGATTGGCGGCCGGGATCCGCCTGGCCATGTTCCAAGAGCGGGTCCTGATTCTGGAGCGGCACGCGGCAATCGGCGGCCTGAACTCGTTCTATCGGCTCCGCGGGCGGGACTACGACGTTGGCCTGCACGCCGTGACCAACTTCCGGCCCAAAGGATCGCGACAGGGGCCCTTGGTGCGCCTGCTGCGCCAACTGCGATTGCGTTGGGACGATCTGGCGCTGGCGCCACAGGTCGGCTCGTCGATCGTCTTTCCCGGCGCGAGGCTCGATTTCAGCAACGACTTCGACCTGTTGCGATCCGAGGTCCGCCGGCACTTTCCGCGGCAGACCGATGGGCTGGAACGGCTCGTGCCCCAGTTGGCTGACTACGGCGAGCTGGGACAGCCGGCCACACAGTGCTCGGCGCGCCAGGTCGTCCGCCGGTTCCTGGACGATCCGCTCTTGGTCGAGATGCTCTTTTGCCCGCTCTTGTTCTATGGCGGGGCGAGCGAAGGGGATATGGATTTTGGGCAATTCTCGCTGCTCTTTCGCTCGATCTACTTGGAGGGGCTGGGGCGGCCGCGGGAGGGGATCCGCCGCATCCTCACCAGCCTCGCCCGGAAGTTCAAGGAACTCGGCGGCGAGCTGAGGCTGCGTGCGGGGGTCCAGCGGATCCTTGCCAAAGACGGCCGCGCCGAGGCGGTGGTGCTCGATGAGGGCACCGAGCTAGCCACGCGAAACGTGCTCTCCTCGGCCGGCTGGCGGGAGACGATGCGGCTCTGCGGCGAGGAGCGATTGGCGGACCAGCGGCCGGCCGGAAGGATGTCGTTTGTCGAATCGATCTCCGTGCTGGAGCGGCAGCCGGAGGACCTGGGCTTCGACCGCACGACGATCTTCTTCTGCGACTCGGAGAGACTCCCCTATTGCCGGCCGGAAGGGCTGGCCGAGGCCCGCTGCGGCCTGGTGTGCTCGCCCAACAACTTTCTCTACGACGAGCCGTTCGGTGAAGGGACCGTGCGGATCGCGGTCCCGGCCAACTACGACCGCTGGGCCGCGCTGGGCCCGGAGGCCTATCGCCGCGAGAAGCGGCGCTGGTACGACGCGATGACCGGTGCGGCGGCCCGCTTTGTCCCGGGCATTCAAGGGGCCGTGATCGATCACGACATGTTCACGCCGCTGACGATCCGCCGCTTCACCGGCCACGACGCGGGGGCCATTTACGGCATCCCCCAGAAACAGTACGATGGAGCGACCCACCTGGGGAACGTGTTTCTCTGCGGTACGGACCAAGGGCTCGTCGGGATCGTCGGCGCAACGATCAGCGGGATCACCGTGGCCAACAGGCACGTGCTGGGAAGGGATGAAGGATGAAGGGAGAGTGCTGAATGATGAATGCGGAATGATGAATGCGGAATGCGGAGCAATTCGGCGGCGGCAACGTCCGGTCCTACTGTCTACCGTCTACTGAATACTGTCTACTTCCCCTGCCATGCTGCACGACCCTTGCCACGGCCTCCACGACCGCTACGACGTGATCGTCGTGGGCGGCGGACTGGCCGGGTTGACCGTCGCCAACACGCTCGCCCGGGCCGGCCATTCGGTGCTCCTCTTGGAGCAGCACGATCGGCTGGGCGGCTATGCGACGTGGTTTCATCGCCCCGGCGGGCACGTCTTCGACGTCTCGCTGCACGGCTTCCCCTACGGAATGGTCAAGAGTTGCCGCCGCTACTGGACCGCCCAGATCGCCGACTCGATCGTGCAACTCAGAAACGTCCGCGTCGAGAACCCGATGTTCTCCCTCTCGACCACCTTCGAGCGCGACGACGTTGCACGGATTCTGACCAGTCGGTTCCAAGTGCCCCAGAGCAGCGTGGAGGGGTTCTTCCAGACGATCCGGACGATGGGGCTGCAAGACGACCGGACGCTGACGACTCACGACCTCTTCGAGAGGTTCTTCCCCGGCCGTGAAGACGTGTTGCGGTTCCTGATGGAGCCGGTGGCGTACGTCGGCTCGACGCTGGAGGACCCCGCCCTCAGTTACGCCGTCATCTTCTCGCTCTTCCTGGTCAAAGGTGTCTACACCTTTGTGGGCGGCACGGACCGGCTCATCGCCCTGATGGGAGCGGAGCTGCGCAAGAACGGCGTGGACATTCTCACCGCTTCGAGCGTCGAGAGGATCCGGATTTCGCACCGCCGCGTGCAAGGAGTCGGCCTGGCGGGCCGTACGATCCGGGCCCGGGCGGTCGTCTCCAACGCCAACCTGAGGGCGACGATCCTCAAGCTTGCCGGCCCGGAGCATTTCGACCCCGACTACATCGAGCAAGTCCGGGCCGTGCGATTGAACCACTCCAGCACCCAGGTCTACATCGGCCTGAAGGCGGGAGAGACGATCGATCTGGAGCGTTGCGGGGAGCTCTTATTCAGCTCCACGGCCCCGGTTTTCCGCACCGAGCAGCTTCTGAGCCGCGACACGACGAGCCGCACCTATTCGTTCTACGATCCGGCGATGCGGCCGGGCGCCGGGCGGTATCAGATCGCCGTGACGGCGAACGCCCGGTACAAAGACTGGGCCGGGCTTTCGTCGGGGGAGTATCGCCGGCGCAAACGCGAGCTAGTAGAAACGACCCTGGAGGCCGCTTCGCAATATGTCCTGGACGTCCGGCGCAGGCTCGATTGGGTCGAGGCCGCCACGCCGCTCACCTTCGAGCGCTATACCGGGCATCCCTGCGGGGCGAGCTTCGGCACGAAGTTCGAGGGCCTGGAGGTCAGCCGCGCCCTCCCCGAGCGGGTCGCCGGCTTGTATCATGCCGGGAGCGTGGGGATCATCCGCTCCGGCTGGCTCGGGGCGATCAACTACGGCGTGATCGTCGCCAATGCCGTCGATGTGTACCTGACACAACCGTCGCCGCCGTCCGCCGCGAGTCCGACCCTGAAAACCACCTGATCCAGATGCCATGAGCCGCCAAGCGATCTACGACGCCATCCCGCACCGCGAGCCCTTCCTCTGGCTCGACGAAATCCTCGAGCGGAGCCCCGCGCGGGTCGTGTGCCAGAAGACGTTCAGCGGCGAGGAGGACTTCTTCCGCGGCCACTATCCGGGCCATCCCGTAGTGCCTGGAGCGATACTCTGCGAGGCAGCGCTCCAGGCGGGGGCGGTGCTCTTGGCGCAGCACGTTGCCAAAAGCGACGGGCGGCTCCCGGTGGTCACGCGGATCAGCGACGTCCGCTTCCGGCGCGTCGTTCGCCCGGGAGCGACGATCCGCATCGAGGTGCGGCTCCGGGAGCGGCTGGCCGACGCCTTCTTTTTGGCGGCCCGCGTGAGCGTTGACGGCAAGACGGTGGCCCGGCTTGAATTCGCCTGCACCGCGGCGGCGGTGTAGGGAGAGACGTTTCACGCAAAGGCGCAAAGACACGAATCTTTTAGGAGAGAGGCTGCGGGAAAGGTGAGCGGCCGAACGGCCGCGTCCTCCGCAGGTATCACGTCGATGGAGTCCAGCGTAGCATGTTTGCCGACGCGGCGGAAGTGACAGACGATCTTGTCCACTACCGTCTTGAGGACTTCGCATTTCTGCCGGGCCTGGCCCTCTTGATTCAAGGTGGCCGTGGCCCGATCCAAGGCTTCTTTGCGGGCCGTCAACTGGTCGGTGAAGTATTCCCACGAGAGTCGGGAATCCCGAAGGTCGGCCCGAAGGGCGTCTAGTTCGGCCTGTAGGGCTTCCAGGCGAATGTTGACCCGATCTTTCATCTTGGAAGTGAGGCCGGCAAAGCCGTCCAGGACCGATTCGATCTCGGCTTCCTTGTCCGCCACCTTCTTTTCAAGCTCGGGCTTGGCCCTTTCGTAGAGCAAACCGTAAAGCTCTTGGACCGACATGCGGGTTTTGCGACGGGCCTTGTTGCCGCGAAAATGCGTATCGACGAAACCGAGCATGTCGAGCCAAACGCCGTTCCGGCCAACCTTGGCGTCGTGGATCGCATCCAGCAACGGACGGGCCTCGTCAAGGTTGGTAGCCGTCGCCGCGTCCAGGAGTTGCTTGACCTGCGGTGCCGCTTGGGTCAGGTAATCCAGCACCAAAGATTCGAGCAGGTCGTGCTCGACGAAGAAGTGGCCGCAGCCGGACGGGGCGCGCTTGCCCCAACGCCGATATTGCGAGCAGATGTAGCCGGGAGCCAATGAGTTGCGGCCGTTGCCCCATAGGCCCCACATGGGCTTGCCGCACTGCCCACACACAACGAACCCTTTGAGCCACAAGCCAGCGGTCTTCGGGGCGCTATGGGCGCGGGTCTTCGTGGCGGCCAGCTTCGCCTGGGCCTTGTCGAACACGTCAGGGTCGATCATGGGCTTGAATTCCTGCTTTTCCGGGCGGATATGGTCGGCTTCCGCGCGTTTTCGGGATGGTTTCCGCTCGGCGGTCTTGACCTGTCCGCCGGCGAACTCCATGAAGCGACTGTTGCTTTGCTTATTATAGGTCGGGCGGCCGACATAGACAGGGTTTGCCAAGAGGTACTTGACGACGCCCTGATGCCAGAGCGGGCCGAACACCGGCGAGACACCCAGATCGTTGAGCCGGGCGGCAATCTGGCCGGGAGTGATCGACTCGGTGTTATACCACTTGAAGATCAATTTGACGTACTTGACCCGTTCGGCCACGAGGGACGGCCGGTACTTCAGTGTCTCGTGGAGGGCCTTTGGCGGCCGGTTGCGCTTGCCGTCAAATCGTTCCTGCCGTCCATCGGGATAGACCTTGAGCCGGCGGTCGTGGCCCTCATAGACCACGCGCCACACTTCCTTGCCCTCGGCGTTGAAGGCTACCACGTCGCAGCCGTAGGGGCAGTAGCCGCCAAGGAAAGTGCCCTTGCGGGCCAGCGTGAGCTTGCCCGTGAGCACGCGACTGGCCTTCTCCCGCTGTTCCCGCGAGGACGTGAGAGCGCCGACGGTCGAGCAAATCACCGATCCATCGTCGTCGGCGTTGAGTTGCTTGCCCGTACTGTCCAGCAGCCGGCAATCGTGATCCTTCAGGATGGAGAAGAACTTGCCGAGTTCCCAGGCGTCCCGGACGCCAAAACGGTCAAGGGCCTGAACCACCACGGTCTTGACTTGCCCGGCCTGAACGCCGCGCAAGAGGCGTTGGAAGTCGGGCCGCTTGTGGGCCTTGTCCCGGCTCTCGTGGTCCTCAAGCCATTGGTCGATCTTGAGGCCGGATCGCTGAATCGCTTCGCGCTGGCGAAGCGTGTCTTGTTCATCGGTGCTGCAACGCAGGTAAGCTACGGTCGGCATGGTGTCTGTTCTCGGGGTGTAGTTTCCACATTAGCTCCAGGGCCGTGGAGAAGTCAAAGGGAGACTCCGCGCCGAAGAGCGTTTATACGTTCGGGGACTCCCTCGCCCGCCCCGATCCAGTGACCGGGGCGGGACGAGGGCGAGCCGCACTACCAGCGTTTCCCAATCGGTCCCAAGTGGACCAGTGCGGGCGAGTGCGTGCGAATGGCGAGGTACTCCGGGTGCGACAGCTTACCGTAGTCAATCTC